>Ga0310786_10009446_pt1 | contig 12381 bp, 16 predicted proteins | sample AusTroGonzalo_MG_FD_203881 | JGI IMG/M metagenome (GOLD analysis project Ga0310786, IMG submission 203881) | Bovine rumen microbial communities from tropical cattle in Woodstock, Queensland, Australia - Gonzalo_03 (v2) (version 2) | ecosystem: Host-associated > Mammals > Digestive system >...
ACGGGCGGGGATGACTTACTCGCGCGTCAACGTCCTCGCCAAGCTCGACGCCCCCGGCTTCGGCGAGCTGTGGAACGCGGCGTGGCGCGTCCGCAAGGAGGGCCAGGCGATGCGCGTCCGCGAGAAGGCCGTCGAGCGCGCCGTGGACGGCGACGAGGTTCCGATCGTCGGGCGCGTCGACCAGTACAAGGATCAGATCATCGGACATCGGCGCGTGTACTCCGACCGGATGCAGGAGTATCTGATCGACGAGGCGAAGCCGGTCGAGGAGCGCGTGAACCCCGGCAAGCCGGCCGCGCCGCAGATCAACGTCGGGCAGATCGTCTACAACATCCCGAATCTTCCCGCGGACGTCGCCGCGCGCGTTCTCGCGCCGGCGGACGCACAGAAGAAGGTCGTCGACGTCACGCCCGAGCCGGCGCAGCGGCCTGCGTAGACCTGCGTAAGACTTGCGTAAGGTCTGCGTAAGACTCTCTTACGAGTCTTGCGCCTACTCCTCGCCGGGCCCGCCCGTCGACATCTGCGCGAGTCCGAGCGCCCACTCGAGATCGGAGAACACTCCCTGCGCCGCCGCGATGTACGACGCGCCGTCGTTCGAGGGGCGCGTGCGATTCACGCGCGCCATCTTCACGGCCTGCTTGATCGCCTCGGCGACGCGCCGCTCGCTCGGCGTGGAGTCGTCGACGAATGCCGTTCTGTCTATGGTGTCCGTGAAGACGGTTCCGTCCGGCTTCTCCTGGACGGTGACGATGAAGTTGAACATGCCGCCGAGTCTACCCGCTCCGGGGCGCGTTTCGCAAGGAGATTTTTCTCGCGCGTTTACAAAATCGCGCTTTTCTCCGCTACACAAGCGGAGAAAAAATTATTTTCACAAACGCGCAAAAATCGCTTGACTCGGTGCTAGCACCTGTGATAGTCTCTGCGCCGTTCGACCGACAAGGAGAAAGACAAGATGCCCAACATGAGAAAAACCAACAAGCGCCAGCTCAACTTGAGCGTGCCGCTTGAGCTTTACCACAAGATAGACAAGTTCAGGCAACGTCTCAGCCAGCAACGAGTGAGCGACACTGCGCTCACGTTGCTCGAGGAAGCGACGAGAGACATCGAACTGACATCGACGGACTACGATCGGATCAAGAAGGAGGTTGCCGAAAATGAGCGCAAGCGGAAACACAAATAAGAAGATCGGATTGCTGGTCGATCCGCACGTCCTCGAGAAGGTCCGCAAAACCGCCAAAAAGGAGAATTGCTCACTCAACGACGCAGCTCTTCTTTTGATCCGTAAGGTGCTAGCACCTCGCGAGCACTAATTAGATGACTCCTTCCGCTTGAACCAACTGCGCATCACAATTTTACACGCAAGGTGCTAGCACCTCGCAACTCGCAAACCAACCAACCCAAACCACCAGCAATGATCAGACTCACTCTCACAATCGACAAGCAGGGCGACCGCTGCCACTTCTCGGTCGTCGGCCAGCAGCCGGCTCCGGGCGAACCGCTTCCGAAGCCCGAGGAGGAGATCGTCGCCCACCAGATCGGCGGATTCCTCCAGACGAACTTCGGGCTCTTCTACGCCGCCGCGTCCTATCGCAGGTCGCACGGCATCATCCAGAGCGAGGACCGTCCCGCCGCGCCCGCGTCCGAGACGCCCGCCCCCGCCGCCGCGGATCCGGCCGAGGCGCCGGCCGCGGACACCGCCCCCATTCCCGACGCGCAAATGCCGGCGCAGGTGGAAAGCGCGAACCCTCCCTCCGGGCCCGCCGCAAGCGAGCTCGGAGCGGAGGCGGAGCCTTCTCCGCCTCCGGAGCACGCCGAGGACGTCCCGCCTCCCTCGCCGCCGCCCGAGATCTTCGAGCGGCCGGACGAAACCAACGCCTAGCCCGCTATGTCCCCGAACCTTCCAAAGTTCACGTCCGCCTCCGCCGCGGCCCGTATGCTCGGGCTGTCCGACGCGACCTTCTACCGGGTCTTCCCCGCCGGCGAGCAGTTTGCCAGGGGGATGCTCTCGACCGCGACCGTCGTCGACGCGCTGAACGCACGCCGCCGCGGCGCCCTCGAGCCCTGCACCGCTCCGATGCCGCTCCTCACCGAGCAGGACGTCGCGCCCCTGCTCTCAGTCGACGGCGAGCCGGCGACGGTCTCGCAGGTCCGCCGCTTCTGCAACCGGCGCCTCTTCCCGATTCCGCACTTCGCCTTCGGGCCGAAGATCAAGCGGTTCCCGAAGGGCGCCGTCGAGTGGTGGCTCTCGATGCTCGGATCCAAGGTCCCCGTCGTGCGCCGCCGCTTCCACTACGGAGACAAGCCGGCGGGATGAATCCGTGGACGCCGCAGCAGCAGGAATCCGTCCTGCAGTTCCTTCGCCGCACGGCGGGGGCGATGCTGCACGGACCGGTCGGAGAGGAGGCTCGCTCGCTGCTGCGCTTCCTCGATCCGCCGACCTCGCTTCCGCCGCCCGCTCCGGGCGAGGACGATCCAGGCGGCTGGCTCGTCGCCGAGCAGCGGAGCGTCCGTCGCGACGCGCTCGTCCGGCAGCTCCTCGCGACCCCGGGAGGACGGCTCCCCGCCTCGCGAATCCGCATCCCCGGAATCACGAACCGAACCGCGCTCCACAAGTTCCTCTCGCGCCAGGTGCGCAGCGGATTCCTCGTCCGAACCGAATCGAAGCCGCGGAACCCCGGCGGATTTACCGTCGGCCTCTACTCCCTCTCACCACGAATCAAACGCTAGAGATGCCAGCTTCCCGACACCTCGTCCTCGTCCCGATGCAGGGCCCGCCACGGCTCCTGCCCGCAGCGTCCTCCATTTCGATCCGCGACCAGATCGAGGATCTCGTCGGCGGTAACGCCGTCGCGATCCCGGTGCCGGAATGGCTCGGAGACCGCCACGGCGCCGTCGTGGCCGCGCACCCGCAGATCGGATTCCCATCGCGCGCCAACGCCCTCGCCGGGCGCGTCCTCGGCGCGCCCGCCCACGGCCCCTGCGTCCTCGCCCGCCGCGTCGCGGACGAGACCGCCGGCTACCGCGCCGAGCGTCCGGGCGAGCGCTTCGTCCTCCCCTTCGACGACGCGCAGGCGCGCGCCGTCCTTGCCGACCTCGCCAGGGAGATCGAGGAGATGCACCATGCCTAACCCCTGCCGTCTTCCGTTCCGCTACCGCGTCGAGGGCTTCGTCCTCTCCCGCATCGAGCTCTTCCACCGCGAGCTCCGCGACTTCTTCCGCACCCGGTTCGGCTGGGCCCTCCTCTGGTTCACCGCCGGCGCCTGGGCGCTCGCCCTCTCCGTCCTTTTCCTCCCACGATGAACGCGCTCCTCCACATCCTCGCATTCGCCTTTGCCGGCTTCGTTGTAATGGTCCTCCTCGCCGGCGACTAGCCTTCACCCCGGCCGAAGCGGGCGGGCGGGCTTCTACCCACCGTCCTCCGCCGTCCGTCCCTCCGCCGGGGTCTTTCCTTTCCCCAACGAACCCCAACCCAACCCGAACACAATGGAACCCGAAAACGACCGCGATCCCTCCGAGGATCAGGACCAGACCGCGCCCGCCGCACCCGCGGAGCGCGAGGACGCGCAGGCCGAGCCGTCTGCCGAACAGCCCGCGGAACCCGCCGAATCCGAGCAGCCCGACGCCGATGCCGGCGCCGAGGCCGAGGAGGCCGAGCCCGAGGAGAAGCCGAAGGACGAGAAGCCCTTCCGCCTCACCTCCGGCCCGACCTACGAGGAGCAGCGCGCCAAGCTCGTCGAGCACGTCGAGGCCTGCGAGGCGAGCGTCTCCAAGCACCGCAACGCGATGAAGAAGGCGTCGCGCACCGTCGCCGAGCTCGCCGCGCACAACCTCGACACGCAGAACGCCGTCGCCGAGTACAGGAAGGAGGACGCCGCCTGGCAGAACGCCGTCGACGCCCTCAACTGCGCGCTCGACGAGCTGCGCTCCTGCGACGCCAACCCCGAGCAGTTCGACCGCCCCGCGTCCGACGAGGCTGCCGCGCCGTCCTCGCCCGACGAGCCCGCAGACTGGGACGGCACGTCCGTCGAGCTGCTCGACGTCCCGGAGGAGGCGTACCACGAGGCGGCGCGCAAGCGCGAGTTCACCTCGTCGCACTATCTCGCCCTCTTCCGCCGCTGCCCCAGGCTCTATCACGAGGAGATGATCGGACTCGCCCCGCGCAAGGACACCGTGGCGTTCTCGATCGGGCGCGCCGCGCACGTCGCCATCCTCGAGGGAACGGACGAGTTCGAGTCCCGCTTCGTCGTCGCCGATCCGCCCGTCAACGAGCGCACCGGCGCGCCCTACGGATCCGACACGAAGAAGTTCGCCGAGTGGGCCGCGCAGTTCGACCGCCCCGTCGTCTCGACCGCCGATTTCGGCGTCATCAAGAATATGCGCCTCTCCGTCCTGGAGCATCCCGAGGCCGGCAAGCTCTTCGACGACGGCGGATACCCCGAGGGCACCGTTCGCGTCGCCGAGTTCTGCGGGCTTCCCTGCCAGATCCGGATCGACTGGTTCCACCCGAGGTTCGGAATCGTCGACCTCAAGACCTGTTCCGACATCGAGCGGTTCGTCTTCGACGCGCGGGACTACGGCTACATCCATCAGCTCGCGTTCTACAGGTCCGTCCTCGGCGCCGCGTTCCCGCAGGCCGCCGGCGCGCCGGTCACCATCGTCGCCGTCGAGAAGCAGCCGCCGTACCGCTGCGGAGTCTGGCGCATCGCCCCCCTCTCGCTCGCCCGGGCGGCTGGCGAGAACGCGGACGGACTCGCCCGTCTAGCCTCCGCCCTCGAGAGCGGCTCGTGGCCGACCGGCTACGAGACGCCTCGCACCCTCGCCCTCCCGAAAGACTAACCCCCAACCTCAAAACCCGAAATGAGCAACCTCCTCTCCACCGTGCAGCACGGACTCAACCCCACCCCTCCCCGCATCGTCCTCAACGGCGTCCCCGGCGTCGGCAAGTCCACCTTCGCCGCGAATGCCCCGGCGCCGATCTTCATTCAGACCGAGGACGGCCTGGGCCAGATCGACACGTCCAAGTTCCCCGTCGCGACGAAGTTCCAGCAGGTCCTCGACCAGCTCGACGCCATCCGCGACGAGAAGCACGACTTCGGAACCGTCGTCATCGACTCACTCGACAGGCTCGAGACCCTCATCTGGGACAAGGTCTGCGACGACTTCCATTGCAAGGCCATCGAGAAGGCCGACGGCGGCTATGGCAAGGGCTACGTCTACGCGCTGCAGGAATGGCGCAAGGTCCTCGGAAAGATCGACGAGATCCGCTCGAAGCGGGAGATGATGGCGATCCTCATCTCCCACGCCAAGACCGTGACCGTCGTCGATCCCGAGCTCGCGTCCTACGACACCTGGACGCTGGCCCTCGACAAGCGCGCGATGAACCTCATCCACGGATGGGCGGACGCGATCCTGTTCGCCTCCTTCCGCGCCCGCATCGACGCCGACACCGGCAAGGCGCGCCCGCTCGGGGCCGAGGGCGGCGATCGCATCCTTCGCGCCGTCGGCGGCCCCGCGGTCCTCGCCAAGAACCGCTACGGCTTCCCCGACACGATGCCGCTGGACTGGAAGGCCGTCGAGAAGGTCCTGATGCCGCAGGACTAGAACGTCTTGCCGCGCGGTCCAGGCGACCGCGCGGCGGAAACAAAACCAACACAACACCCAACCAAAAAGAAAGCAGAGGACACAATGAGCGAAGAATTCGATTTCGCCAACTTCGACGCGGAAAAGGTCGACACATCCGATTCCCGCGACCCGATTCCCGAGGGCACCTACGAGTGCGTCATCGAGAAGACCGAGATGAAACCCAACAAGGCCGGCAACGGTTCTTTCCTCCATCTCACCTTCGTCGTGATCGACGGCGAGTTCGAGAACCGGAAATTCTTTACGAATCTCAACCTCGTCAACCCCAGCGAGAAGGCCGAGGGCTTCGCACGACGCGACCTCGCGAAGATCCAGAAGGCCATCGGCCGGCTTCGCATCAAGTCCCACGAGGAGCTTTGCGACATCCCGCTGCAGGTTCGCGTCACGGTTCGCCACGACGACGGCTTCGATCCGCAGAACGACGTCCGGGAATACTACCCCTCGGAGAAGTACGCGGCCGGCGAAACGGCCCCCGCTCCCGTCGCAACGGCTCCCGCCGCTCCGGCTCCTGCTCCGGCGCCCGCTCCGGCGCCCGCCGCGCAGCCCGCTCCCGCCGCCACGGCCCAGCCCGTCGTCCGCAAGGTCGCGCCGTGGAAGAGGAAGTAGTCCTCGAACTTCCCTATCCGCCGTCCGAGAACCACTACCGCGCCCACCTGCGCGGGCATATGGTGGTGATCACGGCGGAGGGGAAGCGCTACCGCAAGGCGGTGCGGAGCGTCGCCCTCGAGTCCGGCTTCGTGCCGGATTCGAGCGGCGCCTCCCCGAAGACCTTCCGCTTTCCCGTCTCCGTCCGCGTCGATCTCTACCCGGCCGACAACCGCCGGCGGGACATCGACAATCCGCTCAAGGCATTGCTCGACTCGCTCACCGAGGCCGGCGTCTGGTCCGACGACTCGCTCGTCCACCGGCTCGTCGTCGAGAAGCGCCGCCGCGTCGACGGCAACCCCTTCTGCGTCGTCACCATCGGCGAGTTCAACCCGCAATGAAACGCATCATTCCAGTCCTGATGGCCGTGCTCTGTCACGGCCAGGCCCCCGCCGCCGCGCCCGCGATGAAGCTCGGTGTCCTCCCGCCGTGGGAGACGAGCGCCTCCGCCCCCTTGCGCACCCTCCCCGCCGGCTGCACGCTGCTCGAATACGTCGAGTTCAACGAGCATCAGTTCGTCGACACGGGGTATGTTTTCACGCCAAGAGACAAGATCGAGGTCGATTGGCAATTCACTAATGTATCAGCAAAGCAACAGCGCGTGTTTTCGCAGCGAGCGAATCCAGGATTGCACATCGAGCTCTACATCAATGGTTCAGGCGTCCATGGGTGGGCATACGAACGCGATAATCTGACCGGATGGAAGGCGAACAACCGCGCCGTATCGACCAATCGAGTGGTCTACAGCCTTGACGGGCCGAACAAACGAATGTATGCCGGATCCGCGAGTTGGGCTGTCTCGGATTTGAACGCGATGACTGATGCGGAGTGCGGCGAGGGCCACATGTTCATTTCGCGCAATCTTCCGCAGTATCAGCTCTATGCGAGGTGCTTCGGATGCAAAATCTGGAAATCCGGCGTCCTCGTCCGCGACTACCTCCCCGTCAAGGATTCCTCCGGCGTGGCCGGGCTCTGGGACCGTGTCTCGGGCGAGATCCACTACTCCGCCACGGAAACGCCGCTCGTCGCAGGCCCGCTCGTCGTGGATCCGGACGTGGAGCCGGCGGCGCTCCTTCCGCATTCGCGGAACTGGTACGCCTCTCTCCTGCTCGCCACCAATCCGCCGCCTCCGGCCGCTCCGGCCGGCGCGATCGCCATCGACGCGCTCGTGATCCCGGAAGGGCTCTACGCCACGCGCCGCTCCGCCGGCGAGATCGTCGTCGCCGAGCCGCGCATCCTCGACGCGCTCGTGCAGCGCTACCGCACCGGCCTTGCTCCGACCAACATCCCGGTAAACATCCTGCACTCGCCGACGAACGTCGTCGGACGCGTCACTCGACTCTGGCGCGTTCCCGGTTCCGGGCTCTGGGCCCGCATCGAGGCGCCGCGCTCGTCCTTCTCCGGCCGTCTCTTCCCGTCCGCCGAGGTGCTCGTCCTCCGCTCGACGGCGACGGACGACTGGGGCTCCTGGGCCGAGTTCGAGATCCCGTGGCAGGTGAAGGGCGTGTCGCTCGTGCCCGAGCCCGCGCTTGCCGTCCCGAGCTTCGTCACGAACTACCCGGCCGATCCGGACTCCGCCTACCCCGATCCGCGGACGGTCGAGGGAATCATCTACCGCCACTAGGAATGACCCTCCGCCCCTACCAGACCGAAGCGGTCGAGTCCGTCTACCGCCACCTCGAGACGAAGGACACGAACCCCTGCGTCGTGATCCCGACGGCCGGCGGCAAGTCGCTCATCCTCGGCCAGATCGCCGCGGACTCCGTCTCGCTCTGGGGCGGGCGCGTCCTCGTGCTCGCGCACGTGAAAGAGCTGTTGCAGCAGAACGCCGAGAAGATCCGTGCGCTCTGCCCGGGCATCGACGTCGGCGTCTACTCCGCCGGCCTCAATTCGCGCGACACGTCGACGCCCGTCCTCGTCGCCGGGATCCAGTCCGTCTACCAGCGCGCCGAGGAGCTCGGCGCCTTCGATTTGGTGATCGTCGACGAGGCGCACCTCATTCCCGAGGACGGCGATGGGATGTACCGCACGTTCCTCGCCGCGAGCAAGGGGCTTTGCGACCATCAGCGCGTGATCGGCTTCACTGCCACTCCCTACCGCGTCAAGGGCGGCTTGATATGCAAGCCCGAGAATATCCTGAACGAGATCTGCTACGAGGTCGGCGTCTCGCGTCTCATCGGCGAGGGCTACCTCTCGAAGCTCACGTCCCGCTGCGGCAAGTCGACCATCAACCTCGCCGGGCTGCGCGTGCGCGCCGGCGAGTTCGTGCAGGAGGACGTCGACGCCGCCGTCAATTCCACGGACGCCGTCGACTCCGCCGTGCGTGACCTCGTCGAGAAGTGCAAGGACCGCAAGTCGATCATCGTCTTCTGCTCGTCGGTGGACCATTGCAAGGCCGTCGCCGAGAAGCTCCGCACGCTCGTCCAGGACCGCGTCGCCGTCGTAACCGGCGACACGCCGTCCGAGGAGCGCGCGCGCATCATCGCCGAGTTCAAGGGCATCACGCAGCGGTCGCTCTTCGGCGACGTCGAGCCGCCGGTGCGCTTCCTCTGCAATATTGGGGTGCTGACCACGGGCTTCGACGCGCCAAACATCGACGCCGTCGTCCTGCTTCGCCCGACCAAGTCCTGCGGGCTCTACGTCCAGATGGTTGGCCGCGGGTTCCGGCTTTCCCCCGATACCGGCAAGCGGAACTGTCTCGTTCTCGACTACGGCGGCAACATCGTGAGGCACGGCCCGGTCGACTGCGTCGTCGTCCGCAAGCAGCCGCGCGCCCGCCAGACCGGCGAGCCGATTATGGCGAAGGAGTGCCCGGGCTGCGGCGAGATGATCGCTCCGGCCTACCACGTCTGCCCTTCGTGCGGGCACGTCTTCTCCCGCCACGAGGTCGAGATCGCGGAGCGCGCGACGAACGGCGGAATCGTGACCGGCGAGCCGGTCGTCGAGGAGCACGAGGTCGTGCTCGTCGACTACAACGTCCACGAAAAGAAGAACGCAGAGCCCGGAGATCCGCGCACGGTCGAGGTGACCTACTTCGAGCCCGGGATGTACAGGCACGTTCGCGAATGGCTCTGCGTCGAGCACGAGGGCTACCCGCGTGAGAAGTTCCTGCGCTGGTGGCACACCCATTCAAAGCCCGGTACGCCGGCGCCGCAGACCGCCGAGCGCTGCGTGCAGCTCTGCCGCGATCCGTCGATCGTCCGCCGCGCCACCGCCATCGAGACCACCCTCCGCCCGGGCGAGAAGTTCCCGCGCGTCACCCGCTACGACCTCGCCGACTTCGAGCAGCCCGCCCCGCCTCCGGCCGTGGCGGCCGTCGCGCAGCCGGCGTCCGAGCCTCCCGAGCCCGGCTCCGACCTCGACGTCCCGCCTCCGCCCGCGACGAACGAGTGGGACGACCCCTTCGACGAACTTCCCTTCTGATCCGCCATGCTTTCAGCAGCCGCAAAATCCTACCTTGCCGCCGGACTCTGCGTCCTCCCGGCCGCAAAAGCCCGCAAGCGCCCGACCGTTCGCTCGTGGAAGCAGTACCAGAACCGGCTGCCGACCTCCGTCGAACTCGGCGCCTGGTTCGCCAACCGGCACGACGCGCTCTGCCTCATCTGCGGAGCCGTAAGCGGAAACCTCGAATGCCTTGACTTCGATTCCGCCGGTGCCGCGTTCCCGGACTTCCAGTCCAGGGTCGAGCCGGAGATCGGCGCACGTCTCGTCTGCGAAAAGTCGCCGTCCGGGGGCGTCCATTGCTTCTACCGCTGCGTGTCCGCCGTCTCCGGGAACAGAAAGCTTGCGATGTCGGAGAAGGGGGAGGTTCTTGTCGAGACCCGAGGCGAGGGCGGGCTCGTCCTCTGCGCCCCTTCGGACGGCTATGATCTCTTCCAGGGCGCGTTCGAGGATCTGCCCGTCCTCACCGAAGCGGAGCGCGACGTCCTGCTCTCCGCGGCCGCCTCTCTTGATCGGACGCCGAAGCCCGCTCGGAAGCCCGAGCGCCCCGCATCCGAGGCTCCGGCTCCGGCCGCGCGTTCGCCGGGCGAGCAGCGCGCCGTCTCGCCCCTCGAGGAGTACGACCTCCTCCCGGGCGAGGATTACGACGCCCGCGCCGACATCCGCCCGCTCCTCGAATCCTTCGGCTGGCGGATAGTCCACGGAGGGGACAACGAGGGGTGGCAGCGCCCCGGCAAGACCGGAGACCAGCAAAGTGCCACCTGGAACGGCACGACCTTCTACGTCTTCAGCAGCAACGCCCTTCCGTTCGAGGCCGGACGCGGCTACGGCAAGTTCGCCGTGTACGCGACCCTCGTCCACGGCGGAGACCTGCAGGCGGCCACCGAGGCGCTCTACGCCGACGGCTACGGACACCGCTCCGATCCGACCGCCGGTGTCGACTCCTCCGCCGTCGTCGCCCAGGCGCAGGCCCTCGTCCGCGACTTCTCGGAGCCGCCAAGCGAAGCTGGTTCCGTGCCCGCGGCTTCAGCCGCGGGAGATTCCGCACCGTCGGCCGACCAGGAGCCCAGTCCTGACGGCGAGGCTCCGTCCTCGCCGAATCTCTGGCCCCTCTACGCCTGCCCGGGCTTCGTCGACACCCTCGCCGACTACACCGTCCGCACCTCGCGCTACACCAATCGGGCGCTCGCCTTCTCGGGCGCGCTTGCGCTCCTCTCCTTCCTTTGCGGGCGTCGCTACCGCACGCTCTCGCACCTCTCGTCCTCTCTCTACGTGATCGCCCTCGCCGATTCCGCGACCGGCAAGGAGTCGCCTCGACAGATCAACTTCCGGCTGCTGCGCGCCTTCGGCTACGGTGGATCCTTCGGCGACCGCTTCGCGTCCGGCGAGGGCCTCGAGGATTCGCTCTACCGTTCGCCGTCGATGTTCTACCAGCCGGACGAGGTCTCGTTCCTCTTCGCGTCGATGGCCGACCGCAACTTCTCTCCGACCTCCTCGTCGATCGCGTCTGCCATCCTCCGCCTCTACACCGACGGAATCTACGCGATGCGCGTCACCTCGCGCAAGCGCCCGGCGAAGGGCTCGTCCGGCGAGGAGGCGCGCGCCCGGCTCATCGACAACCCGAACCTCGTCCTCTTCGGAACGGCGACGCCGGACAAGTTCTACGCCTCGCTCTCGATCGACGGTCTCGAGAACGGTCTTGTCGGGCGCTGCTTCGTCGTGCCCGCCTCCGCGCAGCGCGTCCGCAACGCCTCTCCCTCCTACGACGAGGATCCGCCCGCCCTCATCAAGGACGTCTTCGACGCCCTCTCGAACCTCGGCGACAACACGTCGAAGAAGGACGCGTCCCGCTCCGTGCCCGAGGACCCTGCAGCCACCGCCGAGCTCGACCGCATCGACGACCTCTTCACCGAGCGCGTCAACGCCGCGCTCGCCGGCTCGCAGCTCGACGGCGGCGACGCCGCTCTCTGGGGGCGCGCGTTTGAAAAGGCCTACAAGCTCGCGCTCCTGCGCGCCGTCTCGCGCGATCCGGAGGACCCCTGCATCCGCGTCGACGACGCCGTGTGGGGGCAGAGCCTCGCCGAGGCCGTCGTGCTCGACCTCCTCCGCCAGTCCAGGCTGCACATCGCGTCCGACGATTTTATGGCGACCGTGAACGTCGTGCGGCGCGTGCTCAACTCGCACCGCGGAAAGCCAGTTCCGAGATCCGCTTTGCTGCACGCCACCCGCGTCCGCACCCGCATCCTCGACGAAGTCGTCGACTACCTCAAGGAGGCCGGTGAGCTCGAGGCCGGCGTCGCCAAGACCACCCGCCAGTCCGTCACCGTCTACCGCCTCGCGAAATGAAAAGGTCCATCGTCAAAAACAAGGCCGTTGCGCCTGCGGAAAAAGCCGAAGGAAACGCCCTGCCTTCGCCGTTTCGCGATCGCTTCTCCCGCATCCGTTCCGGCACCTGCCTCGAATGCTACTTTGCGAACCGCGTCGGCAGCTACTGTCTCGTTCTTCGCCACGGCGTTTCCCCTAACGGCGGCGCCTGCACCGCGTTCGTCTCCGGCGATATGGTCGAGGCCCTTGCAGAAATGATGGGCGCGAAGCCTGTCGGCCAGCGCGACACCTCCGAGCGCCTCAAGCTCGCCCTCTAACCAGAAAGGAAAA
>Ga0310786_10009447_pt1 | contig 12380 bp, 18 predicted proteins | sample AusTroGonzalo_MG_FD_203881 | JGI IMG/M metagenome (GOLD analysis project Ga0310786, IMG submission 203881) | Bovine rumen microbial communities from tropical cattle in Woodstock, Queensland, Australia - Gonzalo_03 (v2) (version 2) | ecosystem: Host-associated > Mammals > Digestive system >...
AAGATAAGGAAATTATCGAACAACAAAAGAAAGAAATTGAAGAACAAAAAGAAAGAATCAAAAAGATTCAAGAAGAAATTACCTTAAATAAGGAACAATATGAAAAAGATAAGTTAATATGGGATCAAGACAAAAAACAACTACAAGAAGATCTCAAAAATTTGCGAAATGAACCAGCAAAGGAATTGACTTTTCAAGATTATGCAAAGAGATTAATGGGGGTAATTGAATAATGATTATTAATGATGGATCAGGAAAAGCAACCAACAAACAAATTTGTGATGAAATGTATCTAACATTATGTGCATTAAGAGATGGTAAAGGTGCTAAATCTCAAAAGGAGAAGGAACAAATGGAGAAAGACTTTTATCGAATCGTTAATGGTTCACAAGATGGTGATCAGATTATGAGTTGGTTAAAACAAATTTATGAAGAAAAAGATGAATCAAGAGCACAAGATTTAATCGCAAAATCTATTATTCCAGTTGTTTCAAAATAAAAGAAAGAAGGAAAGAAAATGATTACATTAAACGCTAACAAATTTCTAGGTGCATTAACAAACCTAATTACATATGTTGAGGTTGCTGATGTGCTAAAACTTGACACTTTAAAATTAAATAAAGTGTGCAAGAAAAATGACATTAAATATGGTGATGGTAAAGTTGTAAGATCTGCTGATATTCCAGCCGTTACAAATATGCCAACATCATCAACATTATTAACAGTTGTTTCACCAACAGTCAATGAAGAATATATTTCTTTAAGTGGCTTTAAGTCAGTGCAACTTACAATAAACGAATATTTAATGCGTGGAGCTTTTCTTAATGAATATGAATTAAGTGATTTTACATCATATTTATTAAAGACAATGAGAGCTGCAAAACAAAAACACATTTTTGATCAATTAGTTTATTTAATTGATAACTACACACCTACTAATACTGAACAAACAATTACTATTAATATGTTTGATACTACTGGTCTATTAGATCCAGCACAATTACAAATGGCACAAACATATAATACTAATGCGTTTATTAAAGCATTATTAAAGGCACAAGTAAAACTTAATACACCATATGATAAATTCAATGACAATTCACAAGGTGAAATTATTGCCAACGAAGATATGGTTCTAATTGCAACTGATGATTTATCTAATGATTTATTAGTAGATACATTTGCAAAATTATTCAATAGTGGAAAGATTACTGAAAAATTCCAATATGGTGATTCAGTTGTAATTCCTAGAGATTTATTTACTACATTAACATCATCATTCTTATGTTATCTAGCACATAAGGATAAATTCCAATATGGTTATGCATTCGAGGTAGCAACATCATTCTTTGATGCTTCAACTCTTAACACAAATAATTGGTTACACTTTGCATATTATATTGGTAGTGTAAAGGCTTATCCTTGTATTAAGTTTGAGGCTGACTACACATTAACACCATCAGCATTACAATAATTACTATAATGAAAATAGGGGGATAAGTTATGAATTACTTATACGCATTAACTAACGTTGATTTCGATATTGAGAATCAAGATGTGGTCTATTTTAAGACAGAAAGTGCAAAGGATAGTTATTTCAACTTATCCTCTCTTTTTGATTCTAGCAATAAGAACGAAATCAACTTTGAAAAGAAAAATTTATTAGATGTAAAATTTGTAATTGATACAAATGCAAATAATCAGATCCAAAGTGAATTTGGATATAATTACATTATAATTAAGGAATTATCAACAAGTTTTTACTATTTCTATTTTATTAACAAGATAATGTATGAATCAGTAGGTAAAATGATTCTTACTTGTCATCTTGATATATTTACAACATATTTTGATAAATTAGTATTTGAAAGTGGACTTATTAAGAGAGCAACTTTTAGAGAATTTGTGAAAGATGGATCTGATGTTGTTTATGATACACAAGCCGATACACACGTTTTTTCAATTGATGACTCTTATCAAGGAAAGAAATTTTTGCAATATGATAAAACGTTACAACCTCATATTTACACACATTTAAGTGCTTCAACACTTGATACTTGGCTTGAAGAAAATGTTGAAGCGTGGCAATATCTTTTTGTAGATTGTAACCATACATATCAAAATGAGGTAAATGGTAGTGTTGCTTCATATAGAATGGTTGATGAATTTTTATCAAATGGTGTAAATACATCATTTGGTGTTCTTGCTTCACCAATTTATTCTACATCAAATAATAGAATATATATAAAATGGACTGATAACACAGATCCAAACAATCCAGTTGTTCATACATATGAATTATCACAAAGTTCAATTTCCAAATTTAGAAAAGACAATAATGGTAATGCATATGTTTATTCATCAAAAATTAGTAAACAACCACCTTTTACACCTATTACATCATCATCTGATCTTGTAGCACAAATGTTTGTTTCAATTTATACATCAAGTGGTGATTTATATCTTGATTTTGGAGAGGTATCAGACTTAAATAGTGCAACAATGGTTCAACCATTTACAAAAGTATTTTATAATGTAATTAACAATGATAATTCAAAAAATAAATGTATGATTGAAATGACATATCAAACAAATAGATTTTATAATAATGATGTGTCATCAAATATAAGTTCTTATATAAAAACAAGAATGTCAATTTCTTCGTATTTAGGAACAACAAAAGAATTTTATAAATATCCTAATGCAACATCATTAAAAAATATAGAGCTTAAAATAACATATAATGGACAAGAATATTCAACAAATCCTACAAAGATTGATACTGGTTCAGCAATTATTGAAATGATGGAAGCAATTTCTCCTGATCTATCAAAAACATATGTAAGATGGAAACCAACTGGTTATTATGGTTTTAGAACAGCAAATGATAAGACATTAACTGGTGGAATATTTGCTGATGATACATCAATAACACTTGGCACAACAGCATTACAAGATATTCTTGCAAATAATAAGAATTTCTTTATGCAACGTTATCTAAATATGCAAATGAAAGGCTTAATGAATATGGCTGGTGGTATTGGAAAAAATGATCAAGGGTTAAGCATAATGAAATCACTTGCACAATATCAATTACAATCAACAAACTTTACATTTGAGGTTGACAACATAGAAAATCAACCTACACATTTACAAAAAGCAAGTGGAAATGCTTTATTCAATATGTTAACAAAAGATTATGGTTTACATCTTGAAATATGGATTATGACAAGAGAAGATATTACAAACATTGCTGAATATTACAATAAATTTGGAGAGGTATCTTCATATGTAGATTCATTGAAGGCTTATTGTTTAGAGAAACATAAATATTTTGATTATGTTGAATATGATTGTTACAAGATAGATACATCATCTTGTAGAATAACAAATGAAATAAGAGATGAATTGAAACGTAAACTTTCAAGGGGTGTGCGTTTTTGGTATAGTAGTTTATATAATTATTATAGATTTAATTATGAGGTTGCTTTTGAATAGAAAGGAGATAAATTATGAGTAAGAAAAGAAAATTATTAACTTATGAAGCACAACTTGAAGAATTAGGAATCCAATTACAAAGATGGAAAGACTTATATGCCAAGTTAAATGGTGAAAGAGTTGAAAATCTTGGATTCAATTATGTTCCAGCCATAGAAAACATTGGTTTTGTTCAAGCAACAAATAGATATAAATGGAAGAATCTACCTTCTAACTTAACATCTGATCTGATCGAAAGTATGTTATATTATAAAGGTGCAATTTGTTTATATATGAGAGGTGGCACAATGTATGCTTTACCTTTTGTAAATAGTGGTAACCTTTCAGTATATGGAAGATTTACAAAAATTACACCAATTGCATTCAATGGAAAAGATCAGAAAATGAACTATGATTTGAATGTTAATGAAGATGGTGTTTATGATGAAAAAGCAAATGCTGTAATTCTTTATGATTCACAACCTTTATATAATGGAGCTCTTCTTCCAAAGGCTGTTTTATTAAGACAACTTAATGAAAATTGTAGTAAGATTTTAAATATGTGTATGCAAAATATCCAAAATTCAAATAAGAAATTAGTTTTTCAATGTGAAGATGAAACACAAGCAAAGATGTTACGATCTGATCTTGATGACGCTTTTGGATCAACTGATAATTACATTGTTGTAAATAAAGGTGTAATGGAAGATATGAAACCTATTGTTTTAAATAATGATGTAACATTAGTTTCACAAAGTCTTTTTGAATCTTGGCAATCATTTAATAATATAAGATGTGAACTATGTGGAATTGAAAATAATGGTGCATTTGAGAAGAAAGAAAGAGTCATAACAAGTGAAACAAGAGGAGATGTTATTCAATCGAAACTTGCACTTATGAATGGTCTTGAAATGAGAAAGTTAGCAATCAAGCAATTCTTATCAATCTATGGTGGAAGATATAGTGATATTAAAAAGATTGATGTTGAATTAAATGAATGTTTTAAGACAGATCAGGAAGGTGATATCAATGAGAAAAAGCCTACAAATAATTGATTATAGTGTAGATGTTACTGGTGGAGCTTATGGACTTGCCAACATACAAACAATTCTTGGAATAATCTTACTTGTTCTTTCCATATTAAGCATTTTATTCAAATGTGGACTTTCTATCTATACACATATTAAAAATAAGGAAATAGAGAAGATTCAAGAAGATCTTGAAGAAGCCACAAAAGAGTTAGAAAAATTAAAGGAAGGTGATCATGATGAGTGATTCTTACACTTGGTATTTTGAAGAGGTGTTCAAAGATGACAATGAATTCAATCAGTTCTTAACTGATTATGGCGTTTCATTACCTCTTACAATTACATATACAAATTTATATAATCTATTCTTAAATAGATATATGAATTGTTCAATTAATTTTGATACAAAGGAAATATTCAAAAGAAGATTTGCAATTCTTCTAAATGATTATTTATATGAATATGCAACAAGAGTTGCTTCAATTAACAAGGTGTATGCACTAACTGAATCTGAATTAATGGTTGTTAATACATACATTAACAATTACGCTTCAAATCCAAATTACAAATTAACTGATGTTTATAGTGAACTTGAATATGTAGGTTCACAAAATAATGGAATGAATAGGATCAGCAAGTTAGGAGCTTATATCAATTACTTAAAGAATCTATTGCCATATGGCAATCAAGAATTTCTTGATAGATTTAAAAAACTATTTAAAATGATTTATATTAGAAAGGTGGATATTTATGAAAATCTATAAAAATAAGTTTAATACTCTTCCAATGCAAGTGGAAGAGAATATGAAAAATATTGAATTACTTGCAAGTATAATAAAAGAATCATATCGATCAACAACAGATCTTGGAGATACAGCAACAATAATTGCAATTGCTGATACAAATGCAAATGCTGATACTATTGATGGTTGGTTAATTTCACAAGATGGTTATTTATACAAAATTACTGGTGGAGATGGCACTAATCTATTACTAGAATATTATACAAGATTAAAGGGTAAAAATGGTAGTGAAGATATAGATGATAATACTACATCATTAACAAAATTATGGTCTAGTGAAAAAACAGCAAATGAGATATTAGGATTAATTGATGATGGAAACACATTAAATAATAAGACTTGGTCTAGTGATAAAATTGCACAAGTGATTTCATATGTAAAAGACAAGGGTATTTATGTAACAGATACACAACCATCAATAGATGGTGGTGGATCATATTATGCTGATGAAGATATACTAAATCCATCAGCACCAAATCCACCAAGATATAGTGATTTAATAATCTATATTGATGGTGATGGAAAGACAAAATATTTATATCAAGTAACTGGTGTAAGTGGAGATGGAACAAAATATTATGTAACACAAATTGCTGAATTTGGTGGTGGTACACAATTATATCAACATAATATATTAATTGAAAGTGCTAATTTAACTTTTTGGATAACTATAATAAATAATAATCCAAACACTATGAATGCAAGTGATATATATAACTATTTAAGTGATAATTCTTTAACGGGTGCAACTAATTGTTTAAAAGCCGATGGCAAAGTACAAATAAGCAATGTTGAATGTGTAGTTTGTGGGTTAGTAAAAAATGTAAATCAAGATACATTCCAAATTGTTTATTATCCTAATGGTTCTTATACACCGACAGTTAATAGTGGAGTTTTTTCAAGTCCATTAATTTATGATAATAAGTCAACTTTATAATATTAACAATATAAAATAGTGTGATCCAAAAGTAATTATGAATTGATCTGATCATAATCGAGGGCGAGGAGTCATTGATCATTTCAAATGGTTATGGCGACATAACTATTCATAATCTTTTGATAATCCAAATATAAAAAGAGGTTAGCATTTGCTATCCTCTTTTTTCTACTGGTAATTTTATTGTGAATGTTGTGTTTCTTAATATACAACCACCTCTTGTAATAAAGTGTGCTAATTTACCATCAAATGTTACACCATATTTGAAATTATCAAATGTTACATGATCCTTTATTGCATTAGGCATTCCACAACAAGTAACGTGCAATCCATCTTCTTTTTGCTTTAAATAAGTTTTTGCTTTTAGGAAGATAGAATCAGAGAACTCTCCTTCATTCTTCCAATATCCTAATTTTTTATCATCAATATTAATGTTTGTTGGTATTTCATAACCTTCAAGAGATATACTATCAGTATCAGCATAAATGAATCTATCATAATTCTTTTGTGCAGATCTGATCGTGTCATTTCTTGCATATGATGTAATGAAGGAAGCCATTGCCGTGTATTTTGTTTTTCCTTCAATTCCATCATCATTCATTTTAATGACAACACCATTTTCAAATTTTAATTTCTTTGATATTTTAACTGGATTTGTCGCAAACTTACCATATAAAGAATTTAAGAATAGTTTTGCAATTTGTCTTTTACCACCAGTATTATTCATTTTCATTTCCATATAATAATCAATATAGTTCTTAAATAATCCTTTAACACCTTTGAATTTGTAACCACCTTGCCATTCAATATCATATACATCATAATGTTCAAGGAAAAGTTCCAAATCAACATTTGTTAATATTAGCTCTACACAACCAAGTGAATCCGTGATATATTCAGTTTGTTTGAAATTAGGATTATGCTTCAATTGTATTGTTGGAAGATAACCTTCTTTAAGTTGAAAATAACAAGATAACTTTTGAATATATAAAGGATATTTTTTGTTATATTCATATTTACCTTTAAAATATAAAGGCAATCCAAAAGGCAACAATTTATCATACATTTCAAAAGGATATAATGAATTAACATCAAATGATATTCCCTTTAATCTTTTATTTGTATACTTTGGATTCAAATAAACAAAACCACCTTTATATGAAAGTCTTATATCATTATCAACTTTCAAAGGTAATTGTGGAAATAAATTATCAAAAGCATTTTTCCTTCCTAACATCTTTTTGTAACTTTCTAGTGCATTAGCTCCAATTGTCATCTTATCATAACCTTGCTGAAAGAAATCATACAAAGCATATGCTACAATCTTAACATCTTTCTTTATATAATCTTTTTCCTGATCTGATAATTTGTATCCTACTTGTCGATATTGTGTATAATCAATTTCACCTTTTTCCATAGGAAGATTCCAAGCCTTTGCAATCTCTCTAACGGCTAAAGGAATTATTTTCAAACTATCATAAATTTTAATATGTTTATTTTTACTTAATTTAATATCTATCATATAAAATAATCCCATATCAGAGATCAGACAACCAAATTCATTGTCATTCATTTTCCTAGTATCTTCTACATATTTATATTGTTTATGATTAAATAACCAACTGATGATATATTCTCCATCATAGGCGAGGTTGTGAAAATAAACAACTTTTGAACCTTTAAGTAACCATTTCATAAAATCATCAATGTTATTACCAATCTTTGTTACACAAGGATTTTCAGCAATGGTGCAACAACAAAATGCCCATACCCTTGCATAACCATCTTTCATTAGCCATTCATCTCCACTTGTGGTTTCAAAATCACACATATATTTCATTATGTTGGAATAAAGTTTCCTTCTTCATCAAATTTCATTTGAACCTCATCATGATCCTCGAAATATCCATAAGTATCTTCAATATATCTTGGATATTCATCAGATGGAATGTAGTTTTCATTTATAGTAGGAATTGAACCATCAAGATATGCTTGATAAAATTCTTGTGGTGTCATTGATAAAACTTTATCATATAATTCTTTAACATTCTTTGGTAGTTCTCCATATGCCTTTTCATTTGATAATAAACCACCATTTGAATAATTGTTAAGTATTGATTCCAAATAATTTTGTTGGAAAGTTTCCATTTTCTGATCCAAATATTTTGATGGATTCTTAACAATTTGTCTTGCCGTTTTTAGCCACGCTTCAAGTAAACCTCGATTTTTAAATTGGTTCTTGTTTGCTGTTCTTCTATTTGGAAGGATTGGTTCTTCTAAATGAAAATTTTCGAAATCCTCTTGAAATTTATTCTTAACTTTCTTTTCTTTCTTTTTTCCATCAATAGAAGATGTTGAACCAACAAGAGATTGTCTTTTTTCCTGATCCTTATCAAGTTGTTCTTGAAGAGTCTTTCTTACCTTGTCAATCTCTTTCTTCAAACGATTGATTTCTTCTTGTTCTTTCTTGGTAATTTTAACACCCCATTTATTGATGATTGATCCTCTTTTACCTTTTCTTTGTCTTGGCATTTTCTTCTCTCCTTTCTAAATTAATGATATAAGTGCTTTATACATTATTTTTATATCTCTTGATAAAAATGCAATTTCATTATTGCTTTTATATCTTGTTACATAGACATCTCCTTCTTTAATGAATTTCAGCTCTAGTTCATCAGCAATCAATTTACAAGACATTTCATATTCTTTTATAGTTTTATACATTATCTTATAGAATAAATTCTTTCCATTTCTTGATTGATCTGATCTAGAGTTGGAGATGTAAACCATAATTTGCCAAAATAATTGAATACCATATAATATGAACCATTATATGATATTGTTATTGTATATTTATTTTCAATTTCTTGTTGTGTCATTTTCTTCACCTTCCATTATTACATATTGATAAATAATATTATATTCATTAAGAAGCATTCTATGTAATCTCATATCATCTTCAATTAATTCAAAGGCTTTTACTGAATGAACCTTTTCTTTCTTATCTTCAAGAATCTTTAAATATTCCTTTGTTTCTTTTATACATTTAGTTAAATATTCCATTAATTTCATATTCATCTCTCCTTAAAATAAAGGTGGTATACCCTTATTATACCACCAATATAAATTAAATGTCAGTATCTTCGTTATAATATTTGAATTGATTATTCCATTCTTCAAATGGAATTGTATCATCAATTTGCATAATGACAAGTTTTTTGATTTTTTCTCCTTTTTTATTTAAGATATATTTCTTGTTGTCATCTCTCTTAAATGTTGTGAACCAATGTTCTCCTTTAACAACAGCAACTATTGTTTCATTTGGCTTAATAACATCTTTACCAAATGTTACATCAAACCAATTACCCTTTAAAGTAAATGCTGTATAAACTGGAAACTTTTGTTTTCCTTTTTCAATTTCCTTTCTTATAATTTTGATTGTAATGTCTTTTCTTTCAATTTTATTTTCCATAACCTATTCTCCTCTTTCCTATATTTTATTTTCCTTTATTATTTAACAACTTGAAATAAGGGTTCTTTGTTGTTATCAACTGATTCAATCTTTAAGGCTTTAACCTTTTTATTACAACACCATTCAATTGCTGTAATTAAGTTCTTTACATAATTTTCAACAATTTCTTTTTGTTCCTGATCTACAATGTAATCACTCCAAGATGGAAAATCATCTTCAAATGAAATCCAAATTATATTATGCATTATTCTTTCACCTCTTCAAATGTTGTTTCAATACAAAATATATGATATTCATAATTATTATATTGATTTAATAATTCAACAATTTCTTTGGCTATATCTAATGATTTCATCTTTATCGCATTATCAAGCCTATAATCGTGAGATAAACTAGTCTTATAAATTGTTTCAAGAAAACATTTTTTACTATCACTATAATAAGCAACAACATATTCTTTCATTATTTTATTCACCCCCTTTCACAAATATCAACTATATGTTCACAAAATTGTCTTGGAATCCTTGAACGTTCTTTCGCATTCTTCAATTTTTGTGTTCCACATCTTGAATGTCTTGGTGCTGACTCGTGGCAAGGATCTCCATTTTTACATCTTGGCTTAAATTGTGGATCATGATGATTTGTCCATATGTCAGTTGGTTTCATTCTAAAATCTCCATATTGACAATATGTAATTGTATATCTTGGTAAATCCTTCATAAAGTTCATCTTTCGAAGAGCTCCAACTGGATTCTCTATGAAATAATATTTTGGTTTTAATTCATTGATCAGATCAATAACATGTTTATTTACTTTATCACAAAAATGTGCATATTCACTAACTGGTTCACATTCACCAGTGAGTAAATTCTTTTTTCTATGATGACCAATTCCAGCAATTGAATATGTAGTGTAATCAAAACTTGCCCATATAACATCTGGTATTCCACCACATAATTCAATTACCTGATCTGCTGTTAATGTTCCAACATCAGCATATAATGAAATGTTCTCAAAAGAACGATCCCATTCTACTGAATACACCTTATGTCCTCTTTCTTCAAATACTGAACCAATAGATCTGAATCCAGCAAATAACTCTAATACTATCATAATAAGTAATCACTCTCCCTTGCTGATAATTCACCAGCAACACATAAAAGTTCAGTTCTCCAATATTCTTGAATGCCATGTAAATAAGGCATTGAAATCTTATTTTCTTCAACTTGTTTTAATATTGTTCTTAATAAATCATATTTCTTTCTAAACTTTTTATAATACCATTTAATCTCTTGTGTTTCTAAACATTCAATGTCATTATCACTATATAGATGATATTTTATCTCAAACATATCATCTTCAAGATCATGAATTATATCTCTGATCTGTTTCTTTGAAAACTTAAAATCATAATTTTTCATCTCAATCACCTCAACCATATAATAACATTAATCAATAGAAAAATAAAAGAGAAATTTCTTCAATTCCTCAATTATTTTATAATTTGTTTACTTTATGTTTACTTATGAAATATAAAGAATGAAATTCTTTTCTAAAAAGACATTTTTGAATCTGACTCTATGTTTTGCATATAATTGCCTAATTGTTTCAAGAACTGGTTTCTTTATTATTGTTGTTTCATTTGATATTTCACTTATTGTTCTTACTAATGACATTTTAGAATCATGATCAGATACTGGCACAATGTATAAATCTTGATTAAAATTATATACACCCATTTTACCATTTTCTCCTTTAAGCGTAAACAAATATTTTGCACTAGAAGGTAATGCTGTAAAATATTTATATTCACGATCATTAAATTCATTATTCAATACATATGATGGCATTAATCTTCCAGCCAATGATTTTGAATGTTCTTGATGATATTGTTCATCATCTTTTACATACCAAAGAATTGCTCCTAGTTCCTTATTTATATAATAGCCAAAATCATTAATCTTAAAATTAAATAATTGTAATAGTTCATCACCTTTATCAAGTGCATTGGCTGTCATTATAATTTTAACATTTTTCTTTAATCTCACTATCGCTTCAAGAGCTTTAATGAAAGCCAATGTCTTGTTCTTTAACCTCTTTTGAACAACCTCATCAATAAATTCATCAAAGACAATATAATCAATATCATTGAACGATCTACCTTTTTTATTAAAGAACGTTGAAACACTCATTACATATCCAGCATATTTGTTATTTATATAGATTGTATCACCAGTTATTTTTCCTTCACATCTTTTGAACTTTGGTGCAACATCAACAAAGAATCCTTTACCATTATTTGCTTTTAATTCATCAATCATTGATTCAGTTGTTCTTAACCATACAAATTTTTTATTATTGTATATTGCTTTCTTGAACACTAGATTCTTTGAACTGAATGTTTTTCCACAGCCATTTGCTCCTATAATCATATTAAATGGAAAACCAAATGACATAATGTGTCTATTATCCAAATACATAATATCACCTCATTTATATTGTATCACACCTGATCAGATCATGCAAGTTTCTATTGGCATTTACTACCGACAATTGCTAAAAAATAATGGCTCAACAAAGCCAAAATCCAGTTGCGTTTTTTCCAATACAATTATGGCTTAATTAAGCCGTTTTTTCTTGTGGGAAAAGGGGTATCAAAAAGG
>Ga0310786_10009450_pt1 | contig 12378 bp, 28 predicted proteins | sample AusTroGonzalo_MG_FD_203881 | JGI IMG/M metagenome (GOLD analysis project Ga0310786, IMG submission 203881) | Bovine rumen microbial communities from tropical cattle in Woodstock, Queensland, Australia - Gonzalo_03 (v2) (version 2) | ecosystem: Host-associated > Mammals > Digestive system >...
ACCTTTATATATTTATTTTGTACTGGTTTGTATTTATATAATTATTTTATAAATATCTTTCCGCGGAGAGGCCTTTTTGTTTGCGGGGATATTTTGGGGACTAAGGCGGGGTTTCGCGTCCACCCCATACGCCCCCACCCCATAAAGCCGGAAGCCGTCGGCATCACTCTATAAATTGTCTATGATCCGTGAACAATTCAAACAAATCAGTTGCACTGTTCGTTAAATGACCATTTTGCGAATAGTTGCCAGGCCTCAAAAGCCCAGGAAAGCCCATAAAACCGCTATTCTTTATTGTGCCTAATTGTCAGACAATTTAACAGGCTGTTTTTGATCGATCTGCTGCCCGTCCTGCGGTAAATTGTCAGACAATAACGAGGCGGTTTTTTGTACGTCAGAGAGGCGCACCGTCTGCGGTTTGCGTTCTTCCATATTGCCGACACCCGCCCAATTATAGTGATGATTAAGTATTGCGAGGATTCCAACGGGGTTTTTATTGCCCGTTGCTAGTTTATCCGAAAGACTTTCTTCTCTGCCCTGATTTAGCTTTTTATAAATTTCTGCGTGTTCGAAACTTAGCCTTTTTCTCTCCCCATCCCGCCAATCATAAAAAGTATCTTTATCAATTCCAGTTAAGTAAGAAAACCCAGTTAAACTAATTTCTTTATCATACAAACGACAAATAAATATATAATAATCACATAGTTTATTTATCAGTGTTATATTATAGCTATTGCAGTTTGTAGAACTATTATTTTTAACACCGACATTAGTATATATATTATTATTTTTTAATTTATTAGTACCCTTAAAACATTTACGATATATATAAATTAACATACCGTTAAACACAGATTGACTAATAGAACATATATCCTGAATATTGTTTTCTTCACAGAAATATTTTATATTTTCGTCTATTTCATTTTCAAAAACATCTATTGTATTTTCTGTATTAGTGACATATTCAATAGACATATATAAACCACCCTTAAAAGACATTTATTTTTAATATAATAAACCTTGTCAAGCGGGCATTTTCCAATACTGGCAGACAAAAATTTTTTGCTATGATCCGAACGCGCAGCGCGTAAAAAAAGAGCCGAAAACCGGAATTTTCAGCCCTTAAAACCACCTTGTTTAGTTGCTAATAATAGTCGCCGCCAACATTCAGGAATAGCGGCTTATTTTCTGCGGCGCTTTTCCTCATTCTCCAACCGTTCGAGAATCGCGTTAACCGCGAAAGCATTAGCGGAACTATACCCGCACTTCTTTATTCTGTCAACCGTGCCGAGTGGCAAACGTACCGTGATTTTATCAACAGTTTTATCATACTTCGATACAGCTTGACGCACCGCCGCCGCCCGCTTTTCGTTCTTTTCATTATCCATAGTAACAACCCCTTCCTTATAAGATGCTAATATCATACCATTATTAGCGGCTAAATGCAAGTATTAGCGGCATATTTCCCGCTTTTTCTGTATATCTTCCTTATATAATACGGGCTTTTCGTACCGTTTAGCAGCTTATACATATTGCACATATAAGCGGCTTATATTTTGGTGAATCTGCCTATTGTATTAGCGGCTAATATAGCGTATACTCTAACCATACCAAACAACACACAACCTTTTCAAACGGCTACCGAATAAGGTTAAGACGAGCCAAGCGCCGCCGGAATCCCAAAAGAGCCGACCGCAAAAGGAAACCACCACGAAAGAGAGGCAAACAAAAATGAAGTACAACATTGAAAAAGCATTGCACGAAATCATCCGCGATCTGCCGGAAGTCGCAAAAATCGAAAGACTTTTCACAGCCGGATATTTGACAAACGTAGACGCATTGAAAGCAATAGCCGCAGCAGTTGAAGAAGAAAAGAGGCGCAACGGATGAAAAAAGCAATTCTTATTTATGAAACGTTCAAAGACCTTGATTTTCAGGACTACGAAGAAAGCAGGGAAAAAGATTTAATTTTCATTCAAACACTACTCGAAACCATAGGCGAGCGCGACACAATCGCAACACTTAAAGCAATGACGGCATAACAGCCGCGAAACAGCCAAACACCACACCACAGAGAAAAGGAGAACAAAACAATGGCAAAAATTAGTATTTATGTAACCAATTTAGGAAAGTACAACGAGGGTTTTTTGGTAGGCGAGTGGTTAGAACTCCCCGCAACAGATGAAGAAATCACGGAAACCCTTGAAAGAATCGGAATCAGCGACAAGCCGGACGCAAACGGCAATTATTATGAAGAATACTTCATAACCGATTATGAAAGCGAAATCAGCGGCTTGAACATCGGAGAATATGACAGCATAAGCCATTTGAACGAAATAGCCGAAGAAATCGAAGATATAGCCGAAGAAACCTTTGAAGCGGCACTTTTTCACACTTGCAGTTTTGAAGAAGCGATTGAAGCGGCAAAAGAAACCTATTGTATAGGTCAATGCCCTAGCTCAATGGATGAAGATGAATATATAGGCTATTACTACATCGAAGAATGTAGCGGCTTGAACATCCCCGAAGAAATCCAACAATATTTTGACTATAAAAAATACGGGCGCGAAATCAGGCTTGAAGGACATTTTTACATAGCAGACAGCGGCAACATCTACGAAACAATTATGTAACCCACACCCCGCGCAGAGGATGCAGGGCGGGAGCGATACCCGCCGCGGGGAATCCCCGAAAGGGAAGAAACCAAACACACCACCAAAAGAAGAAAGGAAGGTATAAAGCAATGAAGCACTACACCACCACACCCGCAGAAAACCCGCAGTGGCTACTAATCGCAAGCACCGACGGCGCTTACATCGACTATGAAGAAATCATTGAAAGCGACACAGAGCCGGATTTTTGGCAATGTTACGCAATAGCAGAGGCGCACGGATGCGACTTTTTCCACGTTGACAGGCTAGAAAGCGAGGTTTTATAATATGGACTTTTTCAAAGAATACGGAACGACGCAAGAGGAAATTCTAAACGCGATCACCGACGCACTTGAAGAGGTCGAGAGCGAAAACACAAAGGAACGATTAAAAGAGGCGCTTGCAGTATTGAAAAAGCATTTTCAGGAAGAAAGGACGGGCAGACAATGAAAAAGACTTTTAACAGCATAGACAACCTTGACGGCTACATTGAAAAAATAGTGCGTCGCACCGTAAAGCATTATTATACAGATTGGAAAAACATTGACAGACCATTGTATATGAAGTACAAAGGAAGCAACCGCAGACAGGACAAAGAGTTGTTATTGATTGCGCGGGAGTGCGGCACATATCTTTACACTATAACAGACCTTGAAAGAGAATATCCCGCCGCCGTTGCTACATACTACGCAGAAAACGCAAAATATTACTTCATAGACATTGCAAAGTTAACCGCTAGAACGGCAACCGCCGCAGAAGTCGCCGCAATCGTAAAAGAAACGATGAAGAAAGCGGAAGAAAAAAGAACAGCATAAAGCCGGATCAAAGCAAATGAAAGGAGCGCATACAAATGACATTATTAGAAGCATTGCAGGACATAGGAAAAGGACGCATCATCGACAACGGATGCGACTACGAATTGATAGCACTCGCAAAAGGCGTTTATACATTCACCCTTGCAAACGAACAGGAAGTAAAAATAATTCTTGACGGCAAACAGGGAGAGAACGCCCGCAAGATTGACAGAGAATTTTACAACACCGCAAACAAGATTTACAGAAACAGCATTGTAAAAGCCGAATATAAAAAACACTGAATACAGCTAAAAATGCCAGTCAACACCCCGCCCCACAAAGGCGGGGAATACTACACGAAGAAAGGAAGCGGAAAAATGAAAATATACCACATCGAAAGAGATTACACAAAAACAGCAGCGCAACAACGGAAACAACTTGAAAAGCAATATATAAATTTTAATTATTTATGGTCTGACGGTCGCAAGGTACATTTTGCAGCCGATGGAAAGAAAAAAGCAGAATAAAAACCAACAGCCGCCGGAAGTCTGAAAAGACCAAAGGCGGCAAAGCTGCCGGAGAGAATCCCACGCCCCGAAAGCGTGAAGCCGCGCCCGATACCGGCGGCAGCTTTCAAACGATCAAATACAGCAGAATCAGCACCGACGGCAGGAAAGCCACACGGCAAGCCGGAAACGCTGAAAAAGCCCCAAAAAGGCACAGAAGCACCGCAGACGCAGAGAAACCCGCCGCAAGGCATAGAAGCCCGCAGAAGGGCAAATACAAAGCCACACAGGGCAAAAGAACATTGACAGAACAACGACAGACAACGAAAGCCGGAGCACATAGCCCGCACAACGTCAAAAATGCCGCAAATAAGCCCGCAAAGGTTAAAAAGGCATAGAACACCATAAGCGACGGAAAAGGCGCTAAATGAGGCAAAATGAAAGCCACAGCGGGCAAGCCGGACGGAATCAGGAACAGCGGCAGACAGCCCGCAAGGAATCCACCAAAGGCAGGAAAGCCCGCAGAACATCCCGCAAAGAGAGCGAGGCAAGGCGGCAGAAAACCGAAGGTTTTATCTATTTCAGAAAACCGCAAAAAATATTTTTTCAGGCTATTTTTTCGGGCGAAAAATTTTTCGTTCGATTCAGGATCATTTTCAGGCAGTATTCTAGCATCGGCTAGTACGCGATCTTTGAAAAATTATCATTGAATTATCTCTGTAAATAAGCTAAAATGATTAGAAATTTACGGGGATAGGTTCAGGAAATGGATAACAAATATAGTTTCGTAAGTTTCGGCGGTATCGTATTAAATAGCCAGGAATCACAAGCAGAGCAACTTGATAAAGTTGCATTGAACGCTCTAAGAAACACAAGGATTTTCACGAATATCGGAACATCTGAATTGTTTGAAAATGGAATCAGTGTGTTCAAAGCAGACGAATCAGGACTACCGATTGTCGAAAATATCATTCAAGCTAGACTACTGGCAGAAAAAATCGGTTATACAGCTTATGGCCTTAATGGAAAAATCATCGGAGAAGGACGCAACGAAGAACCGATCATCACAGACATAAGCGGCGAACAAATTGACATAGCTGCGGAAACATTGCAAGGGATCGTTATTGACTACCTAGCAAGCAAATACGAAGCATCCGGCGCAAAGGATGAAAGCGAAAATCAAAACACGATATTCAGCTTTTACGATATGAACGAACACAAGCATTATCTGAAATATATGGGAATCAGGTTTGATTGATTGTATTTTAGAAAATCGCAAAATATTTTTTTCTGACACGGATTTTACCCTAAAAATTTTTTACGTTCGATTTTGGGAAGAATCCGGCGGCAATCTCGAATATAGTTAGTACGCGAGTTTTGCCGAAATTCAATTTGACAATCCTACCGATCCTTTTCGGTTTGTGGTTGTGTGTTTGGTTAAGAAAAGGACAGTGTGGTGGCTGTCCTTTTCGCTTTCTTTGTATTCAGTTTTCTAAGCCACGCTCATACAAAATATCTATCACTTCGTCGATTATGTGGTCGTAAGCCCACAATGTTTGCTTCGTGTCTTTATCTTCTGTCTTTCTTTTCCAAAGCATAATACTTAATTGCATTTTCTCTAGCCTGTCAATCGCATATTGCATCGTTTCATCCATATTCTTTTCCTCACTGGAAAGGAAAAACACCTTGCAAGTCTTTCTCCTTTCTCACAAAAATGTTTCACGGAATGTTCCCGAGGGAACAGAGGGAACAAATCAAAATGCCCTCAAACGCCCTATTTATGCGGCTTCCCGCGTTTTGCAAAAGGGTTCGATTCCCTCTTCCCCTGCTCGAAAACCGCGATTTTATGCACGTTTCACGGTTTTCAAAAATCAAAGGGAACACATAGGGAACACTTAAACGTTTAAGGGAACAAAAATCAGTAGTTTATGGCGCTATTGACTTGTTCTCTTTTTCGTTCCTCGCCGCTTCTACTATAGTAGTAAAACTTCCGTGTAGTTGTTATGTCGCTGTGCCCCATCATTTCCATTACAATGCTATCATCCACCGAAGCGTCAATCAAAGTCGTTGCATAGGTTTTCCTGATCTTGTGCATCGAACGCGGCTGTAAACCGCATCTTTTACATACCTTATACAACTCCCGATTGATTGTGCTGCACCGGATTCTTACTTCGCGCTCCATCATAATGTCGCCGTGCGAATACTGCTTCATAGCTTCGATTGTTTCCTTTGCGTGTTCCGTCAGGACTATGTATCTGTTGCCGGATTCCGTTTTGGTGTAATCTACGATCTCCAAAACAGTTTTACCGTCCTCGTCCTTGTACTTGATTTCCTGGCGTTGAACGTGAAGCGTATCTCCTTTTACGTCAGAATAGTGCAAGGCCACAAGTTCGCCAACTCTCACGCCAGTTTGGAAACATAACAACATACCGTAATGAATAAGCGACGGATGCTCTTTTAAGTGATTAGTTATAAGTAAAGTTTCGCTCTCTGAAAAAACCTCATTCCTGCTATCTTTCGGATTCTGCTTGAAAATCTTTCTCGAAAGCTGTAAATCGTTAAAGAACGATGAAATGCTTATTTCAGTGTACTTCTTCCGTTTTGCGTACTTAAAAATCCCCATTATCAGAGTTCTAAGACCTGCATACGCTTTATTCGTCAGTTCAAGAGTACCAATCTGCTTTCTGATAAATAGTTCTAGGCTTTCTTCCGTGACGGATTTTATCTTTTCGCTTCCGAAATCACCGAAGAATCTCAAAAAATCGTTCTCGTACTTATCGAAAGTCGCTTTCTTAATCTCCTGCATTTCCAGTTTTTCATCGAGCCATTGATAGAATACTGCTTTTACCGTCGGATCATCCGACTTTGCTTTGTAGTATTCTGCGATGAAATCTTCCAGTTCCTTCTTATCTTTTCGCCTTATCAACCCCCTTTTCTCACCTTCCGGCAAATAAGTAAACCATCTGCCGTCGCTTCCTTGCCACACTTTTTTCTTGTGTTTCTTCAAATACTTTTGCTTTTCAGCCATTTCAACTGCGACTTGCAAGGTGTCGAGGTCTATCATACCACCGTCAAGCGCCGCTTGTAAATATTCACTTGCTGTATACAATAAACCTCACCTGCCTCTACGCCATCATTTTAATCAGGATTCCGTTCCCGATCTCTGCCGCCGCCATTTCAGCGCGATTCTTATCATCATAAGTGCCCCAATACCATAACTGACCATCTTCCGAACGCCGTACTACAGTATATCTGCATAGCTTTTCAGGCGCATTATTGATCTCGATAAACGCTTTAACTGTCATAATCTTTCGCTCCCTTCATTTGTTCTAACACTTCCTCAATAGCATCAAAGTGTCTGCCTGTCTTTTTCAGTAACGAAACCTTGTCAACGCAATACTTACCATTTTTTGAAATCTGTACTGCTTCTAAGTCGCCGCCACTATCAAGAAATACTGATGTTACAACTCTCGTATAGTTCTCGTCTAAAAAATAAACTTCATCGCCAGGATGCAAAACCTTTTCTATAAATTCTTGCTTTTCTTTATACTTGTTTACCCTCTCTATCGCTTCTAGCGGCGAATACTTTTCCATAATCGAAATAACACAGCTGTTTCCGTCAAATATGGATTCTCTCAATCCGTAACATTCAATAATGATACTTTTTACGCACTCCCAAGCGTCACGCGCACCATTGTTATACGCATCTTGCGTCGGTACTGGACTTTGGTACGCCTCGTCTTTGCCATCTTCATATCCGGCTTTATAAGCTATCGCAACAAGGTTATGTATCTGCTTTTCCACTTCTCCCGTTTGTTGATTCATTTGTTTTCACCTTCCTTCTCAAATAAAGACAACTGGCCTTTTACATCTTTTTCCTTACACACCTTCGGTATATAACCGTTCGTTTCTCCAAAAGCATCTTGATATTCAGGATCAACATTTGCAAAAATAAACTCTTTGCAATGATTCTCACGCTTGCAGCTTCCTATCGATCTAAAGTCGTTTTTCGCCGTGCAGTACGGAACGTTATTCACGTAAAGGAATATGCAGTATCTACAGTATTGTTTCATTCGTTTTCGCCTTCCTTTTCAGGGCAATTTGCAGGAATGTCTGTGTTATCTCCCGCAGAACAATGTATATATTCATCGCCAGTGTCAGGATCGTAAACTTCATCGTAGTATTGGCATCTATAACAAATATCGCTCATTCGCTTTCACCTACCTCTCCTTCCAACCTGTCGGGATTTCCGACTTGTTCACTTTCTCCCTTATCCCACATAGGGCAAATAAAACGAATCTGTCCATCGCCACCCTGTTCTGCCCATCTGCACATTCTTAATGGTGCTATTTGGTGCTGACAGTTTTTGCATCCTTGATAACCAAGTTGCTTAATACGCTTCTGTACTTCTTTGTCTGTGATATGCAAACTCATTCCTCACTTTCTGCCTTTTTCATATCTACGCATATATTTAACATTTTCTTCTTCAAGTATTATTAAAAAGCGTTTCCACAACTTTATGGGATGCCTGTCGGTACATGACAAATTTGGAGCATCTATCAAAAATGTGAAAATATAATTCCTGTTCAGTACTAAGTAGAAATTGACATATAGTTCAGCTTCTTCTCCCTCAACGCTTTTTATAGCTTTAGTTGAAAATAAACATATCTTTTTCATTCATCATCCTCACTTTCTGCCTTGTATTTGTCGATAATTTCAAATACATCATCGGGGGAAAGTATTGGTATCCTTATTTCATCCGTTCCATCAAGATTAACAATAACATCTTCCCAAACAGCCTTTTCTATCTCTGCTCTTATCTTGTCAAGTGGTGTGCCAAGTCTTATTGCTCTTGCCATATCAAATATATCATCATTCCTAATCCCATAATCTTCTGAACCATTATCAAATAACCTTGTAAATATATTTTCGTCTATATCAATCACAAGTTTCATTCTTCCACCTCCATCTTTGCACCACAGTTCGGGCAGTAAGTATAATCTGCTGTCGGTTCACCATATAAGTGCATAAAACTGTGTATATAACCACACTTTGAACACCTAAAATCGGTATGACAATTATGAATATCTTGTGCTATCCAATGCCCTGTCTTTTCCGTACTGACAGAAGGCAAGGCTTGCACTTTTGATATCATACTATCAAACGCTATGGTAGTATTTGTGTTATGGCTTTTTGCATCGACTAACCATTTATCCTCAAATTCGATTATATTAAGCACTTCCTGTCTGCTGATTGCATCCTCGCAAGACTTCATACTATCCTGTCCGTCAGCATACGCTTTTAATACTTCGTGGTCACGTTCCCACTCTGACTGCGGCTCTTGTGATAGTGCGGTGATTGCCATTTCTGTTGATTGTTTTACATCATTTTCAGTTGAAGTAAAAAGAAATGTGTTGTTATGCAACCACTTTTGTATTCTAATTGCTTCTTCTTTTGTCATTCTTCTGTTCCTTTCTTTCCGTTCCACCATAATTCAAGTCCGCATTTATCGCATTTTGCTTGCATATACTTTCTGATGATAGTGTCACATTCAGGACAGTATGCGGATTTTGTGGTGCTGTTTGGCTTCGTTCCTTTGAAGTACGGTGCGTGGTGTTTGTGTTTTTTTCTTGTCATTCCGCACCAATCCCTTCTATCATCGCCATAAATGCCGGAAAACTGTCTACTGCTTCTTTCAATTCTTCAAGCGTGTTCGGCTTTCGCGATCCTGTGTGCATAACTTCTTTTCCGTCCTTGTTGTAGATTGACATTGACGATTCTCCGTAAAGTTTTCCTGAATATCCGTTTTCTGATGTATACTCAATCATCCCAATCACTCCCTATATCCAACACCACCGAAAAAGTATCTTCTTTCATAGCGAAAATCCCGCTTACCTTTTCGTCGCAAAACTCGCGTTTGAATGTATGATCCATAATGTAATCGCTCTTTATCGTTGCGACCAACTCAAACTCGTTACCGCCATCAATAAAGTTTTCCGCAGAATCCCGATTATAAAATACATAAATCGTCGCGGGCACTGGCTTGTTTGAAAACACTTTGTTTACAAATTCTTCAAGCGTCATTTACTCACCTTCTTTCAGTTTTTCGAGTAGCCCTGTCAAGCTGTCGATTATTGGCTGTATGTGGTCGATTGCATCTTGTCTGTCAGTGCTAACACATATTGACCGCCAGGGTTGCTTGCGTTCTTTTCCTACATAGTCTTTTTGGTACGTCCAAACCATAACCCGCCAATCAGGAAGATGTGAACCTGAATAAGATATTGTGTCAAGTTTCGCATCGCCGCACCTAACTGTTCTCCCGTATGTAAGTTCTTTTATTTCCTGTTCAATCGCCCGCTTTTGCGCTTTCAGTTCTTCTAGCCTGTTCATTTACATTCCCCCATTGCCGCACCGCATCCGGCCTTAATCTCTGATACGCTGATTTTCTTTTCTTCTGCGCCCTTGTAATACTCATACGCGTTCTTGACTACGCTGTGCGTAAAAGCAACGTCCGGCGCGACTTCCTCTTTTTGGCAATATCTGTCAACATACTGCCTGAATCCTTCGTTTGTGTCATAAAAGCCCTTCATTGATTGCACCATCCCTTCATTTTTTCTACAAACTCTATGTACGCGTATTTCCTGCCTATAAGCAGCGCCGAAATGTTTTCGCTTGCGTTCTCTAAATCCGCATCAATTCCAGTAATCGCATCTTCGTACTTTGCGATCTCGTACTTGATTGCTGCGTTCAAAACGTTGTATCTGTTCGCTTCTTTCTGTATCTGCTCAAATGCTTGTCCGTTAGTCATAAGTCACCGTCCTTTTAAGTATTCTTCAAATGTTGGCACTTTCCAAAAGATAAATCCGTTGCACCATCTTTGCATCTTCCGATAAACTGGATCAGCGTGTTCCTTGTCATAAATCATCGGATATGGTGCAAACTTCAATTCTCTGCAAAGCTGAATCCTATACAAGTCTTGTTCGATTGTTGTATCAAAATTTGTGAGAATGTAAACCGTCACTCTGCCACGATCCTTGTTGTACCCAGTCTTTTCTGCAAACATCCGCAATTTCTGTTCAATCAAATCTTTGTCTTGCCATCTGTCAAAAGCAAAGTGAATTGAATCAAGTCTTATCCGCTTTAGCAACTCAATGTTTCTGTCATTTATCAGCCGTATATCTAAGCCCTGATTGAAGTTTACTCTTGCCTTGCTGTCTGCCAACTGTTCCAACAAATCCAAGCTATCAGGACAAGCTAAAATGTTAGGATCACATAAAACTATGTTTTTCTGACCTCTCCAAAACTCCGATAAATCAGCTACTTTCCTGCTGCATCTGCCCTCTTTTGGTGCAACGTGGCAAAATCCACATCCTCTAGGGCAACCCCTTGTCAAAAATCCATACGCCGTATCTTTTGTCATTTCAGGATAAAGCGAATAGTCAGGATAAATGTGTTCTATCTTCGGTGGTAAATCTTTGTCGTATTCCTTGTGATAAACTTCTTTTCCATCAACTAACTCTATGCTATATCCAGTGCCCCCCCTAATCACTTCGTCAGCATCTATGAAGTATTCATAATCAGGCGTAAAACTGAAAACCTTTGACATATACACTTTGTCTAAATGACCGCTGAATAGTGGTTGATACCATTCAACACTATCGCCTTGCGACTTATGCCAAGCTGAAATTTTCATCAGCGGCAAGTTAGGGTAATTGTGTCCGTCTACGTCAATTAAGCCGATCTTCATTTCAACCCCTGTTAACTACCCTTCCCATAAATAATCACATCTACATTCCTGCCGATCTTCTGTAACCGATACTGTTCTTTTTCTTTTGGCGTAGCAGCAACAAAGTCATAACAGATGTTCGGATTCTTCGGATCACGATTACGCATTTTCTTTGTCAACAGCAGCTTGTCGCAACAATCGCTATTCCCGCATTTGCCGCCGTATAAGCATTTCTGTGCTGTTTTGTTGCATATTTTCGGCTTGCATATCACGCCGCCGACGGCTTTTGCCAGTTCAATCTGTTCTTCGCGCTTCCTCTGCCGGATTTTATGCAGACCGCTTCGTTTAATAAAATCCCGTGCCGTTGTTGGATGCACGTCAAACTTTTCTGCGATCTCGCTGTTTGTCGCGCCGCCTTCGATCATTTTTCGTACTTCTTCAACGTCCATCTTCTTCCGGTTATCCGCATAGCTGATTCCAAACTTTTTTAACTGCCTGTGAATACTGGATATCGAACAGCCGTTGATTTTTGCCATCGTTTCAAAGTTCAATCCGTCTTGTACCTGTTTTTCAAGTGTTTCTTTCGATATTTCAAGTTTTTCTCCCATTTCTGATCCTGAAAAGACAACCTCGGTTTATCGCGCGAATCTTTTTGCCCTTTCGATGTATTTTTTTGTGGTTTTATGCGTCCATATCAC
>Ga0310786_10009451_pt1 | contig 12377 bp, 11 predicted proteins | sample AusTroGonzalo_MG_FD_203881 | JGI IMG/M metagenome (GOLD analysis project Ga0310786, IMG submission 203881) | Bovine rumen microbial communities from tropical cattle in Woodstock, Queensland, Australia - Gonzalo_03 (v2) (version 2) | ecosystem: Host-associated > Mammals > Digestive system >...
GTAATAATGTAAAATTATTCATACATCCTGCACATTATATAAAAAATATAAGTAAATTTGCAGCGTTTTAATTAGAACGCATTATGAAGATAGCTTTAATCGGCTACGGCAAGATGGGTAAGATGATTGAACAGATAGCCCTTGACCGTGGTCATGAGATTGTGAGTATTATTGACATTGATAACCAACAGGACTTCGACAGTCCGGAGTTCGCTTCGGCTGACGTGGCCATCGAGTTCACGGCCCCTCAGGCTGCCTATGGCAACTACCTGAAGGCCTGGGCCAAGGGTGTGAAGGTGGTCAGTGGTTCGACAGGTTGGATGAAGGAGCATGGCGACGAGGTGCGCAAGGCCTGTAGCGAGGGTAAGACACTCTTCTGGGCCTCGAACTTCTCCATCGGCGTGGCCATCTTCTCTGCCGTAAACCGTTATCTGGCAAAGATCATGAACCAATTCCCACAGTATGACGTGGAGATGGAGGAGACGCACCATGTGCACAAGCTCGACCATCCCTCTGGCACAGCCATCACCTTAGCCGATGAAATCGTGGAGAATATCGATCGTAAGGAGGCCTGGAAGGAGGATACCACTGATAAGAAATACCTCCGTGTGGACCATATCCGTCGTGGTGAGGTGCCTGGCATCCATACCATCCGCTACGACTCCGATGCCGACCTGATTACCATCACCCACGATGCTCATAGCCGTAAGGGCTTTGCCCTCGGAGCTGTTCTGGCTGCAGAGTATACGAAGGAGCATCAGGGACTGCTGACAATCTCGGATATGTTTAAATTTTAAATAATGTTTATGGTTTATAGTTTATTGTTTATAGTTGATTACTTGGCAAGCCCATCAATGCTGTCTTGTAATCTGCCTATAAACATATCATCTATAAACTATAAACTTTAAACTATAAACTAAAAATGAAAAATAAAGAATTCAATCCCGTGAAGCAGTGGACGAAGTTCATCGTCGTACTGATACTTTATCTGCTTTTCTTGTATTGGGTCAAGAGTTGGTGGGGACTTCTCGTAGTACCTTTTATCTTTGATGTCTATATTACCAAGAAGATCAAATGGCAGTGGTGGAAGGAGGCTGAGCGCCCCGTAAGGTTTGTGATGTCGTGGGTCGATGCACTGGTGTTCGCCCTCGTGGCTGTCTACTTCATCAACCAGTTCTTTTTCCAGAACTACGTGATTCCATCGAGTTCGTTGGAGAAATCACTGCTGACGGGCGACTATCTGTTTGTGTCGAAGGTCTCCTATGGTCCCCGTATCCCTCAGACTCCCCTGACGATGCCGTTGACACAACACACCCTGCCCGTCGTGGAGTGCAAGAGCTACTTCGACTGGCCCCACTGGGACTACCGTCGTGTGAAGGGACTGGGCGAGGTACAGTTGAACGACATCGTGGTGTTCAATTTCCCTGCTGGCGACACACTCTGTTCTGCCCCTCAGTATCAGGCATACGACTATTACCAGATGTGCTACAGTATTGGCTATCAGATCTATCCGAACCGTCCTGATCCTGACTCTCTCTCGGCAGAGCAACGCCTCAACTACTTCAAGATCATCTATGAGGCTGGACGTAATGCCATCCTTCAGAATCCCAATGAATACGGTGAGATCATCACCCGTCCTGCTGACCGTCGTGAGAACTATGTGAAACGCTGTGTCGGTCTGCCAGGACAGACACTTGAAATCCGCAACCACATCGTCTATCTCGACGGAAAGGCCAATAAGGAGCCTGAGAACGTACAGTACACCTATCGCGTAAAACTGAAGCAGTCTATCCCTGAGGAGGTAATGGACGACCTCGGCATCTCGATGGAAGACCTGACGAGTCTGAACACCTTAGGCTATATGCCGTTGACGAAGCACGCCGTCGCATCACTTCAGGCCAGAAAGGACATCGTGGAGAGTGTGACACTGAACACCGATGCCAACGATCTGGATATCTATCCACTGAACGGCAACAAGCACTGGACCCGCGACAACTACGGTCCCATCTGGATACCCAAGAAGGGCGAATCCATCGACCTTACGCTGGATAATATCGCCATCTACGAGCGTCCTATCAAGGTCTATGAGGCCAACGATTTGCAGATTCGCGACGGAAAGATCTTCATCAATGGTCAGGAGGCTAAGAAGTACACCTTTAAGATGGACTACTACTGGATGCAGGGCGACAACCGTCATAACTCTGCCGACTCCCGTTACTGGGGCTTCGTGCCTGAGGATCATATCGTTGGTAAGCCCATTTTCATCTGGTGGTCGAGCGATCCCGACCATCGTGGCATGAATGGCATCCGTTGGAGCCGTCTCGGACGAATCGTGGATAATATTAAATAGTTTACAGTTTATGGTTTATAGTTTATAGATGATAACCTTGCAAGCCATTCGTCTCAGCCTATAGAAGTAATCATCTATAAACTATAAACATTAAACTATCAACAAAAAAAGAATATGAAGGCAGTATTGCTCAGTACAACCTACTTCGGCCCGATACAGTGGTATCAGAAACTGTATCGGGCCGAAGAGGTGTTTATAGAGCGCTGCGAGAGTTTCCAGAAGCAGACCTATCGTAACCGCTGTATCATCGCCACCACCAATGGCCCTCAGTCACTCACTGTTCCCATAGAGCGAGGTCAGAGTGACCAGATTCGCTCCCTTCGGATCAGTGACCATGGCAACTGGCGCCATCTGCATTGGAATGCCCTCAAGAGTGCTTATGGCGAGTCGCCTTTCTTCGATTATTATCAGGACGATATCCGTCCTTTCTTTGAGCTGCGATGGGACTATCTCTTCGATTTCAACGAGGCAATCCGCGAAAAAATGTGCGAGCTCCTCGACATTCAGCCTAAAGTTGTTCCTACAGAGTTATTTTTAAGTCCCGCAGAAATAAAAGAAAATACCTTTGGCACGGACTATCGCGAGGCGATTCGTCCCAAGCACCCGGAGCCCGATCCTGACTTCACTCCCAAGCGCTACTATCAAGTATATGAGCAGAAACACGGGTTCCTGCCCAACCTGTCTGTTCTGGACCTTCTTTTTAACATGGGTCCAGAGAGCATCTTCTATCTATAATTCCCTGCTATTCCTTTAATACAATCACTTCAAGAGCCTTCTTCACGATCTCACTGCTCTCGTTGAAGATGGAGAAGTATTCGCTCATATCCCAGAGGTCACGGGCTATCAGGGCCTTCAACTGTGTACGGAGATAGGAAAGGGTTCTTTCAAGTTCAGCCTCGTCAGTAGGTTTGATGTTCTGCTTCTCACCCTCGGCGACAACGGCATCAATCAGACTCTGAGGCACCTCAAAGTGCTGCTTAAAGTCGGCAAAGGTAGTCCAACGCTCCTTCAGTTCCTTGCGGTGGTTGTCGACATAGCGCAGGTTCTGCTGGATGACGATTCCCTTAGCTGCCAACTGTCGATGAAATCGGGTATAAAGTGTGGTATCGAGGGGAACATAGTAGTCGGGCATGATGCCTCCACCACCATAGACGACGCGATGCTCACGGAGCGTTTCATACTTCAGCGAGTCGACGAAATGGATACTGTCGGGATTAGTCAACTCACCGCTCTTCAAACGGTTCACCATATCCATAGCGTAATCCTGAGCGTCACCTTTCTTATAGGGTTTCTGGATACAACGACCTGAAGGGGTATAATAATGGGCGATGGTCAGACGTATCATCGAGCCGTCAGGCAGGTCTATGGGACGCTGAACCAGTCCCTTGCCAAAGGTACGACGGCCAACGACGACACCACGGTCCTGATCCTGGATAGCACCAGTGACGATCTCAGCTGCAGAAGCCGTATAACTATCAACAAGCACCACCACTCTACCATCCATGAACGCACCGTTGCCATTGGCCGCATAGTCGGCCCGAGGTGCACGACGACCATCGGTATAGACGATGAGGTCGCCACGGTTCAGGAACTCGTCAGCGATATCGACAGCAGCCTTCAGATAGCCACCACCATTCTCCTGAAGATCGAGAATCAAGTGTTGCATACCCTGTGCCTTCAGCTGACGGAGTCCATCGAGAAACTCCTGATGGGTCGTTGCACTGAAGTTACCAATACGGATATAGCCGACGCCTGGACGGATCATATAAGTAGCATCGATGGAATGGACGGGAATCTTATCGCGAACAACGGTGAACGTAAGTGTTTCGCCGATGCCCTGGCGCACTACCCCAAGCACCGCCTTCGTCCCCTTCGGACCACGAAGGCGCTTCATAATCTCCTCCTTCGACATCTTCACGCCAGCAATAGCGGTATCGTTGACGGAGATGATACGGTCGCCAGCAATGATGCCTACACGTTCTGAGGGGCCGTTGACGACAGGTTGGATGACGATGAGAGTATCCTCCATCATATTAAACTGCACGCCAATGCCCTCGAAGTTGCCATCGAGAGGCTCCTTCAGTTCCTTGACCTCTTTAGGTGTGGAGTATGATGAATGGGGATCAAGCTTGCTCAGCATCCCACGGATGCCATCCTCAACCAGTTTGACTTCATCGACACTGTCGACATAAAGGCTGTTAATGACCATCTCTGCATACTGTAACTTATGCAGGCTTTCAGTCATTCGCTGTGCAAATAAAGGTGAAAAGGTGAAAAGGTGAAAAAGTGAAACAATTAGGATAATATTATGCTGTTTTCTCATTTTCTTTTAGTTTTTTGATGATATTTACTAATGTTCCGATTATTACTTGCAAATCTGAAATCAAAGAATCAAATTCTTGCTGAGTTATATAGTCAGATTTATATAGAAGTATTAGCCAATATTCTGTCTCATCTGCTTCCTTTAATGCTATACTAAGTTTACTTATATAATCTGCATTACTTTGTGCATTTTTGCTTTCTGCAATATTGGCTCCAATGCTTGTACCACTTCGATATACTTGCCTTGATATATCATATTCGTGTTTGTTTTCACACAAATATTTATACAAGCTAATGATTCTTAAAGCGTACTTTATGCTTAATTCTGAAATAACATTCCTTTTCACTTTTTCACCTTTTCACCTTTAAAATTCTTCTTCTGGTCTGTCTTCCTCGATGACGAGGTTGTCGATGATGAAGTTCTGACGCTCCATCGTATTGTCACCCATATAATAGGCAAGGAGCTTCTGAATCTGGTCGTCCTTGTGCATCGTCACCTGTTCCATACGGATGTCCGGACCGATGAAACCGGCAAATTCATCAGGCGAAATCTCTCCGAGACCCTTGAATCGTGTGATTTCAGGATCAGGACCCAGTTCACTGACAGCTGTCAAACGTTCCTCCTCACTATAACAATAACGAGTGATAAAATCACCCTTCTTGCCCGACTTCGCATCGGCATCGGCAATCACCTTCTTATTACGGATCTTCGAACGACGATTGCGCACTCGGAAGAGCGGTGTCTGCAATACATAGACATGACCCTTCTTGATGAGTTCTGGGAAGAACTTTAGGAAGAACGTGATAAGCAACAGACGGATGTGCATACCATCGACATCGGCATCTGTGGCCACGATCACCTTGTTGTATCTCAGATTGTCCAGTCCCTCCTCAATGTCGAGAGCAGCCTGGAGCAGGTTAAACTCCTCATTCTCATAGACCACCTTCTTCGTCAGTTTAAACGTGTTCAGGGGCTTGCCTCGCAAGGAGAACACTGCCTGGGTGTTCACGTCACGGCTCTTGGTGATGCTACCGCTGGCAGAGTCACCCTCAGTAATGAAGATGCTCGATTCCTCCTTACGGTCGTTCTTGGCATCACAATAATGGATACGACAGTCACGCAACTTTCGGTTGTGGAGGTTGGCCTTCTTCGCCCGTTCACGGGCCAGCTTGGTCACTCCTGCAATCGCCTTACGGTCGCGCTCGCTCTCCTTAATCTTGTTCTCAAGCACCTCGGCCACATCACTATGGATGTGCAGGTAGTTGTCCACCCCTTGTTTGATGAAGTCGCCCACATATTTATTAATACTGACACCCTCGGGCGACATCGTGGTGGAGCCAAGTTTGATTTTCGTCTGACTCTCGAAGATGGGCTCCTCGACATTGATGGAGATGGCTGCTACGATACCCGTGCGGATATCACCATACTCATATTTATTATAGAACTCCTTGATGGTCTTGGCGATATGCTCCTTAAAGGCACTCTGGTGGGTACCGCCCTGGATCGTGTGCTGGCCATTGACGAAGGAGTAGTATTCCTCGCCGTACTGGTTGGCATGGGTGAAGGCAATCTCGATGTCCTCGCCCTGCAGATGGATGATGGGATAGAGGGCGTCGCTGGTCATACGGTCCTTCAGCAGATCCTCCAAACCATGACGGGAGATGATGCGACGACCATTATACATAATAGTCAGGCCCGTATTCAAATAAGTATAGTTGCGGAGCATATACTCCACGATTTCATCGTGATAGGAATAGTTCTTGAAGAGCGTGTTGTCTGGCTCGAAGAACACGTAGGTGCCATTTTCATCCTGCGTAGGCTCAGTGACATCGCTGACCAGCTTGCCACACTCGAAGACAGCCTTGCGCACCTTCCCTTCGCGATAGCTGCGCACCTCGAAACGGCTGCTCAAAGCATTGACGGCCTTCACACCCACACCGTTCAGACCGATAGACTTCTTGAAGGCCTTGGAGTCGAACTTACCACTGGTGTTCAGGATGCTCACCGAGTCGATCAGCTTTCCTTGGGGGATGCCACGGCCATAGTCACGAACCGTCACACGGAGGTTGTCCTCGATGGTCACCTCGATGCGATCGCCTGCCTTCATCTTAAACTCGTCGATAGAGTTGTCGAACACTTCCTTTAGCAGCACATAGATACCGTCATCGGGCTTAGAGCCATCGTCGAGTTTACCAATATACATACCAGGACGCAGACGGATATGCTCCAGGCCCGTCAGGGTAACGATGTTGGTATCATCATACTGCACCTGGCCATCCTGACTTCTGACTCCTGACTCCTGCATCTCTTTGTTTTCAGTTTCCATAAATCCTTTGATATTTTGTGCAAAGGTACAACAAAAAAGTGAAAAAGTAGAAAGGTGAAAAGGTGAAATGTGATATTTTAAGAGATTTTTCGGCAAATAAGGAGCCGATGGCCCAGGTTTTCGAGCGTTGTGGCGAAGATATAGGTGTCACCACCATCCTGCAACTTAAGTCGTTTGCGGAGATCAGCCACCGACAGAGGGAAGTTCCTCACGGCAATATTCGCATGTGTCACTCCTGCCAGACTCTCCTTCAGGTCTCGCTTGTTCATTGAGGACACCTTTTCCACGATGAAACCGCGACCAGGGAAGCCATCCACCTCTTTGTCTGACAAGAACAAATGACTGTTTCTATCTGCCTGAACCACCCCAAAGCGACTCGCCACCCAGTCGAAACAGCCAGCCTTCATCACCGAAGCGTTAGGAATATATAAAAGGTGAGAAGGTAAAAGAGAAAAGGGGTGAATAATATTGGTTGGCGATGGGGCATCTGCATAGAACTCGAAGCACTCACGGCCACCATCAGACAGCAGATTGAAACAGACGACCTTAGTCCCTTTCCCCTCTTCACCTTTTATATTTTTCACCTTTTCACCTTTTGACCTTTTCACTTCTATCAGCAATTCCTTGCACTCATTATTCACAGACACGATATGAACAGCCGACACATGTTGCCTGCCAATATCCTCCACCGCCTTGCGCCAATCAAGCATCGGCGATAGTTTAATCATCACCCGTTGGGCTTTTTCCAACAATTCATCGATGATTTCGAGCACATTTGGCGTACAGTCGGCGATGCCGTAGGTACGTCCTCCATGCTCATCCCGTCTGGCAGGATCGATAAATATCAGATCAGCAGGAGGCATCGTATGCAGATAGTCCACTCCATTGCCATTCACAACCTCTATCTGATGAAGCCCCAGAAGTTGGAAATTCTCCGATGAAATGGCGCATAACTCCGGCTGGAGTTCCACACAGACAGCCTTTTGGAATCCCTGTGCGATGAAAGCCGCATCAACGCCAAAGCCTGCAGTCAGATCGACGAACGATCCACCACTACCAGCCACCTCAGCTTTATAACGGGCCGTCTGCTCACTCGAGCACTGTTCCATCGACAGATGTGGTGGCCAGACGATCCCCTCCACCGTCGCCCATGATGGCAGTTTCTCCAGAGCCCTGCGATGACCGTCTATCTGTTGAAGGGCAAACGCCAGATCCACCTCAGGGTCCTTCGTCCCCCGAAGTGCCAACAGTCTGACATCATCTTCTCGATGCTGTCGTACAAACTCCCTTGTGGCTTCGTTCATCATTTTCATTTCACTGCACAAAATAAGTCTTTATGCTTCTTTTGGCACGCTGCAAAGTTAAGCAATTCCTATGATACCATCAAATAAAACATCAAAAAAGTGCAGACAGTCGCAACTGTCCGCACTTGGTGTGTAACAAATGATGTGCTTTTATGGATTACTATTTCGCTTGGATCCACCAGAACCCATCATTTTCATTCCAATTACCTTGAACGTAAGTGGTGAAATTACCCTGTGCATTGGCAATACTTTTACGTTCTGGAATGATGGGGAAGCGGTCGTCAACCAGGATCTTACATGCAGCCACACCCTTAGTGGCAGTCAGAAGCATCCAGGCGCCATCCTTCTCTACTTCTATGCGAAGATTAAGAAGTTGCTCAGGAGTAGTGTATTGGCCATCAATTTCAAAGTCATAGGGATCGTGGCTATAGCCAGCACCTGTATTCCACATCTTATATTTGCCCGTCGTGGCATCTGGCTCTGTGTCTCCATAAAGTGAGTGAACCTCTACACCGCCTACACCATTAGTGCTTCCAATCTTCAGAGGCAGTGTACCACCGCAAGCCTGAAGTCTCAGAGTGGTCTTGCCACCCTCATACTTCACCACGTCGAATACGACATCGTTGAAATCGAAGTCGCCTGCTTCAGAAGCCGACAAGTCCTCAGCAATCACACGATAGAGCGGATCGCCACCAACGAAACCAGGGCTACATGTTGTCTGAGAAATGTTGATGCTGGGTTTGCCCAATTTGAAGCCAGCAGCATAAATATTGTTCGTTGTTTTGAAATCACCATGTTCAAATATAAACTTGTGGGACTCCATGCCATCGTTTCCCTGTGCGAAATGAGTCTCTGCAGAAACGTATAGGTGGTAACCATAGGTAACTGCACCCCATGTGCCATCGTGTATGGGATTCCTTACTATATTTTTAGCCTGAAATACGGCATATCCACCTGTTGAGGGACCAAAGAATCCAAATCCTTCGCCACGTCCGCTCTCAAGCATAGCCGTTTCAGTAACCTTAAACACGGCATTCTGTCCCATCACGATTTTAAATGGACCTGATGTGGCACCAGTACTTGAATCCCTACCACCATAGAAATTTGTGGTCACCACACCACCGCCAGTATCGATCTTGAAGGATCCGGTTGCTGATGAAATATTCATTTCAAAATCATTTGTCACCATAAGCAGACAGTTATTGATCACGTTCTCGCTTCCGCCAATATAAGCATAATCCCGAGTCGTCCAATGTCCATTGTTCACCCAACCTGAGTTGTTGGAATTGATTTTAGTAGTGCCCGAAACAGTCCATATATCATTGTTCTGCACAGCACCGGCATTCACAACAACAGTGGCAGATTCAATGGTGCCATCGTTGACGATTCTGCTATCATTGCTTTCGGCATTCACACTTCCTGCTGTCAACGTACCAACATTATAGAGGAAACTGGACGAGTTGACTTCAAAACTTGTACATGTAATTGTTCCATGGTTATATACATGGGCACCTGCATCAGCAACAAAACCACCTTCGCCATTTGCTATCAACACGGCTCCTGAAGCGATGTAAATATCAAATTTGGCTGTAGTAGCAGCATCGTTATTGAGTATAAGAGTTGCTCCGCTTAATAAGTACAAGTCTGCATTTTTGCATAAATCAAACGTTTCATTTGTGAAATCATATGTTCCTTCCTTGATGTAAACATTTGACCGTTGTTCACCGCCTTTGATACTAATAGTCTGAACTTTGTCGATATAGACATCTCCATAAGTATTAACTGCTTCAGGGGTCCAATGTGCTGTACCTAAAGATTTCAAATAATCTTCATAAGAAGGTATATTCGTGAGATCTGGTTCAAATTTGCTAGCAGCACAATCACTCGGAAAAGAAATGGATGGCTGAATGTTACCTTTAGAAGGATAATCTCCCAGATTACGAGTAAGACCGCGCGTATAGGCATGACGGCTACTGAAGCCCCAGTCTACATTAGGGCCAACCTTACCAAAAGCTTTCTCAAAAGCAACAGTGTACTTATCATTCATGGTTGCTTCCTTTTGCTGCTTAACCACGCCTTCGTCGTATAGATCAGTCTTGGAGCAGCTGGTGAATGTGGCAGTGAAAGCGAGAACTGCAACACCTATCATCAAAAACTTTTTCATAATTGTAAAATTTTTATAGTTAATAATTCAGTTAGCTTGTCTCCTTTTTCGGATTCATTTCTGCAAATATACGAAAAAGAATCATATGAAGGGGCGTTTTTGCAGTTAAATAACGTTAACCACTCAACAGTTGTGCAAAGAATCAATCATTCGGTCGAGCAAAAACATCACTTTTTCTACCTCTGTGTTCTTGCTTCTCGTGTGGAACACGCCAAGATGGTTTAGTATAGCCTGAACATCCTTTCCATCGGTTGCCACTTACGATACTGTGCCACCAGTTCTGGATCCTCGCTGATTTCCAGGAACTGCACATACCGCTTCACTCCCCCTATCTTCTGAACATATCCTTCCATAACATATTTTTCTTTAACATCGTGGATCCATTATCAAAATGCTAATTCTTCGATCTTGCACTGATTTTCTTTCCCTCTTTACTCCATGTGAGTATCCAACTGCCTTTACGACTGGTGATGGTACTGTTGGTGACTGCGACGATCTCGCCGACGTCAGAGACGTTCATCGTCTTCAGCGTCCTCCCCTTGGCATCGCAGATATGGTAGTAAGAATAACGCTTCGCCACGAAGAAATCACTACCCCAGCCTTTGAGTTCCCCCACGCTACTTCGTGAGAGCCCACCAATCCTCTTGCCCTTCTCGTCGTAGACGTAGTACCAATTCTTCGTCTCTTCGATATACGATATCTGCTGGCGTTGCGCCTGAGCAACCAGCGCCAACATGAGGAATAGGATGGTAAACAGTTTTCTCATTTCTCCCATACTTTATGTTTATCGAACCAGTCTTTATTATGTCCTCCGAGGGCTCCTATCTGTCGAGGATGGGCTAAAGGTAGGATATTGATGGTTCTACCATTGATCGTGGCCTTGGTAATCTCGCCATAGCCATAGAGGTCAACGTAGTCTTTAAGCGATTTATACTCTACATCGGCCACTTTGTTCAGGAACTGCTTAATAGGAATATCGCCCAGCAATATCAGAAGATCTGCCTGAGATTCTTCCAATTCTGCCACTATCTCTTTGCAACGTTCTCTATTGCAGAATGAAGATCGGCGTTTAGGGATTGTCACCTCGTTTAAGCCATATTTCTCTCTTTCTTCCTCGTATGTTCTTTCCAATGCACTTACTTGACTCCTATTCAGTAGTGTTTCAGGATAGAGATCACATAACCAGGCATCTTTGCGCGTAAAACCTAAAGGTGCCAATATGTGTTCATCTAAGACTTTAGCTGATGGACCATTAAAGTCTTTATCTGGTAAAGAAAGTGTGCCAAGTTCCTTAGGAATCTTTATCCTACTAATAATCTTAGTAGCTTCCTCAGGATTGCCATCCCAGAAAATACGAGGTTCGCTGGCTACTGCCAATGCATTACACATTAACTTGGAGCCATTCGTCCATTTTGCATGCACTGCGCTAGCGTAAACGCCCAGTACAAACACTTTCTTAGGAGTGCGATCCTCCTGTACTAACCTCTTAACGGTTTCGCCAAATGGGAAATAATACGGCATAATCTTTGAATTTTAAAACAACAGTAATGTTTCTATCACATGTGACAAAAGTCCCTCTGTAATTGTTATTGTTTAAGACTCAAATCCTTTAAAACTATCATGATAAACAGGTTCAACTTTGGGCCATATTTCATCGTCCGACATTATTGCTTCAATTGGAAACTCTTTGATTGGGCCATAAATGGAGTTAATATAATCCAGCCATTCTTCGAATGACTTAGAATCATAGTCCCAATTAGAATCCGCACAATTATCCAAACGGAATTCATCGCAATACCATGCCTCGGATTTCCCTAACGCCTTTGCAATATCGTAGAATCCCTTTCTGACAAAAAGAGGTGGGGAGAATAGTTGGTGATACTTATAGGCTGGACTAACATGCCAATAGC
>Ga0310786_10009452_pt1 | contig 12377 bp, 7 predicted proteins | sample AusTroGonzalo_MG_FD_203881 | JGI IMG/M metagenome (GOLD analysis project Ga0310786, IMG submission 203881) | Bovine rumen microbial communities from tropical cattle in Woodstock, Queensland, Australia - Gonzalo_03 (v2) (version 2) | ecosystem: Host-associated > Mammals > Digestive system >...
TGAGGTTATATCGCCTCTCTCAAACTTCATATGTAAGTCCTCTTCGTTCCGTCATAGGTTATGCACCTCTTCACACCATCGGAAGTTCCAACATAGAAAGTCGCTCCCTTGTCCGCTGTAGTGTGGTAGGTGACATCTCCCTTTATCGTTCCTGTTGCCGTCTCAGTGTCTGAACCAATCAGAGTTCCGCCGTTGTAAGTCGATAAAGTGAAAGTGAAAGTATCATCCCAGTCATCTATTAAGTTATATATCTCTAACTGTTCTTCATCTGTGAATGTAATATCGTCTCCCGATGTGTAATCCGATATTGTTTTTACTGTCTGTCCTCCAACGGCTATCGAGAGCGTGTCAGTGAAGCTGAGAGACTTTTTATCCGTTACTACGGAGAATGCATCCTCTACGTTAAAATCCGCAACAGAGACGATTTCAGAGGCTCTTGGGATATTGTCGAGGGCAACGTTGTTTGCTGTGGCAGTCATCGTCCCGACAGGCACTTCCGAATATTCTGCGTTCAGAGGGAACGATGCGGACATATCGATTGACTTCGTTCCGTCGGAATTGTGGTCAACTCGGAAGTCGCTCCTCGTCATTATCGTCACACCGCCAGTTGTATCGATGGCAGGAACATTGTAATTCACTGTACTGCCGTTTATGGTGATGCTTCCCTGTCTGCCCGATATATCCAACGAGTAGAAGCTAAGATAGGCTATGACGGAAACAAGGCTGTAGTTTCCCTCTGTGTTCGGGGTAGAACTCCAACTGCACTGAAGCTGTATTTTAGTATTATTGCCGTATGCGGCAGAGTTAAAATTACCCGATGCCATTACGCTTTATACCTCAGATAAATCTGTCCTTCACTTAATCCTGTGGGAGCGGCTGTTCCAGTTGTGATGTTGGGAATAAGGGCATCAACTTCCGCTTTGGTGTAGGTCTCTGACTTCTGATAGTAGGCGGTGTCGTGATTGTGTCCAACAGCGGACTTTCCGTCAAAGGCTGTGTCAAGTTCGTCAAGCATTGTGTCGTTTATCCAGTCTTTAACATTGTCCGCTCCTGCATCAAAAGCCTGTTTCAGTTCAGCCGCAGTTATCGAGGGTTCATCGGGTAAACCGCTTATTACGTTTGTTACTGCATTACATCTTGTGAGAGCCATGTTATAACTCCTTTGCGTATTTTGTGACGATGTACTCCAGTGTGGCTTCGTATAAACCGAAGGGAGTGTCTACCTCGTCAGTGTAAAACTTGAGCATGAACCAACTTATCTTCTTCTTTTTCACTCGGAAGAAATGAAGGTCTGTTAATTCTGTATTGAAGGCAAAATCACCGAAGTCAACTTCATTGAAATCGAATCCGCTTGTGGTGTATTCCGCCAAGGGTGCATCACTCTGCCTTGAGGTGATACATGCTATCTTTAATTTGGAATTGGGGATAGGTTTGACGAAGCAACTTCCGCCCTTCTTTGTAACAGTTTTCAAGTATGCAGAGAATCCGAAAATATCCTTTGGAGTACACCAGTAGGAATTTATCGCTTCTCCGTCATCATTTGTACCTTCGTACTTGACGATGTTGTGAGTGGTATAAAAAAACAATTCATCGTTATAGACGAATAGTTTCCTTGCAGGTTCTTCGTTGGAAATGAGATTGTCCCATAAATACCATTCGTATTCGTAAGTGCCGAAGTCATTTGTTACCTGCCTTGAGTCCGCCAAATACATGTGGTCTCCGATGAGGATACACATATACCCTCTCCATTCCTTCATGTCAGCGTTCTGAATGTCATCGTTGGCAAGTTTCTTATCCACCAAGGTAGACTTGTGATAAAGACTTGCGGTGTTCTTTCCTGTGGTGACGAAACTCTCTATGCCGTTGTCGGTTAAATAAATCATCTCGTCTTTGAAAGCCGCCGCCTTGTATCCGCCTTCCGTGATTCCAGTCTCGGTGTAGGGGTAGACTTTACCGAAGTCATAGTCAAGAGTGGGGGTGTGGATGTAAATCTTCTGCCCTGTTCCGCTCGTTCCCTTTATTACCGCAAGAGCGTTGTTTCCTGCCAACAGTCCAATAATAGGGTTGGAGTCGTTGCCATCGTTGTAATAATTCGTGTCGGGAACGTAAGTCGGGTCATTTAAAGCTGAGTGCCACATAAACCCTTTCTTGTTGGGGTTGCCAGTGAAGAACACCCTTTGGTCAAACACGACCATGATGGTACATTCCTTGATGAGATTGGCACTTCCCGAAACTGTTTTCTTGTATATTATTTCGACATTCGCCTCTCCCAAAGTATCGGGAACAGGGGGTGCGGAAGCAAGAGTGACTGTTCCGTTGGTTTTGTCGTAGCTTGATACTGTCGCTGTTGCTCCGTTGACATACGCTCTTGGGGTATATGTGTCAAGGTTGACGGCATCCAAATAAAACGTAGTGGAAGTTCCGTCTCCGCAGAAAGTGTTCTTTCTGAACGAAGAAAGCATGTTGACTTCTTGGTATTCTTCTCCGTTTCCGCCACTTGGGTCAGCGTTTATCCTTGTGGCGGGAGTGTACGGAACAGTGTCCGCTACTTTGAAGCCTACAAGCCCAAGGGCAGTCTGATAGAACTTCCAGTAGTTGTGTCCGTCAAGAAGATACATGGCATTATCAAACTCCACCGAAACGCTATTGCCTTCGTTAAGGTCTCCGTCAGTCATTATCACTTGTTCGACTTCGGGCAGTTCGTCAAGAGTTCCGCTTCCCCAAGAAATCATCTTCTTCCCATAATGGATGAAAGCCGCATCTTGGAATCTGTGTATTCCGTAAATGGTTGAAGCTACAGTTCCTTTGGTGATGAATCCTTTTCTTGTTTCTATCGCTCTTCCCGCTGTGTCAGAGTAATCCTTCCAAACATTGAGACAATCAGGGGAACGGGACAGGGACATTTGTGCAGGATTGGAAACAAGGTCAATTCCTCTGAGCGCCCCGTATACCCTTTTTTGAGGAGTGGGTACTTCGGGGATGGACATTGTTCTCACAGGTCATATCCCTCCCTTATCCTTATGCCTGCCGTTAACTGAAGGGGTTTAACATTCTCTGTAACAGACTGGACATATTCGTTGTAGTACATTGTGGCCCTTGAGATATCGTCATCAAGGAATATTCTCCATGCACAAAGCATGGGAAGGTACTGGCATATCTCAGGCTCAAATTCCATCTCGTATGTTTCTGGCGTTATGTCGGTTATCTTCTTGGGGTAAGCATTGTAATGGACAATAAATGTGCCGCTTTCCTCGCAGGGAAGATATAGGTACTGGTCTAACGAGGTGAAATGAAAGTTATAAGGGACAATCCCTTCACTTGTTATCTGGTACACGGGAGACTCGGCAAAAGACATGAAGGTCCTTTCCCCATTATCTTTCGTAAGGTCTATGAGGTCGTATTTCTCATACCCCTCATCGGTTGACGCGCTCTTGTTCAGAGTGAACTCCCTTGCGATGGAAAACCTTTTGCAAAGCTCCATGCAGGCATCGTTGATTGCCGTCAGAAAGAATCCGTCATATTCCGTATACTCACTGGGTTCAAGAAACATCCTGTCATAGGTTGACTGTTTTATATCTTTGAGGGTGTACTTTGCCATAAGCGTCTCCTAAAAAATAAGAGGGGAGGACTGTGCCTCCCCAGTGAAAATTACATCAGTGCGACTGCGGCTACCTTGCCGTTCGTTCCTGCGGATTCCACGACAATCTTGCCGTCAATTCCGTACTTGGCCGTCTCAACAACTACGCACTTAGTGCCAGTCGCGTTATTGAGGATAACCATATCCTCGTCAGCCGCCGCATATCCGTTGCCCTTGAGAATCTTCACGGTGTCGGCAGAAGCCGCCGTGAAGTAGAGGAGCAGTTTATCATCTCTGCCGTATTCAACGGTTGCATACTTGTTGGAACCGTATGAAGTGTCAGCCGCTCCTGCCGCCGCAGTGGGGAAAGTCTCAGGGATATTCCTACCCAGTTTGGTGATTTCTATTGCTGTTGCCGCCATATTTGTTTACCTCCTTTAAGATGCTTTCACCTGAATGCAGATGAGTTCCTTCGGCCTTACGACCTTAGCGCCGTAAACATGAAGTCCCTTGAGGGCATCGGTAAATCTCTTTTCAGGCCTGAAAGGTTCAATGTCCGAAATCTGGTCTGCATAGGCCATTGCCTTCTTGGTTCTGAGGCACATGTTGTCATAAGTACCAGTGTTGTAGATGTTGTTGGACATCTTTACGATAGCATTCTGGTAATATCCCACAACGCCGTCCTTTAAGAGCTTCATGTTATCGGTTTCAAGACTCTGAAGCTGATTCTTGAAAAGGTTATAGAACCACGGGGTGATGATAAGCTCGGTGGACTCTTTGACGGGCACGTTGTGTTCCCAGAGCTTGACGAACGCATCGTCCACTGCCGCTTTTGCAAGCGCTTCAGTGGTAATTGCGGTGGATTTGGTGAGCTTTGTTCCCTGAGAAACAAGGCCTGCCATGAACTGGTCTGTATCCTGTGCAAGAGCAACCCTAGCCTCTTCGGTAAGAGTTTCCATGAGTCCCTGCTTTGACTGTGCTTCGTCAATATCCTCGATTTCGAAGGCAAAATACTTCTGCTCAGTGATGTCGAGGAACTGGGAGTTGTCATTGGGGGTCTCGATGTTGATGTCCTGCCCCTGCACATATGTGCCGATGGTGGGACGGTCAACGCCCAGAATCTTCAGGTGCGCTCCGAATTTAACGACCTCGTTTTCAAATTCACGATTTACAAAATCGGTGAAAACACACTCAGCCGCAAGTTCGGTCTGTATATGCGAAGACCAAAAGGTCTGCACGAAGTTTTTGTAACTCATTTTTTATTTACTCCATTTCAACATAGATTTTCTGACTTTCTCAAACAGGGTCGGGTCTCTCTCGTAGTCGGAACGTGTAAGCCTGTCGGCTTCTTCCTTGGTGTAGTATTCCTTTGGAGTAGCGCCGCCTGTCTGAAATGAGCCTGTTGACGGGGGCTGTTTTGCTTTGGCTTTTGTCTGTTCGCTCAGTACGACCTCATAAGCGGAGACAGGGTCAAACATACCTGTTGCCATCAGGTTCATGAATCTGTCCCCTAAGTCCAAAACTGTTTCGGCTTTGACATCGGGGTACACGGCCTTGATAGCCGCTAAGTCCTGTCTGGACTGATTTGCGAAGATAGCCTGTCGGGCCTCTTCTTGCATCTGAACGAGTTCAGGGTCATTCTCAAGAAGGTCCTTGCGAATCTGTTCACGAACCTCCAGTTCGCTTTTAGCCCTGTTCTCTTCACGGTTTCTGACATCATCGATAGAGATGCCTTCCGCACTTGCCATGACATCGTATGCAAGGTCTTTGGCCGTCTTTCCAGAGAAGCCGTTCTTCAGAAGAGCCTCCTGAAGAAGCTTGTATTCGGCAAGTTCGGCATCCTTTGCCTTTAACTGAGCATCGTAGTCTGAACGAATCTTGTTGATTCTTTCGGATACTGCTTTGGTTTCAGGCTTGGATTCGGGTTTGGATTCATCTGTGGATGTCTCCGTTACTTGAGGGTCAGCGACTTCCTCGGTCACAGTGGTGACTTCATTCTCTGCTGTAGTTTCCATTCGATTTCCTTGTGGTGATTTTGTGGACGAGGTTCGGTCACCGCTCCGTTTTGCTGTCCAATAAAAAAGGGGAAGGTTGCCCTTCCCCCTACGGGGTGGTTTTCACCGCCCCTGTAAAACAAATTAAAGATTGTCCCTCAGATATTTCTTCTCTTCCACCGTGAGGGGAAGGGAGTTAATGTAATCGTTCAGGGCTTTCTGTAACGCCGCAGAATCGTAGTATTTGGTCTTCTGCGTAATCTTATACTCCATAGCGAAAATAAACGCTCTCTCGCCCTCTGAGAGGTTCATGCTCTGAAGGGCTTCCCACTTCTTCTGTTTGAGGCTTCCGCTTATGGTCTTTCCGTCTGCGTCTTTATCGGCATGAAGGTTTGCAGTGTCGGAGATATACTGTGCGTATGTATCGAAAGATATTCCGCAGGTATTTGCCAACTGGGCATCGTCCCATGTATCTCCGCCATACTGCTGTAGTGCATATTCGCTCCCGAACAGGTCGTTGTTCATTTTGAAGGTCTGCACTTTCTTTTCTGTAAAGCTCATGTCATCGGTAACGGGATATTTGGAAGAGGCATCGATGAGGTAGCCGTAATTCTCAATGGTGTTTCTCTGTATGCCGTTTATGGCTTTACGCATATCCCTGATAATCTGCTGACGGACCTTGTAGGTATCGAGGCTTCCGTAGCTCATGTACTTCTGTTGAAGCGCATCCTTTTCTTCCTGAGAGAGGGTTTTGTATCTCTGCACTTCGTGAATCTGAGTCCAGATGGAATTGATTTCCTTGGACTGGGAATAGAAATACTGTTCCGCTCCGTAGTAGCTTCCGTCCGTTGCCGCCTTCTTCTTGACATCATTGAACATCTCGCTGTATGTGTCATACAGGTCATTGTTCGTTGTCGGGTCTGTCGTGAACCTTGTCTTGAAGGGTGCAGTCGCATAGTCGATGGGGTTATCGCTCTTGTACTTGTCGGTAACTATCGGCAGTACGAAATCACCAACGAACCCGCTCCACTGGTCCAACACATAGTTGACCTTCTTGGGCGAGACATTAAAAATGCCTCCAAGGAATTTGGAGACATCGTCTGTTGATTCATCGTACTGGTCCTTCGCATCCCTCTGAGCGAGGGTGGAATTAACGAGCGTTCCGCCGTACCATGTTTTATTGTTGTAGGCATCGACAATAGGTGTCCAAAGCCCAGAAGGCTTTGCTACGCCTATATTATCCCATATTGTTTTAAGACATTCAGCGACATCTATTGATTTTCCATCAACAGAGTTTTTGGCAATGTTGGCAAGTGTGGTCGAAATCACCAGTGCCCTGCCGTAGGGGATTCTGAGGAACGTTCCGTTCGGAAGTTTAAAGAGCATGTACTGTGTCTTAATGGAATCAGACAGTTCCTCATAGTCCTTGTCATCCTTATAGGCCAGAGCGTTGAGAAGGTAAGGGGTCATACCAAGCGCGAGTCCTCTGATAAAGAAACTGCCTACTCTCTGGAGCTTCTGATTTCGACTGAGAGAGTCGTTTCTGAGGGGGTCGGTAATCTTCCTGCCTATCTGCAAAAGTCCCTGTACGTTGGCGTTGAGGAAGTTAAACCCGTTCCTGTTGAGCGCTTTCGTCCAGTCACCGCCCTGAGAGAAATTCGTGGTGATGTCTTTTGCGGCAAACTGCGCCTTCAGCCTTCCGTCATAGTTGTTGCCATACTGGTCTATCGCTGTGATGTAGGCGGAGAATCGGGGCATCATCTCCACCCATTCGCCGATGTTTTCAAGCCAGTTGTTTCTTTGGGCGTTTTTCATTCCGCCAGAGATTGAGGATGACATAACGCCGCTTGCCTCAAACTGTTTGTACAGTTCGGTGTCGTTCACCATCTCCTGCCATGCCCTTGCATAGTTCTTGATGTATGTTGTTGGAGAGTCGGACATTAAAAGAGCCTGTCCCAAATCTCTGAATGCGTTGGAGATTGTGAACAGGGGGTTCTTGTTCGTGACAAGGCTTCTCCAGAATGCGTTCACATCCTGCCATCCACTAAGGTATTCTTCTATTTCAAGCAGGGGGTTCGTAAGGTCCTTGACTGCGGTCTGCACGATATTATCCACCTCAAAGACCACTGCGCCGCCGTCTTTTGTAAAGGCAACATATGTGTTGGCTCTGTCGTTGTACTGTCCAAGCAACTGAGCCTGTGTCATGTTGTAAGCCGATTCAAGGGTATTCAGCACTCTGATATGCTGTCCCAGTTCCTCATGCTGAGTGGCATCTGAAAGCATGTTGGAGAAGAAGATATTTCTCTGACCAAACCTCATAGCAGAATTGACCTGCGTGGCATAGGCTTCGTCAAGAGGGACAAGCTTCCTTCCGCCTCCTGATGCCCTCTTTCTCTGTTCTCCGTAGAGGCCCTGTTTTCCTGCGGACATATCGATGTCAGCAAAGTCATCTGTGCCGTCAAACCTTAATGTGGGAACATAATTCGGATGAGCGTCTATCCATTCTTCGGCATCCGCCTGTGTAATCATACCAGACTGCACCCTAAGTGAAAGGATATAGTCGGTGACCTGCCTGTTTACTTTTCGCAATTCCTCAGCGTATTCCGTTCCGTACTTAGATTCAAAGTCACTGATTATGCTCTCTGTTCTGGGGAGACTGTATCCGCTGATTCTTGCCCTTCCTATGCGGTGAATTTCATCCCTGTTGAGGAGCATGACAAGGTATTCCTGACATTCGTTCCAGTGTTTAAGCTGTTTACTTTTCAGATTATTTCCCTCGACATCATGCTCATTGAGGAATGTTTCGTCCGCATGTTGGAACTTATAGGTGGTCTCAGCAACGCTCTTTCCAACAATCCGTCCTGTCATATCCACCATGTTGCCAGTAAAGACGGGTTCACCGTTTCTCATGGTGAACCCACCAACGGCGTTGTTGGCCATCGAAGACGAGCCTTTTGCGGCAGTGAACACATCATAGGTCTTTGAACCGTACCTGTTGGAGATGTCGTGGAAGATTGATGCAGAGTCAATGAGTTTAGTCGCAAAGAACCTTCCGTTCCTCCTCATCCTTGCGACAAGTCTTTCTCTCGGTCTCTCCGTATTATTTTCTATCAGGTCTCCAGTAAGCCGTTCGGGCCGTCTCGGTGTCTCTGTGAGATTGTCCAAGTCTCCGACATCGGGAAGCACTTCATTCATGGTTGCGGTATCTTCCGTCAACCTGTCATAGATGTTTTCGGGAACAGGAGAGATGTCGCTTTCCACCGCGGTTGATTCTGTCTGTTCGGGCGTTCCGTACTTCCTACGGATTTCATCAAAAGCTCCCTCTAGGCCTTGAATGGAAGATGAACCACGGGAATAACGAGGGTCAGGGATGTCAGAGTTAAACCTCTGTGAGAGCGGGATAACATTTCCGTTGTCATCATATGTGACCGCATCGGTGAGTTTCATCTTCTGTCCTTCACGATACATCTCATCCACGCTCTCAACAGAAAGCCCAAACTCTTCGGGATGGTATCCACCGACCCATTTCTGCAATGTGATTGCCTCTGCACCCGCAATGCGCTTATTCATGTCTGCTTTGGATATCTCGCCATTGGCATACATGTCCTTGGCTTCTTGAACGGCGTTTTCCTTATATTCCGCAGTTTTGGCCACAACCTCACTGTAGGGAACGAGTCGGGTTATTCTGAATGTTCCGCCTATGCCCCAGTTACCTACTGCGTTTGGATTGGTTTTGAAATCATAATACTGATTCGGATATATTTTCGCCAATCCCTGATTACGGCCATTGGAAATTCTACCGTGTTCTTTGACATAATCTGTCAGGTCTTCGTCATATCCATACTCGATTTCAAATATGAGCTTATTGTGAGGCAATGCTCCGTCTTTGGGGGAGGTGACCTTGTTTCCGTTTTCGTCCTGCTTGAGGTTCATCTGGCTAAAGTTAGGTACATCCGAAGAGTGCTTTCCGCCCCTCTCCAGAAGAAGCTTTGCACTGGGCTTGATGCCATATTCAGCAAGTTTCTGTTCGCTGAACTTCTGCTTGGCGTTCGCACCCGTGTCACCAACAATGTAGGAGGCAAATGTGCCATCATCAAACTGTGTGATGTCGCTTGTGTAACTCTGAAGGTTTACTGCATCGAGCCATACGCCAACAGGTGTAGCAACTTTGTTCCCTGCATATGCCGCTTTAAACCCATCCTCGGAGACATTAAAAACAGCATACCGTTTCATGGTATGCTTGGGTGCGCTTCCTTTATGGAATTTAAATCCTTCTATGTCATCGTCATTCGGAAGCAGGAGTGAGTTGAGATATTCATTGGCTTTCTCATCGACCATTCTTTGAGCTGTTTCTAAGTTTCCGTTGGTAACAGCATTCAGATATTGACTATCTATTTCTGGGGTTACAGAGATACCTCTTCCTGCTGTAGTTTCGGCAGAGACCATCCTTGCGCCTTGATTTTCTCCAATACTTCCCGTTCTGTTTTGCTGTTCTCTACCATCTGCGCCACCTGAGATGTTATATCTTCTTTTGCCCTTATGCACAGAAGCATAATCTTCAGCTCTGTGGACGGAGACTCCTCCAGTTTTGACATAGCTATCAATAACCTCTCTAGCTGTGCTTTGTCCATCTTTTTCGGCATTTAATATCATATCCTCCATCTTATCAATAGCATTTGTGTTGTTTGTGTTAAACTTTATGACTTGCGTAATAACGGGGTCTGCGTAATTATTGTCATAATACACAAGCGCAGTAACGGGGCCATTGTTCATGTCTTCCCTTATGGAAAGAATTATATCACGATTATTTGCGGCTCTATTATAATCTATTCCATAATTCTCGACATCCCCAACCAACTGATAAAAATTGAAGAACTCTCGATTATTAAGCACGCCGTTTTTCTTTACCCAAGAACCATCCTGTTTTTGATAACGTGTACCTATGTCGTCCTTTAAATATTTCTCATTAAAGGCTTTCAGATACTGGTTGAAAATCTTATCCTCTTTGCTTCTGAAGAAGTTCTCGATGTTCTCCACAAGCTGAGGGAATCCCTTCTGCCATCCCTGAGTTGCATTGGTCACATAGGACAATACTCTGTCTTTACCAAGCATCTCGCCCATGAAGTCGGCAATGATTTCTTCCTCAATTGCGGCAGTACGTTCTTCCTCAGACATGTTCCCGAACTGATTGGCATAGAGGTCCCCGAAGGTCTCTCTTGCTCTCTCAAGCATATTGAAGGTCTCTCCGTTTTCCGATACCTTCTTGTCCATATATCTGATGACCATATCCCTGAGTTTAGCATAGGAAGATGTCCCCTGCATGTCATGGACCATTTCATGGGAAGCAAGGAAAGCAAGGGTCTGATTCTTGTCGAACTGCGGATTGATATAGACCTTCCTCTGTCCGTTCTCGTTGGTATAGAGGCCGTTGGCCTTCCAGTTGTTACCTGAGAAGATGACCTTGCCGTTTTCGTCCACGAGCCTTCCATACTGGTCGAAGGTGGCAAACTGAACATCTATGCCCCTCTTGGTGGCTATATCCGCTATCTCATCCAAATCCGCTTCAGACAGGGCGTGAGTTGCCCGTGTCTGCTCGATTCCGTTATGTTCATAGGTAGAGTTCTGGGCCTCGTTATAATTTGCTTTGAGCCTTTCCCTGTTTTCAGCTATTCTCTGCTCGTAGGCGGGAGCTTTCTCTTCGATGACTTTATCTCTTGCCCACTCAATGATATTATCGGTGGCCTGTGCGGCTTCACCGCTTAAGGCGTACTCCCTGATTGCCTGTATGGCATCCGCGCTGTTTAATCCAGTCAGATATTCTACTTTTCTGACATCAGCGTCTATGCTTGCATCCACTGATGCAAAGCTCGTAGGAGTCATGAACGCTGAAATGATTGCAGAGCTTAAGGCCGTTTCTCCTAACTGTTCACCGAAGTCCATCATGTACATCTTCTCCGCCTGCGTCTGGGAATAACCCATGTTCTTGTAGGCTTCAATAGACATGGCGGCGTTGGAGTTTCCACCATTGATGAGGTAATCGGTAAATTCATTCGCAATGTCGGTACAAAGCTCTTCTGACACCTCGCATCCCATCTGTTTAAAGAGTGCCATGACAATTCCTGCGGTGTCACCAAGGAACCTTGCGTCCTTAAGGAACGTTTCAGGGTGAATCCATCCTTCAAGGGATACCCTCTCAAACAGCGCTTCCGCTACACCAGTGGCGATTGCGGAGGCGATTATCTTATCATTGGATGCTCCCTTCTGCGCCATGTCCATAACGGTCTGTGAGGCGGCGGAATTGCCCATGAGGAACAGAGAAAGGTTTTCCGCTCCTGAGACTACCCCTGCGCTCATTGTCGCTCCCATCTGAACAAGGGAACAGTAGATACCTACAGCCATGGACATGGCCTTCTGGTTCTCGCTCTGAGATACTATCCCTTCCTGCATGGCCTGATTGAACAGGGCGATGGAATAAGTGGGGTCATAGATATTGATGGGCTTGCCCGTCATGGCCTGAGCCATAGCGTCAAGCATCTTCATAGGGGCGTTGTATGCATCGATTGCAGTACCGACACCGAGGGCGGCCCCAGCTTTACCCATAAGGCTTTTCAGCCCAGTTTCGTCAGCCAGTTCCTTATAGGCTTCCTGCGTTGCCTGAAGCATCATATCCCTGTCGGCAACATACTCGAACTTATCGCTCATCTCTTTTATCTCAGCGTCCGTGTATTTGGTCCTGAGATATTTCATTGCCTCTTTATAATCGGACTGAAGCATCTGACTGAGGGGGTCATCGGAAGATTCTTCTC
>Ga0310786_10009453_pt1 | contig 12377 bp, 20 predicted proteins | sample AusTroGonzalo_MG_FD_203881 | JGI IMG/M metagenome (GOLD analysis project Ga0310786, IMG submission 203881) | Bovine rumen microbial communities from tropical cattle in Woodstock, Queensland, Australia - Gonzalo_03 (v2) (version 2) | ecosystem: Host-associated > Mammals > Digestive system >...
GCCGTGCGTGCCATAGGCAGCAGCATTGACCTTGAAGTAGCGTGCCACATAGCGGTTGTATCTATTACCCTCTGTGAATTCGGTGAAGATATCCTGACGGCTGTTGCAGGAGTCAAGATGCTTGTCACGAATGCTCTTGCAGTAGGTGTTGTTGTCGCCTCTGCGCGAAGGTGCCATGAAGGTGTCGATGACGTGCTCAAGCTTCTGGTAGTTCTTGAAGACGTTGGCATACTGCTCATCAGTAAGGCTCTTCGCACCGATATGTACGTGCAGCCCCGTGGACTTGTTGACGTATGCATTGGCGGCATTCAGCGCATTGCAGCATAGTTCAAGCTTCGAGAATCCGTTCTTGTTGCCGTCAAGAACCGGAGACACGCACTCTCTCTCTTCGCCCTCACGGCCACGTGTGGCATCTACGGAAGAATCCGTGGTGATTTTGAAGTAGTCGCGGGTGTCGCGGTGGTTATAAGACTCATAGCTGTAACGCAGCCCGCTGGCATTTGCGGCGATTTCGAAAGGCTCGCGGGGCAGCATGCATTCAATCTCTACGCCAAAGGTGTATACGAAACGCTGTGAAGGCTCGCGATGTACCACAGGCAGGATAAAGTCCACCTCGTTCTCACGGATACCCAGCTTGACGAGTGCCTGCACCTTCTTGCTACGCGACATCTTGCCGTTGATAATGTCATTCATCTGCTCACTGAGGGATTTCTTGTTCTCGAAACCGTTGCCGAAAAAATTCTGTGCCATACTCGTTTGCCATTTTTTTCATCAGAGTGCCGCTCTGGTTCTAGGGTTAAACATCTGTGAACTGATTCACGGTGCAAAGATACAAACTTTATTTTAACCCTGCAAACATTTTGGTGTTTTTCTTGTCTATTTTAACATTATTTATACTTTGGTGCGCTATTATATTATATATGGTAAAAGGACCACCTTCCCAGGCAGCCCTTTTTCACAACAATGCAAATTGTCTGTTTACGAAAAACACTTCAAAACTATTTATATCATTAAATCACAAAAAATCGTCAAACAGGTCGTCCTTCTTCACGCCAAGTGTATCGGCATAGCGCGTCAGAAGTTTCTCGGACATATTGCTTCTGCCGCAAACAGCAGAGTTTACCGCCTGTACGCTGACACCCAGCCTGTCGGCAAGCATCTTCTGCGTCATGCCTTTCTCCATTAATATCCTATCTATGCAAAGCATCATACAAAGTCTATGAATTCCAGTCTTAATTCCTCACACATCTGCTCGAAGGATACGTCCCTGAGCTCCTTCATTCTCCTATCCCAGTCCAGGTATACTATCCCACGGGATTCCACGACATAGCCATAGCTTCCCGATACAGGCCTGAAGTCCTTGCTCTTCGCCTTCGCGACATCACGGTAGGTAATCTTCCTGCCGCCGGTGTCGTAGACATAATCCACGAAGCATACTACGACATAGTTGTCATCCAGCAGCTTCCTGAGCTTCTCATAGTCGCTGCTCATCACATGCGAATAGTAGTTCTCCCTTCTCGTCATCTCTCGAAAAGTATTATCATCCCCGTTGACAGCGCATACTGGTTCTCCGCCCTGGCACCATCGCTCACCGACCAGCCGTCAAGCATATATATGCCGTCGCAGAACATCATCATAAAGACATCGAATGCCAGACAGGCCTTATACGGCAGGAATCTCAGAAACCACTGCCAGCGGCAGGGATTGAACACCTTATAGCCTTTCTTCCTAAGTCCATGCTCTGCAGCAGCAAAATGCGCCCTGTATTCCTCCCTCGGACGGGAAGACATCGCACCGCTGACATAAATCCTATGCTTCTTCATTGCTCAAAGTCTATGAATTCCACATTATGCTTCTCCATCATCTCTTCAAAAGACGCAGGGTAGTATTTGTATTTCTTCGCGCTGGTCTCGTTATAGCGGATATACTCAATGCCTCTCACAGAGAAAGAGTAATGTTCGAACTCCTTCTCCTCGCTGGGCACGAAACAAGCCTTGCAGACATCACGGCAGACAAAGTCCCCTGCCTTATAGTCCACGAAGCATACCACCATAAGGCCGCTGTCGAGGTAGTGCCTTAGCTTCTTGTAGTTCCTTGACAGCCTATACCTGTTTTCCGCCATTATCCCTAGTGATTTTACCAAGAGAGATGACGAACTGTCCGGCATCAATCTTCACATCCTCTATCTCCGCCAGCATGAAGGTATTCGTAGCACCCCTGCGGAATCTGACATGGGTGTATGCGCCGGGGTTGTCGCCCACGCGGTAGTAAATACCTTTTTTCTTCATATAGTCCTCGCGCTCCGACGGGTCTTTGAGGGTTTTTATCAACTCGTCAAGTTGTTCGGAATCCATGCTACGCACGTCGATACCGCCCAGCAGGCGACCCATATAGTAGTCGTCAAGCTTGCGGTATTCCTTCTTTTTCTTTCCAGCACTGATAAGGTCGTAATACACCCCCATCAGGCGCAAATCCAAAATATTCATATCTTCTTTCTTAATAATGTTACATACTTACAGCGCACAAAATACCCGAACTCGATATGTTCCCTTTCCGTAACGGGAATCCTCAGATATTCCGTCTTGTAGTTCTCTACGTTCTTCCTGATGAAGTCCGGCAGTTCTTTCAGCTCCTGTTCTCGCATTTCCTTCTCAACAACCCTCCACTAAGAATATGGTTTACCGTGAAAAACTGCCTGTCGACCATCGCCAGCACGTCCTCCTGCGCAGGGCGGTACCATTCGTAAGTCGCTGATATGTTCGGTGCTATATCCTCATAGAACGAACTCATGGCATCCCCGTGGCAGTACGGACATTCTATGCCCATAGGTGTTACGCCATTGTCCTTGTCAATGGTCTTCGTAATCCTTCCGCACTGCGTACACGTATAGCAGTTTACCTTGCCCTGGTATTCTCCGGGTTTGCCATACTCCTTAAGCATAGCCTTGTAGCGTCTGGTAACTTCCTTCCTGACAGTCTTATCCATAGAATTCAAAATAACATTTATCCACCATTATGCGCTCAATCTCTGACACGGCTCTTCAATCCTAGGCATTGTAACAGCCATACCCGTCTCCTTCGAAAAATAGGTATGCATCATATCCGCATACACTTCTTTATACTGCGCCACGACATGCGCGTTATTGCCGTGCTTGCGAATGAAACGCAATTCATAAAGGTCTGAGCCTTCGTTATACGCCACTTCGAACAAGTTGATGTTATGACAGTTGCTGCCTACTGACATCAACAAATACACCTTGCCGTTGCTCTCGCCATAGACCACGGGCTTGCACCCTGTCACAAAAGAGAAACGCTGCGAGCCAAGCTGCTGCCAGATGGTATTGGCAATAGCGTTGCGCTCTTTGTCGGAATAAATCTCATTCATACCTTTCACCCGTTTAAGTTTATACTGTGTTATCTCACAGGTGCAAAGGTACGACATTTATTTCAAACAAACAAGAGTTTATACTTTTATTTTATCCGTTTTAACATTTATTGGCTTTGCTGTGCCTTTAATGCCGCCTCTTTGGCCTTCTGCTCGGCCTGCATCTCGGCATTACCCGCCTGGATAATCTCACTTGTTTCTTGACGCTCGAAAGCAGCGAGCTTGATTTTCTCTATCTCCTCCTGCGGGGCATCGGTGATGGCGAGCATCGTCACTGCCGCCTCAAGCGAGATAAGGCCTGCACCATACAGGTTGCCTATCGCCGCCCAGTTCTTCGTAGCATCCTCCGGGAACGGGTCTGAGAACTCAAAGTCAATCTTCAAGGCATCTATCAGCGTCTTCTTGTCGGGATAAAGGAGGGTAAGAATCTTCAAGGTAAGGTTCTTGAAGCGCTGAATCATTTCTTCGTACACCTCCAGCCTGTTAGCACGCTTGATATATCCAAGTATCATCGCATTGCGTACCGCCACACCTGAGAGTGTGCCTAAGCCCTTCATATTCTCAAAGGAAAAGTCAGGTGTGAAGGTGTCGAATAGTATGGTACTGTTGAGGTTGTCCTTCTCGTCGCGCCTGGTTACGGAATCCTGCGGAGGTGCAATATACTTGAACTGCGACTTCTCTGACGGCATCTGTATGAGCCTGCCCGGCTTGTCAATATCGGGCAGCGAGTGTATGACATCCGCCGTGGCAGCGGCTATCGGGTCGGCAAAGTAGTTGTTGGTATCAGCGGTCTTCGAATCCAGCATCTCGTCACGCCTTATGCGCTGCTCAGCACCATCCCACGCCTTAGGCTGCAAGAACAGTATGGCATTGATTTTCCCCGACGGGTTCGGCTTTCTTTTGACCTTCCAGCCAAAGCCGCTCTTCACGCATTCATAGATGGCTTCTGCAGTAAGGATATCCCAATGGCGTACCTTCTTGCCATTCTCCTTCAGCACATAGCCATAGGCAAACGCCACGAGGTTATGGTACTGGTCGAAGAGATACTTGATGCGGTATCCCGTGCTCCGTGCTACGACAAAGACATCCGTACCTATCGTCTGGTCTGGCTTCTGGTAGAAATGCGTGACAAGTGCCGATACCGTCTCCGCACCGGCAAGACGCTTGCACTGTCTGATTTTCGCATTGAAGAACGTGTCTTTCAGGTAGTCTGTAAACAAGGTGAAGGCCTCGTCGTCGCCTTCCACCTTTTTCCATTTGATAGGAACGCCCAAGAGGAAGAACAGCTCCACCTCGTTGATATACCTCTCCCTGGTACGCGGCAGCTTCTCGGTGATATACGGCTCTGCATCTTCACGGGTCTTGTTCGGGCGGTTCATCACGTCGTGCAGCTGCGGGTTGTATTCCTTCAGCGCCTTGTCGATATCCTCCTCCCTGTCGGACATCATATTCAGCACCCTGTCGACCTTGCTCTCCTCCATCAGCTCGTAGATGGTCTTCTTGGCACCGTCAGAGCCTAGGTAAAGGTTCTTGAAGTAAGAGCGTATGTCATCAAGAAAAGTAAATTCCATATCAAATCTTTTTGCGCAAAACTAATTTTGGCACAAAATTAATCCCGAAACAGGTTTATATCCGTACAAAAGGCCTCCTAAAAGCGCACACTTTGTAAATTGTAGCAAAATAGTACTCAGGGAAGCAAACCTAGCTGCATTTTCCACATCACCCATCGTTGCATATTTCAAACTTCTTTTCGCTTCATAAACGCAATATTCAATAAATGCTAAAGAAATTCGTGAGTCTTTTCTGCTCACTCCAACGCCGTGCAGCCGGCGCAATATGTTGTAAAGTAACAATAACAAGCCTTTTTAATATTTTCGACTATGTCGCCAAGCTGTGTCTCATGTCCGCTATCTGTGTGGAGAAGACTTTTCTTCTATCTTGAGTCATCGCTGCGTCCAGCATTACCGAATGGAGCATCCTTCGGCATAAGGTGCCACAGCACACCCGATATATCATTTTCACCATTATCAAGTTCAGATACATTCCGTACCTGTAAGTGCTACATATTATAGCTCAGCTATGTGCTACAATACAGTGTAATAGCATGTGTTACATATTCGGCGAGTGACATATCCTCACCTCAAGGGTGTGTAGCCACCCCAGATATATCTTCTTAACCCTGTTGTCAAAGAACGTTTCTGAATCCGTATCCAACTGCTGTTTTGCTGCAGGCACTATACAGAACGGCAAGTACGTTGCATCCGCATAGGCAGTTAGTGCGTGACAGTATCCTCACCTCAAGGCGGTGCAGCCCGCCCGGAAACATCTTCTAGCCTTTCAGCTCAATGCCATACATCTTAGCCTTGTATGATATCTTCTCCTTCAGGCCGTAATATCCCCAGTTGCGTAATACAAAGCTATCCCCGCGCACGTTATCCTCTTTTGCCCTATCCTCACGGGGCTTCTGGTCGAGGAGCATTATCTGACCACACCTGTTCTTCACCGCGATATCCACAAGCATCTTGGAATACATGTGCATCTTTGTATTGCAGTAGTTCTTCTCTACCTCGTGCCAGCGCTCGATGGCCTGGCACTTCTTCTTGCGTCCGTGGCCACCCTTGGAATACCTGTTGTTTATCTGACAGCGGCGTACAGCCTCTTGAATCTGCGTCCTGCGGTAAAGGAACTCTTCCTTCGTGCCGATGGTAAACCACTTCAAGCCGGAATCATACCCGTTCTTTGCCCTCACGTCGGTAGAGCATACGATAGGAGTCATCACATCAAGGTATGCGAAGAGAACCTTGTCCTTGTCAAGCTTCACTTCTTTCATAGGCATATCGACACACAGCAGGAGAAAGACCTTATTCTTCTTTCTGTCTACCTGCAAGGATGATGAGCAGATGTCGTATTCACCGCTTATGCAGCGCTCGATAACTACCTCGTTATTGCTTCTGTCGCGTCCCAGCCGGCAGGCGAAGGGTATGCCGAACAACGTGAAGTAGAACCGTCCGTCCTCTGCCTTGTGGATATTGGAAATAGACTTCGCACTGAACGGCATGGGGATATCCTCTTTGTAGCTTCTTACCGACGCCTTGCCTTTGAGGATGTCCGGAAGCGTTTCCTTGAATGTCTTGCATACCGCCTGATTGAGGCAGGTGTAGATGTCGGAAGGCACCTTGCCTTTCAGGATGTCCGACACAATACGGTAGGTGATGTTCTGCTCACTCATGCCCTTGCCCTCTTTGAGGATGTCCTTCACATAGAACTTATCCTGGATGTCGTCCTTGATATAGACGAAGTCCCTGACGTTCTGCTGCACGTACTTATGGGCTACGATGATATTCGCCGCCTTGCGTACCAGACAAGACCAGTTGTAGATGGTCTCATAGAATCCCTTCTTGAGGTCTTTGTCCTGCTCGGAAACATACACCTCGATTTTTCTTGTTACTACCATAGTTCTTTAATTTTTTTTCTCGGATTTAAAACTTAGTGCTGCTTTTTTTGGAGAGTCCGTAAGGCTCTCTTTAAGGTGTAGCAGCACACCCGTTAGTTATTAAATATGTTTACTGTCCCTTTTAGTTGCATCGGTTACAGAGTGCCGAAACCCCTGCTTAAGGACGTGCAACCGCCCCGAAAGTTTTCAGAAAACACCTATTCTTCTTCGTCTTCGTCGTCTTCTGCCGTCTGATGCCGCTGGAAGGCGGTGAATGCCGGACAGCTGACGCATTTTCTGTCGCAGTTCTTATGCCTGTCGCAGAAATCCTCTAAAAGTACGTTACTCATATCTTTACAATTATCTTATAGTTACATCTATAACTATGTGTCCTTACAGTCCTTGTCTTCTGCCTTGCCTTGACAAGATTCACATAGTTAATGATATCCAGCCCGCTCTTGAACGTCTCCAGGAATGCCGTCCGGACGTAAAGCACCATCTGCGGCTCTCTTGAACCCGTACTCTCTTCTTTCAACACAAACGTCCATGCCGGAACATCCTTTCTTTGGGACTTCTTGAAAATCCTTCTGGCATACTCTTGGTAGTCGTCCAGATTCAAGTCCACCATGCTGTCTTCGTACCACCATTTGACGGGCGTATAGTCCCTTGTGTCTACCCTGCCATACATGTTCTTCATATGGCGGATAGTGATATCCTTCTCTTCTATAGGGCGTTTAAGCTCGTATTCTTTCTGCCATACGCAGCATCCGATAGGACCGAACACCCTGCAGGAGATATTATACAGCTCTCTGTCGTATCCCGCAGTCGTTGCCACCATGGTCTCTGTAGCGTCCGTGCATAGCAGATACGTTCTGCCCTGCTCTGCCGCCAGCCTGTACCTGCCGCCCAAATCACGGAAGTCCGACGGCTTGGTACGGAACTCTTGAACACCGCGAGACACCATTATCACCTTATCTCACCTTCATTACATACGAGAATGTCACCTACTATCACATCGGTAAATCCCGTCATCAAAGTACCTATGTCATTGATGGGGAGTTTCATCAGCTTACCTTCTTCGTTGACGACCATCACAGAGCCTTTCGGAGCACCGGTAAGCACGGGTACAATCTCTATGTATCCGCCTACGAAGCCTTGCAGCTCGTCTAGCTTGAAGTCAGTGCCGTTCTTCGGAAAGACTTCTTTACACCTGCCATTTGTCTTGTATAGTGTTGCCATCTGAAAAATTACGCAGTGTTTACCGAGCTGCACCGCTCTTCTAAGTTTGACACTGCAAAAGTAGTTATTTTATTTTAAACCACAAAATATTTCGATAGTTATTTTATTTGCTTTAACATTATTTATGTTTTTGGCAAATTTCGTCTGCCTACATATTTATAGCAGTATGCGTGCGCGTCATAGGTGTCTGACTTCCTGAGTCCGAGTTCCCTGGCTTTATTGCCCACGGTGGTAGAGCTGCATCCAATCCTTTCCGCTATGTCGTCAAGGGTGTTGTCGGGATACATTGTCCTGAGGATTTCCAGCATCTTCTCCGTCCATATCATCTTCTTTCTCATACGCCATTCTCCAGAAAGTATACCGCCACGCTGGCACCGCTAGGCACCAGTCTTCTTCTCACCTTGATATCCAAGCCTTGCTCCCTGAGGTTGTAGATGCGTGCGCTGAGGCGCGTGCATCCGAACATCCTGATGGCATCCCACGACGTAATCTCGTTGCCTTCCATAAGCCACGCGCGAATCTTTGCATTCTGACTCGCACAGTCCGGTAAATTTTTATTGTCGTCCATAGTCATTCTTTGTTCGTCAGCGTCCTTATAATATCCACAAGCGTCTTTCCGCTGACCCATTCGCCAACGGCAATACGCTTGGGCTGCTCGTTCTCAAGTCTCAGCTTCTCCATATCCATGTCATGCTCAAGGTCTTTCTTCATGTCGTCATACGTCTTCCTGACTGCCTCACACTCTGCCTTCATGGTGTCTATGGTGACATAGCCTTCCTTGTCTACGACATCGGTACCGGGAAGGTACGCACACTCATAACAGCAGCTAGTCTCTGTCATGTTACACACGTGGATGACGGCCTGCACTCCGTCGTCAAACTTCACAAAGAAGCACCCTGCATGCGGGTAGGTCTTCGGGTCGTTAAGAATAGCATTAGTAGGTAATTCCAATACTTCCAGCTCTACAAAAACTTTCTTCATACACATACTGTATTTATTTATAACACTTTTATCATTAAATATTCGTGCTCGTCTGACGAAAGAATATCAAACCCCAATCGCCTGTACCACTCGCAAAGCCAATCCTCTTCTTTATTTACTGCCAACTCCAAAAAGTGCATCTTCTCATTTCGCGCATAAGCATGGCAGAGATTCATCAGCTCTGTGGCATAGCCTTTCCTGCGCTCCCTGCTATCTACTACAAGCCCTTTGACGTAGCCGACATACGGCATATTCTCATCGAACTGCAACTCGACAGTACCTACACCATTTTCTAATATAATAGTGTAATTGTTTCCCCACCACCAACGGGTATATATCGCTCTATGCTTCATATTCTATCTGCTCTATGGAAAGGCTAGTATCCATCTTCTGAAAACAGGGAATCGGAAAGCCCGTTACCGCTCCCCTCATCCCCTAACGTCCTACTATGCAAAAATGACATCCCTTATTCGTCAATGTAACGGAATTGACCCTGCAAAGATAAGAACTTATTTATTAATTCACAAATCCTTTCGCGCTTATTTTATCCGCTTTAACATAGTTTAATAACTAATATTTTGTTTATACAATAATAAACACTATCTTTGCACCATGAAACTAGCTATTGTAGGCAGCAGGCATATTACGGACATCATTCTCGAAGGGTATATCGCAGAATATCCGGACGAGATTGTCAGCGGCGGTGCGAAAGGCATCGACACGCTGGCGAGAGAATATGCACAAAGGCATGGCATACCTCTCACAGAATACCTTCCCGACTATGAAAGGTACGGACGCAGTGCACCGATAATCCGCAACAAGAAGATTATAGAGCACGCAGATAAAGTCCTCGCCATATGGGACGGCAAGTCAAAAGGCACGCTATCCTCCATCAATTTCGCCAGGAAGCTAGGCAAAGAAGTAACAGTGATACGGATTTAACCTACTTCTTATTATTGACACCGGCAACAACAAACAGATTCCTATCCTTTAAGAGGGTTATCATAGACTGAATAGTAATACCCGTTGTTATTATGTCATCGTAGATAATGATATTCCTCTCCTTAATGTCTTCCCTTAACGTGAACTCCGGCGAATACCTGTCCCTGTTCTTGCATATTACGGCATCCTCATAGAATGTTATCCCTAATTCCGCTGATATCACCTTACATACCTCGGTGGCGAAATGCCATTCCTTGTTCCTTCTCTTCGGAGTCGTTATGATACACCAGCCATCGGTATCGACAAGCCTCAACAAACCTCTGATAAAAAGCTCTGCCTTCATGGCGAAGAGCCTTACATTATCCGCAACCTTTAGTGCCGACATAGGATAGCCGCCAGGTGTTCTTCTAAAAGAACTGACAAACATACCCCACGTCCTCTTGTGGACGGACGGATAGTCCCCCAGGTCACACAAAGGCTCTATGCTGTTTCCCCTATTCAGAAATGCCGTCATAGTTTAATAAACTCCTAAATCTTCCTTTGTTACTCGCTTCGGATGCATCACCTTACCTTCCAGGCAGCCAAGGACATAATAGCGTGCTGCATCGATAAGGTGGTTGTCGTGGTCTTCCGGCATATTTGTATACTCACCGAACTTGTCTTTTGCATAGACATAGTTACGCAGCTCCTCTATCAGGTGTATGGAACGCTTCGTGACATAGATTTCCATATCAAGCATCTTCGCAAGTCCTGCAAGGATGCTACCGGCACTCTTGACAACAGGGTATATGACGTGTCCGCCAAGTGTTATCTCGTCTATCAGGCGCGGGTCGGCAGATTCCGAATATACGAAGCCGTCATCACCATTCTCTGCCTCCTGTCGTAACTCACGGATAATATCACCGCTAGTCATCCCCGTCCTATAGCAAAGCTCATCAAGGTACAACCTGTTGTCTACTATTCCACACCGCAATATACCTGTCGGGTCTTGTGAATATCCAAAGTCCATTGCCCTTGCCACCTTCTTTGCATATGCCGGGAACTCATCGACAATACCATATTTCTTGAATACCGCACCTTCTGCGACATCCGCCCACCGTCCCATCACGATATGTGCGTACCGCTCAGGATTCTTGACCTTCATATCAAGGATTTCCTTCAAGAACTGCTCGGAAAGGTTCTCGATATTGTCAAGATAGCTGGTATGTATGTGCAGCACATTGGGATGCGTGCTTATCTGCACCGGCACTCCATCAAAATACTCTATCCTATGGGTGTCTTTTATAAACCGCTTATAAACCCAGTGGTTGCTGTCACAAGGGTTCATAATGATAATAACCCTGTTCTGCAGGCCTTTGGTACGGATGGAGAGCATAATCCTTTCAAACTCATCCTCCGACACCCACTCCTCGGCCTCATCAACGACAAACGTAGTGATACCTTGGATGGACTTCAGCTTGGCCGTCTGGTTGCCACTGGAAGTATGAATACCACGGAACATCACCCTTGACTTGGTCATAGTATTCACAACATCGTTGGCAGACTTATGGAAATACGACTGCGTGCCGTCCAGCTCCACCTTTTCCAGGAACTCAGGAATGACGGAAATCTGGGCAGATGTCATAGTATAGCGCGTAAACAATATCTGGTGCGCTATCTTCTTTGCAGGATTATACTCAAAGGTAAGACGCTCAATGAATGTACCGGCGTTGAAAGATTTTCCTGAATTGTGTGTGACAGTACCATCAGCATGTACATATCTCTGGTTTCCGTCAAGATGTATTCCACACCATTCCCCATCTTCTATCTGCCTTATTCGTAATGACGACTGAGAGAAAGTCCTATCTTTATAAGCATCACCTTTATGTGCTATCTTATGCGACACTTTACAAGGGATGCGCCACAAATCACCACTGATAGACACCCGATAGACAATTCCGTATTCCTTGTCGTATATCCTCGCTTTCTTTGTACTTATTTTTGCACGGAAGCCAAGAGTGCTTGCTATTAAAGCCACGCTTTTTGCTATCTGCTCATTCTTCTGGATAAAATCATAAGCCCATCCGTCATAAGAGCCATCGGTATCTATCAGTCCTGCCAATAGCTGCAGCCTGACGTCTTCGGAATTGGATACATAGCACTGAGGGATATGTTTATTGTCTATAAGATTGTATTTCTTCAAGCAATTCAGAAACTCATTATCCCCTGCCTTGCCACAACCAGACAGCCTATATCCTTTTGCCTTGTTCTTCCCACTACCTTTTTCCTGAATAGAAATATGCAGATTATGCTTTTCTGCGTAATCATAAAGATAATCCACTATTTCCTTGTCGGGAGTCGTTATCTGCGGAAACATAGCAGTACCATCTCCAAGCCATAATCCCAACATGTATGGTTC
>Ga0310786_10009455_pt1 | contig 12374 bp, 12 predicted proteins | sample AusTroGonzalo_MG_FD_203881 | JGI IMG/M metagenome (GOLD analysis project Ga0310786, IMG submission 203881) | Bovine rumen microbial communities from tropical cattle in Woodstock, Queensland, Australia - Gonzalo_03 (v2) (version 2) | ecosystem: Host-associated > Mammals > Digestive system >...
TAGTTACATTCCCCATGTCTGCAAGATTAAGTGTTATATCAGAACTTAAAGCTTTATTGTTAACTGTTCTTGATGTCGGAACTTTACCATTTAACTGCGTTTGTATGCTACTTGTAACACCGTCAACGTAGTTAAGTTCTGTCGTTGTAAGAGTTGCCCCGTCAAGTATATTTAACTCGCTTGCAGATGCGGTTACATCCGTTATTTTTGCAAGAGTTAAATTTGGAATGTCGCTTGCCTGCAAGTCCGCCCCTGCCGTTACTAAGCCCTTAGTATCATAAGTGATTTTACACTTTGTCGCACCCGTTATAGCGGTATTCTTAGCAACTTTATTATCAAGTTGTGTCTGTATTGCAGACGTTACACCGTCACAATAATTTAACTCTGTTATTGTTGCGGTTAAACCTGTTAAAGTATCGGCTTTGTCAACTGGGTATGTACTTGTATTATCCGTTAAATCTGAAATCTTAGTCGGAACGGTAACATCAACAACTTTATTTGCATCGGGAATTAATGCCGTACTGTTAACTTTAACGCCCTGTATAGAAGTGTCGGCAAGTCCGCCCTGAATACTTGTAGCATAATCACTACTTGATGTATAAGCAGCAGAGCCTAAACCTTTTACCGCTATGTCTTGAGCAGTTCCCCCTTCCTCTGTTACGGATATTGTACCGTTAGTCGTACCCGTTGCGAATGAATAAGTTGTATCTGTAAATTCTGCATTGGAAGGAACAGACTTTGCAATAGTGAATGATAATGCCGTTGCTACACCTGATGAATTGATGTAAACGGGTGTATTTGCATCACCTACGGCTGTGTTTGCGGTATGTGTAACCTTCGTTGCAGATGTTATACCTGAATTGATTGCTAACCATTGAGCAGCCGTGAAACTTGAGTTATTAAGAGTATATTCCCATTCCCAAGTTGTCGTGTTATTAGTTACCGTTGCTTTATAACGGTTGTATGCAGTATTAAGTGTAACATCCGCTTTATCGGTATTAGATACTCTTAATCCCCAAGTCTGATTCAATATATCAAAACGGTATAAATCAAACTTTGTGCTGTTTATTACCCAAGCATAATCCCAATTAGTCAATAAATCTTTATTATAAGCATCTAAATCATTAAAGGTTGCCCAATCATTACCATTATTAGTAATAACACTATTAACTACAAAAGCATAATCATTATTTGTAACCGTGCCTGCGTAAGCATTTAAAGCGGTTACGGTTGCAAAAGTACCGATAAATTTTGCAGTATTTGTTGATATACTTGAATTTACAAAATCTTTATCTGCTAACTGATTTGTAGTAGTAGCCTGTGAAGGTATTAAATCGGTTATATTCCCGAATTGTGTTTGAATTGATGATGTAACACCGTCAACATAATTTAATTCCGTTGTGCTTAATGTAGCACCGTCTAAGATGTTCAATTCAGAAGTATTTGCGGTTATGCCGTCTAATACATTTAATTCTGCGGTTGAAACCGTTGCACCGTCTAAAATGTTTAATTCAGCAGTTGAAGCTGTCAAGCCGTCAAGTGTGTTTATTTCGCTTGTGGAAGCGGTTACACCGTCAAGAATATTTAATTCGGTTGCATCTGCCGTTACTGCGTGCAATTTCTCAAAATCTGCCTTAACTGCACCGCTTTCGTGTAATTGATTTACTTCAGTATAGGTTGCCGTTACGTCTGATATTTTAGTAAGATTTAAAGCAGGTATATCGCTTTGCTGTAAGTCTGCACCACTTGTTACCAAGCCTTTTGTATCATAAGTAATTTTGCACTTAGTAGCTGCGGTTATATCTGCATTCTTTGTAACTTTATTGTCTAATGCCGTCTGTTGTGCCGTTGAAACAGGCTTGTCTAAGTCCGAAGTATTATCACAATTTCCAAGTCCGACCTGTGTTTTTGTTACGCTATGCGGATTGTTAACATCTGCAATATGAGTGTCGATTTTGTCATCAACGCCGCCGATTAAACTATCAAGAGTATTATAATTATCTGAAACTACACTTGAAAGACTGTCAATGCTATCTGATAACGCACCGTTGATACTGTCAATCTTATCATCCAATGCACCAGTTATGCTGTCGAACTTTGTATCAACTCCGCTTATGCTATCAGACAAAGCACCTGTGATACTTTCGTATTTAGTATCAACTCCACTAATGCTATCAGACAAAGCACCAGTTATACTATCATACTTATTATCGACTGCGGTTATACTGTCGCTTAATGCACCGTTTATGCTGTCGATTTTGTCATCTAAAGCACCTGTTATTGAATCGTACTTATCGTCAACAGCTTGTATACTATCTGCTAAACCGCCTGATATACTCTCTAATTCGTCTTGCAGGTCTGTTTGGTTTTGAATGTCGCCTTCTATTTGCCCCCAAAATGCACGACCTGTTACTATTTCAAATGTCGCTTCTAACATTGTTTGATTACCCCATTATAAAATGTAAATTTAATAAATCCTTGACATTGCTCAGGTCTGCCCTGAGAATCATAAGCAACAAGATAACCTATATTCATATAGTTAAGTCTTGCCGTTTCCTCTGATGTAAAATCAACGTATAAAGGAAATTCAGGGTTTGCAAAAGATTTTCTTATACATCCTGTTACAAATTCAACTCTCGAAGGTGCAGGCTCGTTTTCCGTTGCTATTAAATTTATCTTTAAAAAATGCTTGTCAAAGGCTTGTGTATTATTGCCTTTGAATTGTTTTTCTGGTTCTTCGTTCATCGTTTATTTTCCGTAAGTTATAAAAATCTGATCTAATTGTGCATCTGTAATACTTGGTATGAACTGTTTAATATATGTATTTAACAATTCGTCCCCTCTGTAAACACGTTCACAAAAATTCCAAGCAGCAGCAATGTCGTCATTGCTATTAACAAGGGCCATAACTTGCTGATAACCAAGCCCTGCCGGTTGGCAAATATATTTATAAAAGTCATATTTTGTAATGGCTAACTTGGCAATTCTTTCTTTTTCCTGTTGCTCTTTTTGTTCTTCATAGTCAGGGTTTTTAATAAGACGGCCGTTATCGATTACATAATAAATAGGGTCTTGTTGTATTTTTTGAGCTTGTTTTTCCGTAATAGCAATATATCCTTCCGGAAGAGGGCCGAGTTCATTTTGTATTTGAACATTCATAGAATCATTAACGATATATTGGCCTCTGTAATCGGGGAGTATATTCCAATCGTCATTGCTTATATCATACAAAGCCGCTTGATTTTTATGTAAATCAGGTTTTTTAAATGTTGAATAAGCAGGCAATATATAAACATCATACCCGGCTGCTTTTGTTCTTTCCGGGTCTATAAATGCCTGTTCTTCTTCAATAAATTCTAAAGTTTCTGAATTATATCTATATGTGAACATTATTGATACCTCGTGAATACTCTTACTTTTATGCCTTTTGTATATACACTGTCTGCCGAACCGATAATTCCATTGTGAGTAATTGTGTGAGTGTGGCTTCCGTTTTTATTTACTGTTATTGATGGTGTCCAAGACCCTGCATTGCCTGTCGTGGAATTTGAATTACTAATACTTGTCACAAAGTATTTCTGTTCAAGAGAAGAAGGCTTGCCGTCTCCATAATCTCTGTTTGAACTTGTTAATTTGTAACTATGATTATGATTTGGAGCACTTGTACTCGAAGCACCGTGGTCGTGATATCCGTTTGAAACAGTTTGTAAATTTAGCTCCGGGAGTCCTGCACTTATCCAACCTGCCGAAGTTCCACCATAAATGGCACGTCCTCTAAAATCTGGAAATCTAAAATTCCCGGAAGCTTCATCCCCTTGATTATAAGTATCACCATAAATGGCATATAAACCACTATAAACACCGGTTTTAGATTCTTCTTGTCCGACTAAATCGATACAATTTGCAGGTAAAGGGCCTGAAAAATCTAATGTTATTTGAGGCACTCCGATTTCTCTATCTCCGGTTATTATTACTTTTTCCCACCACGCTGTCTCGTTTACTGCATGCCCTTTACATTCATTATTTGAATCAAGTTGAATAGGATGATAAAGTATCAGTTCGCTGCCGTTAACAACTTTTACTATACTTGTTAAATCATAAGCAGTATTAGCATCCCACGTCGGAATACCTGCTTGTAATAAATAACATGCCTGATGTGATATTGTTCTTAATACACCGTTTACTTCTTCTATTGGTGGAAAGTTCTTAGTTGTAATAACAGCATCAGTCCACCCATTTTCATAAGCTGAATCAGATTGAATTTGTGCATCAGTATTAACTGCTGTTGGATTAGTTGGAGTTCCGCTTAATGCACTTCCGAATACACCCAAATCAGTTAATGAAGCTTTACCGGCAAAGACCTTTCCTGTTAATCTTTGTAATGTTGCCATTTTTTATTTTCCTTTTAATAAGCTGCTAATTGTATCGAAACACCCGTGGGTGCAAGTAAAACACCTTTGTAAAGGCACATATTTATAATTGTTGTTAAACTTATCGGATAGTGATATGTGATTTCATGCGGTTGCCATGTGGTATATACTAAAGGATTGTCTATATATCCATCATCGTTATATATAACCTCGCCATTTATCATTTCCTCAAAGTATAAAGTAATTGCTCTGTCGATGTTTCCGGCATTATGTTCAATACTGTTTTTTATTATTTTTAAACCGATAACGATTTTATATTGATCATCATCTAATTCTTGTTTATTAGCTTGCAAGTCTTTATATGTTAATACACCTGCCGGAACTGTATCGTTAAAGGTAGAATAATCAGAATAACCGCCCCTTTGAGGGTCTAATTCTGCAATTGTATCAGTTCCATAAGACGGATAACTTAAATATGTATTACTCCAAGAATTGTTCTCGTTATAAGCTCTTGAAACACCAACCCATTGACCGATAATATCTAATTGAGGGCCTTTGGCTGTCCGCCAATTAAAACCGTCTCTGATTTGAATTAATGCCATATTAGATAAAACTAACCGGGCCAATAATTCAATTGTGGCTTTGGCTTTTTCTTTGCCGTTATATTGTATAATAAGCAGGTTGCTATAATAGCTCTGCAATTCTTTTAAGAGTGCTGTGTAATCCATTTTATATTGTACCAATAGTTATATCTGCTGCTGATACTGTAAATTTATTTTTAAGGCTTGGTGATGCAATAAAATCATACCAGTTTGTATTATCTGTTGAAACCTGAACATCTAATACATAAGCACCTGTGCCGAATGATAATAATTGGTTGGCTGCCACCTCGGTTATATAAGAAGTCTCAGCCGGAGCATTCAATCTGAAACTTAAATTTTTTGCAACCATATCGGCAAAGTTTGCTGTGTTTAATTGGAAATTTGAATCGACAATTTTAACATCAAATTTTACATATAATCTTACTGCTGCAGCTTCATCGTAGTTTACGGTTATAACTTGCCCTGCAACATTTCTTGTTGTTGCAGAAATACCTCCTCTTGTATTGAGTCCGCATCCGTTCTGGTAAATAACCGTTGCAATATCATCTTGGCTGCCACCTTCAACTATTGCCCATATAGTATATGCCGCCGTTCCGGTTGAGTCGGGGTCTGTTGCAGTATCATTTACATGAACTATTGCATCAGCAACACCATCAAGTTCTAATAATTGAGCATTCATAGCATCGTAATTATTCTGACCTTTAATTGCAGTGGAACGATTACGTCTTACTCTAAATTGAGCATCTGTTTCTTGAGGTTGGCCTATTGATGTGGGAGCAACCGAATTATTAACAGTAATAACGCCAAGAACCTTTGTAACTTGGTTTTGTATAGTTCCGGTTGGGGAAGTATAATCACCTTTTAAACGGCTTCTGAAAGGAAGTGTTACGGTTTTAGTTGTCTCGCCAAGGCCAAGTTGAATTGTAGTCGTGGCGATTAAATACCATAAATTGCCTGCGTTATCTGATACAGTATAGCTTGCCGCACTAATATCGTTATATCTACCATCTAAACCCTCAAGCGTAACTGTTTTATTTACGGTAATGTCCATGTCTTGTATTGTAAATGTTCCACCGTTTCTGGTTATATAGTTTAAAGCATAACGGCTGTCTTGTACCGTACCGGAACAGTTATCCGGGTTAAAAGAGTTATAAACTTCTCTTGTAAGTTCTTTATTATCGCTTATAACTTGAGCAATAATATTTGTTAATTGTCCGTCCGGGCTTGAGCTATCAAAGTTTATTAATTCACCGTCAGCGGCATATATTTCGTTCATTCCGCTTTGTAGAAAATCTAAAGTGGTTTTATAATCAAACAGAGTAAGTCCGTTTTTATCAATACCCTCTTTGGTTGTTATTCCCTGTGTCATTTTAAATTATCCCTTTACTGTCAATTGGTATATTTAAAGGTGTGGTTGAATATATTGTATAAATTGAAGTTTGTGCTCTATAACGGCGGTTATCATAAACCGCACTTTCAAAACTTACTATTTCAAGAACACCCTCAACATTTTGTATAACTTCAATTAAATCGTTATCAAGTAATTCTTTTTGATTGTGGCTTCCGAGTCTGATACTCCAAGGAATGCCGTTTTGTAAAGCAAAAAAGCAGTCTTGAAACCACTCTCTTATTTTTTGTTGTATATCGTATTCAATGGCCCTTTGTTTTGTGGCATAATCTAACTGCCCATTACCAAAACACCAATCGCCGTTATTGTCTGTTATTCGTACTCTCATAATTATAAAGGTGTAATATTAGTTATTATTCCGTTCGTTACCGTTATTGTTTTTCTGGGATTGTCGCCACTATAAAAACTGGCTGATGCTCCAGTTTGAGCATTTAAAGTGTGTGCTGTTAAAGTTCCTGTGGCTGTTATTGTAGGAATTGTCAAAGTGCTTGATGTAGCATTTACATCAAAATTAGTTGTATTACTTGTAATTGATTTGTCTTTAATTTGAATGTCTGATTCGCCATAAAATAAATGCAAAGTATCAGCTAAAATAGTAATCATCTTAGCTAAAGACCTTAAACCAACAATGGCAATACAGTCAGTCAAATCGTGCATTCTCGGATATGCTTCCGGTTGAACTTCCCCAGTGGTAAACCAACTCTCAAGTTCTCTGTCGCTAAATAATAAAATGCACTCTTCCCCCGGCTCGATAGGATAAGTCATATATGGGGTGCAATAACAAACCTTAGCTGTTACAAGTGCATAATCTCGTGTTTTTTGCGTGCCGTCTTTGTTTAAACCAAGCGTTCTTTTATTTACTATTGAAACCGTGGCCGTTAAATCATCCGCATTAAAGGATTGAATTATTCCAACTCTAATACAGTTTAAATCCAAGCCGACTTTATTAATAACGCTTTCAAGAACGGTTGTTAAATCGGGTTCACCTGCTAATTGATTAAATTTGTTTAATATATTCATTACTTATCGTTTGCAATACCTTTTACACTTCCAAGTTGAACGTGAGTGAAGGTGTTATATGGGATTACTTTTCCGCTCCATACAGCTCTGAAAGTATTTAATTGTTTTGTTAATGTAACACCGTTTATTCTAAAGTCTATTGCTAAACCTTGAAGGTGCTTACTGTTTGAAACACCGCCACAATTAGTATTATTTGTTATTGTTCTAAAGCAAGAGTTTATTTTAACGGTGCAACCGGGGAAGTATTTATCGAGTATTCTTTGAAAATAAACCCCGATATAATATACGTTTGTCATTATTCCAAGCGTTAAGTCTTTCATAATATCGGCAGGCTGATTGCTATTTACCAATAACTCTCGCCAATTGATATTTTTAGTCATCATTACATTTGGAACGACACCATTATTTTTTCTGATTATTTCATAAAGGGCTCTTACCGTTGCAGGTGTATCAGTAGCAACAGGCTCTATTTTCTCACCTTTTACTTTGTTAAAATTGTATTCTAATTTATTGTCTGTCGTGGTTATTTCCGCACCCGGAAGCAAAGCACCAATCCACATTTCAACTTCGGTGGTTCTTGTACCTGCCTGTGTGGGTGAGAATAAACAGTTATGAGTAAAGCCCATAACTTTAAATTGACCGTTATAATTAGAAAATATGCCCGATTTTATTTCTAATAATTGTCCTATTATTAAATCGGGAAGGAATATACTTTTTATAGTTAAACTTGCATCTCTTCTCATCGGAGTTTCAAGAAGGCCTGCATCGTCAGTTATTACCGGAACAGGAACGTCTATACATTCATTATTCATAATGGTGTTTAACATACCGTTATCAATAAATGTATTGCCGCCTGATAGTTTATTTAATTCTTCCAGAGCATTACCGTCAAATGTTGTTGCTGTTTTTATTTCCCCTTCCAATGCTCCGGTGTTTGCAATTGCACAATTTGGTAAATCCTGTGCAATAGTGTTATAAATATCTTTAAAAGAAGTGCCTGCTTCAAAAGTATGAGAAGTATTACAATCTAATAAATCAAGGGCCTGTGCTTGTATATTTGTTATAATATCCGTTGCACCACCTGCTTTATGAGAATAAGCCTGTAAAATACGACCCATAAATATTTGGCTCATACTTCCGTTATAACCTGCCTCAACCTGCATATATTTCCATTTTGTCTCGTCTATTGGAAATACATCCTGAAATATTTTGTCTCTTGTTGAGGGTGCTAAGTTATATAATTGAACGTTGGCTCTGCAGCTTGTAGTATGAACGCTTCTTTCAACACTCATTTGACATGTTATAGGATACTCTATAATAATAGTCTCTTCTTGAGTGTATATTGTAACTCTATATATCGGGTCTCTTTTTATCATTCTAAATTATAAATTTCGGTTTCAATAGTTGCCACATCTTCTTCATTCAATACAAACATTTGTATTCTTCCGGAAGTAAAATCATCTATTCGGAACGGTTCAACCATACCCTCAGAAGTAAACATTATTCCAAAAGGAATAATTCTTTTTAAATGCCTTAAAGCATTTGGAGTCAATACTACTTTTATGCATTTTTGTATTGTGTCATTATATGCAATACTAAAATACCAACTCTCCATTCTTCCGCAATATTCAAGGTAAAAGTCGGCCGTTTCGTTATTATCTAAAACCAAAGTGTGTTGTTGCTTCGGTGCTGCTGTTAGTGTTATTATTTGCTTCATTATGTCTCCCAACCTAACCAGTTACGATAACCTTTGATTGATTTATTTCTGCTCATATCTTGAAGAATAGATACATCCGGGCCTTGGGCTTTACCGTTATCTTCAACCTCGGCTTGAGTATAATTTGCATACTTTGCTAATACATCCGGGTCTGGGTCGGTATATTGAATGTCTGTAAAGTTTAGTTGTTTTAATGAAATACTTATTGTTGCCACATGGTTTTCATTCCCTTGGTTGAAGTTCAGTTCGGTAATATACATATTATATAGAACTCCAAAAGGTGAAGTGAACGTCAGTGCTGTATCTGTATCTCTCAAAGCCACTAAAGTATTATAAACATTTTGCAGTTTAGTGACATCATTTATATTTCGTTTTACGTTTTTAAAGATTTTAGTATAACGATTTATGCTTTCTTCAATATCAACAGCGACATTCTTAGCTAACTGAGTTAAGTTATCAACCGGGGGCAATAGCTGTCCTATTGCACTTAATTTATCGGTCACCACATAATCTCTATAATTGCCGTTTATTTTATCAGCACCGATTTTTTTTAAGTCTATTTTTTCATTTAAAGAGTTATATAATCTTCTTAAAAAACGAGGGTTTGAAGTCGATGGAACATAAACAAGCTCGCCGACCATACCGTTTAAGGAACATTCAATAGGTGCGTGTGCTATTACATCCTGAATAGCTGTGTTGTTTTCGGTGTAATTATCTGTAATGTCGTTTGTTATAGTAATTGAATGGTCTGTTATTACATCAAAATAAACACCGATATTATTGTCAAGTTCTGACTCTTTACCCCACGTTACCAAGCCCCCATATAGTTCTTGTCCTTTTGATTTCAACTTGTTTACAAAGGAATTACTATTAAAAGGGTTTGCCGGTATTGAAGCCCCTGTTTGAGATATGATTTCGTTTGATATTATGCTCATGAATTAAAGGTTCTATTTGTATATGATAAACCACTCCAAGGGTGCAACCAACCTTGAATAAAGTTTTTATCTACTCTCTCTGTTTCAACATTTATTGTTCTTGAATCGTTTATATTGTATTCGTTTTTGTTTCCGTTATTGTTTGTTACAGAGGACGGTAAAATATTGTCTTGGCCTGCTTGGTTTCTTCTTGCCGCTTCTTTTCGTATTTGTTCGGCATCATAATTTAAATCGTCTTTAAGTTGATCCATATTCTCTTGGAAGTTGTTTTTTTGAAGCCATTGTTGAAGCCATTTTCCAAGAGGAGTGCTAAATATAGAGTCAATTATATTTAATATTCTTTGTAATAGCTTGATATAAAATTCGGCCATTACTGCGACACCTGATAACCAAGCATCAATCGGATGTTTTGTAAAGACGGTTGCAATATCTTTTATGGTTTGGCCTAACTGTTTAAAATATTCAACCGCATCACCAATTACACTATCACCGCCTCTTTGGAAGGTTGCAAAATCATCAAGCAATAGAAAGGCTATTGTTAATGGCCAGAATGCTCTTGAAATCGCACCGCCTAAGACTCCAAATAAACGTCCTATAATCGGAATTTTAGTTATAAACCCTGATAAACCGCTTAATAAGCCTTTGCCAAATATTCTTATGGTTTGCAGCATTTTTACAACAGGCTTCAAATATTTACCTACAAGTGGGATTGCTTTGAGCCATTTTCCAAAACCCTTAGTTATAATCGCAATAAGCCCAATTATAAAGCCTCTGTATTTTGGAATGGCCTCTATTATTTTTACAAAGAACTCCATAAACCTTGCCAAGTGCGGCATTATTGCAACAAGAATTCTGTCTTTGAAGTATTGCATTTTTACATTAACAATACTCATTTGTTTATGGTATTCTTGAATGGCTTGTCTTTGTTTATCGGTCAACCTATACTTAGCCATTTCTTTATTCATGGCTTCGAACTCTTGTCTTGTCATCCTAAGAACGGATAACATACGAGGGTCAATTCCCAGACGTTCTAATAAATAGGTTGCGGATGTATCGTTTAAACCCCTAATTCTGGCTCTAAGCTGTTCTAATACATCCTCGGCATTGGTTGGTCTTATACCGGCGAGAGCAAAGCCCTCATAACCTTGCCCGGTCAGTTTCATTTCAAACAGTCGTCTGTTTAAATCTGCGACCGCCCCTGCTGCTCCTTGTTCACCAAGTGAAGCGTTCATGGCAGCACCAACTTGACCCCATTTTTGGAATGTACTTAAAGCAATGTCAGAATTACGAGTTAGGTTAATCCATTGTTGATTTTGTTGAACTAAACTTTGAGAAAGACTATTTAATGCAACAACTGCACCTGAAACGGCAGTTATTAAAGCACCGATGTTTTTAGCAGTTTTTACAATGCTTTGAGCAACATTTTTGTTTTTCTTATCAACATCATTGGTTTTTTGTTCTTGGTTTTTCATTTCCTTGGCTGCTTTGGTCGCTTTTTCTATAAGCTCATCTAAAGCTTTAGCGACCTTTTTAGCACCCTCGTCATTGCCAAGAATACCCAATTCAATTACTAATTCGCCTAAAGTTCCTGCCATTTATTTTTCCGTTTTGTTGTTTAGATCGATATAAGCACTCTCATATTCGTTTGAGAATGTCAAATAATCAAAAGTAGTAAGTACTCTATCAACGGGGCTTGCCCATATTTTGTCGGGGTCGCCACCGTATAATTTAGCATTTGCGAGAGTACAAACTATTAATGTGTCATTATCCGCTGTTATTGTTGTTCTGGGATATTGTTTGTCAGAGTCTGAAACCTTTGTGTCAACTCTGAAACGAGGCTTTTGAAAAAAGGGCTTAGGTTAACCTCGCAACACTTAGAAACAATCTCGTAATAATCCTCTCTTATTTCAGGTTTATCATCAAATAATTGTTTGTTTATTTTAACAAAATCATAAGTGCAAGACCCTAAACAAGCAAAAACGGCTCTGTTAAAGTCTTCTGAAACATCCATATTAAGTATTAACTGTCCTAATTTGCTAAATATATCGTTCGTGTCGATATTTTGTAATTTTTCAAAGTTAATGTCCTTAATAATGCCTGCATCCAACAGACTCTTCATAACCGTTTTTTTTAAGTTGACGGCATCTTCGAAAGATGCCGCCTTAATCATTACTTCTTTGTTTCCGTTTTGTGTTGTAAATTCCATTCTTCTATTCCCCTTTCATGATAGATATTAACCGATTGCCCTTTGTGCTTCGGCAAAGAATATCCTATAAACTGCAAGGCCCTGTTCGGTTTCACCTTGTAAGTTTTCATATGTAT
>Ga0310786_10009456_pt1 | contig 12373 bp, 8 predicted proteins | sample AusTroGonzalo_MG_FD_203881 | JGI IMG/M metagenome (GOLD analysis project Ga0310786, IMG submission 203881) | Bovine rumen microbial communities from tropical cattle in Woodstock, Queensland, Australia - Gonzalo_03 (v2) (version 2) | ecosystem: Host-associated > Mammals > Digestive system >...
TGATATTCGCGGCGTTCGTCATCGTCTTCAATGTCTTTCCACGAAGCACGGTGTCGGAACTGGAGAAACGCGAACTGGCCACCTTCCCCGACTTCTCGTGGGAACGGCTGGCAGACGGTTCCTATACCCGCGACATCTCGACCTGGTTCAGCGACAGCGAGCCTTTCCGCGACAGGTTCATGATGCTCAGCATGTACATCAAGGACTTGGAATCGATTGCCCTCGACGAAGACAACATCACGTTCCATGCGTCTAACGATGACGTTAACGTTAACGATAACGAAGACGAAAGCGAAGACGAAAGCGGCAATAACGAGGAGAGCGACAGTCTGGCCATCGAAGAATACGAGAACCACATCAATGCCGATGAGAATGCAAAAATCTCGAATGCCGGTATCATCATTGTGGGCAAGGGCGACAAGGTACGTGCCCTGATGGCTTACGGCGGCAGCGCCAAGGGCTGTACGGGCTACGCACAGGCAGCCAATAAATACAAGGAGGTGTTCGGCGACAAGGTCAACATCTACTGTATGGTCATCCCCACAGCCATTGAGTTCTACTGTCCGGAGAAAGCCAAGAAACGTACGAAGTCACAACTGGCGACCATCCGCAACGTGTTCGACCATCTGGACCCGGGCGTGAAGCCTGTGGATATCTACACCACACTGGGTCACCACGCTGACGAGGACATCTACCTGCGCACCGACCACCACTGGGCTCCTCTCGGCGGCTACTATGCTGCACAGGCCTTTGCCAAGGTAGCCGGCGTGCCGTTCAAGGACCTGAGCAACTACGAGCAGCGGGTGGTTCACGGCTACGTGGGCAGCATGTACGGCTATTCGAAGGACATCTCCATCAAGAACGCCCCCGAGGACTTTGTGTTCTACGTCCCGAAAGGCATCAGCTATGAGACGACCTACACCAACTACACCATCAACAAGGACTATAAGGTGACGGGCGTGGGCAAACCTTATAAGGCTCCGTTCTTCTATAAGTTCAAGGACGGCAACGGTGGTGCCTATTGCTCTATCATGGGCGGCGACAACAAATTGACACAGGTACGTACCGGCACGAAGAACGGCCGACGGCTCATCATCCTGAAGGACAGCTTCGGCAATATGCTGCCAGCCTTCCTGTTCTACTCGTTCGAGGAGATTCACGTCATTGACTCCCGCTACTTCACCAAGGACATCATTGCCTACGTGGAGGAAAACAAGATTACGGACATCCTCTTTGCCAACAATATCTTCAAGGCCTACTCCAGCTATACCTACAGCTCTTACCTGCGTTTCCTGCACCAGCAATGGAGCCCGAAGAAAGAGGAGAGAGAAGAAACCCGACCGAAGGTCAAAGAGGAAAGAGAAGAGAGGAAAGAGGAGAGAGAAGAGCCGAAAACGGAGATTGAAAACAAGAAAGTTGAACCCGATACAACAAAAGTATAATGAAGAAAATTATCATATCACTCCTGATACTGCTGACCTGCGCCATTCCCATGCAGGCACAGTACGACCTGCTGTCTGCCAAGAAGGGCGTCATCAAGGGCGGCTACGACTTCTGGGTATATACTCCCGAGGACTATTATTTCAGTCAGGAATCGACGGCACTCATCGTCTTCCTGCATGGTGCCAGCCTCTGCGGTCGGAACCTGAACCGTGTGCTACGCTACGGCTGCATAGATGCCGTGAAGATGGGCCTTGACATCCCTGCCCTCATCGTGGCACCCCAGAACCCCGGCGGTTCCTGGAATCCACATAAGCTGAACGACATCCTGGAATGGATGGACAAGCACTATGCCTACAACAAAAGCCGCGTCTATGTACTGGGCATGAGCTTAGGCGGGTACGGCACGCTGGACTTTGCCGGCACCTATCCCGAGAAGATTGCCGCTGCCATTGCCCTGTGTGGCGGCAGCACCCTGAAGGACTATCATAAACTGGGTGACCTGCCCCTGTGGATAGCTCATGGCACAGCCGACCGCGCCGTGTCGGTCAAAGAATCACAGAAGGTGGTGGAGGGCATGCAGCGCCTGGGCATCACCAGTCGTCTGCGCTATGACTGGCTGAAGGGGGCATCACATGGCGCCCTGGCCCGTTATTTCTATAGCAAAAAGACTTACGAATGGCTGTTCCGCCATACATTAGACGACCCGTGGCGCCCCGTTGACCGCGAGGTTGACATCAAGAAGGAAGACCTCTCCAACGTCTATCGGGAGTTCAAACGTCGTACCGATCAGCTGGAAATTGAGCTGAACAGTCATGATACAGAACCCCTGAACGACGATGATGAGGAGGAAGAATAAATCGACAAAAACAGCAGATTGTTTGGTGGTTTCATTTCTTTATCGTAACTTTGCATTGCAAGAAACAAGCCAACGATATGAGAAGACTACTAATCCTTACACTCACGCTCATGGTGGCACTCATCATGAAAGCGGGAAATGTGACCCCAGAAGAGGCACTGCAAAAAGCCGAGAACTTCCTGCAAAACAAGTATAGTACACATAGGGCATCAGGCACTTTTCCTACCCTGACTATGACGCGGCCAATAAGCGGGTTGTATGTATTCAACGTGGGTAAAAATGACGGTTTCATTATCGTTAGTCCTGATGACAGCACCGTAGAAATCTTAGGTTACTCGAACTCTGGCCAGATTGACCCAGATAATATTCCCGACAATATGCGTGCATGGTTGCAGGGTTATGCTGACGAGATAGCTTGGGCGAAAGAACGACAGACAACAGACAATGGTAATCGACATACAGCCAAGGCTCCAAGAAGAGCGGATAGAACGGATGTGGAACCATTACTGCAAACTCACTGGACACAAAGCGGTACATTCGCAGCCAAGTGTATCTTTGACGATACCCAAACTGTTACCGGTTGCGTGGCAACAGCTATGGCACAAGTGATGTACTACCATCAGTGGCCAAATGTTATAATAGACAAGATTCCTGCCTATACCACTGCAACCAAAGGCTATGACGTTGCAGCAATCCCTGCCGGAACCGTCATTGACTGGAATAACATACTACAGGAATACGAAATCTATTTGGAAGAAGGAGAACAATACGGTACACTGCCTCCCAATCACACAACAGAGCAAGCAAATGCCGTGGCCGAGTTATTGCATTATTGTGGTGCCTCCGTCAGTATGGACTACACTTCCAACAGTTCTGGTGCACAATCTGCTGAGATTCCGTTTGCGCTATTCCATTATTTCAACTATAACCAAACGGTCCAGTTTTTAAACCGCGATTCCTATAGTGCGGATGATTGGGACGAAATCATCTATCACGAAGTAAAAAACAGACGGCCTGTCTTATACGGCGGACAGTCATCTGGTGGAGGACATGAATTTGTATGCGATGGATATAACACTGATGGCACGTTCCACATCAACTGGGGATGGCAAGGAATGAGCAATGGATACTTCGTACTTTCTGCGCTTGACCCCGATCAACAGGGTATTGGCGGCAGTTCCTCAACCGACGGTTATAACAGCCAGCAAGATGCCGTTATTGGCATTCAGAAGCCTGATGCTACAGGGGAAGTCTCAACTGCTGTAAGCAACGCTACGGGCATTAGCCTTCAGTTGTTAGACGTATCCTTTAGTGAGAACCCCACCATTTCAGGAAATGGAGTAACGGTATCGGCTACTATCAAGAACAACAGTGTTAATGATTATGACAGTTATTTCAGTATATGGGAATCTCAATTGTCTGGATCACTGCCTGTTTACCGATTTAAGATAGAAAGTGGAGAGACAAAAGTCTATACACAGAGCGTAAGTCCAAGCGAAGGAGCCATTAGATATAATATCGGCTATGTAAAGGATAATTATATATGGCCTATATGCAAGACGAATGAACTCAGCGTCTATCCACAGGATGTCACCAAAAACATGAACGCCTACGGTTGGGCTACATTCAGCAGTGAGTATCCGCTGGACTTCAGCCAGACGGAGCTGGAAGCATACATTGTGACGGGCAGCAACGGCAATACCATCCTGAAATCGCCAGTCGCCACGGTTCCTGCCAATACCGGACTCATCATAAGCGGAACAGCAAACGACTCATTCACCATTCCCGTGACCTTGGCAACAACAGATGACGTAACAGGGAACAAACTCGTGGCCGTGCCTACACAGATTACAGTAAACAAAGCAACCGATGGCAACGAGAACTTTGTGCTCTCTGTGCAAAACGGGAAAGTGGTATTCGCACGCATTAACGACAATACTGCCACAGTGCCTGCAGGCTATGCCTATCTGACATTATCCGCAGAAGCTACATCTCCGTGGCTCACAATTGACGATGAGGAAGAGACAACATCGCTACGTGAGACAATTAATGTAAAAAGTGATGTTTCCACTTACTATACACTGGATGGAAAGCGTGTAACAAACCCGACTGAAGGTATATATATCATGAACGGGAAAAAGGTTTTTATCAAAAAAGGAGAGAGGAGCCAGCAATGAAGAAATATTTGATTCCAACCATGGACATAGTCAACATTGACTTCTATCCCATACTACAGCCCATTTCAAAAGGAGACGACTATCAACCGGGTGATCCCGTATTAGCTCCTCAGCAATTCTCTGACCCTTATATATGGGATGAAACAGATAGTGAAAAGAAGGCAATACAGTCTGGAGAAAACATAGAATTGATTGATTAAACTATTTACTTTCACTATGGCCAAATTTCTCCGGACAGGAATGAAAAGAATGATTAAGATTTTTAACAAAACACACTTATATCTCCCATACGGATTGTGACTGAGACGCTTGATATATGTCCCCGTTGCGTAAAGACATATATCCTTCTTTACCTCGGCTCGGAATAAGCAATTATTTTGAACTCATCAAACGTACCAGTTCGCCTGTCCACAGGACGAGCGAAGTGGCTGCTATGATGACAAGCCACGTCTGAAGCGGCAGGGGCTTCACATTGAAGAAAGCTCCGCCAAAGGTGACGATGAGCACCTGTCCCAGAAAGATGATGGCGGCAATAGACAGGAAACCTTTACACCCCCGTAGGTGAAGGGCAGAACGTCCCGTAGCAAAGGCACGGGCATTGAACATGTTCCAGAACTGCAGCATCACAAAGATGGTGAAGAAGGTGGAGGGTGGAAGGTGGAGGGTGGAGGGAACAAAGAGCAGGACGAGCAGCAGGACAGAGAAAAGCAGTCCTACCCCCCAGATACGCTGCCACATGGGACGCGTAATGATGAAAGCCTGACGGCTACGGGGACGGTCGTGCATAACGGCCGGCGATGGAGGCAGCGAAGCCAAGGCCATTGCTGCAAAAGTGTCCATGATAAGGTTGACCCACAGCATCTGCGTAACGGTGAGAGGCGGTTCGGTACCAGTAAAAGAGCCGACAAGCACGACAATACAGGCCACCACGTTGACGGTAAGCTGGAAGAGAATGAAACGCTGGATGTTCTGATAGAGCGAGCGTCCCCACATCACAGCGCGGCCGATGCTGGAGAAGGAGTTGTCAATAATCGTGATGTCGCTAGCTTCTTTGGCTACGGACGTTCCGTCGCCCATGGAGAGACCAACGTGCGCTGCCTTCAAGGCAGGAGCATCGTTCGTACCATCACCCGTCACCGCAACCACCTCACCAAGACGCTGTAACGCCTCAACCAAGCGGCGCTTGTCCAAAGGTCGTGCACGGGCAATGATCTTCAAGTCAGATACCCGCTCCAGCAGTTCCTTATCTGTCAAGGCAGCAAACTCCGGACCAGTAATGATGTTACGGTCACCGTCAGCATCGGTCCATAATCCCGTCTGGCGTCCAATCTCACGCGCCGTACCGACGGTGTCGCCAGTGACAATCTTCACCTGTATCCCGGCATCCAAGCATTCACGGACAGCCGCCGGCACGTCAGCACGCACAGGGTCGCTGATGGCTATTAAAGAGTTGAGAGTTGAGAGTTTAGAGTGAAGAGTGGAGAGTGTTTTACATATATCAAGAGGCGGATTCTCGATAAAGGCAAAGGCCAGTGTACGCATGGCCTGCTGCTGCCACTGTTGCAGTTTTTCTTTTATCTCCTGCATTTCATCCAGCTCCCCACACATCGCCATGACCACCTCGGGCGCTCCCTTTATATATAATAAGGTAGAGTCATCAGGACGGCGAACCAGCGTTGCCATGTATTTCCGTTCGGTAGAGAACGGCAGTTCATCGATGACCTCTGTCTGTTCCCGCAACTCGCGGTAGTCAATGTTCTGCTCTCCGAGCCATAGCAACAGGGCGCCCTCCGTAGGATTACCCAGAACGGCAGGCTTTCCGGGCGTTGTCAGGTCCAGCTGTGCCGTAGAGTTGACAGCCATATTCTCATAGAGGAGGGTGAGGGGTGAAGGGTTATCGTTAACGTTAAGGTTATCGTTAAGGTTAAGGTTAACGTTAAACACCTCTGCTACCTGCATTTGGTTCTGCGTCAACGTACCCGTCTTGTCGGTACAGATAACGGTCGTAGCTCCCATGGTTTCGCAGGCATGCATCTTGCGTACCAGGTTGTTGGTCTTGAGCATTCGCCGCATGGAGTAGGCCAGACTGAGTGAAACAGCCATGGGCAGTCCCTCGGGAACGGCAACGACAATGAGCGTGACGCCTATCATAACCGTCTGCAACAGGTAGGTGATAAAGTCGATTAGATGGAAAGAAGAGAGAGGAGTGTTGACGAAATACATGACGATACGGCCGACAACAACAAGGGCAGCAACAGCATAACTGGCCTTGGCGACAAGCTTTCCCAGGCGGTCGAGCTGTTCGCTGAGGGGTGTCTTCACGCTATCGTCAATCTGTGCAGCGACAAACACCCGTCCATGCTCTGTCTGGTTGCCGACAGCCGACACCTGACACACAGCATGTCCTTCCATTACCTTGGTTCCACGCATAACATGGTTACTCGGAAATGTCGCCTCCGCATCGAAGTCTGCCTCATTGACCGTCTTCGAGCAGATGGGCTCACCCGTCAATGACGACTCATCAATCTGCAATGACGTTGCCTCCAGCAGGACGGCATCGGCCGGAATCTCCTCACCCGTCGTCAACAGGACAATGTCTCCCACCACCACGTCTGAGCGGGGAATCTGCACGGTGTTACCGTTACGCACCACCAATACTGGTTCCTCATCATTCACCTGATTCAGGATGGAGAACTCCCTGTCGGCTTTCAGTTCGAAGATAAACGAGATGCCCGTGGCAATGAGGATGGCCATCAGGATGCCCAGTGGTTCGAAGAACACCCCGTTGCCAGGGTTGTGCAGTCCGAACCACTCATTGTATTCAGAAAGTGAGATGAAAATAGACAGCAACGCGGCTATCTCTAAGATAAAAATGAGTGAGTCGCCGTCGTTCCAGCCTTTCAGGTGATGGCCAAAAGGTCCAGACAGCTTCTCAAAGAAACGTTTCCAAAGCGATTCCCTCTCGGGTGACGTCAGTACATTATCGCCGTGTTCCGCCCTACTGCGGAGCACGTCCTCATCGGTCAAACCCTGATAATGTGCTTTCATTTGAGAATCGAATTCACCTTTTCTTCCAAATCATTTGCCTTCACGTCAACGGCAACAATCTTGCCCTGACGGTCAAACAACAGGTTAGCAGGCACATTGGAAAACCCTAACTGTTGAAGAACAGGCGAATCCCACAACTGTCCATCGCAGATATTACTCCATGTAATAGAATCTCTCTCAAGGAACGGACGACAGATCTTTGGACTGGCCTCTATACAGATACTGACAATAGAAAGGCGGTTGCCATAATTCCGTTTCAAGGCATGCAGCTTGCGTTGCATGGACTGACTGTCATAATTCCACATGGCCCATGTGTTGATAATGTTCAACTCTGACCGAAGCGACTCCAGAGAAACCCTCCTGCCATTGATGTCAGTAGCCGAGAAATTGGGGACTTTCTTTCCTACCTGATAGGTCTTCAAGCCGGAAAGCTGTTTTGACAGCCGAAGCAGACGGCCGTTTTCGGGCTGTGCTTTCAGCATCAAACGCGCCATTTCTTCTGCCTTTTCGTAGTCAGGCGTTTCTGCCAACAGCAAATAGCGATTCAACAAATAGTTACTTACGACAGAAGACGGATTCTCCTTGATGAAGTCTATGGCGGACTGCTTTACTTCCGGAGGAGTCAGACGGTTGGCATTCTTGCGCCAAGAGGTCATGATGTCATTCAACTCAGTACCCGTAACTTCCATCTCCTTCAGGTTGGAAGCATCACCTTCCATCTCAACGGTAGCCCCCGACTCACCGAAGATGACCTGCTCTGAAGAATTCGGATAAAGCAACACAAAAGTAGCCAGTTTATCCAGGTCTGTCTCGTAGATGAAACGACCATCTGCAACTCTGATGGTATCAAGTCGGGGATTTCCGTCATCAGAGTTATAGATATAGAATTCCGCCTGGTTCATATTCTTCAGGTGCCCTTCTATACGGAAACGGCCACTCTTGGTCCCACAGGCGACCAAGAGCGGCACAAGTAAGAGGTATGCGACGTATCGCCTCATTCGTTATCTCACATTTTTCAGTTCGATGTCATACTCGGCATATGGCTCCAGTGAGACATCCTTCTTGATGGCACTACGCACGAACGTTCCAGCCACGCCATTGTTTCCTTTACGGGCATACAATATAGCACGCAGATAGTCGGTCATAGCGTTCTTGTTCTCAATCTTACCCAGCGTCTCCTCTGCCTTGGTGTAGTTCTTGTTCAGAATCTGTGCCAATGCTGCACCGTTGCTGGCCGTCTCGCCAAAGTCCTGCTCAGCCAGTGCATAGTTACCCTGTGCCAGATGCAGGTTTCCAATAGCCTCAACAATATTGGGAGAGCCAGAAGCACGGCTGATGTAGTTTTCTGCCTCGTCCACGTTACCCTTCAACAGTTCCATCAGACCAAGATTTGCATTGGCCTCGTCCAACTTGTTGTCAACCGACAAAGCCTGCTGGAAATACTTGCGGGCGTTGTCGTATTTACCCTGCATATAATAAACGCGACCAATGTTGTTATAGGCACGGGCATCAGCGGCATACTGCTTAGCCGTCTCCTCATAGATCTTCAGTTTCTCGTCCAGGTCACTGGTTTGGTTGGCAATATAAAGAAGTTCTTCCACACCCAGCTGCGATGGGTCAGTCTTAAACTGTTCACGAATCTGGTCGTCAGTACGGCCTACCACCTCGTAATTAGCAATCAGACGTGCACGGCGCAGTTCCGGAAGGATGCCCTCTGAGAGCTCCTGGAATGCCTCACTCATATTACGAATCTGCTGCTCACGCTCCTCAGGGTCCTCATACATGGAAAGCACACGCAGAATTACATCCTTGTCCTGAATGTTGGAGGCACGTACCAACTGCTGGAAGCCTTCCCAGTCCTCTGCCGTGTAACGGGTATCAACGAAGCTGTTCAGATTCTTGCTTCTCAGTTGCTGACGTACGAAATCTGCCGATACATTCTGACGGCCACTGGCCAGACGATTATTGACGGCAAAGGTTCCTTCGGGAGATGCATAGGCAGAAACTTCCACATTATTCAGCACCATGGTCTCACGCTCATTATTGATCTGCTGCAGCAATTTCACGAAATCCGTTACCGAACGGCTTGACAGCTCACTCTTGCGCAGTTGTGTCTGAGCTACCAGGAACTTAATGTTTGCCTCCTGCTTCACATGGGAAACATGCTGGAACGAGTCCGCTGCCAGTATCGGGGCCGTGCCGACCAGTGTACGGCGATAGAGCTCTGACGTTGCGATGACACCGTCAGCCACTTTCACGGCAGGAACATCCACCAATTTCTTACCGACACGCGCTTGGAACGTCAGCCACAACTCGCTGCGCAGCATTTCCGGCTGATAGACGAAGTCGGACTTCATCATGTAGTGGCCGCCCAGCTTGTACGAGATGGAGCGGTCGTTACCTAATACCTTCTCACCCTGGAACGTGCTCGATGCGCTACGTACCGACTGCTCTCCCTGAGCCGTCTTGAAGCGCAGCTCAGGTGTTACCTTTACGACGGCATTACGCAGCATATACTTCTCAGGGAAAATGCCATCAATCGTAGCCTCCACATGGCCGCCACGTGATTCCAATGGCTTTGGAGTAACCTTAAAGTTGTCAGCACTCAGTGCTCCCAGTTTACTGGAACAGGCCGTCAACAGCATCAGCGACACTGCAGAAAGCAGGAAAAGATTGGTCTTTTTCATTTTTACTCTATTTTGGTTTTATAATCTTCTTTTTCGAACGCAAAAGTACAAATAAAAATGAAGAATGAAGAATGAAGAATGAAGAATGTGTATTTATTAAGTTTTTTTATTGAACTCAACGCATAACAAAAAACTCGTAACTCCTAATTCGTAACTCCAAACTTTTTTGTACCTTTGCACCCATGAACGAGCTAAATATTGACAAAATACGGGCTATTGCCTTCGACGCAGACGATACATTATGGGACTGTCAGTCACACTTTGAGGGGGTAGAGAACATGCTCTACGACCTCATCGCCCCCTACTGTGACGACCCCGCAGCCGAACTGTATCAGACCGAGAGCCGTAACATGGAGGACCTGGGCTACGGCTGTAAGGCATTCACCATCAGCGTCATGGAAACTGCCCTGCGCGTCTGCGGCAATGACCTGAGCAGCACACAACTGACAGAGCTATTAGAAGCCGGTAAGCACTTGTTGCACCTGCCTGCCACACCCCTGCCTGGAGTTGAGGAAACACTACAAAGATTAAGTGCAAGCCCTCCACCCTCCACCCTCCACCTTCCACTAAAAATAGTCTGTTTCACGAAGGGTGAGCTGCAAGACCAGGAGAACAAGCTGAAGCGATCGGGCCTTGCCCAATACTTTGACCACGTGGAGATAACGTCCGACAAGACGGAAAAGGAGTTCCTCGCGTTGTGCCAGCACATGGGCATTGAGCCCCACGAGCTGCTCATGGTGGGCAACTCGCTGAAGAGCGACATCGCCCCTGCCCTCGCCATCGGTGCACAGGCCGTACACATCCCCTTCCACGTCACTTGGCAACTGGAACGTCACGAGGACTTTGAGCATCCCCGTATGGTGAAAATTGACAATATCACAGAACTCTTGGATTTATTAGCATTGGAGTTAACCCTCGGAAAAACTCAAATAATCTATGATTAATTTGGTTTTTCGCTCGGTTTGCACTATCTCTGACTTCGTCGAAGGTAAGATGCACCTCGGAAATGAAAGAAAAAAGGGATTTTTTCTTTGCATTTCCCTCGGTTTTCATTACCTCTGACTTCCTCGAAGGTAAGATGCACCTCGGAAATGAAAGAAAAAAGGGGTTTTTTCTTTGCATTTCCCTCGGTTTTCATTACCTTTGCAGGCACAAACTGAAAAAGAAACGTTTTTCCCTACCCACCCAAAGGGTGGAAGCTTTTAAGAAATGGTTTACTGTATATCAAAAAAAATGGAAGTGGCAGGCTGTCACCAGTTGACGCTGCCCTACGAGAGTAAATGTACCGGTTTGCATGGGCACAACTGGACCATTACGGTGTATCTGGCTTCGGAAGAGCTGGACGCCAATGGTATGGTCATTGACTTTACACACGTCAAACAGAAGGTTCACGGCTATTTGGATCATGGCAACCTGAACGAGCTGCTGCCCTTCAATCCTACAGCGGAAAATGTTGCAGAATGGATTGTGAAGCAGTTCCCGCAGTGCTATAAAGCCACCGTCGAGGAGTCGTACGGAAACGTGGCGCAGGCCTACGACGAGGATTTCCCCATAGACGCGAAGTACCTTTTATAAAGGTAAGAGAGTAAAAAGGTAAAGGAGTAAAAAACGCAACCGCTGTGAAGTACCGGATCAACGAGATTTTCTATTCGCTGCAGGGCGAGGGCCGGAATACTGGTCGCGCTGCCGTGTTCGTACGTTTCAGCGGGTGTAACCTTCGGTGTCCGTTCTGCGATACGGACTTCAGGGAGTACACGGAGATGACGGCCGACGAGATTCTGGAGGCCATAGGTCCGTGGAAACACTGCGGCTTTGTGGTACTGACGGGTGGCGAGCCATCGCTACAGGTGGATGACACACTCGTAGAAGCGCTACACCGTGAGGGATTCTACATTGCCATGGAGACCAATGGCACACACTCCGTACCTGAAGGCATCGACTGGGTGACCGTATCGCCGAAAAACGGTTTTGTGGAGCATGCAGCAGAAGTAATAGTAGAGAGAGCGGATGAGCTGAAGGTCATCTTTGACGGAGTCGTCAGTCCCTCCTCCCTCCACTTTCCCCCCTCCACCCTCCTCTACCTCCAGCCCTGTGACACGGGCGACGAGGAGCGCAACCGCGAGATTATCGGCCAGTGTGTGGAGTACATCAAGCAACATCCT
>Ga0310786_10009457_pt1 | contig 12373 bp, 10 predicted proteins | sample AusTroGonzalo_MG_FD_203881 | JGI IMG/M metagenome (GOLD analysis project Ga0310786, IMG submission 203881) | Bovine rumen microbial communities from tropical cattle in Woodstock, Queensland, Australia - Gonzalo_03 (v2) (version 2) | ecosystem: Host-associated > Mammals > Digestive system >...
GTTTTGGTTTGTGTGCCTGTCGCGCGTTGCGCTTCCCTAAAAATTACTGGCGGCTCTCGCCGAGAAGAAGCCGCCAGGAGGGTTTGGGGAATGGGAAGAGCGGGAAAAAAGCAGATCAGTTGATGACCTGGCAACCGACCTCGCGGTTATCGAAGAGCAGCACGGCGATGATAATCAGCATCGAGACGATGATGATGACATACGCTGCGCCGTAGACCATGTATGTTGAAGGCACGTCCGTGTGGTTGGCGATGGCGTCTGCCAGCCAGAACAGCTGCCAGTTGGGAATTGCCGCATAGAAGAAAGAGGCGATGAGGCTGCCGGAAGCAGGCAAGGGATTGCGGTAGTTGCCGCCTTTCGGCACACGCGGGCGATTGTCGGTACGGCGGAAGACGTAAGAGGTGAAGGAGCCTTTGATGTGTTCCTTGCTTTCTGAGATGTTCTGCGCCTCGTCGGTGAGAATCAGGACTTCCCATTTCTGGAGGTCGGAGTCGTAGCGGCCCAGGCGGTTGGGAGTGCCTTCCACGTCCTTGATGTTGTCCTTCCAGTCCGGCGTATCGTTCCAGCTGGCGGCGGCGTCCGGCCCGAGGTTGTTGGGCAGATGGCGAGGCTTTTCCTTGCTAGACCAGACGACAAAGGCCTCCCCGTCGTCAACCTTCACGGGAATTTCCCATTTGCCGACCTCGGCCAGCTCGGTGGGGGCGAAGGTGTAGGAGGACATCCACAGGGCGCCGTCGCCTTTGGGCGGAGCGTCCTGCCATCTCTCGTAGGTATGGCGGCCGACCAGGTAGTCGGCCATCAGGCCCACCAGGAACAGAGCCGAGCAAATGAGCAGGTTGCTGACCAGGTTGAAGCGTGTGGACAAGGTAGTTGCCAGGCATCCCATGATAAGCACGGAATAGATGACCAGCACCAGCCCCGGCACAAGTTCCCCGGACAGCCCGACACGCTCGCCCTCGTATGGCAGGAAATGGGCAAACACGGCACAGCAGGGAATCGTCACCAGCAACGCCAGGATTGCCGCCATCGGGAAAGACGAACGGGTTATGTAGTTGTAGACGGCTGCTGCGGCAAGCCCCAGCGCGAGAGAGCCGAAATAGGCGCCCATCACGTACATGTCGATGCGGAACTGGTCGCCCGCGACGCGCAGGGCAATCAGGGAGGCTAGGGAGGTCAGGATGCAGAAGACGAAATTGGCGCCCAGGATGCCCAGGATTTTGGCGATTATGAAGATGGGGCGACGGACAGGCTTGGACAGCAGCAGCAGGGCCGTGCCGTTGTCGATTTCGCGGGAAATGGCATAACTGGAGATGAGGATGGCCAGACCCCAGCCGAAAAGCATGGTGGTGGCCATGCAGCTGTCAACCACCAGTTTTTCCTGCGCGTTGAAAACGAACATCGTGAAGACAGGAAACAGGCCGATGAGAACCAGGGAGGTCAGGAGGACGAGCAGGAAAATCGGTTCCCGCAGGCTTTCCCGGAAGGTGTTTTTGGCAATCTGGATGAGGGCAGTGAACATGTTCCTGTTTTCCTGTCTTGTGAGTTCAGCAGAATCAGTTGGCGGAGATGCCGCGGTCGTTCATGCGCGCCTTGAAATCGTCGAAATCGCGATGAAGTCTCTTCTGGTTGAGGAGAAAGCCCAGTTCCTTGGCGCATTTGCTGGGATCATTGCCGTCGATGATGTGGACGGTGGAAAGGCTCTTGGCCACCTCGATGTACTTTTCAGGCACGGCGGCGGCTCCGCCGACGATGACCACGCGCTTGGGATTCACGAAGGTGATGAGGTCGCCGAACTTGTCGGCAGGATTGATATCGGGCTTCTGGGGTGTCGGCAGAAAGAACATCTGCGTGCTGCCGTCGAGGTCGGTAGAGAACAGGATAACCGGCTGCTTGGTGCGGTACTGGGCCAACTCGCAGAGAAGACGGCAGTCAAGATAGTTGCCGGTGACGAGCAGGGTTTCGGCCTGGGTCCGACCCTCACGGCGGAAGGCGCTGCAGCTGGCGAGAAGGACGGCGAGAAGGGGAAGAAGGGCGAGACGGAGAGATTTCATTGATGGCTCCTGAGTTTGATTGGCCAGGGTTGCAGACGACATGCCCCGGCAGTGGGAGGAAAGCCACGAGGATAAAATCCTCGCGAGGTTATTCAATCGATAATCGTAAATAATATAATATGTTCTGAAACTGGAAAGTATCAAATCAACACAGTGGATTTTCGGCCATTTTTTCACCAAATGCCAGAAAAAGTCCCTGCGGAGGCTTTTGGACACGCGACATGGCCACGCACGAGAGGGTGCGCCGCGGCCATGCCTGTGGCAATGCCTGAAAAGATGTGCCTTGCCGCATCTTCGCAGAATGATGACTTTTTTTCATCTGTTTAGTTTGCAAAAGGGCAAATTAGGATTTATGATTTATATGATAGCGAAAACTGCTCGCGGGCGATGGCGGCAGCCAGGGGCTGGCCGCACTACCGCTCCACTAACCTTTTTACGTTTTTCAACCATGACAGACAACTTGCAAGAACTGCTGGTCAAGCCGCATCCAGGTCCCGCCAATGCCGTGATTTTCCTCAGCGGCAGTGGCAGCAACGCGGAGGAAGTCCTCAAATTCACCGTCTCCCGCACAGATGCACCGTATGTGCTGAAGGCGCTGGTTACTGACGCACCGGAAACCAGCAGAGCGCGTGAATTAGGCCAGAACTACGGTTTGCCCGTCATCGAAGAAGACATCCGCAAATTCTACCACGACAATGGCGAAAAGCGCGTTTCCATTGCGACCCCCCGAGGACAGGAGCTGCGCCAGCAGTGGACAGACAGGCTGCGCGAAAGGCTGAAGCCCCTGCAAGTCGATTTTGCCATCTTCGCGGGCTTTGTTCCCCTGACGAACATCGCCGAGGACTTTCCCTGCCTCAACGTACATCCTGGCGACCTGACGTACCTGAAAGACGGCGCACGCTACCTGGTCGGTCTGCACACGATTCCTGTGGAGCGTGCCATCCTCGAGGGGCTTGACTACCTGCGCAGCAGCGTCATTCTCGTCCGCCCCTACAGCGGCAAGGGCGAGGATATGGACAACGGTGCCCTGCTGGGCATCTCGGAGGAAGTGCCGGTTGACGTCAGCGAGTCGGAACTGACCGAGCTGCGCCAAGTGGCGGCGTCGCGGCCAGCGGTGCGGCCTGTCGGCGGCTACCAAGACAAGCTTGCAGCAGTGGCCAAGGAGTACCAAGAGCGGCTGAAAGTCGGCGGGGATTGGAAAGTCCTCCCCCGCGTTGTCTGGGATTTTGCTTCCGGCCGCTATGCAGAGGACGCGGCGGGGCAACTATACTACCGCCTGGGGCAGAAATGGCATCCTGTAGAAACCGTCATTTTCTCAGGAGAGTCCCGAGAGCCCATCTTCGCCGGTTCGGAATTGTAAAACCTGTTACTGGAGACCACCATGCTGAAACCAAGACTTGTCCTGTTCTCCCTGCTTGCCCTGCTCTCCTGCAGCCTTTACGCCGCCGACAAGGCTCCTGAAGCCATCACGGGGCCACGCCGCCCAGGCGTCATCAACCCCCAGACCCCCGCCTACTGGGTCGACGACTTCCAATACGCCAAACAACAGGCGCTTAAGAAACACAAGAAAATGGTCTTGCTCTTCACCGGCTCCGACTGGTGCGTCTGGTGCAAGCGGCTGAACAAGGATTTCCTGCAACAGGACCGCTTCAAGGAATTGGCCAAAACCAAGTTCATCGCCGTCTACCTTGATTTCCCCGCCAAAAAGTCCATGCCCGAGAAGCTCAAGGAACAGAACGATCAGCTACGCGAAAAATACGAGATTCTGGGATATCCTGCGGTGCTTGTCCTTTCTCCCGAAGGCGAAGTCCTGGACAATTTCGGATACGGCAAAAACTTCTTCGACAAACTCGAAATGGCCTTGGCAAAATAACAAATCTCTGTTGTCCTTTGCCAGTTCCACAATCATCATTCCGCAACAAGTTCAGGATTTATGGAAACCATCACCAGAATCAAGCAACTGAAGCAGGAGCGCAACGCCCTCATCATGGCGCACAACTATGTTGAGGCTCCCCTGCAAGAGGTTGCCGATTTTGTCGGCGATTCCCTCGAGTTGAGCAGGAAGGCCGCCAATTTGTCCGCGCCCGTCATCGTGCTTGTCGGCGTGCATTTCATGGCTGAGACCTGCAAAATCATGTCCCCGGCGAGTCGCGTCTTCGTGCCCGCGCCCGATGCCGGCTGCCCCATGGCAGACATGGCGCCTGCGCAAGATGTCGCCGCCTACCGGCAGGCGCATCCAGGCACTGTGCTTGTCGCCTACGTGAACACGACGGCGGCCACGAAGGCAGAAGTCGACATCTGCTGCACCTCCTCCAATGCCGAGCAGATTGTCGCCTCGATTCCCGCCGACCGGGAAATCATGTTCCTGCCCGACCGCAACCTCGGGGCCAACATCGCGGCCAAACTGGGGCGCAAGATGAACCTCTGGCCGGGTTGCTGCCCTGTCCATGACAAGATTACCGCCGCCCAGGTCGCGGCTCTGCGGCAGGACCATCCTGGTGCCGTACTGATGATGCACCCGGAATGCCGGCCAGAGGTCATTGCGCACGCCGACCTGGCCCTGAGCACGGGAAAGATGCTTTCCGCCGCCAAGGAAGTCCAGCAGGACATCCTCGTCGGCACCGAAACAGGCATCATCCACCGTCTGAAGGTCGAGAATCCCGGCAAGGCCTTCTTCCCGCTCCAGCCCGAGCCCATCTGCCCGGACATGAAGAAAAACACCCTGGAGAAACTGCTGTCCTGCCTGGAAAACCTGAGCGGGGAGGTTCTGCTGTCCGACGATATTTGCCGCCGCGCCCGGCTTCCCATCGAAAGGATGCTCGCGGGGCATCTGTAGGACAAGAAAGGCAAGCCCCTTCCGCAGTGATAAGGATGCCATCAATGTCAGAAAACACTATTTCCCGTTTTGCCAATTTACTGCGCAATGCCAAACGCATTGCCGTGCTGACAGGAGCCGGCATGTCCACGGAAAGTGGCATTCCCGATTTCCGTTCCAGCACCGGCGTATACAACACCATTTCCAGCGAGGAAATCTTTGACATCGACGCCTTCTACGCGAAGCCGGAGCATTTCTACAAGGTGATGGGGCCTTTCCTCTGCACAATGTCCGAAGCCCAGCCCAACGCTGGCCATCTCGCCCTCGCCCGCCTGGAGCAGACAGGGCGCCAAGTAACCATCGCCACGCAGAACATCGACGGCCTGCACCAACTGGCCAAGTCAACCCACGTTGCGGAAGTCCACGGCACGCTCAGCACCATGACCTGCCTGACTTGCGGAGGCCATGAGACGTCCAGCCGCCTAAAAGACTTTTTCCAGCAGGGGAAGGTTCCCCACTGTCCCTGCGGAGGCATCTACAAACCTGACATCACCTTCTACGGCGAATCCCTGCCTCAGAAAGCGTTCATGGAGGCCGTCGCCTCCTTCCAGTCGTGCGACCTTGCCCTGATACTGGGGACCTCGCTGGCCGTCTACCCCGCCGCCTCCCTGCCCTCGCTGCGCCCCCACGGCACGCCAGTCGTCGTCATCAATAAATCATCCGTTGACATCGACGCGGCCATCACCTTCTCCGATGCCATCGGCAAAATCCTCCCCCAAGCAGTAGACATGCTCGTTTCCTGACTTACGATCTTCCCCATACAGCCAACTAACCAACAAGGAACATGACATGAAGAAACTCTTGCTCTCCCTCTTGCTGTCAGCTGGACTGCTTTCCGTCCCTGCCCTCCTGGCCCAAAAAGCCCCCCAACCACCCCCCAATGGACACACAGGAGCCTTTAAGCCCCAACAGCCGCCGCAGGTCAAGCCCATGCCGAAGCCCCAACAGCCGCCGCAGGTCAAGCCCCAGCCGAAGCCGCAGCCTCCGCCGCCGAAGCCCATGCCGCCGCAGGTCAAGCCCCAGCCGAAGCCGCAGCCTCCGCCGCCGAAGCCCATGCCGCCGCAGGTCAAGCCCATGCCGCCGCATGATGACCACCGTCCCGCCCCGCCGCCGCCAGAAGGTCACAAGCCGCACCATCACCGCCAAAAACACCCGCGTCCGACGTCGCGAGACGAGTTCCTGAACTGGAGAGAGTTGCGCCACAACTCGCACTTCCTTCTGTCAAAACTGCCCGAGCGTCTGCGCATCAGACTGCGCCCTGGCGAAGAGATCAAACTCCGCCTGGAAGAAAACGCCACAACTGGCTACAACTGGATCACTTTTGACGAGCCCTTTGACAATTGTGATGTCTCCATCAGCCACAAGCCAGCCATGCGCGGCTTGTTTGGTCTTCTAGGCGCTCCCGGCGAGGCCGTCGTCACCTTGAAAGCGACACGCCCTGGGCTGTCAGTCGTGGAACTTTTCAATGTCCGTCGCTGGGATTGGGACCGCGACGCTTCCGCCGCCCATGTCATCCAGGTTTTCGTGGAAGTTCACTGATTTCCGCTTCCTCTGGAAGTAATTTCTTGTCTTGCCCTTCGTAAAACCGAGGTCATTCACGATGCAAACGCAACTGATTCCGTTCATGAAGCAGTACCTGCTTGGCGGGCTCCACAAGCCAGAGGGCGCGCTCAAGCATCCGTTCATCACTCCCAGCAGCGTCTATTCGGCTAGCCTCTGGGACTGGGACTGCTACTGGGCGATGCTGGCCTATCTGGAAATCAGTCGCCAGACGAATGACGAGGAATTGAAGCAGTTGATTGCCCCCTACGCCAAAGGCTGCCTCTTCAATTACCTCGACCACCAGTATCCTGACGGTTGCATCCCCATCGGTCTCGGCGCGAAGGGCAACGACTATTTCATGTGCTATAATCCTGACCACAATATGGCCAAGCCAATCATGGGTCAGATAGCACATCTACTCTGGCAACACGGCCTGCTCTCGCAGGACGAACTCCGCCAGGTAATCCCCTGTCTCCAGAAATTCCATCGCTGCTATGTCAGCAGATACACGCATTTCGCCACGGGACTACTGTACTTCGCCACCGACCTCGGCATCGGCGTCGACGACGACCCATCCACCTGGGGGCGCCCATTCAAATCCAGCGCCAGCATCTACCTCAACTCCTTCTTCTACCGCGACACCGCCCTGACCGCCGAACTCTGCCGCGCCGCCGGCCTCGACGATACGGAAAGCCGCGAAACCTCCGAACGCATCGCCGACGCCATCCGCACCTACTGCTACGACAAGCGCGAAAAGTCGTTCTTCACCGTCGACCTCCTCTGCCAGCACAATCTCGTCCAGGCAGAGGACGGCGGTGTCTTCAACGCCGGCCTGACGCCGTTCTGGAAGGTCCTGCCCCTGAAGGTGCTTTCCTGGAGCACCATGCTCCCCTTGTGGATGGGGATCGGGACCCAGCAGCAGGTCGATGACTACATCAAGGAACATTTCGTGCCCGAACAGCTGCTGAGCCCCTACGGCATCCGCTCGCTCTCCGCCGACGAGCCCATGTACGCCCCGGAGGTCAAGCGCGGCAACCCCAGCAACTGGCTAGGCCCCGTCTGGATGGTCGAAAACTACGTCGCCTGGGACATGATGATGAAATACGGACACCAAGCAGAGGCCGAAGACCTCGCCCAGCGTGTCCTCACACTCGTCAATCGCGACATTGCCGAAACAGGGACGCTACACGAATATTACTCCCCGGAAACCGGCAAGCCCCTTAACAACGCCGGCCTACTCAGCTGGAATCCGCTCGTTACATTATTCTAGTCCAGCGCACAATTCCAAGAGCGCAACGGCGCGAACGGAGCCGCGCCATCACAGCCTACAATTCCACGGGCGCAACGGCGCGAACGGAGCCGCGCCCTCCCCCGCGCAATTCATTGATTCAAACTCTTGTAATAGTCATTGAGTATGCCCTGATATTCTGGCGCGGCCTGACTCCAATCGGCGGGATTGACGGCCGACTGGTTGGTTTTGCGGGAACTTTCCACGCCCAAAGGCAGAACGACGCCATCGCGCAATTCCACCTGTGTGCTTTCCAGACGGCGCAGGACGCGCTTGCGAAGGCCCCCCAGTTCGCGAATTTTCGGAGCCGCCTCCTCCAGTCCGCGCAATTCCCGTGCCGCAGTCCCCAGACTGCCGGTATTCATGTACAACAGGCTGGCCGTAGCGAAAAGAGCCTCCGACTCCTGGCGCAGTTTCTGGAGTTTTTGCCCATGGCTACCTGTATGCAAGTCACGGCGTGGCGCCGAGCCGAACATGCCGATGGTCTCTGACTCGCCGCCGAGTTTCCCGCCGCCCGTGGCCCGCGCCTTCATTGTGGAGTTTTCATCCTCAGTGACCATGCCCTTCTGGAACGGGTCGGCGGTTCTCCTGGCATGCGTCTGGCGGCCTTCGTACCCCTTGACATGGTTTTCCACCAGTTCGCCATTGGCCTGGCCTTCGCGGCCCGCGCCGGAACGGCCTGTCATTTCATTGTCATTGGGACGTGTGTTTCCCGACTTGCCCTTGGCGGAGAAAGACGGCATGGGGCCGTCCATAACTCCCCATCCCATTTCCGCATCGGAGACGAAATTATTGCCGGTCGTATCCTGACTGGCCATGTCGATGTCCTCCGCCTGCTCCAACAGTTCGCCTACCAAATCCTCCAACTCCTCGGGCAGTGGGACGAGCGGCATGTCTGGCAGTTCATCCGTGTCGAAATTTTCCATGTTCCAGACAATGTTATCGGGGACGTCCATCAGCCACATCTCCACGTCCTCAATACGCTTGGTCGTGGAGCGGATGGCGTCCAGGATGGAATCCTCCTTCTGGACAGCCACCTCGACGGGCGGCATATTCTCGCTGCCTTCCGCCTGTTGGACATCCTCGAAAATCTCCCGCATGCGAGAATTGAGCTCATTGCAGATGGGCAATTCCGGGAAATGGCTCAGGTCGTTGGCCAGCTTCTCCAGCAGTTGCGCCATTTCCTCATGCTCCTTGCCGATGCCAGCCATCTTCTCCCGGATTTCCTCCTCGGGAGCCTGGCGTTTCTGCAAGTCATGTGTGATTTCCGTGATGCCGGTCTGCCGCTTCTCCAATTCCTCCAGCGAGACCTTCGTCGCATCCAGGACATCCTTGACTTCGGCGAGCGTCTCCTTGGCCTGACGCACCCGCCATTCATTGAGCAGGTTCAACGCCCTGGCCAGCGATTGCAGGACAGCCGTCTGCTTGTCCACCGCCGGAGAAAACTCCTTGTCTTCCAGCATTTCTGCCGCCAGAATGGCGTTCTCGCGCGCCTTCTCGGTATGCAAAAGTTGGCGAGCCGCCAAAATCTGCGGGGCAAAACTGTCATCCTTCCCGGAAGTTTCCGCCAGCGCCAGGCAATGCTCGCAGAAAGACAAGATCCCCGCCGCCAGTCTGTCCTCGTTATGGACTAGTGCGGACAATTCCACCTGAACGCCACGCAACAGCGCCTTGGTGTCCTTCAGGTTCTGGGCTTGCTTCCGTTGAAGATTTTGGATTTCCGCGAAGATGTCTCGCTTTTCCCTCTGCCGTTTCTCCGCCTCCAGAGAATTGCCAAGCCCCCCGAGAATCGCCACCAGCCGCACTTGCAACTTGACAATATCTTGCAAGGCGGCGACCTGGCCATCCGACTTCAGGCGGCGCAACGCCTCGTAGGTCTCCACGACTTGCAGCATCTCGCCGTTGACCGCGCCCGCCAGCGTCTCTGCCAGGTTGCCAAGAACCTCGCGCTGCGCCAGGAGTTCCGCCGCCTGCTGGCGGATGTCAACCTGCCGGGCCTGGGCTTCGCGCTGCTCGCCATCAGAGGAAGAACCGCCCACCAGATGACGGTCTAGCAGTTGGCGGGACAAATTCAATGCCTCGCGCTGTTTCAGCAGCAGGGAGCTCAGATTCTCCGCCAGACTGGCGGCCAACTGCTCCTGCTGTTCCTTCGCCTGCTCGCGCGTGAGGAACTTCACCTTGACGACAGGCGAAAAACCGCGCCGTCGCTCACGCTCCGCGCCCGTATCATCGGCGCTGACGCGGAACAGCACTTGGTCGCCGTCCTTGACGGCAAAGGTCCCTGTGTCCACCAGATACCTTCCGGAAAAACGCCTGACACCAGGCGTGTCAGGCAGGACAGTCAGCACCAGTTCCCAGTTCTTGCCGTCGCCAGACTGCTCCAGGGTGGTCTTCGTGACGCCATAGTCATCTTCTGCGAGAAAGGCAACGGGAAAACTGTCCCCCACGGTCAATTCCTGCTGCAACGGCGTGGCAATCAGGCTGACCTGCGGTGGCTGGTCCGGCAGAACCGTGAGCGGCAAAGGAACCTCGGCGGTCGCACCGTCGGAGTCCTGAAGCAGGAGGCTGTATTTGCCGGGAACCGCCACGGCTTCGAGGGCGAACTCCTGGCTTGGCTGCGCAGATTTCCAAACGGCGTTATCTTCGCCGTTCCGGCGTTGCCTGACCTCCTGCAAGGGGGCTTGGGCCTGTCCGGAAATCAGGAGCCTGGAGTCGGCGGGTATCGGCTTGGGCAACATGCCCGGGCGCAAGGCAAACGGCGCGATGTCCATTCCCGCAGACGGCGTCACCTGAACAGTCCAATCGGCCAGGCCTGGCGGGACGCTGATATCCAGAGTGTGCCAAGACGAAACGGCATCGCCGGCCCGCAGACGATAGCGGCACGATTCCAGCAAGGGGAAACTCTGTCCGGCGTATGCTCCGGACTGCTCCGTCGCCGACAAGGCGACGATGGCCTCCTGTTCGCCCTTCTCGCAACAGATTTCTACAGTATCTGGCAAAACACCGGCCAGTTCGCAACGGAACTCCACGCTCGCGCCACGCGGAACTTTGACATCTCCTGGTCGCAGGGCGACAATCTGCGTCGCCGACCGCCGTTCCGTAGCGTGACGGGGATTCAGCAGGCAGACTAGTTCCTGGCGGACGCCTGCCGGCGAACAGGCCAACAGCACGAGCCAGCCCAGGACAATGCCGCCCCAGACGACCGCCAGGCGGCGACGCCAAACGGCGGGATATAATTCCCCTGCCCTCACCTGCGCCAAGTCCAGGGGCATTTCCGCCAAGACGGCCTCGGCGACCTCCTGGCCGCCGTCGGCGCGCTCGGCCAGTTCCAACGCATTGACCAGGTGATTGCCGGGCAGTTTTCTGGCCTTTTCCAGCCGCCGCGCCGTCTCTTTCAGGTCGAGCCGCCTCGTAGCCGTCCTGACCAAGGCGGCCAGCCAGCCGATGGTCAGAATGGCGGTCACGATGAAATGGCCAATCCTGACGGACGGCGGCAGGCCATGCCCAGGCAGAGCGCAGGCCACGCCCAGCCACAGCCAGGACAAGACTAGGGCGACACCCCAGCCCAGCCACAGCAGGGACAAGTGCACACGCAATCCCCGTTGAAGTTTGTTTAGCCAATGTCGCGTTTCTGCCAGCATGCCTCGGCGGTACCGTGGTATAGGAAGGTCAATCCAGGCAATCGGACATGATGCCTGACTGTTCTTCGATTGCCTTGTTGAAATTATTGAAAATCAGATTGTTCTGGGCATTCTGCTCCGGGGAAGACTTGAGCCATTCGTTGAGTTTTTGCTTCTGGGACTCGAACTCCGCCTTGGCAGCGGCATATTTCTGCTGGATTTCCGCTGGCTTCTGGCTGACAATCCAATTGACCACTTCCTGCTCCATCTCGGGAGCCAGTTTCTGGCTTTCCTCGGCCAGTTCGCTGATTTTCTTTTCAGCATCCTCCCGAATACGCGCGGCCTCATCGCCAATCGCCGTGAGGCGGTCACGCTTAGCCTTGACGGCTTCGGCCTTGTCCGCCGGCATGGACGCGATGACGCCATCCAGGAAAGATTTGCGCTGGTGCAGCAGGCGGCGGCACTGGCGGATCGCGTCGAGTGTCGTCATGCCGGCCTGGTACTGGATGGTGCCGAGCACCGAGCCTTCATCTTCAAGCAAGACCAGCGTGGGGAATTGCTGGATGCCGAATTTCTGGAGTTGCTTGGCGTTCTGCTCCTGCAAGGCCTCGGGCATGGCGGAAACATCGCGCGGCAAGTTCACATAGACCTGCAACAGCTGCTTTTCGTCCGCAAAGGCCTTCCATTCATCGGTGGCGAAAATCTGGCTGCTCAAGGAATGGCAATCCTGGCTCCAATCCGCGCCGCAGAAATACAGTAGCGTCGGCAGTTTCTTTTCGGCGGCCACTTTTTCGGCGCCGGCGACATCGGAGGTCCATTTTCCCGGCTCCGCGCCAGTTTCCATCACCTGCAAATCAACGGGCTGGACGGTCATCTGCCCCATGGCATCGAGAGTATCCTGCGGCTTGTCCTGGTTTCCACAGCCGTTAACCAGCAACAGACACGCAGCCAAAGCCAACACTGACAAAAGATTTTTCTGCATTACAAGTTCCTTTCT
>Ga0310786_10009459_pt1 | contig 12373 bp, 18 predicted proteins | sample AusTroGonzalo_MG_FD_203881 | JGI IMG/M metagenome (GOLD analysis project Ga0310786, IMG submission 203881) | Bovine rumen microbial communities from tropical cattle in Woodstock, Queensland, Australia - Gonzalo_03 (v2) (version 2) | ecosystem: Host-associated > Mammals > Digestive system >...
TCTTTATTCATCTACTTCGTTTACCTTGTTTAGAAGTTTCTTCATTGTTGTCTAACTCCTTTGCAAAAACTATGATAATCAATAGAATCAAGCTTTTCCTCATTATAAGAGAGGTATTCTATATTCTCTCCGAATTGAAGCTCTTCCGAGAGAAATAATTGCAGACAGTTCTTCTCAGCCTTAAGAGAAATATCAGTTATTTTATTTTTATATTTAAAGTCGAGTACAGATATGAGTTCATTGAAATATGGAATCATAAACTCTCTTGAGGCTTCCTTGGGAAAATCAAATCTGAATGTGCCAAGATATTTACAATTATCCCTACGATAATTCCAAATGTCAAATACACTTCTTAAAAACGGGTCGTCCACTATCTCTAGTAGATACATTCTCTTCCCTATGAGCCTGTATCTACACAAACCAAACCCTCCCCACATATGAGGAATAAGTATATCTGGTGAAGTTCTGGCTCCACAACTGGGACACCTTGGAGTAAGTGCAATCTGTCTGCCATGATAGTCGTCATCATAATCAAATGCCTCTACTCCACAAGAAGGACATTTAGCCTCCATATAATAAGACATATAGGGTTCCTTAAAAGGGTCGTCCTTAAGATACTCCAAAAGAAGAGGCATATCAAAAAGGTCTGGCTCTTTAGGTGCTGCCCTATAGATATGTGGAAGTTCCGGATGAAAACCTATCTTCCAAAACTCTTCAAGCATTTCTGACTTACTTTTCCAATCCATCAGATTCAGTCCCCTTAAGCTGTTTAATAGTTAATTGAAGTTCAGCAACCTCTTTCTGCAATTCCATTATTCTCTCTTTATACATAAAGTCTCCAATCAAGGAGAAAAGAAATATACAAAAAAGAATAATTGAAATAATATACTGTGTTACTGCAAGTTCCCTGTTAATCTGATTGCTTCTGAAATTGGCATTAACTTCAACATCTGTAATCCTGCTAAGAAAATGATTGTTACAGATAGTCTGACCTTTTATAGTATCTTCAAGCTTTGAATCAAGCTCATTGAATCTTTCCTCGAATCTGTCCGACATCGAAGATACTTTATTTTCCAAAGATTTTTTACTCATTGGGCACGTAAAGATGGCAACAGCATTTGCCGTCCTCTCTCATTTTCCTACAAGGGCAGAGAGTATCATCATTCTGTTCTGGAACGCAGGGGCAGTAGCCCTTGGTGACAACAAGTCTGGTGCGTATAGCCTCAACTGTTTTCTTATTCGGATTAAGAATAAGATTATGTTTGTCTAAGTACTGTTTTACTTCGTAGTCAGTCATTATAAAAAAATCCTTTCAGCCTATTCTTTATAAGATATAGACTGAAAGGATTCTACCGAAACAATAAATTATCTGCTACCCAGCCACACCCCTATACCGAACATAAGGTATCCTAATATTTCATTCCTCTTGGATTTTCTGTTCAGATAGGAATTTTCCTTCTTCAAAACTTCTGTATCTCTCTTTGAAAGAGTCAGAGCATCCTCAAGTGCAGTAACCTGCTCTGTAAACTTCTTAAGGGTGAGTTCATATTCATTGGTAAGCTTCTTATATACTTCCAAGTCCTCACCCTGTATAGTGTTCTGATACTTATAGGAATCCAAATCCCTTCCCATAAGTTCAATCTTATTCTTCAACAGAAAGGTCTGGGAGGCAAGCAGTCTGTTGGATTCCTTCAGACTCTGAACAGTCGAACGTATATTCTCGGCTTCATCGAGAGTCAGAATCACACTTGGAGATGTCACAGTCACAGAATCCCCTGCATTGACAGGTCTGGCACCCCATACCACAGAAGATACAAAAATGAATATCAGAATCATAAGTCCTGGAATCTTAGGTTCAAGATTCTTCTTGAACGAACCCAGATAGTCCGCAGCCTGTTCCACATTCTCTAAAGGCTTGTCACACTCTGGAGCATTATCTGTATATTCATTCAGGGCTTTCTGGTTCGCCTCGATTTCCTTATCCAGTTCAGATACCTCAGCTTCGTGAGTCTGAACCTCTTTATCTCCATGCAGTTCCTTTTTAAGTTCAGAGATTTTCTCCCGACCCTCCTTTATCTCAGAGGCAAGATTCTCTGACTTCTTCTCAAGAACAGAAATCTCCTCCTCGTAGGTCTGAGGTGGTTCGTGCCTTTCGTGGAACTTTATATATAGTATGATTATAAACGCCACACCCACCGGCAGAAACATCAGAATATAATGTATCGGAAAGGATTCTCCCATTACTTACCTCCGAAAGTGGAATATATCTTCTGAAGGATTGCTTCGACCTTAGCCCTTGTTGCTGACGACAGAAAGATAGTGTCCTTGTTCTTGCCATAAAACTCCATGATTTCAAGAGGATTGCCGTCCGCCAGACCGAAACTCAGCCAGTCACAAATCATTTCCATAATGTATTCATTGGGCATATCCACACACATTATCTGACCCTTGACAGGATAGCACCAGTAGTGCCAGTGATGGGGATTGCCGTGTATATGATGAAGCCTTGCAGACATATATTCCCTTTCAGAATCAAGAGTCTGTGTTCCGAAATAATGTCTTGCATAATGAGGAAACTCCTGCATCTTATATTTGCTCAGGTCGTGGTTGTCCACCCTTGCATTAAGCAGAAGCTCGTTTATATGGTAATCAGACATCAAAGAGGGTATATACTGCCTCAGAAGGTCTAACGCCTCTCTGACATATCTTCTGTGTGAATCCAGCTTATCCTTGTATCTTGATTCATAATCATCAGACTTTTCCTCTGGAAGTTCAATGAAATCGTCCATATCCCCCTGAGTCAAATCATAGAGGGATTTCTGAACATCCGGAATCTGAGCCTCTCCGTCCCTGTCATCATCTTCGAGAATGGGAGGAACTTCCTGACCCTCCATAAGAATGTCCTCATCTACAAAATCATCTTCCATCAGCCTTATCACAGGCTGTGACTTTCTTACATCTTCACCAGCAAGCTTTATCTTATACATCGTCCTATACCTCTTGATATATTTCAATAGAGGCTAAATATGATGAAGATGACATTTCTGGCAGACAACCTCTCCGCTGCATTTCTCATAATCTGTTTCGCCGAACGGAAGCCCCGAAAGTATGTTTATCAGTCTGTGACCTCCGCACTTGGGACATCTGAAACCCATTTCCATATCCGAACCCTCTCCGCCTCGGTAGTATCCTATGACCTTAATCTCCACTCCGTAGATGCTTGCAAGACTTCTGTTGGTCTCTGGAGTTCCTAGTATCGAAGATAACAGTATTCTCGGATGTATATTGACATTCCTTATCAGAACCCTCATGAGGGTCTTGTGTATGTCACTTCCCAGACCTATGGATATATCCCTGACTATGCTCTTGTCCAGAGGTTCGGAAGTCCTCACCGACTTGAAGTTTCCAGTCTTCATATTGCCCTGACCCTGAATGTTCCTGTAGGTATATTCATTGTCTGGATTCTGGAACCTCCTCACAGCCTCTTCCAGCACGCTCAGTCCGTAGTCCGCCACCATACGGTCATCAAACGAATACTCTATGTATACCGTGTCAAACATATTGGTGATTATGGATTTCCCATCGAGAACCATAACCGACCTGAAAGTCAGACCTGTTACAGAGTGCTTGTTCATATATCCTATGAACTCCGAATCGAAATCCCTTTCGGAAAATACCGCCAGCCTTGAAAGAGGTATCTCGACTCCTATACGCCCATAGACCATATCTCTGAAATTATCATTGGGAACCGCCCAGTCTTTCATTGTATGGACAATAGGATATTCCGGCAGTATAGCCTTGCACGAGGAAATCTGTGCATTCCTGTCCTCTGGGTATCTTTCAGCCACAGCCTGAAGGAAAGCAGACCTCACCACTCTGCATACATACTTCTGAGGTATAGCCGAATATTCCCCACCATCTTTCTCGACTTCCACTATCAGCCTCTGATGAACCTCAGTATCCCTCACGGTGTCAGTGACCTTGTAATAATGTTCACTGCCGTGCTCTCTCTCAGAACTGTTAATAGAGGCTATATCGGATTTGGTCGAACACTTTCCACACTTCTGACAGCCGCGACCTCTTCCCATACAATGCAGACTGCCCAGACCAGCCACGTTCCTCATATATCTCGCAAGGTCTGAAGCAGCGTGCCTTGAATCCTGCAACTTCAGAAATCCGTTTGGAAATATATACAGAGCATCCTTGTCGGCACACATATCCTGATAAGTGACCCCGTTGGTGGTGAAAGGAATCAGAGTCTTGAACACGTCCACTGATTCCTGAGTCAGATTGGAGGGGTCAGGTGCATATACAGACTCCGAATGTGAATCCCTTTCAAGAATCTGTTCCACTGGTTCACTTGAGAATATCCTTATATGACAGCCTTTAACCTTGTCCCTTCTTCCCTTTGACACATACTTGGTCAGATAGAAAGTGTCTGGGTCTTCGACCGTTATATTCTCTGCCTCACACTTTACGGCATATCTATAGAGTTCATCCATAGATGTGTCCTCGAACGGAGAATGTTCCACGAAATACTGATACAGCCTCTTGAATGAAACCAAGTCCTCCATCTTAAAAATATAGTATTTTCCGTCCGACATCATTCTGAATCTTCTGTCGGCTTTGGAATATTCAGACAGTGAAACCTCCACAGGGTCACGGTAGTATATTATGCTGAATCTAGGAGTATGAACCAGACCATTGACGGCATAGTGATACATAAGGGGAGCAATTCTTCTGTCTCCGAACTCCATAATGTGATTCATCTCGGTATGAGGTAGCGACATTGACATTCTCATCTCAAACTCATTCCTGAAACATACCTGACGGATTTTATAAAGTATCGAAGTTGACCTCCTGGCCATCTTCCCCATACTCGAACCTTTATACTGAACAGGAGTCCCCACCATAGACTGCAAAGGAGTGAAACTTATACGGATATTCATCAGAGGCTTGCCATACATACGACATATATCCCTCACCGATTTCAGAAAGTTCTCAAACTCCTCAACGTCTGAATCCTCTTCCATACCCGTGAAAATCATATAAAGCTTTACAGACTGAAAACCACCTCTTATTATATTAGCCAACCCTGTCAGTATCTCATCCGTGTCCAGAGACTTGTCAAGGAAATCCCTTATCCTCTGGGATATACCCTCTATAGCCACAGTAATATTAATAGAGCCGAAATTTCTTACCATCTCGCCCATGTATCTGTCTCTTGCTATAGCGTCCAATCTGCTGGAACTTATACCCAACGATGAGGTGAACCTTCTGAACACACCCAATATGGAATACAGATTGGGAATATCATTAGGATTATAGCTGAAAGCTCCGAATCTTGATATGCCTGTGTTACGATACATCTGACATATCATATCCTCCAGACCCCTTGTATTGTCGGGGTCTTCACTGTCAGCAGAAATCAACGACTCCGAACCGAGAACGACATAATCATCAGGATTATATCTCACTTCATCGAAAGAAATCACGGAACATCTGCTTCTATCTTGAAAAGGAACATCCCTGAAAACCCTATAGTTCTCTGTATCTTTACCAAATTCAGCCATTATTCTTTTCCTTATATACAGAAAGAGTTCGGATTTTTCCGAACTCTTTCAACTACCCAATATCACAGACCATAGAATACAAATCAAACTTTCTTTCAAGGTCTGTGACTATCTCCAAATATGGCACTTCCTCAGAATTCCGAATCACCGCCACCTGATAGGATACCCTGCCATTCTCCAAGATTACAGCCATAGAACAATCCCCCCTTGCAAAATCTGGAAGAAAAATGCTGTAATAATCAGTATCATTATATGCATAAGCCTTCTTGCCCTTCAGATGTACCTCAAGTTCGCCGAGATAAATCTCATCCCTCAGATACCCTAGTATGTCAAGAGCCTTCCCTGTAATGTCCAACTGCAAGACCTCCGAACTCTCCAACTAATATAGGTCTTTTACTACTTGGAGTTCAGAACTTCCATATAGGCTTTAAGACTTTCCTCATCCGTAAAGGATATATCCTCTTTCTTAGTGGGAAAATCATATCTGCCTCGCATAAGAGACATCAGCAAAGCATCTCTGAATATAGCCACCCCCTGCGGATAAGCAAGAAAAACCCCCTCCGATGAAACAGACACAAAAGGCTTGCGTATCCTACATACATCCGAAAACTTATCCAGCCATTCCCTTATCCTGAGATAGTATCTTTCCCATGAATCCTCACCCTTTCCGAGAATCTTAGGATTTTCATAGAACGAAGCCACCAGAGGCTTTACATTATCAAAATATACTTCGGAAATGAATCCGCCTAACAGACCCTTTCCGCTATAGTCGAACAAATCAGCACTCATTTGAAACCTCCATAGAAAATTAGTCTGACAGCAATCTTACCGCCAGATGATGTCTTTCAATCATTCTTTCAAGAAACTTCTTATTTATGGGCATACCTTTCCTGACAGCAGTACCTATAGGTAAGGACACCACACTATCAGTAACAGGGTCGTACGCCATAACCCTCGTGTCGGAATTTATCGAAACCTTTTTCCCATTATAATTCAGTATCACATTTTCAGTAGGATAAAATAAAGGAGCAGAGGTAAGCCCCCTTGCAGAATTACTCTCCTTGCAGAAGGAACACAGCCCCACACAACCACTGGAACACGAAATCTGATTTATGTCTGAAGCCATACCACAAGTCAACTGGCTGGGTCTTGCCATCAACTGTGACAGACCATGACCACCCTCCAGCCTTGCCGGTCTGATTACTGCACTATCAGAATCCTTATCTGACAGAGTATGTGAATCCGACTCAAGGGGTGCCTCAATAGAAGCTGAAAAAAGAGGATTGTCCTTAAGGCTGTGCAGATACCAGTCGTTATATGTGACCGTCTGATTCAGGTCTTTAACTGTATGAGGTCTTTCCTGTCTGTATGAAAGAAAATCAGGCTGACCTGACTTCTTCCACTCCGAAAGGTCCTGAGTATTGTCAGAAAGAAAATATTCCTCTCCGTCAAACTCCTCCTCTTCCGTGACCACCTCGCCTCTGAGGTCTTCATCGTCCAGATGTTCCAGTGCCATTCATTCTCTCCATAAGATTCAGAAAATAGGGCTGTATGCTGCAAAGGTCTTCCGTTTCACGGACTCCCTCTCCGCATACCCTGACCTTATTGCTGTCATTATCTATGACATATATGGACTTGATACGCCCACCGTTGTGGAATACCCTTCGGTCAAGTTCCTTTCCGTCAGGGTCTGTTTCAATATGAACCTTGTCACCGTACTCGAACAATACCCTTGTGGGGTCATACACCCCTCTTATATGGGTGACATAGTTACGCCAGTCTTCAATAGAACCTTTGTCACGCTTCACTATGTTGATATAGGATTCTATATAACTGAGGTCTAGGTTTTCCCCCTCGCCTATGAGTATATGGTCGAAGGGTGAGTCCATACCAGCACCGTGTACAGGGTTGTCACCTATGAACGATTCTATGTTCTGAACTCCCATTCCTCCAGCAAACACTATCGGAGTCCTGCCTCTATATGGAAGTTCCTTTGATAGCCTTTCCCACAGGAACAGAGGAACTCCGCTCCTCAGAAAGCATAAAGGCATTGAAAGTCTTTCCAGAGAAGGACTATGGGATATTCCCACGAAGTCGAAATCGCAGGGAGGTCTCTTGGTTATGGAACCGAACAGAGGAGGAATATCTTCCTTGAAGTATCTGTATAAATCATACCTGGGAGGAACACAGGCATAGTCTATGAATATCGGTTCACTACAATATGTCCTCAGCCACTCAGAGATGACATAATGTCCGGTCGAGCCATCAACGGTCTCATAATCGGAAAGCCTTACCAGCAGAATCCTTATCTTTGCAGAGTCATACTCGGATTCTTTCTGCACGTTGGTTTCACACCCCAGATGATGAACCCCACCGTTCTTCAGTCTGAAATAGGTGTATCTGTACCACTCCTTTACCCTCCTGTATATTTCTGAATCCGTATATGTCGGAAGCATATTCGGAGGAGTCAGACCCCTTCTCATAAGGGTTATGGAAGTCCTCCAGTCCATATTGGAAGGCATTATATCACTGTCAAAATAGTGAACCCCTTCCTTATGCAGGTCTATATACCTGTTAGGACTCCACTGAAAGTTCCTGATTCTGTTATACTCCTCTAGGGAGATGTCGTTACCCTTGAACATACATTACTCATCAACGGAGGTTTGAGATTTTGAAATCTCCTCGACCACCGAACGCTGACCCATGGATTTTACCCTGAAAGCATAGTCACAGCACAAAAGAAACTTCTTTTGGTGTGTCACAAGAATCAGATATATTCTGAATCGGTTGCATATATCTCTCAATAAAGCTGACATAGGTTCTATATACTCCTCCGACAGACCTGAAAGGGTTTCATCCAGACATACTATCGGACTTCTTCTTGACATCACATTCAGCATTATCTTCAGAACTACCGACACCACCGAAAGGACACCACCGCCGAAAGAGTTCAATGACCCCTCCACTCCCCCCTGAGAAAGTTTCAGTTCATACACGGGAACACCCCTCTTCACAGACGAGGTTATGTCGAATACTATACCCTGATTCGGAAATACCGAATCGAGAGCCATATTGACTATCTCGACCACCCTCTTAAGATTGGAGGAACTCGTTCCGTCTATTATTGTCTGCAACGCCTTTGAAGCCATAGTCAGCCTCTCAGTGTCCAGCCTGTTTGTGTCAAGGGTTCTGTCACATTCTGACAGCCTTTCCTTCAGACGTGATATATCACTACTCAATACAACCTTTCTGTCATAAAGTGAACCTCTCTCCGACTCAAGCCTTGAGAGCACCTCAACAGAGGTCTGTAGAATCTCGTTCTTTTCCACTTCATTGAAATCCTTTTCATTAGAATACTATAAGATATAGGAGATTTCCGTATAAAAAGCACCCTCCCTTTGAGAGGAGGGTGGGAAAAGAATAATGCCAAAACAGTTGAATTTTGGGCTTCAGAAACTTATGGAAAGGAGCTAATGTTAGACTACCGCAATAGTGAGAGTTATCTTGAACCTGTCAGGAACGTCCTGTATTCCGCCCACCCAGTATGAGGGGCATACCACAGCCATACCCTGTTCGGAAAGTTTCTTTTCCTTCTTCCAGACTTCCGTGACCGCATTAGTCAGTTCATAACTGGCATAGACCAAAGAGTGATAGTTGTCGGAATACACGCTGGTGTATCCCTGCCAGTCATAGGTCTTGGGAGCAAACTTTCTGTTGATGTAATTATAATGTTCAAAGAACTCTTCTGAAAAGCTGGGGAAGAAATTCAGGTCAAAGTCTGTCTCAATGAAATAAGCTCTGGGGGTTTCGTCAAAATCCTCAGCATTACTTTCGGCAAACTCGTCACCCATCTTCAGATATACTTTATAAGGCACCTGCTTGAATTCAAGAATCTTTCTAATCTTAGTCACCCTGATTGGACTCAGGGCTTTAGCAACCGAACCGGATACGGACTCGTACTTCTGTTCGGGAATAACCTGGAACTTAGCTGACTGATAGCTTCTGTAATATGCAGACATTTTAGACCTTAACCCCTCTGAAAAATAAATAGTATTATACACTAAAGAGCGATTATAAGGAGTCTAAAAAACCACACTTATACAAAGAATCAATCCTCATATAAGTGTGGTTTTTGGAGGTATAACGTATATTGTCTAATCTTCTTTTTTCAAGTCGGAGTCTTCCTCATCAATGTCATCATCGGGAAGTGTCCTCATCTTACGAAGGTCATATCTCGGAGTACATCTCGGATAACCGTGGGTATGCTCGTTCTCCCTGTTTTCGGAAGCCATATAATCGGGCTGTGATTTTAAAGGGGAAAGTTTAAGCTTTCTCATATATTTCAGTCCTCCGGTAAATTGTCCATCAGCCAGTCGCCGAAGTCCAGCACATGATATTCCTTCACCAGACTTTTTTCCAGAAAGTCTAGCAGTTCACTATCCTTAACAGAATCCAAAGGCTTGTCTATATCAAGAGGCAGAGCCTCCTGCGACCCCAGCATAAGGAAAGCGTGAAGTCTTTCAGGTTCCTTTATATTGAAAGTCTTTACGTCCTCTGGGGAGGGATACCCTATGACAGCCACCTCATTGTCGCCATATGAAATATACCTTTCATTCGGCATTGATTCAATGACCAGCTTTTCAGGGTCGAAACCCTCAGCCAGATATGAAAGGTCTTCATAAAAAGACGGACTGTCCGAAGGGTCTGGTGTATTGTATGCAAATCTGAGTCTGAACATTTTTTTATCTCCATCTAAAAATGGACGGAACTATAAGGTTCCGTCCATTTTGTATAATCACTGTTCCATACTGAGTTCCACGTTATCAAGTAAAGTACTCAGACTGGCAACTTCTTCTCTAGCTCTCTTCATGGCCTTCTTCAATAGAGGTTCAAGAACTGCTACAACACCTTCGCCTTCCTGATATTCAAGAGGCATATTGCGGACATCTTTTACCGCTACATACATAATACCATCGTCTCTGTAGCAGGTTTCAAGATTCCAATCAAAGCGGTTGGCTATCTTGGTTATAAGGGCATTGAGGACCATTCCTCTGGAAAAACCTTCTTTGTCGAACTTTCTGCAATACTGTACAAAATTCATTTTCTTTCCTCCTGTGTTATCAGCAATCCAATGGGTCGTCAGTGAACTCTAACTGATAGAATCCTAATCTGGCAGCTATTTCAAGATAAGAATATTCTTCAAATTCTTCCCATTGGCTATGAGTCCAGACATCATCTTCGTCAACGAAGGTGGAATCAATTTCTTCATATTCCCTGCCTTCGTATTCTCCACATACTCGAACTTCGTAACCACCTCTGACCTTTTTAACAAATACATCAGAGCAATCTCCGAGTTGAAATTTAACTTCCTTAGCCATTCTGATTTCTCCTTTAATTTTTTATCTTGATGAGAATATATTCCAAGAAAGATTATCAAATTAAACATAAAAAAAAATATCCCCCACCGAGGGATGAGGGATATTTTCTCAGGAGAAATCAGAATGAGATTAGATTATCTTCTAGTGAATCTTCTGCCTGCAAGTCTTCTTCCAGCAACGGGAGCATTTCTTCTGACAAATCTGCTGATAGGTCTTCTGAAACTTCTTCTTGAGGCTGAATAGCCTTCTTCACTGATATACTGTGCTACAGCCTTGGCAAGATTGCTCTTATCAACAGAGTCAAAGGTCTGCCATATATAGTCAGCGATGTATCCCATTTCGTCCTTGAGGATGTCTTTGATTTCATCTTCTGAAAGAGCGGAAACATCAACCGATTCATCATTCATTTCAGGGTCGCCCATAAGAACTTCGACAATATCCTTACCCAACTGGTCTTTAGCAAGCTGAGGAATATCGAATTCAGGACCCTCGAAGGTTCCGTCCTTGTGAAGCTTTACATCGAAACCTATACCGCCGAGATAGTATCCGTCTGGTGACATATAATGCCAGCCATTTGAAGCCCTTACTGTATTATTATCAAGGACTTCAAAATCCCAGTCATAGTCTATGCCACTGCCGTGTGGCAATACTTCAGTAAGTTCAACATCCTCAATTTCACCAGCCTTTTTATTGAAACGGCTGTTAGCTCTGTTGAAACGACTGCTGATTCTTTCACGAATGTTTCTGGTTGCTTTAAACATATATTTTTTTCCTTTCAGATTTATTTAATTACTCAAGTTCCGGATGCTTTTCCATTATGACATCACCCAATGCCTGAAGATTATGGTCTGCACCATAATCGTGGTCTACCTCAACAGAGCAGTCCATCCACGAGAGGGTCTTACCGTCATAGCGGACGTAATCGTATTCATACTCACCTGTTTCAGTATTATAGAACTCGAATACCTTGTCCTTGGTTATGGCATTCCACTCATCATCAAAGATTGAAGCCCTGCGAACCCTTGAACTTCTGTAAAGATGTCTGGTATTTTCACAGACTTCATCGAGAACCCTATCAGAATTATTATACATCTTTAGTCTCCTAAGTTAAAGATTCATTACAAAAAAAAACACTTATCTATCAGATACCCAAAATCACGAAGATATAATTCCGACAGATATTGATGATTTAAAAACAAAAAAAAATCGTCCTCAAGTTGAGGACGATTTTGTATACTATATTTCAATGTATGGAATCTTTTATGTATCTCAATGCAGGGTCAGCGTCCTTAAATACCTTTATATATCTTTTTCCAGCCCTTCGGTTATCTATAGTGACCTCAAGTTCATTGTCCCAATATTCAAGGATTATATCCAGTGAATCTGCATTATTTTCCTTATCAGTATATTTTATCTTTATAA
>Ga0310786_10009460_pt1 | contig 12373 bp, 12 predicted proteins | sample AusTroGonzalo_MG_FD_203881 | JGI IMG/M metagenome (GOLD analysis project Ga0310786, IMG submission 203881) | Bovine rumen microbial communities from tropical cattle in Woodstock, Queensland, Australia - Gonzalo_03 (v2) (version 2) | ecosystem: Host-associated > Mammals > Digestive system >...
GATCGCCGGGGCCTGGATCGGCCAGATGGTGGGCAACATCTACGGGCTGGAATACGAGAACAAGTTCGTGGACGAACCCGGTGAAGGCCCCTTCGTCTTCAACAAGGCCATGACCAAGATGGAGGCGGTGGACGGCGCTTTCTCGGACGACGACACCGACGTGGAATACCTCTATCTGATGATGATGGAGAAGTATGGCGTGGACATCGATTATGAGCAGGTGAAAGAAGGGTGGATGTACCATATCCGCGACAGGGTATGGCTCGCAAACCGCGCAGCCCTGGGCCTGATGCATTACGGCTTCACCCCTCCCTATACCGGCAAGAAGGAGTATAATCCCCACTGGTTCCAGATCGACCCTCAGCTCATAAACGAGATTTGGGCTTATACCGCTCCCGGCATGCCTTCTTATGCAGCCGGCATTTCCGACTGGGCGGCCCGCATTACGTCCGACGACTGGGCAGCCTCCCCTACCGTCGTTTACGGAGTCATGTATTCCGAGGCATTCTACGAGAATGACATTCCTACGCTGGTGCGCCACGCCAGGGACTATCTCCCCAAAAAGGATCGCTTCCGCGCCATCATAGACGAGTGCCTGGACCTTTGGCAGAAGTATCCCGACGACTGGAAGGCCTCCCGTAAGGTAATTGCAGACGAACTATACGTGAATGAGCCCGATATCACCAGGAGCATCTGGAATGCCGACCTCAACGGCGCCATGGGCATCCTGGCCCTCCTTTATGGCGACGGAGACATTGAGAAAACCCTTCTGATAGGCTGCGCCCTCGGATTCGACTGTGACAACCAGACCGCAACCATCTGCGGCCTTCTGGGAGTCATAAACGGAGTAGCCAGCATCCCGATGGACCGCGCCATGCCTTTCGAGCACTGGACAAAGCCGTTCAACGACCGTTACATCAACGTCACCCGCTACGATATGCCAGATGCGTCCATCGAAGATATCATCGAGCGCACCGTCGTTCTGGCAGAAAAGAACATCCTTGCCCGCGGAGGTTCCGTACGCGAAGAGAATGGGGAAAAGATATACACCATCAACACCAAGGCTCGTTATACGGCACCGGCAGAACCCGCTCCCAATTTTGTCCTTCCCACTGACCGCGGACGCAACCTGGCCCCGGATGCCGCAGAGATCCTCGCCCTTACGCGTGAAACCGACCGCGCCACCCTGGACTCCTGCTGGCTTACCATCCCCGTTTCGTATAGGGCTTATACCGTAGACGTCATCAACGATGGCATAACCGGCGGCCCCGGTGCTGCATTCTACTCCCTCGGATGCAAATCCAACGCCCCCAAGCAAGACTACTTCGGCTATCGCTGGGAGCAGCCTGTCACTACCGACATGATTTCGTTCCATTACGGACCGCTTGAAGAATTCGGCGGCTGGTACAGCAACCTGCATCCCGAATATCTCGGCAGCGACGGCGACTGGCATACGCCCGAATACACCGTAACCCCGGCCTGGCCTTCCAGCGACGAGGTGTTCTTCCAGCCCCATAACGGTGAATTCGTCTTTACCTTCCCCAAGGTGACCACGACCGCAGTCCGGGTCATAGGCGACGACGCCGTCCTGATTCACTGGAACAAATACACCAAAGACGTTTCTGCATTCATTTCCATAACGGAACTTCAGGTTTATGAAGCACGTTAGGATCATACTGCTGGCTGGCCTTCTTGCCGCCGCCTGCTCCGGCTCTCCGGGCGCGGAACAGGTCACCATGTCCAAAGACAAGCTGATGGACAAGATAATGGGTGGCTGGGCCGGCCAGACCATAGGCGTGGTTTACGGCGCCCCCACTGAATTCAAATTCTGCGGAATGATAATTCCGGACGACATGCCCATCTCATGGGGAGAAGGATATGTCAAGCACTGGTGGGACCGCAAGCCGGGCCTGTTCGACGACGTTTACAACGACCTCACTTTTGCGGAAGCATTCGAGCAGCTGGGACTTGACGCCACGTCGGAGGAATTGGCACTGCGTTTCGCATACGCGCCTTACCACCTCGCCCACGCCAACCAGGCAGGAAGGTACAACATCCGCCAGGGCATCATGCCGCCGGAGTCCGGCAACTGGCTCAACAACCCCCACGCAGACGACCTGGATTTCCAGATCGAGGCCGATTTCGTGGGTCTTATGTCCCCGGGCATGATTCCCCAGGCGCTTGATATCGCCAACCGCACAGGCCACATCATGAACAGCGGCGACGGTTTCTACGGCGGTGCTTTCGTCGCCGGCCTCTACAGCGCCGCGTTCATCGAGGACGACCCTGTAAAGATAGTGGACATGGCGCTCGAGGGCATCCCGCAGGAAAGCACTTTCTGGCAATGCGTCAACGACGTGCGCCTTTTCCACAAGAAGTATCCTGCCGACTGGAAGCAATGCTGGTTCGAAATCCAGAAAAAATGGGGATCTGACACCGGCTGCCCCAAGGGCGTTTTCCTGAGCTTCGACATAGACGCTAAGATCAATTCGGCATATGTAGCCATGGGACTCCTGTACGGCGGCGGAGACTTCGGCAAGTCGCTGGAGATATCGACCCGGTGTGGCCAGGACTCCGACTGCAACCCCGCTACCGTAGGAGGTGTACTCGGAGTGGTACTTGGCCTGGAGAATATGCCCGCATTCTGGAAAGACCCCGTGATGGAGATATGGAACCTGGATTTCGAGGGCACCGATGTCTCCCTTGCAAAGGGCTCGCAATACAGTTTCAACCAGGCCCTGCAACTGATAGCGAAAAACGGTGGCGAAGTGCATGAAACCGACGTCACAATCCCCGTCAAACCAGTAGAGACCCTGCCTCTGGAACAGAACTTCGTCAACACTTTCCCCATCTACAGGGACCAGAAAGACGCATGGATGAGCAAGGATTACGAGTTCGACTTCTATGGCAACGGCTTCGTAATCTGGGGCAATCTCGTTTGCCTCAGGGGCATCAGCGCCGACTATGCGGCACGCGTTTCCAAGAAGCACGTAGGCAGTGAGGTCTTCGCCCTGGCCGAAGAGAACGACGATTACGTGGCAGAGATAGAGGTATGGATAGACGGAAGCCTGGACCAGGTATCCTTGCTTCCCATGAAGGGCACGTCCCGCAAGCTTGAGCCCGCGTGGAAGTACTGCATGGAAGAAGGACGACACAAGGTCAGGATGGTCTGGCGCAACCCCATGCCCGACACTTACCTTCTCCGCATCAACGCCATCCAATATTACGGCAGCAAGCCGGTTAACGACGTTTATTACCACAACTGATGAGAAAGCCGATTTTCATACTCGCCATCCTGCTGCTTGCTTCGTGCGCCCCTAAGGTTCCTTACGGCAAGACGGTAACAATGTCTTCCGCCACCCTGCTGGACAAGATCAAGGGCGGCTGGTACGGCCAGACCATAGGCTGCACCTACGGCGGTCCCACCGAGTTCAAGTACAAGGGTGGCATCATCATGGAAGAGATTCCAATTCCATAGTATGACGACTACATCTACGACACTTATATCGAGGACCCCGGCCTGTACGACGACGTCTATATGGACCTCACATTCCTGGAGACGATGCTGAAATACGGTCTCGACGCTCCCGCCGATGAGTATGCCAAGGCTTTCGCCTATGCGGACTACAAGCTCTGGCACGCAAACCAGGGGGCCCGCTACAACATCCTCAACGGTCGCGGCGCTCCTGAATCCGGCTACTGGAAATACAATCCGCACGCCGATGACATCGATTTCCAGATAGAGGCTGATTTCATCGGCATGCTGTATCCCGGCCAGGTGAACAAGGCCTCGGAACTGAGCGACCGCATCGGTCATATCATGAATTACGGAGACGGCTGGTACGGCGGCGTTTACATCGGCGCCATGTACTGCCTGGCCTACGTCTGCGACGACATCCCCACCATAGTTACCGAGGCCCTGAAGGTCATCCCCGAGGGCACTAAGTTCCACAGCACCATTTCCGACGTCATAAAATACTGGAAGAAATATCCTTCAGACTGGAAGCAGTGCTGGTTCGAGGTGACAAACCGTCACGCAAACGACGTGGGCTGTCCGGAAGGCGTATGGAACGGCTTCAACATAGACGCTACCATCAACTCCGCATTCGTCGTCATCGGCCTGCTGTACGGAGAGGGCGATTTCCTGAAGACCATGGATATCAGCACCCGTTGCGGCAACGATTCTGACTGCAATCCCGCTTCTGCCGCGGGAATCCTGGGCGTGATGTACGGATACGACGCCATTCCCGAATACTGGAAGAAGGGCGCCGAGCGCATCAAGGATATTCCTTTCCCCTACACGTCTCTCAGCCTGGAAGACGTATGCAAAGAGAACTATAATCTGGTGATGAAGCTGCTGGGATGCAACGAAGACAATGCCGGCAGCATCTATATCAACGTCGAGACTCCTGAAACTGTCCGCTATGAGCAGAGCTTCGAGGGAATCAAGCCGGTGGAGAAAAGGGTGCTTAAAAAGGCCTTCACAACCAGCATAGACCTCGAGTTCAACGGCAACAGCGTCGTAGTGGAAGGCAGCGTACGCAAGACCGGTCATGCAGACGACAGCTATGTCGCCTCAGTAACTGCCCTCCTGGACGGAAAGGAGATCGAACACTTTACGATGCCGATGGATTACATCACGCGCAAGTACGAAATATTTTCGGCATACTGCTTCGAAAGCGGAAGGCACATCCTTACTCTCCGCCTGGACAACCCTCATCCCGATTACGAACTTTACGCATCTGAAATGGTAGTATATGATGAAGAGTAAAATGTTGTTCTTTTTGACCCTCACGTTGTTACTGTCATCATGCAGCTGCAACCAGAATCCGCCCGACCTGCCTGATGTGGATCCTGCGGTCTTCCAGCGATATTCCAAGGACAATGTCCTGAGCAGCAAGATACTGGGCGTCAGCGTCAAATACTCAGTGTACTTCCCCGCCAGCTACAACACAGAGAAGGACAAGCGCTACCCCGTCGTTTATATGCTGCACGGAATTGGGGATGACAACAATTCCTGGAACGGCGACTACCTGCACGCCAACGACAAAATAGACAGCTGGACGGAAAAGGGCCTGGGAGAAATGATTTACGTGTTCCCCCAGGGCTACAGCTCTTATTACTGCAACCGCTATGACGGGACCTTCAGTTTCATGGACATGTTCGTCCAGGAGCTCATACCTCTCATCGACAAGAGTTTCCGGACTATCGCCGACAAAGGGCACCGCGCCGTAACCGGCTATTCCATGGGAGGATTCGGGGCAATCGCGCTGGCCGAAAAACATCCGGAAATGTTCATCGCCTGCGCTCCCCTCTCCATGTCCGTAAGAACCGACTGGCAGTACAAGGAAGAATCCCAGGACGGTTGGAACAACCAATGGGGAAAGATATTCGGCGGTTACGGCCAGGCGGGCGACGATCGCATCACAGAGTACTACAAGCAGCACTGCCCCCTGTACTATTTCAACCAGGAAAACAAGAATTCCCTCTCCACCGTTCACTGGTATCTGATATGCGGCGACAACGAAGAGAACCTTCTTTACGCCAACGACGAGCTCCATTGCGTCTTGCGTGACAACGGATATGAACACGAATACCGCGTAGTGAACGGAGGCCACAGTTCCTCTGTCTGGATGCCCGCATTGGATGAGGTCCTGCCCATGTTCGACCATTATATGAACGGTGGCAAGCTGTGGTCTCCCTCAGAGGAGTCCGGAGACGCTCCTGCCGTCGCGGAGGTTAATTCAGACGGCTCCTACCTGTCTGCCGCCTACAAAGAAAAGGGCGACGGCACCGCCATGTTCATATCGCACGACAATCTTCCGGAAGCAGACTTGAAAGCGCTGATGCATACCCTTCAAAGTTCTTCCTCAAGCTCTGCATATGCATTGCTGCCCTGCGACATCTCCCGGAAGAGCCTGACCGAATGGATGGCTGAATGGGAAGCCGCATACCCATGCTCAAAGCGGTATGTTTTGGGAGTCGAGGCCGGAGCTTCACCCGCGCTGGCCCTTTCTTCAGACACTTTCTCCCGCAGCTTTTACCTGAATCCCGTTGTCGGCGAATCCTTCAACGTCAGCGAGAACCAGGCAATTTATTTTGCCGGCACCGACGTTGACGCAAACTATTGGGACATGGACAAACTCTACTATGCCTGCAAGCGGAACGGCGCCGGGTTCGAGTACCGCATAGTGAAAGGGAGTTCTTCCTCCGTATATAATCTGAACAAAAGTCTTGAATCTATTAAATCCTATATTTCTTATTAACCCTTAACTATTACCATCATGAAAAAAATCATCATTGCAATCGCCGTTCTGGCCGTAGCAGCACTTGCACTTTCCTGCGAAAAAATTCCTGAGCCCAAGATTCAGAAACGCCTCACCATGTGCGGCGACCAGTGGGACAAGTACGCTTTCACTTATGGAGCAGACGGCAAACTCACCCTCGTAAACCGTAACGAAGGCGAGCGCACCTGGACATTCACATGGTCTGGCAACGTCGCCACCGCCAAGTATGTCAAAGAAGGCGAAGAAAAAGGCAACTGGACATTCACCTTCGGTGACAATGGTTACCTCAGCTCCTGGGCCAATGAATGGGGCGACACATGGGGCTTCACCTACAACAGCGAGAATTATCTCGTCAAGATTGTCCGCACAGACAAGGACAATGCCGTCAAGGCCAACTGCGTCTGGGCAAACGGCGACCTCAGCAAGTGGTCCCGCATCAAGGACGACAACTCCGAGGAGTGGAAAATCCAGAGCTTCCTTGAGGACGAGAACGTTGCCGGTGTCTTCCCCGACGCTTCCGACAAGGCAGGTGTAGACCGCTGGATCTTCGAGGTCGGCTACTGCGGAAAGGCTTCCAAGCACCTGCTCGACCAGGCAGCATGGGAAGGCAGCGAGGCTGTTGCAGTCCACACCTACGAAAAAGATGATGACGGCTTCGTCACCAAAGTCAACAAAGTTTACGACGGCGGCGATCCCGAAATCTACGAGTACTCTTGGGAAGTCATCTCTAAGTAATCTTACTGATTATGAAAACAAAGCCCTCCGCCAAACGGAGGGCTTTTCTTATGTCCGGTCGGGCCAGTGCCCCTGACGGGACAATTCCCGAACCTTTTGCTGGATGGATTGGATAGATTATGGTCAATGCGCCAATATATCCCAGACCCAAGTAAACCTCTGATAACCAATTTATAATGGCCACCTAAGGGTGGCTCTTTTCGTGGCTTGGGCATTCAATCCAGCCAAGTCAACAACACATAAATAGCGCTGATTTCTCTTTGGATGTAAAGCCTAAGGAGACTGATTTCGCAAACCTTGAACAGCTAACAGACTTCATCAAGGGTATCGTAGGTGGTCTACTCTCACCTGCTACTATCATCATCGACAACCTTGTGGCACTGTCGCTGGAGACTTTGACTGGTAAAGCGGTGAAACCGCCAAGCATTTCGACTGCTCTCGCCAAACAGTAGTTAACAGAAAAAAGCTTCTAATCGAGCGTAACGAGGTATAACACCTGTATAATTCTTAGTACAAAAGACCGCCCGTGGGATGTAAAAATTGTAAATCCTTCAGGCGGTCATCTTTATACTGTGTCAGATAACTGTTCTTATTATATATCAGCCCGTTGACTTACTTTTGTATAATGTATAACGTATATTTCGGATAGTTGATATTGGCAAGAAAATCGGTTCTCAATTATACACCGTTTACATTTATACTTCGTTCCATCATCATTTCAACATTCTCAATCTTAAACTCTACAGGGATACAATGCAGACTTCGGTTGTGTTGGAGAATAATTGACCTTCTGCGGGCTGCTTCTTCTTGAATGTGTATCATTTTATCAAGTATATTAGTCCGACGGAAAGTGTTTTATTGTTAGCCTTCAGCGGCGTGCCTTCGTAAGGGATGACGCCGCCCGTGCCGTTTGCGAAGCTCGCGTACACCTTGAATGAAAGGAACTCCAGGCTTCCGTTCACCCCGTAAACAAAGCCGTACTCGCCACTTCCGGCATTCATACCAAGATGGAGAAGGCCGGGGAAGTCAAGTGAGAGGCCTCCACGTGCTTCCCAGTAGGGAGCGCAGAAGCTGTAACCGGTGTAAAGGCCTGATGCGTTGACTGAAAGGTTCTCCCAGAAGGGCATGGCATAAGACGCTTTCATGTTGGCGCTCAGGGGAATAGATTTGTATAACATGCGACCCTCCACGCTCCTGGGCTTCACTACGTTCAGTACTTCGTCTCCCAAATCCTTCACTCTTGCCGTAATATGGTCCTTGTCCAGCTCCTCGAGGGTCATGTTCTTCAAACCTTCGAATGAGTACGAGCCGGAAGATGTTCCGGCATTTCCGTAATACCAGAAGATGCCTCCGAGGTCCATCACGTATGCAGACAGGGAGAAGCCCCTGAACGGTTTCCATACGAGGCCCAGGTCCATAGCCAGGCCATAACCTGAAGGGGCGCCCAGCTTGCCTTTTCCGGAAAGGCTGGTAAGGTCCATGTATCCGGCATCGTCCGTTCCTACCTTCCTGGCAGTGTTGGTAAGGTCTATGTCGGCATCGAGGTCCAGCTTATACTGTTGCTCGTTCATCGTCAAGGCAAACTGCCTGGCGCTTATATCCACGCTGTTCAATCCGGCCAGGAGCTTGATGCGTCCTCCCAATGAGAACTTGTCGCCCAGGGTGCGTGAATAGCCGTATGCGATTTCCCCGTAAAGGTTGCCGAAGGCCCTAAGGGCCGAAAGGTCGTAGGGAGATTGTGCTGTTCCTGTTTTCAGAATCTGAAACACTTCCTTGGGCACGGAAATGCCGTAATTGGCGCGGGCGCCCAGCTCAACTGTGTGGAATCCGTCGGAACGGTCTTTCCATCCGTAAGATGCCAGGTTGTAATTGATCTGGTTATACTTGCTGTTTACGGCTTTCAGGCCTCCCAGGAACGTTTCATTGGATATGGATGGGTGAAGGCCTGTCACCAGCTTTTCTCCCGAAGATGCCGGGAACAGGAAAGCAGAGGCTCCGACGTTGTTGCGGCTGGAGCTCTGGAATTCACCTATGCGTACGAAACCGTTTTCCAGAAATGCGTTTTCTGCAGGATTATCTATGCTTTGCGCCCATGCACCGGCGCAGGAGGCCAGTATGGCCAGAGTAATAAGTACTGACTTTTTCATAGGCCCTGGATGGTTATTCCTCCGGAAACGGTAGCGCGGAGATTGTTAAAATATACAGCCTGGTTCATGCCCAGTCTCTTGTCGCCGGATCCGGTCGGAGCCTTGATGGAGAGGCTCAGCTGCAGGCCGCTGATGTCGGGGACCGTGCCCTCATTGGCCTTGATTGTAATATCCAGCGGGGTGATAGCAGGGTTGCCTGAACTGCCGGATTCAATCCTGATGCCGGGAGATACGCTTACATCCCCACAAGTGACGACAGATTCCTTCCCATTCTCATCGCTTTGCTTGACAAGCACTTCTACACTTTCGACTGCCAGTGTTACAGGTATCTCGCTGGACACTTCCGTGCAAATCCTGGCTTCCTTAACCTGGAATTGGCCCAAAGGAAGGTTGAGGTCGCTTAAAACAAAAGGAATGCTCTCGGCTAGGTCTTTTTCAAGCGAGATGTAAGCCTTATAATGGTATCCCAGCTCTAAAAAGCCCAGTCCTCCGGCAGTGTCTTTTTCAAGGAGGTTGGCGGGAAGATGCATGATCAGATTTTCCAGCTGGAATTCATAAAATGATTTTCCTCCGGTGCGCTCTACCCGTAGAATCTCCCCGACGGTATTGCCTGCACTGACCTTCGCTTTTGAGAACTCCTGAGATGCCAGAGTCTCGGCAGGGGAGGAGCCGTCAGGCGCGGAGGTAATTGTCAGTTTGCCGGATATGCTGATTTCGTCTGACAGCGGATTCCTTGCCTGTATCGAAAATGCTTGCAGCGATGGTGCAAACCCTATTGCGGACAAAGATAAGGCGTCGGACCCCAAGTTGCCGGACTGGTCGCTTACAGGCAAATCGACGGGCTTGGTCTGGTCCGGGATGGTGTAGGCAATCAAGAGCACCGGGTTGGAGTAGAGCAATCCTTCCTTCTCAATAACAAGGAAGCCGTCCTGGTCTTCCTTCACAAAACTCTTGAGTACGTTGCCAAGACCGGCTTTGTCCAACAAAAGACTCGGGGTAAACGGGCCTACGTCACCTACAGGGAGACTTACCTGCTCGGTAAACAGTCTTATTTCTTTGTCTATGCCACGGCTGGTGTCGTACGCATCCTGGGAACAGGATGCGGCGCATAGAAGAGCTGTAGAACAAAGGCACAGTAATTGCGTTCTGGTCATTGTTTAGTGTTTTGAATTCATCAAAGATAATTATTATATTTGTTAAATAAAACTAAAAAATAACGCCACAATGAAAGCTATCAGGACTTTGGCAGTGTTGCTGCTTTTAATTATTCCGGTTATCGCTTCAGCCCAGGACAACAAGTTCTTGCGCCCCAGCAAAGTGATTACGGAAATTCAGAATAACGAGGGAGAGAGCGGCATTGCGGTTTTGTCCCTGCCAGAGAACGATCAGGAACACTACTATCTGTCTGTCGGCAGGCTTGGACACGGAGATGAAGTGATTCAGGTGCATATCGACCCTGTTTCTGTTCTGTACATCAAGCTTGGAGACACCCTGGAAGAGGCTCAGGCAAAGCTGGAAGAGATTCAGGCCGTTGGAAAGAAGCCGGTCAACACTTCAGCCGAAGTGCTCGGCATCCTTGCGGTAGGCTTTCCCACGGAGGAGGCCGAAACGGTCACCGTGACTCACAGGAGGCCCATACTCGAGCATGTTCTTGAGTTCAGCGTCAGCCGTAACGGCTATATTCGCGCCACCTATATTCCCAGGTCCAACTTAGGTTCTGTAGTATCCGGTGTCAAGTTCTATCGTAAAATACATCCCAAGGAAAAGTGATTAAGCATCTCATTCATTTCCTGACAATCCCGGTCATGATTCTCTCCGGGACGACGCTTTATGCGCAGAGCGCAGGCGGAGCAGTCTTGGAGAAAGAGTACCATTTGTTCGACTTCGACCTTAATGCACGGCGCCTGGAGGCTGGCATTACTTCAATTACGGGGGCGTTCCAGATAACATAATGGCCTTCCTATTTTCCTCCAGCGTTTTTGCACAGCAGTCCCTTCCGGTAAAAGGGATTGTGAATGCTCGTGACCTGGGCGGTTATGAGGTTGAGGGCGACCACAATAACCAATAATAAGAGTCGTGGCAAGGAAAGTCGCGGCTCTTTTTTATGGCCTGCGAGATACAATGCAGACTTCAGTTTATCCCTTCAACATTATTGCATTGATATTCCTCCCACATTCGATTCCTTCACGTCTGGCTGAGAAGAAGGATGGATCAGAGTAAGTGTCAATGCCCGAAATTCTGATATTCTTCTTCCGGACACCACTCTCTTGAAGAATCCATTTGTTCGCAAGCCAGAGATCTATATGATGCCCCCCAGACATAGGACTTCCATCACCCGGGCCTTGGAATGACCAGATTAAGGACATGGGGAAACCGGCTTGCTTGAACATAACAGCAACCTCCTCCCCGACTTGAAAGCTATCTGGACCGATGGAAGGACCTATAACCGCAATGAGATCTTCCGGATTGCTCTTATACTTTGTCTCAAGGATTCCGATTGTCTTCATGGCTATCTTCTGAACTGTCCCTTTCCAACCAGAATGGACAGCAGCTATGACATGGTTTCTGGGGTCGTGGATTAGGATAGGAACACAGTCGGCCGTTCTTACTCCTATTGCCACCCCGGGGAGATTAGTTATAAAAGCATCATAACCCTCCAGATCTTCCCTAGTCATACCCGGCCGATTGATTATAGCCACCCTCGACCCATGAACCTGATGTCCTTGGATGACAGGATATGGGAGGGTAGAATCTCGCCTGGTGGTAAAAGCTTCTACACCAGGGCCAAGAGGATAGTATAGGAGGGTCGTAAACATAGGGATACGACTTAATTATCGCCCTTCTTTTCGGGAACATGAGAGCCAAGGACATAAAGGAACGCAACTATCCCAAAAACAACAATGGAAATCCCGGCAAAGATGAAGAAATCACACCAGGTCCATGGCTTGCCGGCAATGCTCGTTATCAGCGGATAGACTACGATGAAAATTCCTGTATACATCGCTATGGACTTGATGAGGCGTTTCTGATCCTTACTCAGCTTCATATTAACCCGATTTACAATGATTTAGAGAAATTGGAATTTAACGTATGGGATAGCGGATAACCGTCTTTAGTTTATCTGTCGATGTCTTTCTTGGGTCACCGAGATAGATTTCGTGATGCCGCCGAACGTTGTCAATGGCAATCTGGTATCCTTGGCTT
>Ga0310786_10009461_pt1 | contig 12371 bp, 6 predicted proteins | sample AusTroGonzalo_MG_FD_203881 | JGI IMG/M metagenome (GOLD analysis project Ga0310786, IMG submission 203881) | Bovine rumen microbial communities from tropical cattle in Woodstock, Queensland, Australia - Gonzalo_03 (v2) (version 2) | ecosystem: Host-associated > Mammals > Digestive system >...
CGAACAAGCTAATGGAGTCATTCAGTACTTGGCGAACTTCGAGCATAATGTCACTCTGCGACGAAGCCTCCTGGATTTCGAGCTTGGATGGTCCGCAAGCCATAAAGGCAAGCGATATCGTAGCAATGGCCATAAGGGCAAATTTTTTCATGTTTTCTCCTTTTGGCATTGCAATAGGCAACGCCAGTAATCCGCCCTTTAATATATAATTTATTTATGTAAAATGCGCATTGCACGCTCTATGAGCTCGGGTTTTAGCTCAAAAATGCGGCTCAAGGTCTCAACGCGTGCAGATTCGTCAATTTTTTCGATACGAGAACCTTTTGCATCGCGAGTCACGAGGTTGCCTTTCTGATAATAGTACTGCACACCACGCTCACGGTCCAGGCGGTTAAGCACCGGATAAGTCATCATTTCGCGGTAAAAGCTTTCGTTCCAATGCTGTTTGAATTCTTCGACAGAGACTCCCTCGACAGGATATTCGAAACGGAGCTTCATCGGCGCTCCCGCACCGCCCGTCCATAAGGCCATGCTGTCCACTGTCGGGCGGTCCAGCCTTACCGTATTCGGGACCAGCGGGAAAAAGGCTGCGCCCTTGCCTTGCGGAGGCGGCAAGGGAATCGGGAGCGGGTCAAAAATCAGGTAGCCCGGATCGAAAAGGTACTCATTAGACGAGAGGACGCTCGTAAACTCGCTACAGACGAGAGACGAGTGAGAATCCGGATCGGGGAGAATTAGGGCACAATGGATATTCTTTTCCTTGCGTTTGTGGCCCATGACCAGTCGCGGATTTAGCCCCATGTCCCTAAACACCTGATACAAGTGCCAAGTCATGCTAAAGCAGGTACCGCCCCCCATCCAGGCGTCTACATCATTCTGGAAGCTATCATCAAGCTTTTGCGCGGCAGTGGAACTTCCCGTGGATTCCAGACGAATAATCTTCGTCAGGTTCTCGTAGGTGACTTTGGACAACTTATCACAGATGTCCTGAATCTTTTTCCACAATTCGGGCTGCATGGTTCAAATGTAGAAATCACAACAAGAAAGCTGATGCTGAACCAAGTTCAGCATGACTAGAAAAGCATCAAGATGCCGTCGACGCCGAGGACAGTCACGCAAGCGACCACGGCAACGCCCACCAAGCCAAGGCCAAGGAGCGAAGCAACGACTGCCGCCACCAGGGCACAGGCACCCGAAAGCTTACTGTCGGTCGAATAGAGAATTGCAGGCACAGTCATGGCAGCAAGCACCGTGTACGGCACATACGCCAAGAACGATCGCCAAAAACGGCTCTTGATTTTACCCTTCAAGAGAACAAACGGCACCGCACGCAGCAAGTAGGTAACACCCGCCATCACAAGCAGGAACAAGAAGTAATCTCTTAAGTGCATGATTCCTCCTCGTCTTTAACCGGGAAGATTGCCGCCCCCAAAAGCGAAGCCACAAGCGCACAAATAATAATTGCAAAGCCGACTGTCACACCGCTCAACGCAGGAACATACTTGAAAGCAAGGCTGCAAGCAATTGCAATCAGTACCGCAACCAAAGTCGGGCGGTGAGCCTTCATTTGCGGCACCACAATGGCCACAAACATTCCATACAAGGCAACGCCTAAAGCATTCGTCACAACGCCAGGCAAAATTTCGCCACAAATGGCACCGCACAAAGTACCCGAAGACCAGCCAATATACGGGAGAACCATGAGGCCAGCAAAATAACGCGCCGTCACAGGTTCGCTCTGGCTTACAGCAAGTGCATAAATTTCATCGGTAATCCCCGTTGCCAGCATCAGGCGCTTGAACGTACCGAACGAGGGCGCCACCTTTTGCGACAAGGAAATCGCCATCAGGCTATAACGCAAATTGATAAAGAACGTGGCAATCGCCATCTCGATAAAAGTACCGGCAGCTTCGGACATGATCTGCAATCCTGCAAACTGCCCCGCTGAAGTCAAGTTCGTCATCGAAATAAAGGTGACCAGCGGCCAAGAAAGCAACTTGGAGCCGGCGATTCCGAACGAAAACGACACGGCAAAGTAGCCGAGCCCAATCGGAAGTCCGTCTTTTACACCATTTGAAAATTTCATGCGCGCAAATATAGGAAATTTTCGTCAAAAACGTATGCAGATATATAAATTTATGCATAAAGAAAATCCCCGCAGCGTGGGTTACACGTCGCGGGGATTACTTTTTTAGGAGGGTACAATTACTTCACAACGATTCTTGCCGAGCGCGTTTGAGTCTTGCTAGAGACTCGCACCATGTAGTTACCTCGTTCCAAGCTCGCAAGGCTAAAGCCCTTGGAGCCCGCAACCGGTTCATAGAAGGCAAGCACCTCATGACCGATCATGTCGAACACCTGAACACGCACTATCGCAGGGCTAGACTGAACCACCGTCAGCAGGTTATTCGCATAACCGAACTTGAGCATGTTCTGTGCAACATTCACGCTCGTAGTTCCACCACTAGAACTGCTTGCAGGAGGTTCAACACTGCTAGAGCTTGCGGGCGGCACAACGCTACTGCTGGACACAGGAGGTGTTACACTGCTGCTCGATGCAGGAGGCACACTAGAACTGCTTGCAGGAGGAACGACACTGCTGGAGCTTGCAGGCGGTACAACGCTACTGCTAGACACAGGAGGTGTCACGCTGCTGCTGGAGACAACCGGAGGTTCGGAGCTGCTGGATACCACAGGCACTTCAGAGCTGCTGCTTACCACAGGCGGTTCGCTGGAGCTTGATACCGGCGGCACCACGCTACTGCTGGAGACAACCGGAGGTTCGGAGCTACTAGACACCTCAGGCACTTCAGAGCTGCTGCTTACCACAGGCGGTTCGCTGGAGCTTGATACCGGCGGCACCACGCTACTGCTGGAGACAACCGGAGGTTCGGAGCTGCTGGATACCACAGGCACTTCAGAGCTGCTGCTTACCACAGGCGGTTCGCTAGAGCTGCTTGCAGGAGGCACAACACTACTGCTAGACGGTGCCGGAGGTTCTGCAGAGCTGGAGCTCACGGGCGGTTCGACAGAGCTAGAACTTACAGGAGGTTCGTCGCAAACATAATCATATACAGCCCTGTATTCGGCATCACGAGTCACATCGACGATTGTAGGATTCCAACCGGTAAAGTGGAAAGAACAATCATCCATAGTCGTATCCATCACCACCTCAGGAACATCCAAAGCATCAGCCTTTGTTCCATAGGCATAACTATCACCGTACCAACGATCTCGAATCGGATCATAGAACTCAACATAATATGTCTGTTCCTTACATTCAGACGAATTGGTCGCGATATATTCCATATCTGATTTCACGACATTTCCATCACCGACCACCTGAACCCATTTATCGAATTCATAATAGCAGGCAGGCGTTTCCTTCGTCGGGCCATAACTCGGAAGACTTACGACCTCATTGTAATAGTACGGTTCAGTTCTCCAAACAGATCCATCTTCACGTTTGAAGGTAACTGTATAGGTTCGCTTGTTGTTACCATAAAGGGCCTTATAAGTAACATCGCCAACGACAGTTCCGATTAAAGGATTCCAACCAGCAAATGTGTAGACATAGTTTTCATTCGATGCTCTGCCCGGAGCCTCAGGAATTTCAATATCATCCACCGAGGTGCCATATTCATAAACGCTCGAATCTAGCAGGGTTTCATCGTAATTTACGAATTTGACATAATACTTGCGAGTCGTAGACCTGTATGTAGCGGTGTATTCGACATCCTTAGCGACAGCGACCACAGCAGGCGACCAACCATCGAAAGTAAAGTCAAACTGCGCTGAAGATTCCTTGACCGGCGTTTCCCCGTCAAACACAGGCATATCACCCTCTGCATAGGTTTTTTGTGCCAACAGAGAACCATCCTCATTGCGCCATGTGACTACAAATTTATTGTTTTCAACGTAATTCGCCTTATATGTTGCAGCCTGAGTCACATCGGCAATTTCAGGAGTCCAACCCGTGAACTTATACCCAGACTTCGCAGGAGCATTGGGTTTCACAATTGCCGACGCCAGCGTTCCATACTCGTAATCAGCGGCGTCAATAACCGATGTTTCATCTTCATCCACAAAGGTTACCGTGTACTTTCTGGGCGATTCATTATACGTTGCCACATATGTCACATTTTCTGTCACCTGATCAAGGGACCAACCTGCAAAGGTATAAGTCACCGTTTCGGTCGGATCCTTTTTCGGGTCAGCCGGAAGAGCAATGCTATTCACCGGAGTTCCATAATCATAATACGTGGCTTCTTTAAGAACAGTACCATCTTCGTCTTCAAATGTGACAGCATACTGACGGAGCGTACTATCAAATAGAGCCGTGTAGCTTGCGGAGCCCCTTATCGTATCCAAAGCCGGTTCCCACTTACCATTCCAATTATAAGTATGAGAAACAGTCATTGTCTTAGTCGGTATCAGCATCAGGTTTGCAATTGTGCTGCCATAACGATACCAACCGGTACCAAAATAATTATACATTCCTCCAGGCATACCAGAGTATCCGCTACCCAACAAAACTCCATCACCATTGTAGAAATTGACTTTATAGAGAATGTTGGCAACATAAGTGACATTACCTGTTACAGTCTTCAAACCCGGATCACCGCAATCTATACTTCTTCGTACTACTGGTTCTGGCAAGCCTGTTTCTTTATCATAAGTATAATAGCTAGTCCAGACATACATTGTACACCATTCATCGCTATATTCATATTCGCCAGACTTGCTAGCAAGAACTGTCGCCCGCGACGGAGCATCGGTAATCGTTGCGCCATAGTCATACATCTTGCGAGAAAGTTCTGTACCATCATCATTGACGAATACCACTTCGTATTGCTTACGAGTTTCTTTGAACTTGGCTTGATATTCCATTGGTCCTGTCACAGCAGAGAGTTTTGGTTCCCAACCATCTTCAGGATCCCACGTGTAAGTAAATTCTTCTGTATCATACTTATAAGGCGTTTCCCATCCTTCATATACAGGTACAGAATCCTTGGACACTTCATATTGATATAGGACGTTATCACCATTCTTAAAGACGATGGTATACTTATTTTCAGAAGACTTGTATGCCGCCTTGACGGTGACAGGTCCAGTCAACGCCACATCGCTACTCATTGCCGGCAACCAGCCAACAAATTCGTATTCTATGTTTTCACCCGTCTCATAATTATATCCCGATTCACGAGTCGGATTTTCTTCCGGCACCGCAATTTCGTTAAGCGGCGTTCCTTCTGGATAGAACTGCACATATTCATCATTTACAGTTAAACTACCGCCATCATAGTTTTCAAATCGAACCGCATACTTTTTATTGTACTTGGGAAGAATTGTCATATCACTCCGAACAAAACCATCTCCCGTCTGGTCAAGATCCCAACCCGCAAATTCGTATTGGGTATCATAATCAGAATCTTTTTCAGGTTCGTCACTCGGCAGAGCGATTTCGCTATAGGACGTTCCATACGGATACTGTATTTCATATTCACCATCAACGTAAACTGTGTAGCCCCAAGCATTTTCAAAACGAACAGTATATTTACGTTCACGAGCTTCGAACTGCGCCGTATAGGTAACATCTTCATATGCCCTATAATCAAGTTCAGGTTCCCAGCCCGTAAATTCATATTCGTATTGTTCTGTTGAAGCCTTTTCCGGGTAAGGGTTATCCACATATTCGCCATACGTATATTCACCCGAAGAGATTACATTACCTTCATCATCCTTGAAGGTGATGGTATATTTCACCTCTTGCTTACAGGTAAACGCTGCCGTATAAGACCTGTATTCTGTAGCCGGGAACAAGCCCTTTTCGCATTGGTTCGTGATGCCAACATTAGGTACCACTACCCATTCGCAAGCAGATGTCCAGTTATCGAATTCATACTGACTACAAGATTCATCCGCTTCGCGAGTCGGGATTCCGTCATACACAGGAGTCTTTCCGTATTCAACAGATTGACATTCATACGATCCGGATCCCTTTCCGTAACTGGAGCCCGGAATCGAGAAACAGATATTGAATGTTTTAAGGGACTTGTCAAATTGAACCTGATACGAGACATCGCCGTTTACAGGCGCTCGTTCCGGAGACCAACCCGCGAATTCATAATTATACTGTTCGTCACCACGCATATAAGCCAGGCTCCACAAATCTGTTTCGCCATTATACTCAGGCATTTCACCTTGAGCAAACTGAGCGCTATCCAGCAAATTTTCACCATCATAAAATTTCACGGCATAGCTCGGTTTATGCAAGCACCTGACATTATCCAATTCTAGGGATCCTTCGTCATCCAAATCATCCCAAACAAACTGAGTCAAATGCGAGAAGACTACAGAAGTTCTTTCTCCACCATTCCAGAAAGAACGACGATAAATTGTTGCGGTAGTCCAGCCTTTGCTACTTCCAAGGTAAGTTTCCAAGTGGTTATCGTTTTCATCATAGACGCTTCCTATACTGAATCTATGAGAAACTCCACGATAATCATACTGGATTGCATTACACTGGGACAGATCTAAAGATGTTCCATTCGATGCCAACGGCAATCCTACACCAATTGTGCCGTTGCAGTAATCACAATTTCGTTTGTAAGAAACCTGCAATGCCTTGCCACCATCTACATTTACGACCGTTTTGGAGATTTCAGATACATTGGTTGTACCACCTGCAGTGCTTTCGTCAAAGACATACCAATTCGTTCCCAATTTTGAAACGTCATCGCCATCTTCAAAATCGTCAGCGAGCCATGCTCCTCCTTCTGCAATTTCAACCATTGTTCCTGCCGGAACCGGTTTAGCCATAAATACAGCCGTATAGGTCGTTGTATCGGTCACAGGAGTATATTCCTTGTCCCAACCGACAAATTCATAAATATAATCCGAAGTCGCAGCCTTTTTCGGCTCACAATACTTGCAATCCGGGGTTTCTCCCTTGCGCAACCATTCTTGATTGATTTCATTTCCCGAATCATCAACAAAACGAACCCTATAACTGTAAGACACCTGATAAACAGCACGACCCTTTACGCGAGTGAATGCAGGAGACCAGCTATCTTCATCATAGCCATAACCGTCTTCTTGAGATTTAATCGGAATACGGGATTCAAGTTCATACGCATAGATTTCATCACCATACTCATACTGGAGAGAATCAATAACCGAGCCATCTTCATGCAAGAATACAATCCAATACTTTCTGTATTCTTCATCAAAGAGCGCCTCGTACACCGCATGACCTTCTACTTCATGAATCCCATCATACCAATGTTCCTGATCTTGCCAATCATAGAAAGAATAAACATAATTGGCCGAAGGATCCTTGAAAGGAGTTTCACCCGTATATTCCGGCGTTTCTCCCCAGGCATATTCACCCGTCTGCAAAATTTCAGAACCATTAACAAAGGCGACTGTATAGAGTTCTACATTTTCCTCTTCTTCGTCAACAACTGTCTTTGCATTATAGCTCGCCACATACGCAACATTTCCTGTCACTTCAGAAACATAGGGAATCCAGTCTCGGAAGCTAAAGGTCGTGTCATTCTTGGGAGTACGAGTCGGATTAGCCGGCCTTACAATATCTTCGGGCCTCGTTCCATAAGCATACTTCTTTTCACTTAAAACAGTACCATCATAATCGGCAAATTTGACTGTATACATATTGACAGTCGTATCATAAACTGGGACATAGCGAACGGATTCCGTTACAAGGGGCAGATTTTCAAAGTATTCCGTCGAGCAAACATAATCTGTCCAGTTGTAACAGTAATCGCCCTTTCCATAATTCTCGCACTCTTCTCTTTCCACTTCTTCACAACTACGTTTTCCCCATCCCTTAAAGGAATAGGTATTTCTAGAAGAAGGCAATTTTTCAGGAGTCATGCCCACATAAGCGGGAACCTGCCCGTATTCCAAATTCTGTCTCATCAACAGATCTCCATCATCATCAACAAAATCCACTTGATAGGTGCGGACTGAACTATCCAAAACGGCTTGATAAGATGTTGCCGCGCTCACCTCACTTAATTCAGGAGTCCATCCATTGATATAATAGTTATAACGTTCATTTGAAAAACTATAGTTCCCATAATACGCCGGAATATCCCCAGCAAGGAACTCACCGCTATAAAGCAAGGTTGTTCCTGCATAGAAACTTACCGTGTATGCAGATTTGTGTAGGCAACGTACATTGGCAATTTCAAGGTATCCCGATGTACCATCATATTCTTGAACTTGCCACATCAATGCAGCCATGTTCTTTTGTACATCATTGATACTGGCTTCTATTCCCCACCAGTTAATTTCATCTTGATTCAATTCACTCCAATGAATCTTAGCCGTTCTCCAACTTGAGTTTTGGCCGACCCTTTTTCGATGGAAATTGCTTGCAACATCAATATCGCTTGCCACCTTGAAATAATGTTCCACATTTCCACGGTAATCATAAGCGATTTCGTTACAGTTAGACAAATCCTTCGTAGAATTGTCATTAGACAGAGCAGCCTTGATTTCGATGTACGGATCGTAACCTAAGGTACCAGAACCATCCAAAGAGTAATCCACTCGCAAAGCCTTAGAAGCGCCATCAACGCCCGCATTAGAAACGAACGTTTGTGTCACTGTAGTTTTACCCCCTTCATCAGGGTAAATCAACCATTCGCCGAATGCAGAATTCAAATCTTCATCTGCGAAGTTGTCGATAACGATAGAATCACCAACCGCAATATCAAGCGGTGTTCCTTCAGCCCAAGCAGAAGCGCCTAAGCCAACGGTTAAAATAGAGCTAAGGATTGCGGTTTTCATGGTGGACCTCCGGGGTTTAGGTGAATTCCATGTTAAAACAACCTCAATATCGATTGCGAGAAATCGATATGTAAACAAATATATACCCTAAAATGAGACCCCGCGCTAGAAAAGACGATTAAGCCTAGTCCAAATTGGAATATTTTTATAACATTTCCGTAAGAAACAAAAAAACCCCGGCTAGACCGGGGTTCACGAAATCACTTGTCTTTTTGGACAAAAACGGCTTATTTAATCGAAATTCGGCGAATTAGGCTGTTAGAGCCAGCTCTCACGCGCACGATATAGTTGCCCTGACGAAGGTTTTCGAGGCTTACAGAGCCCTTTACCTGCTTAAAGCTTTCCACCGGGCGCCCCTGCATGTCGAACACGTCTAGACGGACCATTTCAGCACCCGACACATGGAGCGTGCGGTTTTCCACCGTCAGCAGAACCGGACTTGCCACAGATGCGGCAGCAAAGGTCGTTTGCTCGATTACGGTAAGCTTGATTTCATACTTTTCACCATTGATAGTCAAGGTGTCCGCATACTCGCCAGGCCTAAAGTAGTCCGGCACCGTAGTTGCGGAAATGACATACTCATTTCCGGACTGCGTCATGGTCACGAAATGCAAGTGATAAGTATTGCGAACTGCCGACACCACATTCTGGAATACGATTTCTTCAAATTTGCCGTTTGGCACCGCAAACTGTTCTACGCTGCCAACCACCAACACCTCGACGTTCGAGGAGCTGCTAGATTCTTCAACACTAGAGCTAGATTCAACACTGCTGCTGGACGATTCCGGCTCAGAGCTAGAGGATTCCGGCACAGAACTCGACGACGCAACAGAACTGCTAGAAGCTTCGCTAGAAGAAGATTCAACAGAGCTGGAAGACGCTTCACTCGAGCTAGATTCAACAGAACTGCTGGACGATTCCGGTTCTGTGGAACTAGAAGACTCCGGCACAGAACTTGATGATCCAACAGAGCTGCTAGAAGTTTCGCTAGAACTAGATTCAACGGAGCTGGAGGATTCTTCGCTGGAGCTAGATGCGACAGAGCTAGAGGACTCCACGGAACTGCTGGACTTAGGCGCCACAACCATCACCTTCGCTGTAGCAGAGGCATTATTGTCCGGTCCAAAAATATTCAACGTCAAAGTATATTCATGGTCACGGAGTGTTTCCTTGACGGCACCGGCAAGCGTAATCGTCTTCGTAGACTTATCCATCTGCAAGTTGATGTTTCCTTCAGGAAGGCCGCTCGCCGCAATAGAATCCAAATATTGATAACGGAATACAATCGGCAAAATGGAGTCGCCGGCAACAACAGTCTGCGTACCGTTTTCCACCACTTCGATCGATGTTGTAACAGGCTTATGCTTAATCGTAATCTTGCCTGTTGCGGTTGTATTCGAATCGACACCGGTCACAGCCACCTTATAGGTAAACTCATGATCGCGCAGAGATTCTTGAGAGGCTCCCTTAACGGTGTACGTTCTTGCACTCGTATCAAGTTCACCAGCAAAACCAGTCGGAAGGCCGGACAATTTAAGTTCCCTTACATTGTCATTAAAGCGGTAGACAATCGGATTAATGGAATCGCCGGCAATAACGGTCTGGTCCGCATTTCCGCTAGTGAGTTCAAAGACCATCACGCGCTTTGCACTAGAGCTAGACGGAATAGAACTCGAAGAAGATGCTATGCTGGAGCTAGATGATGCAGGCGTTGCCGAGCAGGCTTTATAAGAACTCGGGTTCGAAGCAAGATAGCCCTTCACCAAGGAGCCCGATTTCGTATAAATCAAGCTACTAGCATTGCATCCACCTTCAAAAGCGGCTGTGCCTTCGCCAATTTTAGATGCAGACCAATTGGCCCAAGAAAGCTTATGATCGTCAATATATTTCTGCCATTGAGCATTACGATTTTCATCAGGAGTACCACCACCATCAGCATTACCCGTACCCCATTCAGAAACAAAGACCGAGAGGCCAGCCTTCATTGCCTTTTCACCATTCGTGCCTTCGCAGCTTCCGCCCCAACTGTAGTTTCCTTCCCAACAATGGCTATTGGCGTAATAGTGCAAAGTATAAGCGACATTTTTCTTCGGGTCGTTGACTTCATTCCCAATGACTTCCTGCGGTTTCTGATCCCAACTGGGCGTACCTACAAGAATCAAATTATCAGAGTGTTGACGAATAGCCGAAACAACTTGATCCGCATAAGTCTTGATAGAGCTCCAGGAAATACTAGTCGGCTCGTTATAGACTTCGAAAATCACATTGTCATATTGGCCGTAGGTTTCTGCAGCCCAGCTAAAGAAACTCACGGCATCAGAAGTTTGATTTTCTGCCTGATGAGAATGCCAGTCGATAATCACATAGATATCATTCTTGACTGCCGCCTCGACCACAGCTTTCAACATTTTCTTTTGCTTGTCGGCACCACCAGTCAGATAGCCTCTGCCATAATCCCAAGATTCACTGACACCCATAGCGAAACGGACGATTTCAATTTTCATGTCCTTCACCATGGTATTGATAGCCGTTTCTGTATAAAAATCAGTAGAGGAAGCTTCTGCAGAACTCCAATAAAGGCTCATGCCCTTGACCTGGACTTCATTTCCAGATGTGCTATAGCTCGGACAAGAACCATAGATACGGCCATGTCCATCGGAGTTCTTGCCAGCCTGCAGCTGACCATACTGGCTCACCGGGCCCACGCGGGTCGGGGTAACGGCAGCAGAAGAAATAGAAATAAACCCTGCGGCAAGCACCGTAAGGCCAAAGAGATTAACGATTCTAGAAATTTTCATGTGTGTAAATTTAGCTTTTCAGAGCTCATTTTCCACGTGATTGAAAGCACATAACAAATTGATAATGTTTACACACGTAGACTAACCACGCCAAATGCGGAACAATGAACCCCACAAAAAAAGAACCCCTGCGTACAGCAGGGGAACCAAACGCGTTTGCGACAGAAAACGAATTAGTTTTCGTTGTTGTGCATTTCCATCTGTTCGCGGTCCATCGTGTGCTGCAAGTATTCCTTGAAGTCACGATCGATGTTCACACCGTCGAGGTCGAGGTCATCGTTTTCCAACACGAACACGGCGCTCGGGTTATCGAGCCAGCCGACCACGTCCACCTGATCGAGTTTCATGGACTTGTCACCAGCAGCCTGTGCAACGTATTCAATCTTGGACTTCTGAACCCAGCCCTGTCCGCAAGGACCTTTCACGAGCACTTCCGTTTCGCCGTCCTTAAGGATCGTCAGTTCATCATTAAAGCCTGCGGTACAAACGACGGAACCACCATCTTTTTCCTTGGTCAGGTCCACGTCACCCAGCTTAGATTTAACCTTCTTGCCGGCAGCGAAAGAAACGCTAACCATCAGAGCAAGAGCAATTAAGAGCACCTTTTTCATATCTTTCCTCAGAAACAGGTTAAAAACTTGACAATGCAAGTACGAATATACCTTTTATTTTTGACTTTCGTCAGATTTTCTTTTAAATTTTTGCGATATGAAGAAGATTTTACTTATTTTGGCCATCATTTTGGCACTTTTG
>Ga0310786_10009462_pt1 | contig 12371 bp, 10 predicted proteins | sample AusTroGonzalo_MG_FD_203881 | JGI IMG/M metagenome (GOLD analysis project Ga0310786, IMG submission 203881) | Bovine rumen microbial communities from tropical cattle in Woodstock, Queensland, Australia - Gonzalo_03 (v2) (version 2) | ecosystem: Host-associated > Mammals > Digestive system >...
GAGGGAAGGTGAACACGAGGTTTGGCACGACAGGATAGCAGATGGGGTCGGTGGTCTTGCCTAAAAGCAGATCGGCGATATACTGGCTCTCGAAAAATGCCGTAGGTGTCAGTTTGGGGATGCGCTTATCGACGGCATCACCTGTGGCAAAGATGTTTTTAACCGAGGTACGCATGTGGTCGTCAACCTTGATGCCTCGCGGACCAGCCTCGATACCAAGAGCTTCGAGTCCCATGTTCTCGTAGTTCACAGGGCGTCCCGTGGCTTGCAACACATAGTCGGCCTCCACCTCAAAGCCCTTCTTCGTCTTCACAAGCAGTCCGGTAGCAGTCTTCTCTATGGCGCTGACTTCTTCACAATATTTGAACTGGGCACCCTTCTTCTCCATGCGGGCTACCACCTCGTCAACATATTCTCTTGGATACATCTTCAAGGTATGGTCGCCGTGGTCGATGACAGTCACCTGACGCCCTAAGTCAATAGCCATCGAGGCAAACTCCATCGAAATAATGCCGCCGCCGATGAATACAATGCGCTGGGGCATCTTCTCGAGACTGAGCATATCGCGGCTACCGCAGATATATTCCTTGCCAGGAATGTCGAGTTTGTCGTCACGCTGACCAGGGCCGAGGATAATGTACTCAGCAGTATATTCCTTGCCATCAACCACAATGGTATGGGCATCTTTCAGACTGCCGTGACCTTGAATACAGGTGCAGCCGCTTTGCTCCATCATGGGCTTTGCCATATTTTTGTAGGCGTCGATGAAGGGGATTTTATACTGCATCAGTTTCTCCCAGTTAATCTCAGGCACTTTGTCAATCACACCAACTTTGAGATAGTTCTCCATAGCGGTGGTGAGTTCAAAGGGACCGTCGAGCATAATCTTGGCGTTGCAGCCGTAGTTGGTGCAGGTTCCGAACCACAAGTCGCGCTCAACAGCCGCAACTTTTTTGCCAGCTCTACCCAGAATACGCGCAGCAAGATCGCATCCGTGACCACAGCCCACAAATATAGCATAAAAATCGTAATCTGCCATAATCTCTTTGTTTAGATAGTAGTTTATGCGGGTTGCCACTTGCAGCGGACGGGCGACACGATGGCACCCTCTTTCTTCAACTCTGCAAAAGCTTTATCCACCTCCTTGCGGTCGATACCTGTGATCTCCGCAATCTTGCCAGCGTTAACGGGAGCACCGAACTCACGCATGGCCTGTAAAACCTTCTCCTTCATAATTTTCAATTGTCAATTAGGTTACATCTGTGTTATCAACCAATTCTGTGCACCAATCTTCTCTATCATTTCGAGTGTGCCCTGACTCCAGTAGAGGTCTTCCTCCTCGTCAGCCAGATAAGCCTTCAGAATGTCGAAGGTAAGATAGTCCTCGCATACTGAACCCATGCACTTGCGCAGCAACTCTACGCCTGGCTCCTGAATCTTCAGGTCAACCTTGATATACTCAATAGGATCGTAGCACAGCTCGCGTGGCTCGTGCTTCTCCACCTTCACCTCGCCACCCAGGTCGAGGATGCGGTCGATGAACTTCTCCACCCATTCCATCTCCTCATTATAATGGCCGATGTACTTCTCGCCCAGCTTTGCAAAGCCCTGAGCCTTGAAAATCTGTCCCTGTACCTTGTGTACGAATGCGCCCTCAGAGAGGCCTGTTACGAAGAACTGTAAAGCTTCAATTGATTTCTGTTTGTCCATAGTTTAAATTTTTAAAGTGAATATTATGTTATAATTACGTTGGCAAAGGTACGACATATTTTTCATTGTTTTGCAAGCCATAACGAAACAAAAACCGACTAAAACGAAACAAATAATAAAAATAATTTGTATATTTGCGGCAAAATATGCCACAATATGTATAACCTAAAAGAATATTGGAATCTCAGACGCCTTCCTATGCCTGAAAATGCATGGGACGGAAACGTTATCTGCATGAAAACCAACGCGAAGTGGACATTAGGCTCTAACGAAACACGCGGATTCCTATCTTGCTATACATTTACGATTGTCACACGCGGCTGGGCTACCTTATTATATAATAGTCGCGAACTGACACTGCACGAAGGCGACCTCTACATCTATTCGCCAGGCTTCGAAATTACTGTGCTACAGGCTTCCGACGATTACAGCGGCATCTGCCTGCTGGCCGACGAGCGCTTTACGTTTAGTCTGCCAACGGTGCGCGATGCCATCCGCACGGCCTACTTCAACGTGGTAGAACTCACCTCACCTGTGCTGTCGTTAACAAACGACGATTTCCGCCGTCTGCGCGAACTGATGCTGATGATGATTCATTATCAGCAAACAGACCTGCCGCAAGTAAGCGACAGTCTGCGAATGCTCTACAACCTGTTCCTCACCGACCTTTCCACCATCCAGCAGCGCACCATCCACGAGCATCGCTTCCCCAAGCGCGTCGAAGAAATCTTCCTCGGCTTCATCCACCTGCTGCCCCAGCACTTTGCCGAGCATCACGACATTGGTTTCTATGCCTCCAAGCTCTGCATCACCACCACCTATCTCTCTCGCGTTGTCCGTCAGGTATCAGGTGGTCGCACCGTTGTCGACTACATCAACCAAATGCTCCTGATGGAGGCCACCTTCCTGCTGCGCCAGACCTCGCTGAGCATCACCCAGATTTCCGACCAGCTTCATTTCGCCGAAGTAACCACCTTCGCCCGCTTTTTCAGTAGGATGAAGGGCATAACCCCAAGAAAATTTAGAGAAGGAAAACAGATATGATGAACTTCAATTCCTATATTGACGGACTTGACATCTCGGCCGTGAAAGAATATTTTGTCAGTCATGGACGACAGATGCAGTATTCTAAAGGCGATTATGTCGTCAAGGCCGGCGAAGAATCACGCCTCATTGGGTTTGTTGAAAGTGGATATTTCAACTACATCGTACGCAATGCATCTGAAGAAAAAGACTATATCACAGGCTTCGCCTTTGAAGGAGAGTTTGTGGGCGATTATCCCAACTGTCTTTCAGGCAAAACATCAGAAGTGACTATTGTGGCTGGCACCTCTTGCAAGGTCTTTCTGCTGACTGGCGAGGAATTGCGCCAGATGCTTGATGCCAACGGAATGAGCGAACTCAAACAGACCATCTCCGACCAACTCTTCTCACAGGTCTACACACAATATCTTGACACCTATCGCATGACCACCAGAGAACGCTATAGGCAATTACTGCAACGCTGTCCTGAATTAGTGCAGAATATCAACCTCAAAGATATTGCCTCGTATCTGAAAGTGACACCCACAACCATCAGCAACATCCGCAGGGAAATCACTTTCGGACTGTAAACTCTCAAAACGTTTTGAGAGTTTACACTCACACAGGTATTTATCTGTTTATTTGCGTCTCTGGTTATGGCCTTCGCATTACCTTTGCACGCAAAAAAGCACTATGAATATCGTTATCATCGGAGCCACATCAGGCATTGGCAAGAGTCTTTTCCAGAAGTATGCAACAGAAGACAACAGGATTGGCATCATCGGCCGGCGTGGTCATCTGCTTGACGAGCTACGCCAACAATATCCGCAAATAGCCATCGCAGCCAAGGCAGACATCACAAACACAAACGAGATTGAGCAAGCCATCACCATGCTTCGCGATGAGTTCAGATACATTGACCTCGCTATTGTGTGTTCTGGAACGGGCGACATCAACACCACACTCAACTATGCCATTGAACAGCCAACCATCAACACGAATGTCGTGGGCTGGACGTTTGTCGTTGACCTCATCTATAATCTTTTTGAGTTTCAAGGTTTTGGCCATCTTGTTGCCATCACCTCCATAGGCGGGCAGCGAGGCGAGTCAATGGCTCCAGCCTACAGTGCATCAAAAGCTTATCAAATCAACTACCTGGAGAGTCTGCGCAAGCGAGCCTACAAAAGCAACAGCTACGTCAGAGTGACAGACATCCGGCCAGGTCTCGTTGATACAGCAATGGCCAAAGGCGACGGACTGTTCTGGGTGATGCCCGTCGAGAAAGTGGCCAGTCAGATTATCTCTGCCATTCGAAAGAAGAAGTCGAAAGCCTACGTCACCAAGCGTTGGCACCTCCTGGCTATCATCAACAAAAACCTGCCTTATCGTCTGTATAAAAGGATGTAATCTGATTCTCGTTGCCAACGGCGCAGTGGTTAGTATCCTGCAATAGTTCCTTTGTAGTTATCTTACGAGTCCAGCCAGCGTTTCACGGTGGCAACCTTATCCTTGCTCACAATAATCTCGGCTTCAGGAAAGGCTGTTACGTGGATGCGCATCTTACCCAGGAAATAGGTGGAGAGTTTGCTCACAGCTGCGGCACTGACGATGAACTGACGGTTCACACGCATAAAGCGCTGCGGATCCAGTTGACTCTCAGCCTCCTCAAGGGTCATGTTCAGAGCGTGCGTCTTGCCGTCGAGCGTGCACAGGCGCACCACCCCATCACGGATGGTGATATGACTCACGTCGCTCACAGGCACAATCAGGAATTCGTCGGCCCGATGAGGAATCAGGAAACGTTCGCGATAGCGGATGGTCTGACTCTTTACGGAAGCCAGCAATTGAGCGATGGCATCAGTGGTGGATGGAGAATTGACAATTGATAATTGAGAATTGACAATTGGTTTAACCTTCGTCAAAGCCGTGTGCAGTTCCTCGCTGTCGATGGGTTTCAGCAGATAGTCAATGCTATTGAACTGGAAGGCCTGCACAGCGTATTGGTCGTAGGCGGTGGTAAAGATAACGGGGACGGCCGACGGCACCGTCTTCAGCGACTCAAAACTCAGGCCGTCGCCTAGTTGGATATCGCTCAGAATCAGGTCTACATCAACATGAGCCTCATCAGCGAAAAAGGCCTTCACCTCGGCATTACTGGTGCAAATGCCCACCATCTCGTGCTCACCTTCGAGCATGCGCTTCAGGCGGTCGGCACTACTCTGTTCGTCCTCAATAATCAGTATCTTCATATCAATGGGATTGTTACACAATAGTTATCCGCCGTCTCGCGTATCTCCACTTTCTTGTCTGTCAGCAACCGATAGCGCTCGGCGATGTTATGCTGCCCTACGTGGGTACTCTCGCCCGTCGTGATAGGTTGTTTGCGGTTGCTCACGCTAATGCGCTGGCCGTCGCTTTTTACATCGATGACGAGTGGATGGGCCGTGGTGTGCTCGTTGTGCTTGATGGCATTCTCTATCAGCATCTGCAGGGCGGCAGGCGGCAGCTGACCCTCACCATGAATCACCTCATCGGCTATTCTCACCTGTATGCCCTCGCCAAAACGTTGCTTCAGCAAAGCCAGATAGCGCATCAGGAATTCCAGTTCCTCCTGCAGCGCCACCGTGTTGTGATCCAGGTGCTGCAGCGTGTAGCGATACACCCTCGAGAGGTTCATCAGATAGTTGGATGCCCGCTTGGGATCCACCTCAATCAGGTCGGCCAGGATGCTGAAGTTATTAAATACGAAGTGCGGACTCAACTGGTTCTCCAATGCCTGCAAGCGAAACTTATCGCGCTCACGTTCAGCCTTCTCGCGACTGCGCCAGTAGTACAGCGTCACCACCGTAGTAAACAGGCAGCAGGCAGCATAGTCCACCAGCACCATCCCTGAAGTGAAGGGCCATCCCTGACTCAGCATTTCCCTGAACTCCTCATCGGTTATCAGCCACATCAGGTAATAGAACAGTAGTCCCAGCACCGACAATCCCAGCACCAGCAATACCCCGTGTATCGATCGCTTCATCTTCATTCGCTTGCAAATATACAAATAAATATGAGAATTACCACAAAAAACCAAACTTCAAGCATACATATTATTGTTTTTTAATAGGCTTGCGCTCGAACCGCTCCTGTAGAGTCTGGAAAAGTATGAAGAGAACCGGCACCACAAAAAGCAGTCCAAGCGTGCCTAACAGCATGCCACCAACGGTGCCCACACCAACCGTGCGGCTGCCATTGGCGCCAGCACCCGTTGCAAACATCAGGGGCAGCATGCCGAATATCATGGTGAGCGAGGTCATGAGAATGGGGCGCAGGCGCATCTTGGCCGCCATATAGGCACTCTGCCTGAGTGTCATGCCAGCGGCGCGACATTGGCTGGCATATTCCGTCAGCAGGATGGCCGTCTTACAGAGCAGACCCACCAGCATAATGAGACCCACCTGCAGATAAATGTTATTCTCAACGCCAAAGAGCCAAGCAAAGAGGAACGAGCCCATGAGTCCGAAGGGCACGCCAAGGATGACGGCCAAGGGAATAAAGAGACTCTCGTAGAGGGCCACCATGATGAGATAGACGAAGAAGATGCAGATAACGAAGATGATGAGGACATTCGAGCCCGACTGACTCTCCTCACGGGTGATGCCGCCAAACTCGATGCCGTAGCCCACTGGCAACTCCTTCGCAGCCACCTCGCGGATGGCACGGATGGCATCGCCCGTACTGTGTCCCTTAGCCACAGAACCACTCAAGTCGATGCACGAAATCATGTTAAACCTGCTAAGCGACTGCGGCATGTATTCCTTGGTAAGCGTGACAAACTGACTGGCAGGCAACATCTGTCCGTCCTTGGAACGCACAAACAGACGGTCGAGCGACTGCACATCGGCACGTTCCTCAGGGCGCAACTGCATGGTAACCTGATACACCTGGTTGTATTTATTGAAGTTCGACACATAGTTACTGCCCAGGAACGAACTGAGTTCGCTGAGCACAGCCGAGGGCGACACGCCCATCTTCTTGCAGCGCGAGGCATCCACATCCACACGATATTGCGGATAGTCGATAGCATAGCCCGAGTAGGCATCAGTCACCTCAGGGCGCTGGTTCAGGGCCTCGCTGAAACGTCGACTCACCTCGAAGAACGTACGCAGGTCCTGGTCGTTCTTGTTGGTGATGCTCATCTCGAAACCACCACCACGACCATAACCGTCAATCATACCTGGTGAGTTGGCAAAGCTCTCGGCCTCGTGCTCGTTGGCCAGGATGGCGTTGATGCGCTCAGTAATGGCCCACGACGTGTGTGCCTTGCCACTACGCTCACCCCAGGGTTTCAGTTGTATCTGAATCATCGCCTTGTTGGCACCACCAAAGCCAGTGACGCCACCCACGCTCTCCACCTCTGGCAACTGCTGTATCTGGTCGGTCAGTCGCACCATCACCTTCTCGGTCTTGTCCATCGTATAGCCCGATGGCGTACTCAGATCCACCATCAACGACCCCATATCCTCATCAGGTACGAAACCTGTTGGCACCACACGCATCAGCACTGCTGTCATCACGCTAGCCACAGCAATGGCACCCACGGCCAGCCACTTGCGACGCATCAGCATCATGGCCATCTTGGCATAGCGACCCAACAGGGCTTTGAAAGCGATATTATAGGCAGTTGAGAGTTTAGAGTTTAGAGTGTAGAGTTTTCTACCGCTTGAGGGTGACTCCGCAGAGGGTTTCAGTATCAGGGCACAGAGGGCTGGTGCCAAGGTCATAGCCACCAGCAGCGAGATGCCCACAGCCACAGCCATCGTCAGTCCAAACTGCTTATAGAAGATGCCGTTGGTGCCTCCCATAAACGATACAGGGATAAAGATGACCATGAACACCAAGGTGGTGGTGAAGAGGGCCGACGTGAGTCCACCCATAGCATCGACAGCAGCTTTATGACTGGAACGGCAACCTGCATCAAATCGCGCCTGCACAGCCTCTACCACCACAATCGAGTCGTCCACCACCGTACCAATCACCAACACGAGGGCAAAGAGTGTCAGCATGTTGATAGAGAAGCCTGCCACAGCCATAAAGGCAAAGGTGCCGATGAGCGACACGATGATGCCAAGTGCAGGGATGAGTGTGGCACGCAGATTCTGCAGAAAGACATAGACGATGAAGAGTACCAGCAGGATGGCCAGCACCAGCGTGACGATGACCTCATGGATAGAGGCAAAGAGGAAGTCGTTGGTGTTGTCGAACGTCACTATACGGATGTCCTTGGGCATCGTTTGCTTGACGTCGGCAAGCAACTTATCAATGTCCTGGTTGATGCGTGTGGCATTGGAACCTGCCACCTGAGAGACGCTGCCCATCACGCCTGGGTGACCGTTGATACGGTTGATGTACGAATAGTCACTCTGTCCCAGTTCCAGATCGGCCACATCCTTCAGGTGCAGTTCCTCGCCTGTGTTTTTCGAAGCTAATACCAGATTTTCAAATTCGCTGACGTCCTGCTTGCGACCTGTGTAGCGCAACGTGTATTGGAAAGTACGCTTGGTGTTCTCGCCCAGCGAGCCGATGCTCGCCTCCACGTTCTGTTCCTCCAGCAGCGTGGTGATATCGCTGGGCACAATGCCATGACGGGCCATGGCATCGGGTTTCAGCCAGATGCGCAGGGCATACTGTCCACCCCACACCTCGCACTTACCCACACCCTGGATACGCAGGATGGCAGGACGAAGGTTATTATAAAAGTAGTTGGATAAAAAGTTTTCATCGTAGGTGCCGCCAGGGCTCTCCAATGCCAGGATGCGCAACTGGCCAGGCTGCTGTTTCTCCACACTCACACCACTCTTGGTCACCTCGGCTGGCAACTGTGCCTGCGCCTGTACCACACGGTTCTGCACGTTCACTGCTGCCATATCGGCATTGGTGCCCTGCTTGAAGAATATACTGATAGAGGCCGAACCGTTCGAGGCCGACGACGTCATATAGGTCATGTTGTCCACACCATTGATGGCCTGCTCCAGTGGTGCCAGCACACTCTTCTGCACAGCCTCGGCACTGGCACCAGGATAGCTGGCCCACACATTCACCGTTGGGGGCGCAATGTCTGGATACTTTTCTATGGGCAGTCGCGTCAGTGCGATGATGCCCACCGTCACGATCATGATATTAATCACGATGCTCAACAGCGGACGGTCTATAAATGTCTTAATCTTCATCATCCTTCTTACATCTTACATCATACATCTTACATCTTATATCTCTTGTCCTTCCTTCACGTAGTTGGCACCCTTGGCCACAATGACATCGCCCTCGCTGATGCCACTGGTCACCACATAGTGCTGGCCGTCGTTCATGGGCAGAACGGTGATGAGGGCCGACTCAGCCTTACCCTTCACCACCTTATATACATATATCTTATCCTGAATTTCGTAGGTCGCCGTCTGGGGAATCACGATGACCTGGCGCAGGGTGTTGGGAACCACCAGTCTGCCTGTGCTGCCACTGAGCAGCAAGCCGTCGGCATTGGGAAACACGGCACGAGCACTGACGGCGCCTGTCTGACTCTCAACCACACCACTGATGCTCTCCACATGGCCTTTCACGCTGCAGGTGTCGCCATTGGCCGTCAGCAGACAGACTGGTGGGAAGGCTTTAACGGCCTTGTCCAGCGAACCATGCTGGGCCATGCGACTCATCACGTCGCGCTCTGTCAGCGAGAAATACACGTACATCTCCTGCGCATCGGCCACGGTGGTGAGGGCGCCCTGCATGGTGGGACTCACATAGTCGCCCACACGATACGGCAGACTGCCCACCACGCCGTCCGACGGACTGTGCAACACGGTGTACGACAGGTTGGTGCGCGCTGTTTCCAGTTGCGCCTGCGCCTGCTGCAGTTGTGCCTTCGCCATGGCCAGACTCGAGGCCGATGTGCGCAACTCGTGGTCGGACACCACCTTGTGGGCGTGCAGTTCCTTACTGCCATCGTAGCTCAGCTGTTCCTTCGTCAGGTTGGCCTTTGCCACCTCAGCATTCGCTGCAGCCGCCTTCACCTCGGATTGATAGTTTGCCTGGTCAATCACAAACAGCACCTGTCCTTTCTTCACGTGCTGTCCTTCCTTCACCTTTATCTCGCGCAGATAGCCCTCCACGCGAGGGATAATCTTCACGCTCTGACGCCCCTCCACGGATGCCGGGTAACTCTCACTCAACGTAATATCCTGCTTCGAAACTGTCATCGTCTCGAAGCTTTTCTGGTCGGCCATATCCTCGCCGCCCTTATTCTGGCAGCTCATCAGCATCGTCATCGCTGCCGTCAATAAAAAAAATACTTCCTTCTTCATATCGCTGGCAAAGGTACTGCCCTTATGTGCGAAATAAAAGAGGAAAACAGGTGAAACGGGAAAAAAGGCGGGTGAAGTACATCATGAACAGTGTGTGAAGGAATTCAAAAATCCGCTTTTTCTTCTCAGCTTCGCAAAAAAAGTGCTACCTTTGCCAACTCATTCATCAAATAAGAGCAGATAATACATGAACAACAATACCAAGTGGGTGGCTTGTTGGGGCAACGCCACCAGCATCACCGACCGTCGCGAAGCCACCTATGCCAAGAACCTCACATTGCGCTATCCCATCCGCATGTGCTTCAGTGGCAGTCAGTTGCGCTTCCGTTTCTCTAACCTCACAGGCACGGAGCCTGTCGTACTGTCGAAGGTGTTCGCTGACCATACGCCCATCACCTTTGGTGGCGAGAACAGCGTGACGCTGATGCCAGGCAAGGAGATGGAAAGCGACGCCATCAGTCATGCCGTGAATCGTGGCGACATGGTGAACGTGAGCTTCTATCTAGCCGACTTTACCCAGATGAACAGTGGCACGCTCATCACTGGCCCACTCTCCAAGGGCTTCTATGCCTATGGCGACTATGCCGAGGCCGACGAGCTGCCTCTCGACCTCACACGTCGCACCAACTGGTTTTATTTCCTGAACACCATCGACGTGCTGACCTCAGAAGAGAATCACGCCATCGTTTGTTTTGGCGACTCCATCACGGCGCAGTCGTGGCCCGACTATATGGCTCAGATGGCCTTTGGCACCAATGCCGCCATCATCCGTCGTGCCGTCAGTGGCACGCGTATCCTGCGCCAGTACGACTGCATCACCTATCAAGCCTACGGACTGAAAGGTGCCACCCGTTTTCCCATCGAGATGAACGTGGCTGGTGCCACCGATGTGATCATCCAGCATGGCATCAACGACATTATCCATCCTGTGGGCACGGATGTCAACCCCTTCCGCCCATGGAGCGACCTGCCCACGGTCGAGGAGATGCAACAAGGGGTGGAGGATATCTATGTGAAACCTGCCAAGGCCATGGGACTGAAGGTTTGGAGTGGCACCCTGTTGCCCATCTACGGCTGGCGCACCTACAACGAGCAGCGCGACCAGATGCGACAGCAGTTCAACGAGTGGCTGCGCACATCGCCCATCTTCGACGGATGCATCGACTTCGATGCTGCCGTACGCAGCAACGCCAACCCCAAGGCCTTTGCCGATGGCTTTGACAGTGGCGACCACCTGCATCCCAGCGAGCGTGCCTACGAGGCCATGGCTCAGGCTGCCGCCCACGTGCTATTGACTGAATGAAACGTTATAATGGGTTGGTGTCGATTTGAACACAGGCTTCAGGACCTGTCCCGCTGATCTTCAAAAGGAAAACTTGTGTTTTCTTTTTATGATGTTTACGAGTGGTAAATATGATGTTTACGAGTGGTAAATATGATAGTTACATGTGAAAAGTATCATCAATACAGATATACAGATATACAGATGAAATTTAAAAACTCTACGCGTACATGCGTGCGCATGTACGCGAATAACTCTTAGAAAACATCTGTATCATCTGTATCTGTATGTTTGGTCTCCTGCGCTATGATGCTGCGAATTACTGTGGCAAGTGCGGTAAGCTGCTGTTGTGTCATTGTCTAAGTTTTGTTAATTTGATTTTTAATATTTTTTCGATGTGCGAAATTAATAATTATTTTTGTGGGTATCTGACATAAGTGACACACAAAGCTAAAAAATGCGAGACAAAACGTAAACAATTAAGATATTTTAATGGTTTTCGAAGATCAAGGGGACAGGTCTGAAGTGAACCTTTAAGTTGTGTCCAACTTTCTGGGTTCACTTCAACAGTGCTATTCAGCCCAAAAAACATTGGGGTTCACTTCGTGCCTGTCCCGCTGATTTGTTATAGCTTCTTCAATTGCTTTAACACATGTTTTTCTGTTAATGGTTTTTTCATACCAAAACTAACCGCAACATCAAAATCTATTTTATCTGTAACAGATTTCGGAAGTACTACCATTTGACGCAAGAATGAGGTTTGTTCTATCTGTTCTATAACAAATTCATCTGAAGTTTTTGGCAAAAAATCTCTTTTAGTACGAATGTTCGTACCAGAAGACCCCAAAAAGAAAACAACTCTTTTATTACAGAAATCAAATTGCTCCCTTTGATTACAAAATAGAATATTAAAATATGTCCCTTCTACATTATTTAAAATTGAAGTATCGTCTATACCCATTTTATCAAAATGATCTAAAACAAACTTATAATCATCTTTATTTAGTATATAT
>Ga0310786_10009463_pt1 | contig 12370 bp, 10 predicted proteins | sample AusTroGonzalo_MG_FD_203881 | JGI IMG/M metagenome (GOLD analysis project Ga0310786, IMG submission 203881) | Bovine rumen microbial communities from tropical cattle in Woodstock, Queensland, Australia - Gonzalo_03 (v2) (version 2) | ecosystem: Host-associated > Mammals > Digestive system >...
CGGTCTCAAGCCTGTGCAGCGACGCATCCTTCATTCGATGAAACGGATGGATGACGGACGTTACAATAAGGTGGCGAACATCGTGGGACACACGATGCAGTTCCATCCTCATGGCGATGCCTCCATCAAGGATGCTTTGGTGCAGATGGGACAGAAGAATCTGCTCATCGACTGCCAGGGTAACTGGGGTAACATCCTCACAGGTGACGATGCCGCTGCCGGTCGTTATATTGAAGCTCGACTCTCTAAGTTTGCGCTCGATGTCTTGTTCAATCCCAAGACGACTGAGTGGAAACTTTCTTACGATGGACGTAACAAGGAACCTATCTCATTGCCAGTCAAATTCCCACTCCTCCTCGCTCAGGGAGTGGAGGGCATCGCGGTGGGCTTGAGTTCCAAGATACTTCCTCATAACTTCAACGAACTGTGTGATGCGGCTGTGCACTACCTGCACGACGAACCTTTCCAGCTCTATCCCGACTTCCAGACGGGTGGATCCATCGATGTGTCAAAGTACAATGATGGTCAGCGTGGCGGTTCAGTCAGAGTACGTGCCAAGATTGAGAAGCGCGACAACAAGACCCTTGCCATTACGGAGATTCCTTATGGCAAGACGACTGGTTCGCCTTCGAAGCCAAGCCAGTTCATTGACTCCATCCTGAAAGCGATTGAGAAGGGCAAGATCAAGGCACGTAAAGTGGAAGACCTGACGGCTGCTGGTGTGGAGATTGTCATCCACTTGATGCCTGGTGCATCGAGCGACAAGACCATCGATGCCCTCTATGCCTTCACGGATTGCGAAATCAGCATCTCGCCCAACTGCTGTGTGATTGACGACCGTATGCCGAAGTTCCTCACCGTAAGTGATGTGCTGCGTAAGAGTGTCGATTACACGAAATACCTTATCAAGCGAGAACTGGAAATCCGTCGTGGTGAACTCCTGGAACAGCTGCACTTCTGTTCTTTGGAGAAAATCTTCATCGAGGAACGCATCTATAAGGCGAAGGAATTTGAAAATGCCAAGAACATGGATGTGGCGGTTGAGTATGTGGATTCCCGTTTGAAGCCGTTCTATGAGCAGTTTGTGCGTGAGGTGACCAGAGACGACATCCTGAAGCTGATGGAGATCAAGATGGCTCGCATCCTGAAGTTCAACAAGGACAAGGCCGATGAACTCATAGCCCGTCTGAAAGCAGAACTGGAGCAGATTGAGCGTGACCTTGCCAACTTGGTGGAGGTGACAGCCGAGTGGTTCCGCTTCTTGCAGAAGAAGTATGGAGCAGAACACCCACGCTTGACGGAGATTCGCAACTTCGACACCATCCAGGCAGCGACGGTGGCAGAGGCTAACCAGAAGCTCTACATCAATCGTGCAGAGGGCTTCATCGGTACGGGTCTGAAGAAGGACGAGTGGATTTGCAACTGCTCAGACATCGACGACATCATCATCTTCTACAAGGATGGTACGTATAAGGTCATCAAGGTGGCAGAAAAGGTGTTCATTGGTGAGACGGAACGCAGCAAGGCAGAGAAGCGCAAGGTGGAGGTGATTCATGTGGCTGTGTTCAAGAAGAACGATACGCGCACCATCTATAACGCCACCTATAAGGATGGCAAGACAGGGGTGACTTACATCAAGCGATTCAACGTGTCGAGTGTGACCCGTGACCGCGAGTATGACCTCACGATGGGTACACCTAAGTCGAAGGTGACGTGGTTCTCAGCCAACAGCAATGGTGAGGCTGAAATCATCAAAGTGACGCTGAAGCCACAGGAGAAGCTGAAGAAGCTGGTCTTCGAGAAGGATTTCAGCGAGATAGAAATCAAGGGTAGGGCAGCACGAGGCAATCAGCTGACCAAGCACGAGATATTCCGCATCCAACTGAAAGCACATGGTGGCAGTACGTTGGGTGGTCTGAAGGTTTGGTGGGATCCCGACATCCAGCGCATCAACTACGATGAGCATGGCGAGTATCTGGGTGAGTTCATGAACAACGACCAGATTCTGGTGATCCTGAAGACGGGCGAGTACTACTTGACCAATTTCGATGCCAACAACCACTACGAGCAGAACATCCTGCGCATCGAGAAGTTCAAGGCGAAGAAGGTTTGGACGGCTGTGTTGTGGGATGCAGAGAATCAGAACCAGCCCTACATCAAGCGTTTCATGTTCGAGGATTCGAAAAAGAAACAGAGCTTCCTCGGGGAGAATCCAGAGAGCCAGCTGATTCTCTTGACCGACACCCCATACCCATTGTTCGAACTGACGTTCAATGAGCCAGACTCCTTCCGTGGACCTCTGCAGGTGGATGCCGATGAGTACATTGGTGTCAAGGGCTTCAAGGCGAAGGGTAAGCGACTCACCACCTATGCGTTGGCTGAGGTGAAGGAACTTGAACCTGCTCGTGTGCCGGAACCAGAAGTGGAGGAAGAACCAGAGGAAGTGGAAGAGGTGGTTGATCCCGATGAGGGCAAGAGCGATGGCGATATCCGCGACGAAATCACAGGACAATTGAAACTCTTCTAAGTCAAAAGATAAAGACCATATTTAAAAGTGAAGGTTACCACCATAATGTATAAGGGTTTAGCAATGGCGATGCTGCTGTTGCTGTCTCTTTGTACCTATGGACAAGAGGAAACCGAAGCGAACAGCGAACAGCTAACGGTCAACTGTCAACTCAACAAGGAAGTCCTTCACTCCACCATGATAGGTTTGGGGTCTTCGAATGTTCTCGACACATATCTCTCTTCCTATAATTATAAAGGTACGGACTATCGCATTCAGCGTGAAACGATGCGTATGACCAATCTGTGGGGCGGGCGAGTGGCTAACCAGTCGTTGATTGACCTGAATGCAGATGTCAACAAGAATCATGCTCGTAACATTGATGAATATGCAGGGGGTATCCGTTATACGCAAGGGTGGTTCTACAACTTCATGGGTGGCAATGTGGTCAATCCTGTTGAGCGTTCACAGTCACATTTCAACTTTGCGGCAGGACTGTCGGCATCGGGTTATCTGGGCGTAGTCTATATCAACCGATCAGGCAACAACCCGGCTCAGGCAAAAGCGGATTTGCTAATCAATGTGAGTGGTATGGCGACCTACGATATGGTGATTGCCAAGCATCACTACCTGTGGCGCTATCAGGTGTCGTTCCCGCTGATGGGCATAGCCTTCTCCCCCAATTACGGACAAAGTTATTACGAGGCATTCGTGGAAGAGAACTACGACCACAACGTGGTGTTTGCTTATCCAGGCAATATGCCCTCGATGCGTCATAAGCTGACCCTTGACATCCCCATCAAGCGTTATACCCTGCGTGTGGGCTATGTGGCGCAATTCCATCAATCTATGTTCAATCATCTGAAGTATCACAGCTATGCTCACGACTTCATGATTGGCTTCAACAAATACCTCTATCGCCGATGAAAAGTGTACTTAGACTTTTAATCCTTAGTTGTTCGTTTTTAGTTTTCCATTCCTGTGTGAAAGAGGACTTCTACGATAACACCAAACAGGGCAATTACGAGGCACTTTGGCGCATCATGAACGAGCACTACTGCTTCTTCGACTACAAGAAGCAGGAATTGGGAGTGGATTGGGATGAGATTCATGCTCGCTATTCCTATAAGATTAATGAGAAGATGACCAATGCCCAGCTCTTCGAGGTGCTTTGCAATATGTTGGCAGAGCTGAAGGATGGGCATGTCAACCTCAGTGCACCCTTTGACTTCGGACGCAACTGGAGCTTCTACGAAGATTACCCAGAGAACTACAACGACAGTATCGCAAAGCTCTATCTGGGGCATAATTATCACATCGCCTCGGGCTTGAAATACATCATTCTAGCTGACAATATCGGGTATGTGCGTTGTGAGACGTTCGAAGAGGGCATTGGCGATGGAAATGTGAGTGTGATGCTGCATAGTTTGGCATCATGCAATGGATTGATTATTGATGTACGAGGGAATGGAGGCGGTCAGTTGACCAAGGCGCACAAGTTGGCGTCACACTTCACGAACGAACGTCTGCTGGTGGGGTACATCTCCCACAAGACGGGCAAGGGACGCAACGACTTCTCCTCTCCCAAGGCTGAATATCTTGACCCTGCTTCTGACGGCATCCGTTGGCAGAAGCCTGTGGTGGTGCTCACCAACCGTGCTGTCTATTCAGCTGCCAACGACTTCGTCAAGTGCATGAAACTCTGTCCGAATGTCACCATCATGGGCGACCGTACAGGAGGAGGTTCAGGTATGCCTTTCAACAACGAACTGCCCAATGGCTGGACGGTTCGCTATAGTGCTGTGATTTATTACGATCAGGACATGCAACATACGGAATTTGGCATCGAACCAGATATCCAATTATCTTTTTCAGGGGCTGATATCGCTCAGAAAAAGGACACCTACATCGAAAAAGCACGTGCCTTCTTGAATGAAAAGAGGTGGACAAAATAGATTTTTCATCTTTCACTTTCCACTTTCCACTTTTTTCCTTACCTTTGCACCCGAATTTGACAGTCTCAGTTCTCAACTGTCACCTTTCAACCTACAAGCGCTTGTGGCGGAATTGGTAGACGCGCCAGACTTAGGATCTGGTATCTCCCGATGTGCAGGTTCGAGTCCTGTCAGGCGCACAAAAAAGGGATGTACACACGTACACCCCTTTCTTTATGATATTTTGTATGTCGTTATCTTTGCTTGTTGACGCTTCGTGCTGCGATGCGTCCTGATACCAGCACCTCGGTTAGGGCGTTACCTCCCAGTCGGTTGCCACCATGAATGCCGCCAGTCACCTCACCTGCTGCAAAGAGCCCAGGGATAGGTTTTCCGGAGGTGTCTAAAACTCTGCGCCAGGAGTCAACCCTCAATCCACCCATCGTGTGGTGTGCCGATGGTGCCATCACGCGGATGGTCAGCACAGTGCTGTCCAACGAATAGGTGGACTTGTCGTAGGTGCCGTCTTCATTTTTCTTGGCACTACCGATAATGGATGTGGCAAATTTCTTGCCCACACCGTCTGGTTCTTTTCCGTTCATGATGGCTTCATCGTAGGAACGGATGGTCTTGACGATATTCTCTGGCACAGCATTAATCTTCAACGATTTCATCAGGGCTGGTAGCTGGTCAATGGTTCGTGCATATTGCTTGCCTGGAATGTCCACACCTCTGATGTCGTTAGGTTCTGTGGTAGCTTCACCTCCGATGTAGAGGAAAGCGCCTGACTTTCCGTTGATGGTGACACCAGTCTTGAATGCCTTGATGCACAGCACGTCACGTTCCTGCGATTCATCCACGAAACGCTTGCCTGTCTCTGGATTCACGAAGATGGCGTCTGAAATGCTTCCGAAGGCGATGCCTCCGTAGTCAGCATATGCCTGTGGCATCAATTGTGTCCAGCCCAGACCCGTTACAGCGGCTCCGATTTCTTGTGCCATCTCGATACCGTCACCTCGCTGTGAAGAACGGTTGGTGGTGCCCATCTGATGACTGAGGTATTCGGGCTTCCAGTAGAGGTTGGTGTTGATGATCTTGCTGATATTGGCTGCATAACCACCAGAGGCGATGATTACCCCCTTCTTGGCGTGTGCCTTCACTTTCGATCCGTCCTGCCTTTCAGCCTTCACGCCTGCCACACGGTCATCATCCATGATGAGTTCGTATGCTGTTGTCGAGGTCAGCACCTTGTTCTTGGGGTTTGCCTTGATGAAAGCGTTATATGGTGCCATCACGTAAGCACCCCAGTTTCCATCGTAGTGCTCAAGTTTGCCGTCACCATCTGTGTCAATGTTGGCTCCCGTCATCCTGTTGCCTCTGAACCACATCTCACCTGTAATCATGATTTGCTTCTCCAAGAACTCTACACCCAATCCCATCAACCAGGGTTTCAATGCAGCACCTTCTTCCACCACTTGCTTTACGAGTTCCAGATCTCCGTAGCACCATTTGTTGTTCTCAGAACTTTGGCGCAGACCTCCGTAGTAGGTTTGGAAGATGTGCAGGTTGTTGGTGGAGAAGAGTGTCAGTTGTGTTTCTGGCGTACCGCTCTTCAACTTGGGTTTTGCCCATGCAAGGTAGGCGCCAATCTCTTTTTTCAGCGCCTGAAGGATGGGGCGATACTCTTTGTGCACACCTCGTTTTGCCAACTCTTCTGGTCTGCCAGGCGTGAAGTCGTGAGTGGTATAATAAAGACTGTCAAAATCCTCTTCTGACCAATTCATGATGAGTTCCAGTTCTTCGATGCCACCTGTTCCCATCTTCACTTTTTCATACATCTCACCGTCATATCCTCTACCCATCTTGGCATCTGGCTGTGCAGGTTCCCACACCAAATAAGGAATGGCGCTCTGATAGATGCCACCCGACACCAGCGTGTTACCGCCCATCTCACCGTTTTTCTCAATCACCAGCACCGTATTGCCCTCAGCGGCAGCTTCAGCTGCGGCAGCCAATCCAGCACCGCCAGCACCCACAATCACCACATCCCATGTGTCGTCAATGTCTGTGGTCTTTCCCGCCAGATCGTTCTTCCTGAACTGGTCGATGTCTGACACTTGTGCATCTTCAGCTGCTTGTGCCACAGCGTTCATCAATGCGTGACTGGTGATGGTGGCTCCAGAGATGGCATCCATGCCAATGCCGTTGGCTTCGATGATTTGAGGAATCAGCTGGTCGAAGGCACAGTCACCGATATGTGGGGTTTCTTCTTGTGAAAGAACCTCAATCTTTGTGACGCATGAATCGCTGAATGTTGTTTTGATACTGATGGGACCGTTATGACCGTTATAGGTGGTTTCGTAGCTGCCAGCCACGAACGTAAGTGGTTTGTCTTGTGCACAACCGCATAGCATCAGTGCGGTCATCATAGTATATATGAACTTTTTCATCATATAAGTAGGAATAGTAAGGTGTCGTAAATTGTCTTATCAGTGTGAATGTGGGCACAAAGGTAAGGAATTCATTTGAATAATCCTCATCTCGTCAAGAAAAAATGATGGTCAAAGGCTAATTTTCCTCATTTTCTTCCTCTTCATCCCCCTTCATGTCCCGTTTTCTCCTCACACTCACCTTCACATCACGCTGTTTGCGAATTTCCTTCGCACGTTCCTTCTCCTCTTGGGTTTCACGTTGTTCTGGGACTTTCTCAGTTTTCACCTTGGGTGCCTTTTCTGCTTTGGGTGCCTTTTCTTCTTTCACCTTTGGCTCTTTTTCTGCTTTGGCTGCCTTTTCCTCCTTTGGCTCTTTTTCTTCTTTCACTTTGACCTCCTTCTCAACCTTTGCCTTTGGCTCTTTTTCTGCCTTGGGAGCCTTTTCTTCAACCACCTTGGGTGCTTTTTCGGCTTGCACCTTTGGCTCTCTCTTCACGGTTGCCCTTGGTTCTTTGGGTGTTTTGGATGCCTTTTCTGCTTTCACTTTCGGCTCCATCTGTACCTTAACGGTCTTGGGGGTGTAGGTCTTGCCCTTGGCCTTTGCCTTTCTTGCAGCCAGCTTGTCCTTTTGCGCCTGTCTTCTGGCACGTTCCAGTTCACGAGTCAGTCGGGTCACTTCCTTCTCGTCTGTTCTCAGCTGTGTTCGGCTGAGTCGCACTTGGTCTTTAGCTGATCTGATGCGCAGTTTCAGTTCTTGCTGGATGGAGTCATTGGCAGTCATCACACGGGTCTGAGCCTGTGTGGGGATGCTCAGGGTGAGCATCATATAAAGGAATAGGATAGTAAGATGTTTCATGTTGATGCTATGTTTTGAGGTCGATGCTTACAGCAGTTCTACTGTCTGCACCAATTTGTTGCTGTTCGAACCCTTGATGAGAATGAGAAATCCTTTGGGCTTTTGGGTGGCGATGGCTGTCTTCACCTCTTCCACGTTGGCAAAGAGTCGGTAGTTGGCAGGATGGCTGGTTTTGGCAAAGTTCTCGCCTACGAGCCACACTTGCTCGAAGCCGCCTTCACCAATCAGGTCAATCACTTTCTGATGCTCTTCGTCGCTCACTTCACCCAGTTCGCCCATCTGTCCGAGGATGCACATCTTGTGCTCTGACTTGATGAGTCGGAAATTGTCGAGTGCTGCCCTCATGCTGGTTGGGTTGGCGTTGTAGGCATCCACCACCAGTTTGTTGTCTTGCGTGATGGTCAGCTGACTGCGGTTGTTCGATGGCGTGTATGCCTCCAAAGCTGCGCTGATGTCGTTGGCTGGCACTTCGAAGTAGGTGCCGATGCAGGCTGCTGCCAAGGCGTTGTCGAGGTTGTACGAGCCGATGAGGTGGGTTTGTACAGTTGACAGTTGACAGTTGACAGTTGACAGGTGTCGCCATTGAAACTTCAGGAACGGGTTGCACTCTACCAATTCGCCTTTCACCAAGAGGTCGTCTGCCTCCTGCTGTCCATACTTCACCAGTTTCAGGTTTTTGCTGATGCCTGCCAGATGCGGGTTGTCGTTGTTGATGAAGGCCGTGCCTTGAATCTCTCGGAGGAAGTCGTATAGTTCGCCTTTCGTACGGATGACGCCCTCGAACGAGCCGAAACCCAGCAAGTGAGCCTTGCCCACGTTGGTGATGATGCCAAAGTCGGGCAGCACAATCTCCACCAGTGTCTTGATTTCGCCTGGGTGGTTGGCGCCCATCTCGATGACGGCGATATCATGTTCCTTCCTCAGTTGCAGCAGGGTCTTGGGCACTCCGATATGGTTGTTGAAGTTGCCCTGTGTGTAGAGCACGTTGTATTTCTTCTTCAGCACGGTGGCAATCAGTTCCTTCGTGGTGGTCTTGCCGTTCGTGCCTGTAATGCCGATGATGGGCGTGCCCAGATGGACACGATGATATTTCGCCAGTTGCTGCAAAGCCACCAAGACATCCTCCACCAGGATTAGCCGCTCGTTTCCCTCCTCAGCATATTCTTTCTCATCGATGATGGCATAGGCTGCTCCTTGTTCCAATGCCGCCTTCGCATAGGCATTGCCGTCGAAGGTTTCACCTTTCAGGGCAAAGAACATCGATCCTTCAGGCACATCACGACTGTCTGTCGTTACAATCGGATGCTGCTGGAACAATGCATATAAATCTTTCTTTTCCATATTCTATTAACTATCTCTAATTCTTATCTCTCACCTCTACTTCAACGCATTGATCAGATAACTCTCTAACTCGTTGCTCGCCAGTCGCAGATGGAACTCACCTCCTTGTGTCACACTGATGGCACCCGTCTCCTCACTCACGATGATGGCGATGGCATCGCTCTGCGACGTGATGCCAAGGGCGGCACGATGGCGCAATCCCAATTCCTTCGGGATGTTCAGGTTGTGGCTCACAGGCAGGATGCAACCTGCTGCAATGATGCGATTGTGGCTGATGATCATCGCTCCGTCGTGCAGTGGCGAGTTCTTGAAGAAGATGTTCTTGATGAGTTCCGTGCTGATGTTGGCATCGATGATTTCGCCCGACTTGATGACATCGCCCAGCGACATCTCACGCTCAATCACAATCAGCGCCCCCACCATGCTCTTGCTCATCGAGTCGCAGGCCAGCACGATGCGCATGATCTGTTGGTCCTCGTGTTCCTCTGCGATATTGGTCTTGTTCTTTACAAAATAGCGTGTAAGGAAATTCAACCGTCGTTGTGAACCCAGCGTGAGGAAGAATCGTCGTATCTCTTCCTGAAACAGGATGATGAGCGCCAGCACACCCACACTGACCAGTTTGTCAAAGATGCTGCCCAAGAGCTTCATCTCCAACATCTGCGACACCACAATCCAGATGATGACAAACACCATGATGCCGTAGAAGACGTTCAGCGAGCCCGACGACTTCATCAGTCGCCATGCGTAGTACAGCAACATGGCAACCAGCAGGATGTCGATAGCGTCTTTTATGCCAAATTCAAACACGTTTTGTAAGTTAAAAGTTAAAAACTAAAAGTTAAAAGTAAAAGTTACCGTTCCGCATGGCAGGTTTCTTTCACTTTTAGTTTTTAGTTGTTAGTTTTTAGTTTATTTATCAGTTTCACCACTTCCACCGCCTCCTTCACATCATGCACCCTCAGGATGCTGGCTCCTTTCTGCAAGGCGATGGTGTTCAGTACTGTAGTGCCGTTCAATGCCTCGTTGGGTGTGCAATCCAGCAGTTTGTATATCATGCTCTTGCGGCTCACGCCCACCAGCAGCGGCAACTCAAACACGTTCAGCATCTCCTGATGCGCCAGCAGTTCGTAGTTGTGGTCGAGCGTCTTGGCAAACCCATACCCAGGGTCGAGGATGATGTCCTTCTGCCCCAAGTCCCTCAGCTGTTGAATCTTCTCCGCAAAATACAACATCACCTCCTTCATCAGATCATCGTAGTGAGGCGCTGCCTGCATGGTCTGGGGAGTCCCTTTCATGTGCATCAGGATGTATGGCACCCCCAACTTCGCCACCGTCTCGAACATTCTCTTGTCCAGTTCGCCGCCCGAGATGTCGTTGATGATGTCAGCTCCCAGCTCTTCCACACACATCTTCGCCACGTCTGCACGAAAAGTGTCCACACTCACAGGCACCTCTGGAGCATCCTCCCTTACCACCTTCATGCCACGTCTCAATCGTGCCATTTCCTCCTCTGCACTCACATCATCAGCGCCTGGGCGTGATGAGTAAGCGCCTACGTCAATCATCGTGCCACCTTCGTCTATAATCTGTCGCACACGCCTTCTGATTGCCTCTTCCGTTTCCGTTCGGCTGTTTGCATAAAACGAGTCGGGCGTTACATTCAGAATGCCCATCACCTGTGGCTCTGAGAGGTCCAACAACCTCCCCCTCACATTCAGCGTATAAGGTAAAAGTCCTTTCATCGGCCACAAAGGTACAAAATTGTTAGGAGTTAGCAGTCAGGAGTTCGCAGTTTTTTGCGGTGATAAACGAAAAAAGGTACAAAAAGAGAGTATCTTGGCCGTGTTCTCTGGAAAAATACTACTGCCTGATGTATTGTATGCCCATCATCGCCGCTAAACCATAGCCCCTCTCTCTTATGCAACATATATACCAATGAAGAAGAGACTCTCACACGGGAGTCCCTTCTTTTTTTCATCATTTTATTTGTGGAATCAGAAAAAGTATGTACCTTTGCCGACAGAAATAAGAACACATTAAAGATATGAGCAAGTACGAGATTCCTTATTTCACAGCCTGCATCCAAGCATTTGGACGACGCTTCTCCATGACACGACAAGCTGCGTTCCGCTATTTGCATGAACACAAAGGTCCGGCATTTTTGATAGAATTTTTCGATGTGGAGCACCTGCAGTCGATGGATGAAACGATAGACGACTTGCTCATTGTCTGCCAAAAAAACGGAGGAAAACTGGCATGACACTCTATCACGGCACAAAACTCAAGTCAAAACCTTATGAATCAGCCCACTCATCATCAAATCGCAAACTATCTGATTGACCATGCTTTGAGCGAACTGGTCAAATACGTGATGGAGGACACGGGCTGCACCGTTGAACAGGCGATGGAACGGGTCTATAATTCAGCATTGATGCCAGCCCTGCAAGATGAAGAAAATGAACTCTACGTACAAAGTCCTGCGTATCTATATGAGATGATGAATGATCAATTGATTCAATACAATGTTGAACATCAACTCTTATGATAATGTCTGACATCTCGCAGATTCGTCAAGAAGTACTCGCTGACACCCACATCACTAACTTTCAACGCCGTGTCTATCTGGAACTTCTCCGCGTGCCTCGTGGTGAAACCATCACCTACGGCGAACTTGCACGTCGTATCGGATGTCGAAGTGCCCAAGCAGTAGGGCAAGCCCTCAAGCGCAATCCCTTCGCCCCAGATGTCCCTTGTCATCGTGTCATTGCCAGCAACGGCACCCTCGGAGGTTTTCATGGTCAACGTACTGGAGAAATGATAGAGAAAAAGCGCAAGATGCTGGAAGAGGAAAAATAGGCTTAATAGTCAATCTGCATTTTTTCGTTCACTCAGCATGTTCTTTTCTCATCATTCCATTATTTTAATTTGTCGTTATTGCGTTATCATTTCCTTATTTTTTGCAAAGATAGCACCTTTCTGTAAGACAAACAAAACTTTTATTTACTTTCATTCAATTGACTACCGTCTTCTTCCCTCTTTATCATATCACCTCTTATTTTTGCAAAGTTAATGTAAGGTTGGCATATGACAAATAAAATTTATCTTTCGCATTTTTTTCTTTGTCTTTCTCATGCCTTCAGCGGGAATCCCCCACACCCTTATCCTTTCACAATCAACCTGTTGCAAAAGGTTTAAATCCGTATCCCTATATCTGTTATAGGAAATCCCCTACTGTTTGGGGATTTTCAGTTTGAAACGCCTGTCAAAAGTCCGTAACTTTGCATCGTCAACCAACAAA
>Ga0310786_10009464_pt1 | contig 12370 bp, 13 predicted proteins | sample AusTroGonzalo_MG_FD_203881 | JGI IMG/M metagenome (GOLD analysis project Ga0310786, IMG submission 203881) | Bovine rumen microbial communities from tropical cattle in Woodstock, Queensland, Australia - Gonzalo_03 (v2) (version 2) | ecosystem: Host-associated > Mammals > Digestive system >...
GGCGGCAATCGCTGCTCCAAAATAAAATGGATTCGCAATTTCGCTATAGTCTGGTTGTTTACCGGTTTTTGGCATGGAGCTAGCTGGAATTTTGTATTCTGGGGCATATTCTTCATGATTATCTTATTGCTTGAAAAGCAATTCCTTCATAAGCTTCTAGAGAAGCTTCCGAAGATAATTAGCTGGATTTATATGTTTATTGTCGTTAATATGGGTTGGCTACTCTTCCGATCGAACTCCTTGGATGATTTGGGCAACATTATAAACTCCTTCTTCCATCCACGAGCTTCGACCGCAGATTTTCTCGCTCATAATTTTTCAATTATTCCATACGTGAACTTTATAATTATCGGTTTGATTTTTATGTTCCCGATAGGAAAGAAATTTAGTGGCAAGTTATTGTCTTGGAAGTGTGGTAGGCTCATCCTTGACCTAATTCTATTGGCACTATTTGGTCTTGGCATCTGTGCGCTCGTGAATAGTTCCTATAACCCGTTTATCTACTTCAGATTCTAAAACCGTCCTACACAAAAAATAACCACCTCGCGGTGGCTATTTTTATAAGTTTTACTCAGCTGGAGTAGCTTCTTCAGCTGGAGCTTCGGCTTCGGCTGGTGCCTCGGCTGGAGCTTCTTCTGCTGCTGGAGCTTCCTCGACAGGCTCTTCCTTTGGTTGGTTCTTGCGGAGCTTGTCAGCGTGCTTTGCCTTGGCAGACTTTGCTGGGGTAGCTTTGTACCAGTCTGGAAGTTTGATGCCGTCTTTCTTCAAGATGAAGGCGACACGAGAAGATGGCTGAGCGCCATTTTTAAGGTAGAATTCCACCTTTTCTTTGTCGAGCACCAATTTCTTGGTAGCTGGGTTGTAATTGCCGACCTCAGCCACAACACGACCCGAGAGAGGGTGGCGCTGGGATTCTTGGACGACTATCCTGTACATCGGAAGATGTGCACGGCCATTACGTTGCATGCGAATCGCGAGCATTTTATCCTTTCTTTAAATAATACTTGGGTTATTATACACTATTTTCTTGAAAAAGAAAAGGGGCCCGCTAGGGCCCCGTAGTTTTATCGCGCCGCTTTTTTATTGGCACGTTTTCTCAGTCTATTCTGATACTTCTTTTCCAGATCCTCCGGACTGATCGGAGTGTTGTGTTTTTGCGCGGTGACTAAGTAATCTTTGTAAGCCTCGCGCCTGTCGATATGAAGTGCCAGTTCGTTGATAAAGAACTTTTCTTCATAGTTAAACGAGATGTCCAGATTCTTGGCACATTCAGCAAGGACCTTAAAACATCTGTCAGCCTTAGCACGCCATTCCTGCAGCTGTTCTCCATAATACTGGAGATCGCGATTATATGCCGCTGCTATCGTCTTGACTTTCTTAACATCATTCTTGACGTTTCTTAACATCGAATGATAATACGAAAGCTGGCCCGCTGCATAGATGAGCGAGGCGAATTCTGCGATATACTCGCTTTTTTGTGTCTCAATCCATACAGACCCTGAAGTTGAGTCTTCTTGTGCCTGACGATTCTCAACTGAATCATCCCAAGTTCTGGGATCGTCCTGCTCTTCAAAAGAGTATCCGTTATCTTCAAACATGCAACCACCTCCCCTGGTATTTTAAAAGTACAATAGTATCTTCTTATATTATAGCATACTTTGGCATTTTTGTCCAGTTTAACAGGGGTAAAAAATAACCCCCTTGGGGGGTTATTTCCTATTTCTTCTCAAGCGCGCGATATCTTTTGACGCCTTCACGAGCGGCAGCGGTTTGAGCCTCTTGCTTGGAGTGGCCGATGCCGGTACCCTTAAGCTCGTTTCCGACATACACGCCAACGGTGAAGTTTTTATCGTGATCTGGGCCTTCCTCTTTGAGAGTGCGGTAGACTGGAGTTTCGCCGTCATTTTTCTGGGCGAGCTCTTGGAACCAAGATTTTGGATCGCGCCAGGTACCTTCTTCAAGGATTTCGTCGATTTTATTCAAAATATGCTTATAGATGAAGGCTTTGGCGGTTTCGTAGCCTTGATCTAGGTAGATTGCGCCAATTACGGCCTCGAAGCAGTCTGCAAGAATAACGTCGTGAGCGCGGTCGGAACCATGTTTTTCGCCTTTAGAGAGGCGCACGAGAGGCTCGTAGCCGAGCTCTTTGCCGGCGGCGCCGATAGATTCGGTGCGAACTAGAGCTGAGCGCCAGGCCGTCATGATACCTTCAGGTTCATTGTAATTACGGTACAAGAAATCTGAAGAGACCATCTCGAGAATGGCATCGCCAAGAAATTCGAGACGCTCGTTGTGAGCGTGGACCGAAGCTTTGTGCTCGTTTACATAGCTGCGGTGAGTTAGAGCCGTGACGAGCAAGCTAATATCATTAAATTCGAAGCCAAGTTTGGCTTTTGCAAATTCCTGATACGGTGTAGTATCCATTTTCCTCCTATTTTATTTCGCCAGCGCGAATTTTTTTCTTGGCGATGAGCATCAATTTTTCGATATCGTCATATTCGATAGCGTTCAATGCATCGTTAAATGAGAACCATTTGATTCCCTTCATCCATTTTTCTTTCATTGGAGTTTCGTGCGAATTCATGGCTTGCACAAGATAAACTTGCGTAGTCATGAGGACGAGCTTATCGAGACGGCGATATTTGAAGTGGATTTTACCAAGCCAGCTTAAGATGCGGACATCCTTCAAGCCGGTTTCCTCTTCAATCTCGCGCTTGGCGGTGATTTTGGCAGTTTCGCCTGGTTCAATGTGACCTTTTGGAATAGTCCAACGGTCTTTGGAATCTTGAATTAGTAGGACTTCGAGATCTTTTTGGTCTTTGGACAAGCGAAAAATAATCCCACCAGAGGTTGGCTCGCGCACAATCTCTTGAATGGCTGGTTTTTTATGAAAAACCGCCGATTTCAGCTTAGAGAGCGGAGATTCTTTGAATTCCTCGGTCGGCAATGCCTCGGGAACTTTAAGCGTTCTCCTGGCCGTCGGTTCCTGCGACGGATTGTTGGTCTGATTCATGTTTTCCTTCTGACGATTCTTCATCGATGTGAAGTTCGCGGTACGCAGTACCAAGGACGCCGTTCACAAATTTGGAAGAATTGTCTGAGCCGAAAGCTTTAGCAAGCTCAACGGCTTCGTTGATGGCAACTTTCGGAGGGATATTGTCGCGGCATTCGGATAATTCATAAAGGCCCATGCGCAAAATGTTGCGATCAACTGCCGCAATCGATGCGATTGGCCACTCTGGCGCCATTGGCTGAAGAGCCTGGTCGAGAGTTTCAAAATTCTCAACTACGCCATGAGCAAGTTTATAAACAAATTCAGTATCACCGAGGGCCTTTTCATAAGGCTCGATGTTTTTAGCCACGACCGTATCTAAATCGACTTCTGGGTCGCCCGATAGAGTTCTGATTTCATACTCGTATAAACTTTGTAAAACAATAACTCTGCCTAAATGTCGATTACTGGCCATATATTTCCTATGTTATTTAGCTTTTTTAGTGGTTTTTTCAGCTTTGGTTTTGACAGTCTTGACCTTAAGATTTGGGGTCTTTTTGGCAGTTTCAAAAGCTTTCACTGGGGATTGTTTGTTAACGGTACGAGCTAGCATTAAGCGCAAGTGTGAGCGGCGAAGGCCGGTTTTGCGTGGGCTGCTCTGTTTTTTAGGTTCAGGCATGTAAATGCTCCTTAGTTTAATAATAAATAATTTAGACTATAATACCACGTTTTGTGATTCTGTGCAAGAAACTTTAAGCGACAATGTTTAAGAGTTTGGCTTTTTTCACAAAGATGGTTTTCTTTGGCTCGCCAGTGAGGAACTTTTTGACGTTGGCGTCATCTAAGGCGAGGGCGGTGATTTTGGCTTCATCCTCGAGATCTTCGGTAGCCACAGAGATGCGGGCACGAAGTTTGCCGTTGATCTGAACAACGACTTCGACCGTATCTTCGACGAGATATTTATTGTCCCAAACTGGCCATTCGTCGTCGGCACCAAGTTTTTCGAGCATTTCGGAGGCAAGATGTGGTGCAAATGGTTTCAAAAGTTTGGCAAGAGCAATCAAATCTTCGGTTTCGGCGCCAACTTTGTAGAGTTCGTTGACGTATTCCATTAAAGCGGCAACAGCGGTATTAAAGCCACAGTCGTGAATGTCGTCGGTAACTTTCTTGATGACGCGGTTTCTAAGTACGATGTTTGACGAAGCTGGCTTGTCGTCTTTAGCGAAGCAGAGCGTCCAGCAGCGGTTGAGGAAGCGATAGACGCCACCAACTGAGCGTGGATCCCAAGCCATGTCGAGCTCGACTGGACCAATGAACATTTCGTAAGTACGAAGCGTATCAGCACCATAGCCATCATTAATCACATCGAGCGGATCGATAACGTTGCCCTTAGATTTGGACATTTTCTTGCCATCTGGGGCGTTAATGTAGCCGTGGTAAATCAATTTCTTGATTGGCTCGCGGAACGGCAAGAAGCCTTGGTCGGCAAAGAATTTGCACCAGAAGCGAACATAGAGCAAATGAGCGACGGCGTGGTCGGCACCAACATAAACGTCGGTAGGGGCCCAGTATTTAATTGCCTCTGGATTCCAGGCGTGCTCACTATCATGCGGTGAAGCGTAGCGCCAGAGATACCAAGACGAACAGGCATAACCATCGAGCGTATCGGTTTCACGAGTCATTTCTTCGCCATCGATGGTGACTTTGAGCCAGTCTTTGGCCTTGGCAAGAGCAGAGCGGCCAGAATCATCTGGTTTGTAATCCTCAACTTCTGGGATAATGACCGGGAGTTGATCTTCTGGGATAGCGTGCGGATTGCCATTCTTATCGTAGGCAATTGGAATTGGACAACCCCAGTAGCGCTGACGAGAAATTAGCCAGTCACGCATCTTGTAGGTGGTCTTTGGAGCGCCAATGCCGCGCTCTTCGAGCCAAGCCGTGATTTGTTCACGGGCATCTTCGGTGCGAGTACCGTCAAATTGGTCGGAATTTACCAAAACACCTTCGCCGTGATAGCATTTGGAGTCGTCGGTGGAGTTTTCTGGTTTTTCGATGACTTTAAGAATTGGTAAGTCAAACTTTTCAGCGAAAGCAAAGTCGCGCTCATCGTGAGCTGGCACACCCATGACAGCACCTTCGCCATAACCGGCAAGCACATAGTCAGCCACCCAGATTGGCATTTCTTTGCCAGTGAGTGGGTTGATAGCATAGGAACCGGTAAAGACGCCAGTTTTTTCCTTGTTTTCCTGGCGCTCGATTTCGGATTTCTTAATAGAAGTCTTGCAGTAGTCAGCTACAGCTTCGCGAGTAGCGTCGGTGACGAGTTGCTCAATCATTGGATGTTCTGGAGCGAGCACGATAAAGCTGGCGCCAAAAATGGTGTCGACACGAGTAGTGAAAACTTTAATGGAGAGCTTATCATTATCGCGGATGCTGAAGTCTACGTTCGTACCTTTGCTGCGGCCGATCCAGTTTTTCTGCATGGTCTTGATTTTTTCTGGCCAGTCGAGCGCATCAACTTCGTCGGCGAGCTCATCGGCGTACTCGGTAATCTTGAAGAACCATTGCTTCATTTTGCGTTTTTCAACTTCGTTACCACAGCGCCAGCAGCAGCCATTTTCAACCTGCTCGTTAGCTAGCACGGTTTTATCAACTGGGCACCACCATTGATATGACTCTTTTTGATAGGCGAGACCTTTTTTGAATAACTGCAAGAAGCACCACTGAGTCCAGCGGTAATATTCTGGATCAGAAGTGTTAATTTCGCGTGACCAATCGATAGCGTAGCCAAGGCGTTTGGCTTGTTTGCGGAAGTTTTCGATATTAGTGTGAGTAGCATCTTTTGGCGAAGTGCCGGTCTTAATAGCATAATTCTCGGCAGGAAGACCAAAAGTATCGTAGCCGAACGGACGAAGCACATTCATTCTTTGCTGAGCATAGAAACGGGTTAAGACATCTACGATAGTGAAGTTACGGACATGTCCCACGTGTAGGCCAGCGCCAGATGGGTACGGGAACATCTCGGCGATGAACTTTTTAGGAATATTTGGGCGCTCGGTGGCAGTGAAAGGTTTCTCTTCCTCCCAGCGCTGTTGCCATTTGGCTTCGATTTTGAGTGGGTCATATCTTTCCATGGGCATATTATACCATAATTTGATATAATTGCATCATGGAAATCACCGTAGTACTACATAATATTCGTTCTACTTATAACGTAGGCGCGATTTTGCGCACAGCGGAAGGTTTTGGTGCAAAACGAGTGGTTTTATCTGGTTATACGCCACGCGTGCACGATGCTAACTTGTTGCCGCATTTAAGGGCTAAATTAGACAAAGAAATTCATAAAACTGCCCTTGGCGCCGAGGATATGCTCGATATTTATTCGTCTGGTGATATATTTTCGACTTTAAACGATTTGCGCGCTCAGGGGTGGCAGTTGGTTGGGCTAGAAAATAATCTAACCGATTCACGTCTCATTTCGCTCAATTCACAGGCGCTTAAATCCAAATTAACAGATAAGGTAGTTTTAATCTTAGGCGAAGAGGTGCACGGCATAGAAAATTCGCTGCGTGAGATAATGGATGTTTTTGTGGAGATTCCGATGCGTGGACAAAAGGAGTCGTTCAATGTGTCCGTGGCGGCCGGCATCGCCATGTATGCTATAATTAATGCATGAAAATTGCAATTTCGACCGCTGTTTATTATCCGATGACTAACGGAGTAGCGGTGTTTTCTCACAACTTAGCAATGGGTCTAGCTGCGCGCGGGCACGAAGTGATGGTGATTTGCCCTAGCCAGACCGGCAAAAGCCACACAGTTTATGATCATGGCGTAAAAACGGTTTATCTACGCTCGATTGAACTTCCGGTTTATCCTGACCAAATTCATCCTGTTCCGCCAAAGAAAAAGCTATTCGGCAAAGAATTGCCGCACGTGTTTTATAAAGACGGTTTTCATGTTTGCCCGTTGCCAGATTATGGCGTAAGACGCGCGCTAAAAAACTTTCGCCCGGACGTAATTCATTGCCAAGTATCTGATCCAATTGGGCTTGCCGTAGTGCGTTATGCACATAGACACAAAGTGCCGCTAATTACGACTGAGCATAATTACCCAGATGTTATTACTGATCCACTCAAGTTGCCAAAGCCAGTCAAAAAGCCGGTTGATGCGATTTTGACTGCGTATTTTGTGAGTCGTCAGAAAAAGAGTGACTACGTTACGATGCCAACCCAAATGGCGATTGACGATTTAATTCTTAGCCGTGAAAAAGATTTCAAAGTGCCGGTAGAGGCAGTAAGTAATGGCGTAGATTTGTCGCATTTTAAGCCGGGTAAGGCTAGCGCCGAGATTTATAAAAAATACCATATTCCAGCCGACCGACCAATCGTGTTATATGTTGGCCGTGTTGATCCAGAAAAGCAAATCAACGTCGTAATTGAAGCCTTTAAAAAAGTCCTCCTAGACGCGCCTCAAGCAACCATGGTAGTGGTGGGTGATGGCGTGGACCGTGCTAGATTAGTTGAACTAGCTAAAGAGCTCGGGATTTCTGATTCTGTACTATTCTTGGGGCGTGTTCTGCCGCCAGACCTATATGAGCTTTATAAAGTTGGCGACGTTTTTGCTACTGCTAGCGAAATCGAAACCCAAGGCATCGTGTTGATTGAAGCTGCTGCTACCGGTCTACCGCTTGTAGCCGTAAATAAAGGCGCAGTGCGCGAAGTTTGCCAGAATGATCAAAACGGATTCCTTTGTGAGATTAAAAACGTAGACGAAATTGCCGGTGGTATCGTCAAGATTTTGCAAAACGATAAACTACGTAAAAAGTTCTCAGCAAAAAGTCTCGAGATCGCAAAAACGCACGATATTAATCGTACGCTCAAGCGTTTTGAAGAAATCTATCAAGAAGTAATTAATAATAAGAATTAAATTGCTTTGGCTTGATCTAGTTGTGGGTCGCGCATTGCGTTGATATCTTCGTAGGTGCGCTTAACTTCGATGTCTGGAGTAATACCAGTCTTATTAATGGAACGATCAAGAGGAGTGTGCCAGTCGGCAATGGTAACTTTGAGCACTGTAGCATTGCTAAGGTTGTAGAGCTTTTGGACTACGCCTTTGCCGTAGGTGGTTTCACCAACGATGGTAGCCTTATTGTAATCTTGCAAAGCACCGGCAACAATTTCGGAAGCCGAAGCAGTAGAGCCGTTAACGAGAACAACGGTTTTCATATCTTTCAAAATAGCATGACCACTAGCAGCCTTGAGTACGCTGTTGCCAAAATGTACCGACTTTTGGACATAGGCGGTGTCGCCGTCTAGCCAGAGGCCGAGCAAATCCTGGGCGGATGAAGTGTAGCCGCCGCCGTTACCACGCAAATCTAGAATAACTTTATTAATTCCCTTGCTGGCAAATTCCTTGGCAAATTGTTGGACCACAAGGCCAGTATCGCTATCAAAACGTGTTACTGTAACGATGGCCGTAGTGCCGTCATATTCGACGTAGGCCGAGACATTATTGATAGTCTCGCGAATCATGGTAAAAGATAGCTCTGCGCCATCACGCGCTACCGTGACGGTGACTTCGCTGCCAGTCTCGCCGCGGAGCTTATTGGAGATTTCTTCGGTACTAAGCATATAGACCTCTTCGCCGTCGATCTTGTAGATAATATCGCCGGCTAGCATGCCTGCCGCACGAGCTGGATTGTCTGGCAAAGTACGCAACACGCGCACATAACCATCACGCAAGCCAATTTCTACACCAATACCAGAGCCAACTTTGCCATTTAATGAATCCTGGAACTCTTTGGCGGCTTCAGCGTTAAGGTAGGTCGTATAAATGTCGCCCAGCGCATCAATCATGCCGGCTTTGGCACCCTCAATCATCTTGGTATTATCAATTTCGCCATTGTAGCTAGCGGCAACAGTTTCGTAAACTTCATTTAGCGGAGACCAGTCAATACTGGCAGAACTTCTAAGACCAAAGTACGGCGCGATTTGCCCCCAGCCATTAGTAAAATTAAGTCCAATAATAAACCCGACAATTGACAAAACTACAGCCACAATAATGGCATTGCCGAGGCTAATTTTACGCTCGTCCCATTCTTTCTTCATTATTCTATTTTAGCACAAACGCGTTTGGTTTTTATTTAAAATGAATGAAGTATAGATAGTCATTCATATAATTGTAGCCACGGTTCCATGGTTGGCCACCGTACCTAGAAGAGCAATATCCGCCATAGGAATAATACCAATCGCAGCTATAGCCATATGGGCCATAGATTGGAATCTTGCGAGCACTAAACGTGCCGTAATTATAGTTGTATTCAGTAATCTCAATCATGTTGTGGCTATAGTCAATATCTTCTACCCACATGACATGGCCCCAGCCACCGTAATGAGATACGGCGACGCTACCAATTTCTGGTTCGTTATCTACGCGGAAGCCAGCTCTTCTGGCGCTTTCATCCCAGTCTAGGGCGTTGCCCCAGCTGTAGATCGAAATACCATAGGCCTCTTGGACTTTCCAACCAGTATAGCTAACACATTCACAAAGATAGCCGCCGATAACCGACCTAGAGTCAATACCGTCTGGACATTCGTAATGATATGGATAAGTATCGTAATAGCCATTAATATATACGCTCACGCCACTCGAGCTTTGCTGAGCTTCCATAGCTTTACGCTTGGCTTCTTGCACGATAGCTTCGTTGCGATCGGCGGTAGCCTTAGCATTGTCGGCCGCAATAGTGAGGCCAGCTAGACGGTTTGCAATTTCCTGTTTGTTGGCTTCGATGCGAGCTTGTTTTTCTTCTTGTTCGACAATTTTGTTTTCAGAGACAGTTTTTTGAGTTTCGAGAGATTTCTTGGCCTCTTCGATTTCTTTAGAATAAAGGTCGATTTGTTCTTTGATGGTATCCTGACGAGATTGTTTCTCAGCAATATCACCGAGTGTTCTGCCGCTAGCAATGGCCATGATAATATCTTCACTTTGTTTGTCGAGGTGACCATTAATGATTACTTTGGCAAGAGCAGTTTTAAGTTCGGTAATACGAGCTTCGGTTTCGGCAATTTGCTGCTTGAGGCTCTCAACAATAGCGCGGTCTCTTTCGATGCTGGCAGCGAGGCTGCGGTTTTCGGCTTCGAGGCTAGCGATTTGACCATTCAAATTATCAATATTAGCAAGCGTAGATTTATACTCGCTCATGGCAGCATTGTAAGCATCCTCGGCGGCATGACATTCTGCAGTGCGACAATAGTATGAATACGCAGAAACGTTGCCCACCTTTACGCCAGCAAGAATGGTGCTGATGATAATTCCAAAGATGATTACGTGTTTGTGTTTAGCCATAAGCGCGTTCATAATTTTATTGTAGCAGAAATGTTTGTTTTTGTAAAGGTTATGCTTAGGGGTGAATTAGGTTAGTCGTGGCGCATATATTTAGCAATCGCAAACTGCGCAGACAAGCGACCAATCATGATACCAATTAAGACAAGGGCGCCAATAACGAAGACGATTTGATTTGATTCCATTACAGAATCCACTGTAGACATATCAATACCAAAATTGGAGAGTTTTGGCGCAAACACCGAGTAGCCTAGCCAGCTAACGATTGCGCTTAGTGTGCCAGAAATCACGCCGCAGAGTTCAGCCTCAACCAGGAATGGCCCACGGATAAAGTGTTTATCGGCGCCAACGAGTTTCATCATATAAATTTCTTCACGACGCGAGAAGATTGCCATCCTGATAGTGTTAAAGATGACAAGAATTGAAATGACGAGGAAGATTGCGCCTAGGATAATGCCGCCGTTCTTGATAATGTTTGACCAAGACGAAACGGTATGAATTTCTTGGCGGTTCGTATCGTAACCTGGTGCCTTGTCTGGGTCAGTACTGAGATTTTCGGCAAAAGTATCATTGGTTGTAATGATTCTTTTTAGCGTATCGAGATTTTCTGGATCATAGACTTTGACGCGCATAGTGGCCGGCATATTATCGAGCATAATTTGCTTCATTTCTTCATCTTCGAGCAAAGCAACGTCTTTGTTATCTTCCATAGCTTTAGCAAGCTCTTCTTCAGACGTGGCAACCGCTACGCTTTTGACATTGGTGTCGGTAGAGACGGTCTTAGCCATTTCCTCAAGAATTTCTTTACTAACTCCTGGTTTAAAATAAATTGGAATATCGATTTTTTCGCGAAGTGTAGTAGCAGTATCACTAAGCACAACGCTAGAAACCGTAGTAACAAACAAAATAATTAGAGTAACTGACATGATTAAAATTGCTGCGATCGATAGCCAAACATTGCGCGTAAAACCAATGGCACCGTATTTAACTACGCGGCCTTCTTCACGAATGCGATGCGGCTTGCTGGACTGATGCATGACCTTGAGGTTTTGCTTAGTCTTGGCGCGCAATTCTTTTTTATTGATGGCTGGAGCTTTTTCAGACATTAGATAACCCTCTTTTTGTTGGTTGGTGCAGTTTTGAGTTTTGGCTGCACAGCTTTAGACGATTTCTTGACTGCAGGTTTGGCCACTGGTTCGTCGGCTGGTTTTGGCGCCGGCGTTGGTGCTGGTTTCGGTGTAGCGACTGGCTTTGGCGGTACAGTGCGAAGTTTTAGGGCATGACCAGGCATTTTAATCTTGTTTGGTGGAGTTATCGGCGAACTGTCTAGCTTATAAATACCGTTGCTCCTTTGATCACTCACGATGCGGCCATCCTTCAATGTGATGACGCGTTTTTGTAAAGTATTCACAATGTTTTCGTTGTGGGTGGTTACAAGAATCGTTGTGCCAAAATCATTAATCTTTTTGAGAAGTTCAATAATTTCATCGGTGGTTAGCTTGTCGAGCTGACCAGTAGGCTCATCAGCGATTAAGATTTTTGGTTGACGAGCAACTGAGCGAGCAATCGAAACACGTTGCTGTTGACCACCAGAAAGCTGATCTGGGAATTTTTTAGCTTGGTCAAGCAAATCTACTAGCTCGAGCACGCGCGGTACGGTTTTGGCAATATTCTTACTGCTAACACCGGCAATTTCAAGCGCAAAGGCAACGTTTTCATAAACGGTGCGACGTGGCAACAATTTAAAATCTTGAAAAACTACGCCGAGACGGCGACGATATTCTGGAATGTGGCGCTTTTTAATGTAATCGAGGTCGATACCGCCGATAATAATTTTACCGGAATCTGGACGCTCTTCTTTAGTAAGCATCTTCATTAAAGTGGATTTGCCGGCGCCAGATTTACCTACCAAAAACACAAATTCGTTTGGCTCGATATGTAGAGAGACTTCGTCAAGAGCAGGGCGATCGTCGCCCGGATAGACTTTTGAAACGCGATCAAGCAAAATCATAAGCTTATTATAGCATAGGCTTAATG
>Ga0310786_10009465_pt1 | contig 12369 bp, 10 predicted proteins | sample AusTroGonzalo_MG_FD_203881 | JGI IMG/M metagenome (GOLD analysis project Ga0310786, IMG submission 203881) | Bovine rumen microbial communities from tropical cattle in Woodstock, Queensland, Australia - Gonzalo_03 (v2) (version 2) | ecosystem: Host-associated > Mammals > Digestive system >...
AACCCTGCCAGTAAAAGTAAAGAGGACGGTTTGTTTTTCAGCCACAGAAGTGCTTTTTCTAAATCTGTATTATCTTGTTTTTTTACATGCACCCATTGCGCCTGTGCCAATGCGGTGCGGGCCTGCTCGGAGACAGTATCTAAATCGCCGATAACTACTTGCGGGCGTAAACCGGCGGCTAAAGCCTTGTCGGCTCCGCCGTCAGTTGCCACAATCAGCGAAGCTCCCGCGGCCAAGCGACGCAGTAAAGTAGCCGGCAAGGACGGGGCATTACCTACTAATAATATGTGCTTGCGTGTTATCATTGCTTTTATGAAAAAGGATTAAAATTAACAAACTGACGCATACGCCAATGTAAAACGGTTCCAATTGGCTCCACCAATCGTTTTTAGGAATAAAATGCCATCCGGTCATGATAGCGGCACTGGTGAGCGACGATACTATAAATAACCGATCGCTGATGCGCCCCGGATACATATATCCCATTAGTAATGGTACTAATAAACAAGCTGAAAAGTAAGAACCGAGCACTAACCAAATTTCTTTGAAACTGTCATGAAATAACTGTGCCAAACAAATAGAGATGGCTCCTACGGCAAAAACCGCAATACGATTGGATAAGATAATGTTGCGGAAACGGTTACGCAGTAAGTCAAAGCTGAGTGTATTGGAGGCGATGAATAAAAAAGAGTTAAGCGTAGAGAGAATAATACATAAAACGCCTGCCACAAACAGACCGCGCAAACCCGCCGGAAGCAGTTGGACAGCATAAAAGAAATAGGCTTGCCCCGGTTGGGCATTGGGTAAGACGGCACGTGCATACAGTGCCCCCAAAGTGGTGCATACATCAAAACAAAACCAAATAAACGTGGCAATGATAATACCTCGTTTTACGATTTGCGGATTTTTTGCCGCAAAACAGCGTTGGTAAAAACTGGGATCAATTAACGTAGACAAGGCTATAAAACCCCACACCAGTGTGCTTAGCCACGAGGTGCCGCCCGTTAACGAAAAGTGGCTGGCAGGCAGATTGGCTTTTAAGAAAGAGACTCCCCCGAACACGTGAACCGAGGCGACGACCACTATTAGCACCGCACCGCACATCACAAAAAACTGTACCAGATCGGAAAATACTACCGAGCGGAAACCGCCCCACGCCGTATAAAGACAAGTAAAAAGCGTACCCAGAATCATGCCGTGCAGTATGCTGATACCAAAAAGCATATGTAAAAACATTCCCAAACTCAGCACATAGGCAATCGGCGTGATATAAAAAAAAGTAAATACGGCAGCTACTACCGATGATTTGGGGCCGAACATTTTGCGGGTTAAATCCGGCAGTGTAACAGAGTGATACGGTGCAATTTTATTAGTAATAAAAAAGGCAAAAAGAAGATAGGCAATATACCAAAATAGCCCTTGAGTGACAAAATTATAAATACCGTAATTAAATGTGATTTCGCTGATACCAAAGATACCACCGTACCAAGTAGCTACCAATGTGGCCACAAACAACGGCAGCGTTAATTGGCGTCCCATCAGCAGGTAGTCCAGCAGACGCAGCGAAGACGCATTATGGTCTGCCGTGTCAGCCTTTTTTAAGCGGAGATGACCATAGCCGGCTGCGGCGGCTGTCAAACCCAGCACTGCGCACAATACCAACCAATCGGTCCAATGTAAAAAAGAAACGGTTTTTAATTCACTTAACATAACTGATAAAAAGCCCCGGGCAGGCCCAAGGGCTTTTTATATTTTATCAAAAAACAAGAAGCGTTATTGCCATTTAAGCAGGTAGGGCGGAATTAAGAAAATAAATGACAATACATACATCAAAATCAACAATGGTAACATCCATTTGAGCCATTTGGGGTAGGCGATCCGAGCAAAACCGATGGCCGCGATGGTTACGGGATCGGTCGGGATTACCATATTCATCCAACTGCCTCCCAACTGGAAGGCCAGTACCATAGTTTGGCGCGTAATACCGATTAAATCGGCCAGCGGGGCCAAAATCGGCATGGTCAGCACAGCCTTGCCCGAACCGGACGGGATAAAGAAATCAATAACGGTTTGGAGCATCATGGCCGCCCAAGACGCACACACCGGGTGCAGGTGTTTAATGGCGGAGGACATCCACTCCAACATTGTGTCCAGAATGTGGCCGTTATTAGCAATAATCACAATAGCTTGTGCAAAGCACAGGAGCATGGCGATTTCTGCCATACTGCGTACACCGTCAAAAAACGCATCGCTAAATTGCTGCATGCGCATTTTACCTAAGAAACCACACAGAAAACCGACGCCTAAAAATAATGCGGCAATTTCCGTGATATACCACCCTTCGGCCTCCAAGTGCAGCATTGTCATTAAATCAATGCCCCATGTGCGTTCAATCATGCCGCAAATTTGAGGTTTTAACACACCGATAACCAGCCCGATCATGCCACAGCCAAAAGCAGTTAATACCCATTTTTGTCGGCGCGTCATGTGAGTTTGTTGTTTGTTGAGTTTAAGTTCTTTGCGTTTTTCAAGGTCAAATTCGTAAGTTAAACTTTTGGTCGGATCTTTTTGGACGCGGCGGGCGTAAATGCCCAGCCATGTGATGACTACCGTTGTGCAGATTACCCAAATCAGCAAGCGGTATCCCAAACCGGAATAAAGAGGCACTTGCGCAATACCTTGCGCAATACCGACGGTGAAAGGGTTGGTGAACGCCGCGGCAAACCCGACGCCGGCCCCGATAAATGGGATAGCCGTTCCCAAGGCAGAGTCATACCCCAGCGATAAAGCAAGCGGAATAAAAATGGGAATGAAAATCAGCGCCTCTTCACACATGCCGAACGTAGCACCGCATAATGAAAATACAATAATGCCCAGCGGAATAAACAAAAAGCGCAGTTTGGGGTTCCGTTCAAAAAAACCGCTGGCCGCCTGAATACCGGCCGTAATAGCACCTGTTTTTTCCACGACAGAAAGCACCCCGCCAATCATCAACAAAAACACAATAACTTCTGCCGTTTTGGAAAAGCCCTGAACAGGTGATTTTAATAAATCAAACAGTCCTTGCGGATTTTTCTCCACCGGATGGTAGGTGCCGGCTACTACCACCATGCGGCCGTCTATTTCGGTCCGCTCATAGGCACCGGAGGGCACAAGCCATGTTAAGACGGCGACCAACGCCAAGATAGATAAAATAATGGCAAATGTGTTGAGTTTGATTTTTGAGAGGATATGACTCATGATTTGATTTTCCTTTTACACAGAGATTAAATGCTATTTATTATTTTACAAAATCGTGGGAACGGACAAATGAAATTTGTGTTTTTTGCGTATGAAATTGTGCATTTTTTATATACTTACATATATGCTTTATATTGTGCCTACTCCTATCGGAAATTTGCAAGATATTACGCTACGTGCATTGGACGTATTGAAAAATGCCGATGTTATTTTGTGCGAAGATACACGCCGCACGCAGATATTGCTCTCCCATTTCGGTATATCTAAAACAACTGTACGTTATAATGAAAATGACGAGCGCTCCGTGGCGCGTTGTGCTGAGGTATTAAAGAGCGGGAAAAATGCCGCTTTGGTGTCCGATTGCGGTACGCCGTGTATTTCCGATCCCGGATGGAAACTGGTGCGCGAAGCTGTTAAATACGGCGTGCAGGTAACTTCCCTTGCCGGCCCCAGTGCGGTAGCTTGTGCCTTAGCCGGCGCCGGTATCACCGGTGGCGCGTTTACATTTTTGGGCTTTCTGCCTCGCAAGCCGGGAAAGGCCGCTAAATTGCTGGCAGCTGCTTATGGTTTGAGCCACCCGGTAGTAATATATGAATCCCCTTACCGCGTGATTAAGATGTTGCGTCTGGTTGCGGATACGTTGGGGGAAAATACACCGGTGATTGTGGCGCGGGAACTGACAAAAGTGTACGAAGAATGGTTGCGCGGCAGTGCTACGGAAGTGGCGGATCAACTGGAAAAACGCCCCAAAGTACAAGGGGAATTTGTTCTGGTGATAGACCGGCCGGCCGCTGCGGAGGCGGAAGATGAAAACGCAGATTTTTAAAGTAAGCGCGCTAAGCAAAGACGATACAAAAGATGCGGCCGTTGCACTGGCACAAGGCGCACTCGCTATTGTTCCTACGGATACGGTGTACGGTATTGGCACCGGCGCTTTTTGCGAGACGGCAATTGAGAAAATTTATGATTTAAAAAAACGGGGTGCATCTCAGCCGTTACAAGTGCTTGCCGCCGATAGCGAACAGGCCCGTCAAGCCGCCGTTTTTACACCAACCGCCGAATGTTTAACACGCGATTTTTGGCCGGGGGGACTTACTTTAATTGTCCCACCTTCTGAAAAGGGCCGTTTGTTGGCGCGCGGCTTTAAAGGAATTGGACTACGGGTACCGGCTTCTTCGTTTTTGCAGGAAATTTTAACCCGCATGCAGATGCCGATGGCATGCACCAGTGCTAATTTGCATGGACAGCCCGTTTTACAAAATGAAGAAGATATACTAAAATGTTTTGACGGGAAGGTAGATTTTATTTTTCTGCAAGGGACTTTATCTGCAACGCCTTCAAGCGTAGTGGATATGACGGGATATTCGCCGCGGCTCTTGCGGGAAGGAACAATTACTAAACAGGCACTGGAAAAAAGTGCTGGGCTTTTATTTGAAACAACAGGGAAGAACGTATGAAATTGACATTGTGGCAGATGTTTTTGTCTTATTCGTTATTGGTGGCCAGCTTACTCTCTTTGCTGACGTACTGGATTACTAAAAAATTCATTTTAAAGAAAATGAACCGCACTATCATGAAAGCGGAGCATAACTACCAACAACAAATTTCCACGTTACAGATGCAACTTTCCGGTAAGGTCAATGTGCTGGAAGGAATGGTCAATAAATTGCGTCTTTCCAACCAGGAACTCACACGTTTGAATGAAATTCGCTCCAAATTTATGTCCATCGTGGCGCACGATTTGCGCCAACCGCTCTCTTCCATTCAGGGCTTTGCGTCTGTATTAAAAATGGATAATATGCAGGGCGACGGCACTAACGATCAAGTGGCGTTGAATAACATTTTAAAAGCAACTGATAACATGAACATGCTGATGGCGGATTTGATGGACATTTCCATGATTGAATCGGGACGGTTTCAATTGGATGCGCAACCGTTTAATTTTAATACGCTTTTGAATGACGTTATTGCCTTGCAGGCTGTGAATGCGCAAAAGAAAAGCATTTCCTTGCAAAAATACGATTATCCCGATGAAATTACTATTGTGGCGGACCGTTTCCGTATTTCGCAGGTGATGAGTAACTTAATCGGTAATGCTATTAAGTTTGCTCCGCAGGGGGGACGGGTAGAGGTGCGTTTTTCACTCCATGAAGGAACGTTACTCTGTAAATTCAGCGATAACGGCCCCGGTATTTTACATAGTGAAAAAGAAAAAATTTTCCAAAAATTTCACCAATCCGAAAACGACCGTTCTCTTAAAAAACAAGGTTGGGGATTGGGCCTTTCCATCGCACAGGAAATCATCAATGCACATGGCGGTGAAATCGGCGTAGAAAGTGCGGGACTGGGGTATGGATCCGTCTTTTGGTTTACGCTACCCCAACATTGTCCGTTGCCTAAGTAAATCATCTTATGATACTAAAAACCCCGCCAAACGGCGGGGTTTTTAATGTAAAAGGAAATGGCTTTATCTTCTCCAGCCGTGGAGCTGGCTATAATGGTAGTAGTTTTGGATAGCGCGTTGTACTTCCAAAACGCCCAATTGGCCGTTGTTTAGAATAGAACCGTAATAGATGTATCCGTCCATCCCTACGTTAAACAAGTCCATGAGCCCCACTTCTTCGCGGTCGTATTTGCTGCATGCAAAGACGATGGAGTTGGGATCTGTTAGGCGCAGTTGCGGCATCATTTCAATACCGGCATGGGGAACTAGCAAGTCCGTAATAATAATGTCGTATTTGATGCCGTTATTGATTTGTTTCATAAAATCAAGCCCGTTATCAAAGACTTCTACAGAAGAACCTTCACCGAGCAAGCCTTTTTTGCCCCAAGCGGCAAAATTTAAACGCGGCAAATAGTCATCATTGATAAGTGCTATTTTTAAATTTTTAGGCATTTGCACCGCTCTTTGCGCAATTTCGGGCTCCACTTCTTTGAGCAAGGCTTGTTCCTTTCTGAAGCGCATGCGCATTTCCATATCGGTCATTTCTTCATCGGGATCGACGATAAGTGACTCGTTTTCCGGCAGTAAGTAGTCTTTGCCGTCGGCGTTATACAACATAAATTCTTTAGCATCAAATTCGCGCCCTTGTTGCACGGAAGAAATGCCGCTCTTTTTTACGCTCAGCCCTCTTAAATTGGGGTTAAAGGCATAAAACATCTGTTGCCAATATTCTTTTTGGGCAATGAGATAAGGATCATCCGGCAAAGAATTACTTAACACCGATATTTGCGTTTGTACACCGGTGATAAAGGAATTGATTTCCCGTATTTCCTGCGGCTGTGGGCGTTTTTCGACGGGTAAACTCATGTAAATCAGTTTCGGTACAACATAAGATTTGGCTTCGGCAACGGATTGTTGCAGTTTTTGATAGGATTTTTGAAGATAAGAAAATGTTTCTAACGGAACGCTATGGGCCAAATAATTGGGTAATTCACTCGGCGAGGTCGGTTCCACTTGCCCGAGCGGACGGAGATTCTCGTTGACGGTGGCGTAAAAATCGCGCTCGTTACGGCCGATTAAACGGTTGTTGTCTTCCACATAAAAGGGGGTAGAAAAGGCCTCCACCGCTTCCGATTTGGCATAAGACAAAGTGGCCGAGGGTGCAAGCGAGTGCTTGGGAGTGGGCTTTTTTGATTTGACCGTGGTATCTAAATTATCTTCCGGGTTGACGACGAGATCCCCTTTTTGGATATGTTCGATTTCCCGGGTGATGTTTTCAAGAGCCAAAGTTCTGCTTTCTATTTGAGCGGGTGTTAAATTGGCCGTGTTAATGGTAAGACCGTTGACGGCTGATTGTAAGCCGCTGATGGCACTTGTGATACGGGTTGTGCCGGCCGTCCCGGCGACGGCAGCACTTTTCGTTGCGCGTTCCACCCCTTTAATAGTGCTTTTGACAACAGGAGTTTGGGCGTGGGTGCATATGGCGGCAAACAAGAAAGAAAAAATAATGGCTGATTTGCGCATAAAATCTCCTTATATCTCTTATAAAAAGTATAACAGTTTTTTTGAATTTTGACGAGGGACAAAAGGCCTAAAAAGCATCTAGGTCCAAAAAAAGAAAGCGGACGGCCCGTACCCCGGATTCTGTCAGCCCTCGCGGGCTGTGATAACCATTACTCTAAGCGGCCTACTTGGTCAACGAACGCGGGCAACGTATGGACCGGCTTGGCCTTGCTCCGTGCGGGGTTTTCCTTGCCGTGTTTGTTGCCAAACACGCGGTGCGCTCTTGCCGCACCATTTCACCCTTACCCTTGCGGGCGGTGTTTTTTCTGTTGCACTTTCCGTCTAACGGGGTATATGGCCCCGTCATCCCGCCTTTTCAAGCGGCGCACTGCCTTGTGGAGTCCGGAAGTTCCTCCCTCGGCTGAACCGAGAGCGGTTATCTGTGCCGTCCACTTTATATTGTAGCAAAATTGGCGAAATTACAAATCGTCAAACAGACCGGGTTGGCGGGGCGATTGCTTTTTGGAAGAGTTTTTGCGCACCACCGGTGTCACGGGGACTCCGTTGACAGTATTAGACGCGGCAGACGGAGCCGGCGTGTCGTCTTCGGGTAAGTGTACAATGGGATTATATCCTACGCTTTGGCGGGCATCCATCGCTTTGTTGGCCAGCGCATCAGGCGCTTTATTCAAGTGACGCAAAACGTGCTGTATGTGAATGGTAAATCCGGCGGCCAGGTGGCGGATAGTTTGCATGCGGGCAGCCAAATCCGGATTTTTTATCTTATATTCGCCGAGATATTGTTTGACAAGCAGTAAAGAATCGGATTGGATAAACAATTCCTTGGCACCCAGTTCGGCCGATTTAATAAGGGCCAATTTTAAAGCGGTATATTCGGCTTGGTTGTTGGTGCAGTGCTCCATAAAATAGCCTTCTTGCGAAAGCACTTTGCCTTGCATATCGCAAATAACATACGCCGCCGCCCCGATGCCGGGGTTGCCGCGGGAACCGCCGTCAATATTGATTTTTACTTGCATAGATATATTGTACCTTATTCGTATTTCAGCGCGTCAACCGGTTTTAATTTGGCCGCTTGCCAAGCAGGATATAACGCAAAGAGAAAACTGGTGACAATCGCAATCAGAACAGACAGCGCGATTACCCACCAGGAAAACGTCATTTGGCTGGTATCTTCGGCCAAGTGCAAAACGGCCATATAGCCAAGCACCATCCCCGCGCATGCCCCGCACAGGCCCAGCAACATGGCTTCTACCAAAAATTGAAATAAAATGTCTTGCCGCGAGGCTCCCAAGGCACGGCGAATGCCGATTTCTTTGGTACGGGAAAAAATAACCGCCATCGTTACGTTCATAATGCCGATGCCGCCGGCAATCATAGCAATCAGCCCCATAAAAAGCATATTATTTAAAGATTTGCGGGCATCTTTTAATTTTTCTTCTACTTTTTCCCGAAAAAAATTCAATTCCGGTTTTTCATCCGGACCGAATTGGGAACGCAAATAGCCGGTCAATGCTTTGCCGGCCAAGCGTGCGGTGGATTCTTTCCCGGTTACCACACGGATATCGGTAGGAGTATTATTTTCTTCGCTAAATGACGGATACACATGATGCCAAGTAGTATAAGGAATATACATGGTAGGTACGAATTCGCGGTTTTGTGGCAGACGGGCATCTTGCCTTTCCGGCGGAAGGTGTAAGAGCCCCACGACTGTAAAGGTTTGGTCGTTCAGCGTTACTTGTTGGTTTAACAAATGGTGATGTGTTGTATAGTCTTTGACGGGTGTATTCTTATTATCTTGGTCCCACCAAAAGCGAGTTTTCCTTTCTTTTACTTCCCGCGGAAATACTGTCAGCACGATGACCTGGTGTTTGTTTTCTACATCCTTCCAGTTAATAAAACGGCCTTCCAGTTCATATACAAAATCTACGTCCTGCCAAGTGGGTAAAACCCCGTATATGCGGGCACCTACCAGTTGTGTACCGCGGTGATACAAACTGTTCCATGTACCTTCTTGAACAAAATGGTCATCCGTTCTAAAAGAAAGGGAACTGTTCTCCGGTAACCGTGCCAGTAAATCTTTGTATTGGGGCAAGGTAAGCGGATGCCGAGTAGTGGTTTCCACTCGTCCGGCACCGGCCACGCTGGATGTTTTCTGCAAGTGGCGGTATGCTTGGCTGAGCACGCTGAGTGTGTAAAAGAATGTGGCAATGCCGATGGCAATGGCAAAAAAACTTAAAAAACTGCGCATTTTGTGCGCCCAAATTTCGGCCCAGCCGGTGGAGAGTAAATCGGGCAGTTTCATACTATTTTACCATCCTTCATGTGAATTGTGCGGTGGGTGCCGGCCGCTATTTTAGGATCGTGCGTCACCATAATAATGGTCATTCCGCCGTCATTGAGTTCTTTGAGTAAGGCTAAAATATCGGTGCTGGCTTTAGAGTCCAAATTACCGGTCGGTTCGTCAGCCAAGATTAAAGAAGGCTCATTGGCAAGAGCGCGTGCGCACGCCACCCGCTGACATTGTCCGCCGGAGAGCTGAAGCGGAGTGTTGAGCAGTTTATCTTCTAATCCCACACGTGCGGCTAATTGGCGGGCTCTTTCCAAAATTTCCGCACGGGGGCGTTGGGTATAACGCATGGGGAGCGCAATGTTTTCCTGCACGGACAATTTGGGCATCAAGTTAAATGATTGAAAAATAAACCCGATAGAATCGCGGCGCAGACGGGTGCGTTTGGCATCGCTCAGCTTGGCGGTGGGAGTGCCGTTTAAAAGGTATTCCCCGCCGGTTGGTTCGTCCAGCAAGCCTAAGATATTGAGTAATGTGCTTTTCCCGCATCCGCTGGGACCCATGATAGATACAAATTCTCCTTGGTTAATAGACAACGAAACCTCATCCAACGCGCGGAAATCTTGCGCGCCGGAATAGATTTTAATGAGATTTTTACACTCGGCTATTACCATGATTCTCCGTACGGGAGCGTATTTAAAACTTGGTCGTTTTCGGCCAGCCCTTTGGTGACTTCTATCTTTTTGTCATTGGTAAGACCGATTTCAATTTCCACTTTCTCGGCTTTGTTCTTACCTATGACTTTAAACGCGTAATTTTTACCGTCCTTTTCAAACAGCGCATTAGCGGGAATAGTGAGTACATCTTCTTTCTTATCAATTGCCACACTCATTTCCGCACTTACACCCAGCAAAATTTTATTGTCGGGGTTTTCCAATTCCGTAATCACTAAGAAACCGGAACTGTCACCCCACCGTCCGATATTCTCGCTTTGCGAAGATACATGCGAGATTTTCCCTTTTAGTTTGGGGGCGTCGCTGCCAAGGGCACGGATGGTAATATCAACGGGCATACCCGGTTTTAATTTCCCCACCTGATTTTCTGTAACATAAGTGGAAATAAGCAGAGAATCCATATTTACCACACGCAAAAAGCAAGTGGCTTCTTCGGCATTTTCGTAACTGCCTTTTAAAAATGTGCCGAGGCGGGGGAGAGAGAGGTCTTTATCGGAAAGGGACTTGCGGTAGTCATCTTCGCTGACACATTTAATAACGGTGCCGGACGCTTCGGTGATGATGGGCATGGGTTTGTAGTCTTCAAACTCGTTGCGGCCCGGCTTAATGAGGCCGACTTCCTGCCCCTTTTTAACATGTTGGCCTTCTTTTACATAGACGGCTTTTAAAATGCCGCTTGGCTTAGAGGTGACTTTGACATCCTGTTTGGCTGTCACGATACCGGAAGCGGTAAACAGTACTTCTACGTTGCCTTTTTTGACTGTTACAATATCATCCGGACCGATGACTTGCCCTTTTAATTTGGCAATCAGCGGTTTAGCAAAATAGAACCAGCCGGCCGTCAGTGCGCCGGCAATGATAATAAGTGCCAGCAGTTTTTTCCAATGTTTTTTAAAAAAACGTTTTATCATAAATCCTCCGTAGAGACTTCATAAATCGTTTCGCCCACGGCATAGCGGTAGCGCAATAATGTGAGAGTTAATTCGCTGGTAAGGGTGGCGTAGTTGACTTGGGCGGAAATCATTTCCGAACGGGCCACCGTCAAATCGGTCGCACTCATCAGCCCGTTTTTATATTTGCGTTGGGTGGCTTCGAATTTTTGTTTGGCCGCCTGCAAACGCAGGTTGGAAATTTCCAAACTTTGTTGTTTGAGCAACAATGCATTGCGGGCTTCTACTACATTATCGCGTACCGAACGCAAAAATTGTTCAAATTCTAGGTGATTTTTTTCTTGTGCCCAACGGATATTTTGGCGTTGGCGATATTTATTTAAGTAGAAAAAGCCCAAATCAAATGTAATACCGGCGGATACACCGTAGTTATAATCCCACCATTCATGTTGGTGCAGTGCGCGGCCGGTGTTAGCAAATAAATCTAAAAAAACAGACGGGAGCGTATCTAATTTTTCGCGGGTAAGCTGTACGTTCTCGCGGCGCAGTTGCAAACGGCGCAGACGCACATCGTATCGTTGGGCCATGGCGCGGGTAAGATCGGTATTTAAATCGGGCAATGGGGGGAGATTGGCCTGGAGTGTTTCGTCCAGGATAACTTCGGTTTCCAAGGGTTGGTTAAGCGCGATGTTAAAGTTTTTTAAGGCATTGGAATAATCGTTCTGTGCCGTGAAAAGTGAAAGCTGGCTGGAGCGATAGTTGGTTTCGCTGGCTAGCAGATCGGAATGAGTTTTAAGGCCGTTATCGTAGAGCACTTTGTCCTGCTCGTATTGTTTGCGGGCAATTTCTAAGTCTTCTTGGTACACGTTAAGCAGTTTTTTGCTTAGCAATAAATCGTAGTATGTTTTGACGGCATCGAGTACAGTTTGTTGGATGAATTTTTCAAACGATAATTTAGCTTGTTGAAAACTTAACGAAGCACTTTTGTAAGCCAGCATATCTTTGCCGCTATTGAGTAAATTCCACTGTGCATTCCCTTGTGCCGACGAATAAAAGTGGCGGAATTCTTCCCATGTGCGCACTTTGTCGGGGCGCGAATAAGTTTTATCGGCTGTTGCCGAAACCGAAAACGACGGCAAAAACGCATCGCTAAACGCATTTTTGTACGTGTTTTGCGCCATGCGTAACGAATTTTTTTCGGCCGCCACTTCGGGTGAGTTAGCCAAATAGGCATCAATGTAGGTGGAGGCG
>Ga0310786_10009466_pt1 | contig 12368 bp, 11 predicted proteins | sample AusTroGonzalo_MG_FD_203881 | JGI IMG/M metagenome (GOLD analysis project Ga0310786, IMG submission 203881) | Bovine rumen microbial communities from tropical cattle in Woodstock, Queensland, Australia - Gonzalo_03 (v2) (version 2) | ecosystem: Host-associated > Mammals > Digestive system >...
TTTAATAAAATATCGATGATTTGATCGAGGGGGAAAATTACTCAAAAAACAAATTACTTGAAAAGAAAATTTTGTTATAATAGACTCCTAACCAATGCGGGTGTAGCTCAATGGTAGAGCATAAGCTTCCCAAGCTTGTGACGAGGGTTCGATTCCCTTCACCCGCTCCAGGAGTGCTGTCAAAGTTTTGCAGACAACGGAGATGAATGGGCTTGTGAGTTTCGGGATATGATTCTATGACGCAGAACGAAATTTGGCCGAAGGGCTTAAGAGGTCTGTCCTTTTTGATAATAATTTTGGGAATATTTTTTTCGTTTGAGATGGGGAATCGTCCTTTTGCGTCTCCTGATGAAGGACGTTATGTGGAAATTCCGCGTGAAATGGTTGTGACTGGAGATTATGTCACACCGCGCTTAGACGGAATGAAATATTTTGAAAAACCTCCTTTGTTTTATTGGCTACAGGCGGCGTCGATAAAAGCAGTCGGAATCAATGAAACTTCTATGAGATTTTGGATAGTTTTGTTCGCGATTTTCGGATGTATTTCTGTTTTTTATGTCGGAGCGAAATGTTATTCACGTAATGTCGGAGTTATGTCGGCAGGAATTCTTGCATCGACGTTATTATACTATTGCCATAGCAGAATAATAATTTTAGATTTAGTCCTTTCGATTTTTTTGTGCGGAAGTTTGTGGGCATTTTTTCTGGCTTTTGTGAAAAAAAATCAATCGAAAATTCCGAAGAAATATTTGATAATTGCAATGTACGTGTTATCGGCTTTAGCATGTCTGACTAAAGGATTGATCGGAGCAGTACTTCCCGGATTTGTTGTTTTTTTGTGGATGTTATTCACTAATAATTGGAAAAAACTTAAAGAGATTTTATATGTTCCGGGGATTTTGGTTTTTCTCGCGATATTTTTACCGTGGCATGTTTTAGCGGCTCAAAGAAATCATGATTTCTTATACTATTATTTTGTTGTGGAACATTTTTTGCGATACACAACGAAGTTTCATAATCGATATCAGCCGGCATGGTTTTTCATTCCGATAATTTTGGCGGGATTAATTCCGTGGACAGGATTGTCGTTGATGTCTTTAAAAAATTTGGTGAAAAAATCTGTTGCGAAAAATTCCGAGAACATATTTTTGGCATGCTGGATTTTTGGGATTTTTGGATTTTTTTCTTTTTCTCATTCAAAGTTGATATCGTATATTTTGCCGATAGTTCCGCCGATAGCTTTAGCAACTGCGGTGTTTATTGAAGAATGCAATGAAAAGGAATTCCGTGTTGGCGCGATAATAAATATCATTTTATTTTTTGCTGCAGGAGTTGCTTATTATTTCGCGCGAAATGAGATAAGTGATGTGTTGCAAAATGCGGATGCGCGGATTTTATTGAATGTAGTTATCATAAGTTTAGTCTCAATCGGAATCATTTTTATGCTTGCGATTTTTTCAAAAATTTCGAAAAAAATGGCGGTTGTGATTTGCATATTTTTATCAGGAAACATGCTGTGGACAGTTAACAAGCTCGCTCCTTACTATCAAGATGAAAAAAAGCCAACTACAAAAAAAGTCGCAAAATATATTCGTGCGAATAAAACAAAGGACGACTTGGTATTTATTTATAATTATTATCATCAAGATTTTCCGGTTTATTTAAACGATACGACAGGTGTAATAAATTTTGTTGGGGAATTGGAATTCGGATCGAATTCCGAACCGGAAAAAAGCAAATTGATTTCTGAAGAAAAATTTTGGGAATTATGGAACACTACAAAGCAAAGGATTTTTTTGGTATTATCGCGAAGTGATTATCGAAAAGTCTTTGCGGAGAGAACGCGAGTTCACAACGTGTTGATTTTTGATAAAAATTTTGTAGCGATATCGAATAAATGATGAATTATTTTCTTATCTTGTTTCAAGTTTGTATTAATACCGCGGCTCAATTGTTTTTAAAAAGCGGAGCGAAGACCATAAATTTTTCTCAATCATTTTGGGGAATATTTTTAGCGATGTTGTGTAATGTAAATATTTGGATCGGCGGTTCAATCTTTATTATTTCGTTTCTATTGTGGATCTATTTACTGAATCAATTTGAATTGAGTTTTTTATATCCGTTCGGAAGTTTGTCTTTTGTTTTGGCTGCTCTCGGCGGATGGTTTTTTTTCGGAGAAGACGTAAATATTTATAGAATTTGCGGAATCTTTTTAGTTTTTATAGGAGTAATTTTCGTTGCAAAAAGTTGATAAGTTTCTTCCTCTTTCTAGACCTACAATTAGTAAAGAGACCGTCGATGAAGTTGTGAAAGTTTTGGAATCAGGTTGGCTGGCGACCGGTCCTATGACTCAAAAGTTTGAATCAGAATTAAGTAAATATTTTGCCGGAAGAACAGTTGCGTGTTTCACTTCGGCAACTGCCGGATTACATGCGTCATTAATTGCAATTGGGATTAAACCGGGTGATGAAGTTATCACAACACCGTTAACCTTTGTTGCGACGGCAAATGTGATCGCAATGTTGGGAGCGCGACCTGTTTTTGTTGATATTGAAAGAGATAGTTTTAATATCGATGTGAAAAAAATTGAGGAAGCTTGCACGGAAAAAACAAAGGCAATTATGCCGGTGCATTATGCGGGTTTACCGGTTGATTTGGATCCTCTTTATGAAATCGCGAAAAGAAGAAATTTGCGAGTGATTGAAGATTCTGCTCACGCTGTCGGGACTTCCTACAAAGGACGCAGAATAGGAACCTTCGGAGATATTCAAGTGTTCAGTTTTCATTTCAATCAAGAATATGACTTCAGGTGAGGGTGGATGTGTCGTTTTGGATTCCTCGAGTGAAATGAAAACATTGGGTTTGCAAAGATTCCACGGAATTGATCGATCGATTTGGGATAGATTTTCAAAGAACGGAAGTACTTATTACGATGTTGTGTTTCCCGGATTCAAAAGCAATATGTCGGACATTCAAGCTGCAATCGGATTGCATCAATTAAGCGAAGTGGAAATGATGAATGAAAGACGTCGTCATTTGGCGAACAGATATCGTGAAGCTTTTGCGGACATGGGCGACAAATTGACGATGCAGGGAATTCCACAGTATGATTTCGTACATTCGGGGCATCTATTCCCTGTCTGTTTAGTTGACGAAAAAAGGCGCGATCATTTCATGTCCTTCTTGAAGGAAAATTCCGTCGGAACAACTCCTTACTACACGCCGTTGCATTTGTTCAGTTATTATCAAAAAGAATTCGGTTTCAAAAAAGGAGATTTTCCGGAAGCAGAATATGTGGGTGAGCGTATCGTTTGTTTGCCTTTGTATTATTCGTTGCAGGAAGCCGAGCAAGATTACATAATCGAAATGGTGAAGAAATTTTTTAAATAGAGGGTTTCATGGAAAAGAAGGAAGTAAAATCAATCAAAAAAGTTACAGCGAGAACAGATGCGACGAAAAAAGCCGTAGCTGAGAAGAAAACTACAACAGCTGTGAAAAAAATAACAACCACAAGAAAAGCTGTGAATATGAAAAAAGTAGTCGCAGAAAAAAAATCACCGTCGGATGTGAAAAAAATTTCTAAAAAAGACGGAGTAGAAATTTCGATTGTAATTCCAGTTTTCAATGAGCAAGAAAATATGGATGATTTGTCGTCTCGTGTTTTAAAAACAATGGATGATTACGGGCATAATTACGAGGTGGTCTTTGTTGATGACGGAAGTTCAGATAAGACTCCGGAAATGTTGCGCAATCTTTTTAAAAAACGTTCGGATGTTATTCGAGTGATTACTTTTAATGGAAATTACGGTCAATATGTCGCGATTTTGGCAGGATTCGAGCATGTGCGTGGGGAAGTAGTTGTTACTTTGGACGCCGATCTGCAAAATCTTCCAGAGGAGATTCCGGACCTGCTCAAAAAAATGAAAGAGGGATATGATCTCGTCGGAGGATATCGAAAAAAGCGTCATGATAATTGGTTTAGAACTTATGCGTCGAAAACCGTAAATTGGTTCCGCGCGAAAACTACGGGAATTCATATGCGCGACCACGGATGCATGTTGCGTGCCTATAAGAGATACATCATTGATGAGGTCGTGAAGACTCGCGAAACTTCAACTTTTATTACTGCTTTGGCGCAAAAATTTGCGGGAAATCCAGTTGATTTTCCGGTCACGCATCAAGAAAGAAAAGCAGGTGATTCAAAATACGATTTATACAAATTGATTCGTATCACCTTTGATTTGATGACAGGATTTTCGCTCGCTCCACTTCAGGCGTTCACTATGGTGGGAATGACGATTTCTTTTGCAAGTTTGATTTATTTTTTCGTTGAGGTTTTCAAAAAAGTTGTTGGACATCATCATGGATTCGGATTGCATTTTGCTTTCGTATTTTTGTTGCTCAGCGTGATCATTTTGGGAATCGGGTTGTTGGGAGAATACATCGGTCGCGCCTACTTTGCGGTTTGCGATCATCCGCGATTTGTAATCAGAGAAATTTTGGAAAAGAAATCAAAAGAGGGAGATTCGGAAAAGAAAAGTTCGAAAACGAAATAATTTTTTGAGAAATTGGGAGAAAAAAGAATGAATATTTTGATAGTCGGGGCAGGTGGTTTCATTGGAAGTCATTTGTGTGAAGCGATTTTGGAAAAGCACAACGATTGGGCTATTACGGCGATGGATATTTCGTCGGCGAAAATCAATCATTTGATCGGAAAAGATCGCTTTAATTTTATTCAGTCGGATATTTTAAAAGATTTCGATCTGATGGAAGATTGCGTAAAGAATTGCGATGTGGTTTTTCCTTTGGCGGCGATTGCGAGTCCATTGGTTTATGTGCAAGATCCATTGAGAATTTTCGAGTTGGATTTCGAAGCGAATTTGCGCATTGTTCGATTAGCGATTAAATACAAAAAACGCGTGATTTTTCCTTCAACTTCAGAGGTTTACGGTATGTGTAGCGATGAAGAATTTGATGAAGAAAGTTCAAACTGCGTTACCGGACCGATTAGCAAACAAAGATGGATTTATTCATGTTCAAAGCAGATGATGGATCGAGTAATTTATGCCGCGGGAAATAAATATGATTTGCGTTATACTTTATTCCGTCCGTTTAATTGGATTGGTCCGCGTTTGGATGATATTACTAATCCTAACAACGGAAGTTCTCGAGTCGTGACTCAATTTTTGAGCAATATTTTGCATGGAAAAAATTTGAATTTGGTCGATGGCGGAACTCAAGTTCGCTGTTTTACCTATATCTCGGACGGAATCGATGCGTTAATCAAAATTGTTGAAAACAAAAACAATTGCGCGGATAAGCAGATCTTCAATATCGGAAATCCATACAATGAATTGAGCATTAGAGATTTGGCTTACAAAATCAAAGAGTTAGCTACCGAATATGAAAAATTGAGAGAAAACGCAAACAAGGTTGAAATAGTTGTAACAAGTTCATCAGAGTACTACGGAAAATCATATCAGGATGTAAACAGACGAGTTCCGTCTATCAAAAAAGCAGAGTCAATTCTTGGTTGGAAACCTTCCGTAAATATGACCGATTTGTTAACAAAAACAATGGACTTTTATTTCAAATAATAGTTTTTTGTTTGCAGAATAAATGGTATACATACAAGATGTGGCACTGCGAGCGTGGTGGAACTGGTAGACACGCCAGATTTAGGTTCTGGTGGTTTGCGCCGTGGGGGTTCGAGTCCCTTCGCTCGCACCAGCAATTGAAAGAGGAGTTTTTTATGAAGGTTTTAAGCAGAACCGCCGATGGTCTTAAAAGGTGTTATAATGTGTTACTTGATTTGTCGGAAATCGAGCAAGTAAAAACGGATAAACTTCGTGAAGTCGCAAAAAAAATGAAAGTGGATGGTTTTCGTCCGGGAAAAGTTCCGGTTGATGTAGCGCGCCGAATGTACGGTGATAGTGTAGCTGCCGAAGCCAAAAAGACAGCGATAGAAAACACCTCTAAGAAGATTTTTTCGGATGAGAAATTGGCTATTTCTTTCAATTATGCAACGGACATTGTGAAAGAAGATAAAAAAGGATTGGAATTCACGTTGAAGTTCGAAATTATTCCGTCTTTTGAACTTAAAGATTTTTCAAAAATCAAAATCATTAAGCACTCTGTTGATGTGACAGATAAAGATGCTCTGGAAATTTTGGAAAGAATTCGTACGTCTACTAAAAATTGGAAAGAAGATAAAAAAGCTAAAAAAGTCGAGGAAGGTCAGAAAGCCGTGATCGATCTTAATATGCTTACGAAAATCAAAAAGGTAAAACACAACAAGATAGAGGATCTCGACATTTTGGTTGGGGATAAGTCTTTGGTCGATGATTTTTGGAAACACCTTGTCGGATCAAAAGTTGGCGACACGGTAGAATTTGATATTACTTATCCGCATGATTTCGGAGACAAAAATCTGGCGGGGAAAAAGATTCATTATTCCGCTCTTATAAAGAAAATTCTCAAGGCGGAAGACTTTAAAATGGATGACGAATTCGCAAAATCCATCGGATATGAGAATTTGGAGAAAGCAAAAACTTGGGCGAAGGACAGAGCTATCGCAAGATACGAACATATCTCCAAGGACATCATGAAAAGAGATTTGATGGACGAAATCACGGATATGTATGATTTTGAAGTTCCGACTAACATGGTTGAGGCGGAAACAAGAGAAGTTGTAAAGCAAATCAAAATAGAAGCTCAACGTTTAAAGAAAGAGTTTACTCCGGAAATCGAAAAAGAATGTCGGGAAATTGCAGTCAAAAGAGTTCGTTTGGGCTTTGTTGTCGCGGAAATCGCAAAAAGAGAGAAAATTCAGGTTTCTAGGAATGAGGTTAATCAAGCGATCCGAAATATTGCTATGATGTATCCGGGACAGGAGAAATCGATTTTCGATATATATTACAATCATCCAGAAGCTGCCAGCGCAGTTGTCGGGCCTATTTTGGAAAGTAAGGTCGTAGATCAGTTGCTGAATAAGCTTAAATTGACTGAAAAAAAGTGTACAGCTGAAGAGTTAGTCGCAATTGACGAAGAGCCTTTCGATTTTTTCAAAGATGGCGCGGATAAAAAGTCGGCTAAAAAATCTTCTGCGAAGAAGTCAAGTAAGGCGGAGAAATCCGACGAAAAAAAGGAAGGAGCTGTAGCGAAAGAATCTTCAGCAAAGAAGAGAGCGGCACCGAAAAAAGCTACCGCGAAAAAGGATGATTCGGAAAAATCTTCTGCGGAAGCTTCCAAAAAGAAAACTCGTAAAAAGGCTGAGTAATTAGAATAAGGAGATGAAAATGGACAGCTTTATGAATTTAGTTCCGGTGGTAATTGAGCAGACCAGTCGAGGAGAAAGATCTTTTGATATTTATTCTCGATTGCTAAAGGAAAGAATCGTTTTTTTGAATGGCGAAGTCAATGACGTTTCTGCGAATTTGGTTTGTGCTCAGTTTTTGTTTTTGGAAGCAGAGGATCCGAAGAAAGATATTTTCTTCTATATAAATTCTCCGGGAGGTATCGTGACTTCCGGGTTGTCGATTTATGACACAATGCAGTACATAGGTCCGGATGTCGTAACCATTTGCATGGGGCAGGCCGCATCCATGGGATCTTTGTTGCTTACGGCCGGGGCGGCGGGAAAAAGATATTCTCTGCCAAATTCTCGAATTATGATTCATCAACCGTCAGGCGGATGTCGAGGTCAGGCGACGGATATTGAAATTCACGCTCGTGAGATTTTGGATTTGCGTAAGCGTTTGAATAATATTTATGTAAAACACACGGGAAAAGAACTGTCCGTAGTTGAAAGTGCTATGGAGCGCGATAATTTTATGTCGCCGGAAGAAGCAAAAGATTTCGGGTTGATAGATAAAATTATCGAAAAAAGATTTTCAGGTGAGTAATAAAAGGCGGGAACGTTGCCGCCTTTTTGATTGAGTCGGGAATTGTAGTAATGTGTCCTTTCGTTGAAGAAAATGAAGAAGATATAGGGTACGGTATCAGTTCCGAATCGGAGTTTGATAGCGGGATGGTTTCGCAATTTTTCAAAAATGATCGAAAATATTTGTTCATTGGCAGTACTGCAGTTGCGATAGTTTTTATTGCGATTATTGGAATAATTCGCTCCACTGTGACTCCTGTAAATATAGAAGAATTGCCGATTATCCAAGCTGAAACGACTCCAATTAAGGAAAAGCCGGTACAAAATAATCAAGTAAAACATCAGGATAAAATTGTTTACGATAATATTTCGGGAAATCATAGAAAAGTCGTTGAGAAGGTCGTGAAACAGCCTGAGGAGGTTTTATCAATTCCCGAAATGGATGTTTCTGATTCTTTGTCAGCGGAAGATAAAAAAACAATAATTCAGGCTTTTGAAGATTTAGCTCCGGATAAAGAATATAAGATAAATTATATAGAAGAACATCCTCATATTAACAATTCTATAGTTCAAGGAGATTATTCTTCTTTAACGAAAGGTGAGAATGCGATTTTAAAAAGTTTGAAGAATAAAAAAATATTAACTTCGAAAGAAAAAAGCCAACTGGATGTTCTGACTCAAAAAATAGAAAATTCTTATAGATCGGAATCCTCCGAGAGCGCAAATCTTCCTCCGATCAAATCTGTTACAGGTAGCAAGAAAAAGAAGAAACGCCGATTGAAAGATTTAGTAGCGACTCAAGCAAAAAAGGAAGAGTTGGCAGAGAATGTATCTCGAGCGAGAAAAGGAACTGTTATGGTTCAGATTGCCTCTGTTTCATCAAAGGCTGCTGCGGAAAGCGAATATAACCGTCTCGTATCGAGAAATCGCTTTTTGAAGGGAAAAGGAAAGAAGATCTACAAAGTCGATCTCGGTCCGAAAAAAGGGGTAAAATACCGAATACAGGTTGGTCCTTTCAAAAATAAAGCGGAAGCTAAAAAAATTATTTCTGCCATGCGAGATAATGGTTGCTCAGCTTATATATCTCGATGAAACATATTCCAAGGTTCTTTGTTGCAAGTGAAATATCTCTTAATTCAGATCAGCAACTTTCTCCTGAACAAATGTTTCATGCTACAAAGGTTTTGAGATTAAAAGAGGGAGGGAAAGTTCGAATTTTCAGTGAGATTTCGGGCGAATGGGAATGTTCGATAAAAAATGTTAAGAAAAACATCGTTACTCCTTTGGAGTTGATTCAAAATCCTCGAGAAGAGCCGGGACCGAGCATAGCGTGTGCGATAATTAATCCGAATAAATTTTCAATTATGATAGAAAAAATTACGGAACTTGGCGTGAAAAATATTTATCCTGTAATTTCAGATTATACCCAGTATAAAACCTTTAATAGACAGAAGGTTGAACAGATAATTATTCATGCATGTGAGCAATCAAAGAGATTGACAATTCCTAAAATTCATGAAATAACAGGGCTTAGAGAATTTTTAGGCAATTTTTCTAAAAATCAAAGGATTTTAGTGGGAGTTGAAAAAGAAAATACAACCAGAGCGATACAGTGTTTGGACAAAAACGCGGTGTTTTTAGTTGGTCCAGAAGGAGGATTTTCTGAAGAAGAAATAAATCTTTTCCAGCGTGATATTTCAGTGAGTTCCTTTCATTTTGGACAGAATATTTTGCGTAGTGAAACTGCTGCAATTGCCTTTATTTCTCTTTGGATGGCAATATATGGATAACATGTATTGGAAATTGTATTTTTGTGTGATATAAATTTTATTGGACGTTAATTAAATTTTTACAAACATGCGCTATAGTTATGTTAACAGAAAGGGATGAAGATGAAAGAGAGTTACTTAGAAACTGTTTCATTAGTTGAAAGATTGCATCGACTGTATTTAGAGGTGATCAAGTGTGAGTTGGATACCTTGAAAATTGAGGATATAAACAATGTCCAGGCTCTGGTTCTATATAACTTAGGCGGAGAGCAAATTTCCATAGGTGAACTAACCACGAGAGGCTGTTACTTGGGTTCTAATGTTTCTTACAATCTCAAAAAGATGGTACAAAACGGATATGTTACCCAGGTGACATCAAAACACGACAGACGATCTTATATGATCAAGTTGTCCGACAAAGGCATGGATCTATGCAAAAAGCTGGATAAGGCCTTAGATAGACACGTTGAAAGCCTTAAAAATACGGTGGGCATATCTTCTCTGGATGATTTAGTTGAGGCTCTGAGAAGTTTAGAAAGTTTTTGGAGGAGTGCGTCAGTACAAAAACTTCGCACATTCAGTGCAAAAAAACGGTAAATTTTCATTTCTTTCTATCTGTAGTGGCTCCGTGCGAGTGTTTAGCACGGAGCCTTTGATTTTGTCGGTTAATAAATGAAGAATTTTTTTAAGTTTAACAGTTTCAGATTAATTTTTGGGGTTTCTGCTATAATTATAGCACTATGGATTAGTTTTCGAAGTTTATTACTGATTGATTTGATTACGAGCTGGGGATTTCACGGAGTCGTTCTGATCGAAAAAAATAACGAAATAATTTTCAAGAAATCAACATTGGGAAAAAGTTATCCTCAATTTTTTTGCGCATCCTTGATGAAGCAAATCACGAGTGCTTTGATTTTGAGAGAAGTCGAACGTGGTTTTATCAGATTAGATGAAAAAGCTAACAAATATTTGAAAAAATCCCAAAAAATCGATGATCAGGTCGAAATACAGCATCTTTTATCTCATAGTTCAGGATTACAAAAGGATAATTCTGTAAAATTCGCTCCGGGGTCTGATTATGAATATTCAAATTATGGTTATATCGTTCTCGGAATGATTTTGGAAAACGTAACAAAATCTTCGTTCTCAGATTTAATACAAAATCTTTTCATGGAACTCAATATGAATGATAGTTGTGTGGTAGATGCTCCGACTTTACCTGAAATTCAAGAGAGACACTCTCAGTTTGTTCTTTCTCCGAAGGCAGGTCAATCTCAATTTTTTTATATAGAAAAAGAAGGAGAGAAAAAGTTTCCAGGAAATTCTTGCGGTGGTTTGATTTCTACAGCAGAAGATCTTGGCAAATGGAATAGCCAACTTCACAGCGGGAGAGTTTTGTCCTCTGATCTATATAACTTAATGATCAGCCCGAAAATAAAAGCAAATTTTCCCGAAGGATATTACGGTTACGGAATCTGCAGATATTCGCAAGATGAAATCTATCACATCGGATATGCCTGTGGCTATAAATCTACAATGGCTTACTTTCCGAAATCTAAAATAAGTTTAGTAATTTTAGAAAATAATTCGTACGATGATTATGAAAAAGATTTTCGAAAGCATCGTTGGATTCGGTGGGTAGTGTCGGTGTTTTTGTAATTCGTTTTTAATTATTCTATAATTAGAAAAATGTTGTTCAGAATGTATCAGAACAGTGTTTCAAGTTTGCGGATAAATTTTCAGGAATATAAGCGAAAAACGGTGAAAAATTGAGAAAGTAATACGTCTGTAACTACAGCACCGCAGGTAGATTTTCTTCCAACTCTTCGACATAGGAATAGGATGCTACTGACATGCAGCGAGAGCAAATTGTTCTCCATTTTTTAGAATATTCTCCGCATTTCGTACATCTCCAAAAAAACTTCACATTTTTGGATTGGGAAAGATCTATCAAAGTTTCACTGTTGTTATGCAAAGAATTAATTCTCGTCAGTTCGTCGGCAATGAAGGAGTAATGAGCCAATTCGTAAGCTCGGGATATATAATCCAACGCCATTGGTAACATACCTTCTTTTTCACAAATTTTGGCCAGACCGTAGTACGGAACCCATGACTGCGGAGCGAGTTTTAATAATTTTTCTCCTCTTTTGACCTGGTCTGTGTCAATAGCGACATATTTATCAAAAATTTCTATACACGTAGATTTTTCGAAAGAATTTAACAAAACCTTTCCGGCTGATTTTGGTTCATCCTGTTTTAATAATTCATCTGCGTATTTTATAGCAACATCCGGAATGTGCGGAGCTAACTTATATGCTGCTTTCAAATCAGATTCGTCAAGACTTTGCTTCCATTTTTCAAAATACATGGCTGCTTCGATATTTTTCTTGTTATTATCTGAAAGTTTTCGTAGATAATGAAAAGCATCATCGACATTCCCATTTTTTAAGCTCAAACAGATGATTTGATTTATAAAATTCTGGGAATTCGGATAAACTTTCAAAATGGCTTTTATTGATTCAATGGATTCTTTATCTGTTTGATCTTGCAGAGACAATTGAGCTAAGCTGTAGGCGCCCAAAACGGTATCTTTTTCTCTTGAACTTAAGTTAAAAAATAGAGACTTCGCTTTGTAAGAGTCTCCGTTAATCAAACATAACTGTCCTTCTAACCATGAGATGAAAGGAATTTCTCCCAAGTGTTTTTTTGCTTTGTTT
>Ga0310786_10009467_pt1 | contig 12366 bp, 7 predicted proteins | sample AusTroGonzalo_MG_FD_203881 | JGI IMG/M metagenome (GOLD analysis project Ga0310786, IMG submission 203881) | Bovine rumen microbial communities from tropical cattle in Woodstock, Queensland, Australia - Gonzalo_03 (v2) (version 2) | ecosystem: Host-associated > Mammals > Digestive system >...
ACTTTCATAAATTGATGAACTCTATAAAGTCCTGATGTATCTTTTCCATAACTTCATGCTTCACGACGATAACATGGACTCATTCCAACTAATTTTTTAGGCAAATCTGATTCATTCAATATTTCTCAGCTATAATACGATGTTAGAGGAATTTCAGCTGTTGCAATCATCCATTGATCATCCCTTTCCAACCAATAAGCATCTTCTTCTCCTCCTGGAAAATATCCAGTTCAAACTAAGCATTCTGGATTTACCATATTAGGTACTTGAAATGGAGTAAATCCTTTCTTTACCATCTTTTTGAGAGCATGCTGCAAAATTGCCTGTTCGAGTAGCATTCCATCATTTTTGAGGAAATATGAACGTGCTCAAGCTAATTTTACTCCCCTCTCTACGTCCACCATATCATATTTTTTCATCAATGTCATATGGTCCTGAATGGGGAAATCGAAATGAGGAATCTCTCCAACTCTCTTCACTTCTACATTTTCAGTATCATCCTTTCACTCTGGTACATTTGGTGAAATGAAATTAGGCATTTTTAACTGATATCATTTCAATTCTTCCTGTAATGAAGCTTGTTGATCTTCCAAGTCTTGAATCTGACTTTTGAGAGCTTTGGCTCATTCATAATCCTGCTGAGATGCTAAAGTCTTTTGCTGAAATTTTAAATCATCAACCTTCTGCTGAATAGCTTTTCTTTCATCATCTTTAGCCAAAATCATATCTACATCACAGTCACTATGTCTCTTTGCAAGTGCCTGTTTATATTCATCTAAATTATCACGAACTTTCTTCAGATCCAACATAATCACTAATTAACAGTAAATAAAAAACTGATTGAAAATATATGAATTTTTGGAAGCAATGCAATAAAAGTAAAGAAAATATTCTTTTATATCCAAACATTTGTCATTCTGAGCGTAGCGAAGAATCCAAGACGTTTTATTGATGGTCCCTCAGTCGCAAGCAACAGTTCCTTTAATTTTAACAACCTCTCCACCACTTCGTGGTCCCCCTCTCCTCACAGAGAGGAAAACTTTAAATAGCATTTTTGCTCCCTGTGAGGGGAGCTGCCGAACAACGTGAGGCTGAGGGGTTGAAAAAAGCCCCCTTAGAGACTGAAAGTCTCATAAGTCTCCCCTGCTAGGGGGAGATTTAGAAGGGGCTTAGAGGGGTTTGGGGAGATTTGACTGGATTTCTTATCTCACAGTTCTCATCAACATCGTCATTACATATCATCTCTTCTCTACCATCTTTGCATTTGTATTATTGATAATTCATTCGTTATATAATTTAGCGATATGTGGTTCGTAATACTTTGTCTTTCATTTTCCATCTTCTATTCAGTATAACATTCTAGATAGAGCTGTAGCAAATTCTGCTCTGGTTACTGTATCTTTTGGTCTAAAGTTATTATTCTTCATATTTTGTCCCATAATTCCCAGCTGATATGCTAATGTTACTGCATTATCATATTCTTTATTGAGTTTATTAGACACGTCGTTGAATGATACTACTCATCTAGAATAGTCAGGAGTTTGTCCAAGGACATTGATTGCATATTGAGATAGCATTTTAGCCATCTGAATTCTAGTAAGCTCTGTATACATCTTAGCATCTTGGATAGTTTCTTTACTTGTAATTCAGTAAGTCTTAGCGAAGCTATATGCGCTCTTAAACTCAGCTGTATATGTAGGAGCTGGCGTAGTATTTGTAGTTGTAGCTGATCAGTGAGAATTACTTAGCTGTGTAGTAGGTGTATTATCTACTAGATTTTCCCATGGTTTAACTTCTGGTACTTTTGGTGTATCTTGTTTTTCATTTGTATCTTCTTTTTCTGTTTGTGGCTTTTGGTCGTCAGCTGAACCATGAGTTTTATCTTTACCTGTTTTAGTAACTCATGTTCTTCTTTTACCACTTCATTCATATGTTGGTGTGTATGTTGGAGTAGTTGGAGTTAAAGTTTCTTCTTCATCGTCTGATTCTGTGATATTTAAGAAACAGCGAACTGGATACGCAACTTCATTATTAACATATTGATTATTTCATAAATCGTCTATTAAAAAATACTCCACATCTATTAAACCATTTTCTGAAAACACATCTCAGACATATCAATTTTCATCTTGTGCAATTCGTAATTCAACAAAATCTCCACCATAAGATTCTCAATTTATCATTCATGCACTAGGAATTAATATATCATTTTGCATATTATTTTCTCCACCTTCATTTACATTTCTCCATATTTCTATTAACTGTTCCCAATCTTTTCATGTAGGTAAATATTCATTTTCTCCATTACATGGATTAATGTTTCATTTTATCCATCATTTTCATTCATCATTTCATAATCTTCATCATAATAAAAATTCTGAATCTAAACTAGCCCAATTTCTAATCTTTCAATTGTTATTATAATCTATATCTAAGTCTGTATAATTTACTCAATTATTATTTCATCGGAAGTAATAGCTTCACAATGTTAATGGAGATATATCACCTATATACTCATAGATTTCTTCACAAGAATCTAAATTATTATTTCAGATAAGTGCTCATACTTTAGCAAAGAATTCTTCATCTACTTCTGACATATCTTGTGTAGACAAAGAAGAAGCCAACTCTTCATCTGGTACCGCTATTAACTGACAAGTTTCGTATTCATTAATTAAATCTGAAATATTATATATGAGACTTATAGAATTTTCAGCTCACTGGTTCCTATCCTTAATATACACTGTATCTTCTCCATTTGTTATCTTGATATATCCATCCCTATGGAATACTCCATATTCATTCCATTTAGCGTATAATGTGATATTATTTGTAATAGGTTCATCAAAGTTAAATTCATTCTTCAGCTTTTGATCAGTATACCATCACCCAAAAATATATCATTCTTTATCTCAAGGTTTTAGATTATGTGCAAATTTTCATTTCTTCACAGATTTAGTAAATAATGTTTTATCTCCATCTTTATATGTAACTGTATATGAAGGAAGTCCACTTGTAGATTCTACATACTCTGGATCAAGAAAACAACGTACAGGCATTGCTTGGCGATTTCATCAATGTGTCCACTCATTATCTCTAAGATTTTCCGGTGTCATATATGATAAATATCCATAATTATAGTATCATACGTATCAACTTAAGGATATCCATATCATGTTTTCAGTATCAAAAGCCGTTGCTGAATTATCATTCAAATCATAAATTGATCAATATGGAATTAACATTTCAGTAGAAAATTGATAACCATTATTATTAAATCCATAGCTATAATTGATATAATCACAATCATTATCAGGATCGTTACATGAATCATCTTCCATTTTATATCCATTTATATCTCAGTATAATGTCATCAATTCTAGCCAATCTTCCCATGATGGTAGGTACTCTCATTCTCCATTACATGGATTTTCTCATTCTGAATATCTTTCCCATCATGTATTAGGTTCTCATAATCTTCATCACGTAAATCATCTTTGTTCTAGTGTTTCCATATTTGTAATTTTATGGTTATCATTATAGTCTATAGCTAAATCTGTATATTTTACTCAATTATTATTTCATCGGTAGTAATAATTTCATCATACATATCCGTTTATAATGGAATAATCTCGCATATTATACCAATTCTCTTGTCATATATACTCGTACACATAATTCCATGCATCCTCAATTTGGTTATATCCAGTATTAAAAACATTATTAATGTAATCCAACATATAATTATCATAGCATTCATCATAGCCACTATATGAATAAGGACACAATTCATCTAAAATATCATGAACTGTTGATAATCTAAGTTTTTGCATTTCTTGTCCTGTTAAATCTCAATTATATTCCATCTCATCAAGTACATAATTAGTTATATCAATCTCTGCATCATATATATTATCATAATTAGTTTCTAATGTGCTATTTATCTCTACTACTCCATTTAAATATTTTCACATCATACAAGAGCCCCGATCGTCACTATTATCGCATTCATCATACCAAGTTCCTTCTACTGACCATAATTTTTGGAATGTTACTGCGGAATCACTTACTCACACGTTTCTATCTTTGATATATTTTGTATTTATACCGTCTGTGACTTTGATGTATCACTCTTCATAGTATACTCATGCATCTTCCAAAAAACATTTATTATGTAATACTTTATACCCATCTCCACAATATTCCCATTTTGCATATATAGTTTTATCCTCTGTTGCATTTTGTGAGAAGTCAAAAAGCTGATTTGAATCTCTGGCTGTATACCAACCTTTAAAGATATATCCATCTTTAGTTGGAATATTACTAGGTTTACTTCGAATTCGATCTTCTTCCACTGTTTGATTGGCTACCCCATATCCACCATCCATATCAAAAGTGAGAGTATATGTTAAAGGATTAACACTAGCTACAGAATTTTTCATACAACGAATTTTTTCTGAATAAAAACGAGGTCGTGTATGTACGTGTATGTTTGAATCTGTATTAAATCCTAAAGTCCGGGCTCAATTATAATAATAATCATTAATCATAACAGAATTTGAATCATAAGCAGTGGATGAAAAGCGATAATTTCCATTAAATCAAAAATCATCCATAAAGGATTTTCCTAATCAGGATTTTGATATACTAATTATATCGTGTCGATTTTCCATAAAATCACTTTCTTGACACTCATTACTACTTAAATGACACCATGCTATTATTACCTCTTCCCGTTCTCATGCACTAGGCACATGCCATCAGTCTGGACATGGTCATTGTCTGTCTGTTGCGTTATTTAAATCAAGTCATCGATGATTACTTTCATTGTCATTACCTCCTCACCATGCATTATTATATTCTTGTCAAATTGTTGAATTCGACCAAAAATCATCATTTCATTCTATGGAGTACATGTCATTATCATAACTAGGTTCGTCCCATCACCAATAATAATATCAATCAAGATCACTTCATGCTATAGTATAAGATTGTCCATTATATGAAATAGTCTTGGACCATACTGTATCTGGAGATAATGTAGCCGTATTCCATGCATCAGTCACTTCTAACCTACCTTCCTGCGCATAACTAAATGGTGTAAATACATTTACACTTACCAATACCACTAATGATACTAGGTTGATCAACTTTTTCATTTTTTCTTATTTAATTGATAAAAATTATGCTTAATTAATTATATTCACAAAGCTCATTTTTGCAAATTTTGAGGGACTTTTTTGCCATATAATCCTGTGACTTTATCACAAAAATTTTTGTATACGAAAATGCCTTCACTAAAGGCATTTTAAATGATACTTGCATTAAAATATCAAAACGATATAATCTAAATAGTTTTATTCTACAAACTTCGTTATGAAGTCTACTCTACAAAAGTTTTCTACAACTGATTTTGCAGAGACTGCCGATAATATTATTTCGGTTTATAATGACCAATGACATTGTGTAGTAAATTTCATATATTTTTCTCAATTAGTTTCTCAGCATGTTTTTTCTCCTACTAGGGACAAGACTGAGAAGGAAAAAGAATATAAAAAAATTCTCTTAAAATCTGATTTTTTATTACCAGATGGAATCGCTTTACAGGTATTTTATTATTTGGCTACAGTGTTTAGAGCTATAGATTCTGACAAAAAACGACTTCCAAATCTCAATGGAACAGATTTTACGCCATATTTTCTCAATAATATAAAACTCAAGTATTGAGGTCAAAAAATTAATATCTTATTATATGGTTCTAAACCAAATATCGTCGAAAAAGTCAAAGAAAATATGACTCTGAAATGATACAATGTGATATATATTCAGGACTGATTTAGTGAGTTTGACCGAGATAAAGCTGAAGAAGCTATGGATGAATATCAGGACACTATCAATATTTTGTTGGTAGCTCGTTCCACTCCAAAAATTCCGATTCAAGAATTACGAACTTCTAGAAATTATCATAAAATTCAGGATAATAAATTATTGGTGATAAATGTGGGATGATTATTTGATTTCGTGGCATGAGCTCAGAAACGTGCTCCTAAATTATTTCGTCTATTGAAATTAGAATGGCTTTGGAGACTATGTTCTCAGCCAAAGAGAAATTGGAAAAAAGTAGTAAACACCTTAATGATAATTCCATACATTTTTCGTTATTTGATATTGAAAAAAGATTAACTTTTCATAATTATATATGGAGAAAAAATCGAAAATCAGATTTTTGTATACTTTTAATTTCCATAACACTAGGTCAGATGCAACTTCAAGAACATAAAAAAATTTACATACCAGATGAAGAAGTATTCTCATTCCAGGATACACTTTTGGATAATATTTCTTTCAAGGTTCTTGTACAGTGTTCCAAAGAAAAATTCCTCCAATATCAAAAAGATATTCTCGAAGAATTTGTTGCAGATTTCACTAATGTTGTCAGAACATCTGAAGAATTAGATACTCAGGATATTAGGGAGATTTTTGAGCAATCTCTACAACTTTTGAATACAAAATTAAAACAATTTGCAGAAAAAGTACGCGATGTAGATCATTTTTCTCTCAAAGGAATTATCCAATTGGTAGTAGATGACAAATTGATGTCATCTATGATTGGAAATGTAAGTATGCTAGTTATCAGAGATCAGAAAGTGACATATTCAGTACCAAATAGTGTAGACACTAAAGCAAAAATCGATTTATTCTCTGATTTCATTGAATGAAATATTGAGAGAGATGATCAGATTCTCTATATTTGACTCAAGTTCGCTGATATAATGGATTCTCATGATCTCAAAGAAATGGAGAATCTTTTGGCTCAAGAAGATTTTGCTGATTGAGTACTTTCATTCTTGGAAGAGATATTGACTACTAGAGTAGAAAATTTCAATATTGGATTTATTGTTAGCTACTTCGTCCAGTGACCTGTGATAAACATCACATGAGGTAGAAGAAAATGATTAAAATTAAAATGAATCAAAGGGAAATCTATGCAATATTTATCTGAAATATCAGAAAAGCTCAAAAAATCTGAGAATATTCAGAAGGCTAAGCAACAAGTATTGGAAAATAGAATATATGTAGTTGGATTTGTGCTTATAATTCTAATTTTCATATTCATATATGCTTTGGCATCTCAGCTTATAAACGACAAAAATCATACAAATAAATTCAGGACTTCATCTAATGCTTACATTGATATCAATTTGGATGAATTACAGGATGATATCATCGAATTCAAAACATTAGATCCTTCTTCTAATCTAAAATCTGCTAAATATTCAGAGATTTCTCAGAAATTAGATTTCTTAGAGAATCAATGAAAATGGTTGGAAGATGTGGCAGGTCTTAGATCTCAGTTACAGGAAAATTATTATGATGGTTTCCATATCGTTCAATTCAAGACTGAAAATAATTTGAATTACAATGCATGAAGAGATACTCAGATTTTAACTTTCGATTCTACAGAATTGAGCAGATTAGGAAACCTACACTCTATCAATGTGCCTAGAGACAATAACATTATGATAGCATGAACTAAGTGAGCTATGATTGGTGCTACTAGCGACAGCAGTAAATGAGTATTGGTTGAATATAACTTATCAAAGAGTTTGGATGACTGTATATCTTCTCTCAATTCCAACTGATTATATTGTTATAATTCAGCATGAGAGATATATATGATTTCCAAATCTACAAAGATTGAGCCTCTGACTACAGAGGATGGAAGTTTCCGCCAATGAATCTGAGCATTATGAACATTCTCAAATAGAAATCTGTATGTATTCAATTCTAACGTATCTAGTCTAGGAAATATGATTCTTACTAGATATCAAACTAATAGTGACTGAACATACGCTCACTTCAAATGAGGTTCATCATATTCTGTAATGGCATCTGGAGTAGATTTCTGAACATTCTCTAGCTTCGCTATTGATGGTAATTTCTACGGATGGGCTAATGGAAGCTTATATCTATTCTGGAGAGAAGATGTAGCATGAACATCTCTTACTTATCGTAAAGTTTATATCAAATGATCTAATCCTCTTACTGAATCATATTCTGATAATGTTAAGGTTATAGTTTCCAAAGATTCTAGATACATATTCACTTATGATAAAGATCAACAATTACTCACAGCATACAATACTGAACCAACAAAACAGAATGACGAAAAGAAAAAGGAATATCAATTGATTTATCTATTTAGTCTAAAATTCGAGATTGATTGAGTAAACGTATTTGATGTAGATATTCCAGCTAGTTCATGAAATAGACCTGAACTATACTTATTGACTAATAAGTGAGTAAACAAATTACCTTTGTATGAATACATTGAGACAATTAAATAAAGATAAATATATGATAAGCACCATTCCCCTACGGAATGGTGTTTTTTATTTGAAATCACTCAATGAATAAATAATATTCAAATCAGATTTTTAATCATTTTGAGTAATTTATGAAAAATTTATCATCTCAAGAGTTACGCGAACTCCGAAATAAATTTCGAGAATCTAAACAACATAAATATATCCCTGAAGCATCTCTCATCGCTTCATGAAAGGAATCTACTGCCCTTTTCAATGTTGCATGAATGCAGCAACTCATTCCATACTTGATGTGAAAAGAACATCCGTTATGAAAAAGAGTTTTCAATATCCAGAAATGTGTACGTACAGTAGATATCGCTGAAGTTTGAGATGCTTCACACCTTACTTTCTTTGAAATGATGGGAAACTGGTCACTTGGAGATTATTTCAAAGACGAAGCCGTAACTTGGTCATGGGAATTCTTAACTTCTCCTGACTATTTATGATTAGATCCAAGAAAATTGGCAGTGACAGTTTTCGCATGAGATGAAAGTGCCCCAAGAGATGAAACTACTGCAAATAAATGGCAAGAAGTCTGACTTCCTGCTGAGAGAATTTCTTATCTTCCTGCTGATAATAATCGATGGTCTCCTGGACCTGTTGGACCATGCGGACCTGACACTGAAATATTTTACCGAGTCGGAGAATCTGAATATCCAACTGAGTGAAGTAACGTGTGAAACGACGAAGACAATTGGATGGAAATTTGGAATAATGTTTTCATGGAATTCTATCGTGACGAAAGCTGAACTCTCTCAAAGTTAAACAATCATAACGTAGATACATGAATGTGATTTGAGAGAATGTGCTGCGTAATGCAAGAAAAAGAATCAGTTTACGATACTGACGTATTTTCAGCATCTCTAAAAAAGTTGGAAGAATTGACTGGAATTTCATATTTGCAGCAAACTAGAAGATTCAGAATTATCGTTGATCATGCTAGAACTGCGTTTATGTTGATAAATGATGGATTGATACCTTCAAATATCGCAGCATGATACGTGCTTAGAATGATTATCAGAAGAATGACATACAACATAATGCTACTCAAGGAAACTGATTTGAACTGATATCAAAAAATCTGTACTGAATTGTTGGCTACATTCAAGGGATTACGTGAATTCAATGAAAGTGAAATCATTCGTGTAATCATGGAAGAAATCAAAACATTCTTGAAAACAATCCAGAATGGTAAAGCTATTCTTGAAGAAATGATAGAAAAGGAAAAGAAAAATCAACATAAGTCCCTTTCATGAAAAGATGTTTTTAAACTATACGATACTTATGGATTTCCTCTAGAATTGACTAGAGAAATCGCAGCAGAAAACTGACTAGAAATCAATGAAAAAGAATATGAGGAAGCTGTAAATACTGCGAAAGAAAATTCTCGCCAAGCAACCAAAGAAATGTTCAAAAAATGAATAGATTGGTCGAAATATCTCGAATGAATTCCTCAGAGTAAGTTTATTGGCTACAAGGAATTTGAGACTTCAGATGTACAATTACTCAAAGATTTTGATGTAAATGGACAGAGAGTTTTAATTTTTGATAAAACTCCATTCTATCCAGAAATGTGAGGACAGATGTGAGATAAATGAACTATTGAACTTGATGATTGAAGTAAGGTAAAAGTAATTAACGTTCAGACTTTTGCTGGAGTAATATTACATATTGTGGAATAAACCAAAAATGTCATCCTGAATGAAATGAAGGATCTTGTATGTCTAGTACATAAGATTCTTCGCTAACGCTCAGAATGACATTTTTTATAATAAAGATAATTACTCAACTGAATTATATCTAGGGAAAAAAGCATAAACTATATTATAAAAAGATTCTACAACTTTATCCAATCATTTCTCTTGTTTTAGCATTCTCTCCGTAAGTATTCATTCTAAACGGAACATCTCCTGCTCTACTTTTTTTCAAACTGTTTGGAATTCTGGAGTAGCAGCTGTTTCATCATTTTCATTCAATTCTCTAAATTTCCAGAAAAGCTCATTTTCTGCTTCATAAAATCTTTGGAAAAGCTGTCATCATTTAGTCTTTCATAACGATTCAATTCTCATTTTTACATATTCATTTATACATTCTTGAATTTCAGATTTTTCCTTTCATTTCATCTCTGAGAACCTAGCTCACAACAATGGGTGTTTGCACATATCTGAAAAAGTAGGTATAACCTTTTTGCTTTCTTCTATATTGGAAAGGAGTTGAAAAATCTGATCCTTTGACTGCTGATTCATAGCAAAATTGAAAATAATAAAAAGCCCCACCGGGACTAATTAAGTGACTAAAATATAAAAATTTATTTCTGAAATGCAAACAAAATTAAAAAATTTGACATCAATTTCTAAATTTCTATACTCGAAATACCGTAAATTATTTATTATATACTTCTCAAATGAAAAAAATTTTGCTAACAATATTAATAATATTCTGATTTTTCTTCTTTTGAGTTAATCAAACGCAAGCCTTGAGCGTAGCCGATTTTACTCCAGCACTTGATCAGGCTGTGGCCAAGAAGAAAACCACGAAAGAAAAGGTTGAATTTTTACAATCTCTCGCTGATTTACTAAATACTCCTACTTTTACCAAAGATAAAAATGCTCGACTTTTCGCAAAATTGAGAGACTATTCTCTGAATATGCTAAGAGTTTTTGAGTATGAATTGCAAGAAGAACAAGCCAATAAATCTACTAAACAAACAAAAACCACTTCGACTACAAAAACTACTACATCCACTAGTAAAACTACTACGACTTCATCCAAATCTTCGATAAAATTACCTCATCTTTCAGATAATTTTTCAAATATAGATGAGCAAAAAGTACGTGATGCTATTCTTTCACGACATAATGAAGAAAGACAGACTTTGTGACTAAAAAATTATAAGTATAACCTAGACCTTGAAGGATCTGCCACAGTTCGAGCCAATAATTTAGCAGAATCTTCCAAAACTAAAAATCTACACGTAAGAAATAGTTCAGATTGATATTACAATTATAATTCGATATTGGATCGATTTTCAGATTTATGAATCAAATTCCCTGCCAGTGTAAAATGAGCTGCCTCATTTTCTGAAAGTGTATGATATGGTTCATATAAATGCTCTAAATCTGACTGCACTCAAACATTAATAGAGTCAATTAAGAGATGAACATGGCAATGACTAATAATGAAAGAAAAAGAATGAACTATAAGTGATGACAGCCACTATAAAGCTGTAGTTATGAATCATTTTACTCAGATGGGTGTATGAATAGCCATCGATAAATCTAATAATAGGTATTATATAGTACTCCATTATGGAGTAGATTTCTAAAAAAATCTTTATTATCTTTTAATCTCAATATATATTTATATAAATATGTTGACTTTTTTATAAATATATCTATATTAATTATGACAACAAAATAAACGAAAACCCAAAAAAACATAATAATATGAAAAAAAAATTATTTATTTGGTTATCGGTGATGGGTGTTTTCATCGCCATTTCCTATTTCTGGGGCGTACTATGGAATAGAATATACTGTAATGGAGCAAAGACTTTTTTCTTATCAAATAGAGTGAATGATATCAAAGCTACATTGTGGGCGTCAATCAATGAAGAATTCATTTGGCGATTACTACCTCTACTCATAATATCATATGTACTATATTTGTTAAACTATGAGTCTTCAAAATGTAAAAAATATGGATTATGTAGTATCTTTTTCATAATGATACTGTCAATACAAATCTTATTTGGCATTGCTCATTTTAGCAGGATATATGAAACAAGCGACTGGATGATAAAACATGTTGTAGTACAAGGGACTATGGGGTTATTTTATGCTATAGCTTATAATATAATACAATATTATGGCAAGAGAATATATAAGCTTAATCTAATCTATAGCCATCTAACGGCATACTTATCTTCAACTACTATACATGCCATAGTCAATATCTTGTTGATTATAAATCTAACATTCTAATTTTCCATTGAATT
>Ga0310786_10009469_pt1 | contig 12364 bp, 13 predicted proteins | sample AusTroGonzalo_MG_FD_203881 | JGI IMG/M metagenome (GOLD analysis project Ga0310786, IMG submission 203881) | Bovine rumen microbial communities from tropical cattle in Woodstock, Queensland, Australia - Gonzalo_03 (v2) (version 2) | ecosystem: Host-associated > Mammals > Digestive system >...
AGCGCCGTGCGCCTGGGCGCCGAGCACGTCTACGTCATCTACCGCCGCACTCAAAGAACTGATGATGAGGATATTCAAGGCGTATGTCCTGCCCGTCGCAGTTGCCGTAGACGCCCACCAGAGGCTTGAACGCCGCAATCTCGTGCGCCGTCTCCACTCCCCCGCCGAAGTCCCCTGCATGCCATATCTGGTCCACAGGCTCCAGGAACTCCCTGAACGGCGCATCGAAAACCCCGTGCGTATCCGATATCAGTCCAATATACATATCCTACATACCCTTTTCTCCACAGTAGTGGAAATACACTGCCGCCACAGCGGCCAGCGCCGCCGTCTCGGTCCGAAGCCTCGACGGCCCCAGATGCACCGGCTTGAACCCACATTCGATTGCCAGGGCCACCTCCTCCCTCGAGAAGTCCCCCTCAGGCCCGATAAGGATCACGATATCCGGCACACTTTCCGCCTGAGAGGCTTTCCCCTCGGCATAATGCCACCCCTGATAGGGTTTCGCCGGTACGGCTCCCGAAGCGTCGAACTTCCTCAGGACCTCACCTATCGACACCCTCTTCTCCTCTCCCTCATAGCAGCAGCAAATCAACTTAAGGACGGAATCCCTTCCGTTGGGGAGCAGTGTGTCCCGCAAAACGTCCTGCTGCGCAGGACCCCCCCCAAGCGAGCTTGGGTCCCCCCCTCTTATGTTGCCGAGGGTGGCACAGTTTTGCGGGACACACTGCTCCCCCAACGAGGAATTCCTATAAGAACTGATGAGCTCGCGGAGCGGAAGAGGCTCGTCGACCTGAGGGACGGCACCCTTCAGGGATTGCTTCGAAGCGGACAGGAGGATGCGCTTCAAGCGGTCGGTCTTGAAGACCTTGCGCTCGGAATGGTCACCGATCACCGGCGTGATCACGTCCAATCCTAACTCTGTGGCCTTCTCCGCAAACCACTCGTAGCGGTCGGCGTTCTTCGTCGGGCACACCGCCATCCGCAGCCGGTAAGGATGCGCACCCCAGTCGCGCTCGACACCCGTCACCTGCGCTTCCACCTCCTTCGGCGAAGCCGAGAGGATGCGGCAGGTATACAGCGTCCCCTCGCCGTCGATGACATGAATGTCATCGCCCTCGCGGTGCCGCAGCACCTTCACGCAATGCGCCGATTCGTCCGCGTCCAGACGGCATACGGAGCCGTCGATATCTCTCGAGAAAAAAAGTTCCATGACCTAGCGGCGTATGATCTCGACCTCCCCGTCCAGCCCCAGTTTGATGATCTGCGAGGCCAGCCCGGTCGACTCCCGCTCCAGGGAAGGCGTGACGACATAGTCCACGGCGGAGCGGATCTCCTCCGGAATGTCCTTGAACGCTTTCGGCGAAGGCTCTCCGGAAATGTTGGCCGAGGTAGAAACCAGCGGCCTGCCAAGGCGCCGGACCAGTTCCTTGCAGAAATCCATCATGGGGATGCGTATGCCCACGGAACCGTCCTCCGCCACCGTATTGTAAGCCAGGTGCCAGCGGTCCTTGGCCGGCGCCTCGCCCGCGGCGGGAGCCGGCAGGCAGATGGCGCCCGGATAGATGATGGTCATAGGCTTGTCATTGACCTCCACGAGGTCTATGGCGATGTCCGGAATCTTCTGAATGTAGCGCGCCACCATGTCGAGGTCGCTGGCCAACAGGACCAGCGACTTGGCATCCGGGCGCCTTTTGATCTCATACACGCGCCTCACGGCATCGGGGTCCGTCGCATCGCAGCCTATGCCCCAGATGGTGTCGGTGGGATAGAGGATCACTCCCCCTCCGCGGAGGACCTCAAGGGCCTCCCCAATCTTGGCGGTAAGATTCAACTTATTCATTGTCAATTGATTTTCAATCTTGTGACGATGGGATAATGGTCGGAGTACTTCTTCCTCACGACCTTGTGGTACACGGCCTCGCACTTCTCGGGATACAGCACGTAATCGATGCGGATGAAGGGCCACAGGCCCGAATAAGTGCCTCCCAGCCCCTTTCCGGCCTCGATGAATGAGTCCTTCTTCCCCTTCTTCAACTGCTGGTAGGTAAAGGACATCGGAGTGTCGTTGAAGTCGCCAGTGACTATGGACTCGACCGGGGAGTTCCGTATGTCCTGCAGGACTATGTCCACCTGCTGCGGACGGCGGGTGATGGAAGTGCGCATCTTCTCCTCAGCCTCCTGCACCTTGTCGTCCTCCCTGCTGGCGAAGGCCTTGACCAGGCGCGGCAGCGAGAGGCTGTAACTCTCGAAATGGCAGTCGTACACCCTCATGACCTTACCGCCGATGTCGAGATCGGCATAGAGGGCCATGTTGGCGCTCTCGTCGAAATCGAACTTTCCGCGTCCCACCACGGGGAAACGGCTCAGGATGACATTGCCGTAAGGCCCGAGTCCGGTGATGTTCGTGTAGTACTCCGAATTATACCCGGGCATGACTTCGGCCAGATACTCCCTGACGTCCACCCCCTTGGGAGCGCGGAACTCCTGCAGGCAGATGATGTCGGCGTCGGTGGTCCGGAGATACGCCAATACGGAATCGCGGCAGGACTCCCTGTCCGCGAGGCGCGAATGCGACGGGTACATCGAGAATTTCCCGACATTGTAGTCTATCAGCGTCACGGCGCCCTCGGGCGCATCGTCGCGCCCCGAGAACTGCACGTAGCGCCCGATCAGGAATATCGACGGCAGGAGCGCCAGCAAAGGGATGACCGCCGCCCCGGAATGCCTGCGCAGCGCCCAGAGGAGGAGTATGACGTTGACGATGAAGAAGACTATGAAAAGCAGGCCGAAGATGGTCATGAACCACGCCTTGGCGGGGTTGATGTACATCGACAGGTAACTCATCACCAGCACGCCCGCATTCATGAGCATGAAGGTCCTTGCCGTCAGTCCGAACAGGAAGCGTCCGAATCCCTTTTTCTTTTTCTCCGCCATTTCGCAGATAATCAGTTACGGTCGAAGAGCGTACCCTTCTTCTTCCAGTAAGTAATGAGCAGCCAGCCGAAGAGCATGCCGCCCAGATGGGCGAAATGGGCGATGTTCACGGCCGACCCGGTGATGCCGAAAAGCAGTTCGAGGGCGGCGAAAATGATTACCATCCACTTGGCGCTCAGCGTCACGGGAGGGAACAGCAGGGTAAGCTTGGACTCAGGGAAGAGCATGGCGTAACCGATGATGACGCCGTAGATGGCTCCGGACGCACCGACGACCGGGGTCGCCTTGAGTTCGGCATAGGACTGGGATGCAGTGGTCGACCCCTCGGCGATGGCCTTCATGAACCCCTGTACCTGAAGGTATTCCACACCGGTATGCAGGGCCACGGCGCCAAGGCCGCAGACGAAGTAGAAGATGAGGAACTTCCTCTCGCCTATCATCCTCTCCAGCACGGAACCGAACATCCAGAGAGTATACATGTTGAACAGGATGTGCATGAAGCCGCCGTGCATGAACATATGTGTCACGATCTGCCATACGTGGAAGAATGGCGACGTGGGATAGAACATGGCGAAAGTCGCTACCATGAAATCCTCGTTGATCAGCGTAGCGATAAACACTATCACATTGATAATGATAAGGTTGCGCGTAACCTTGGGGACCGAGGACAGGAAGCCGCCTCTGGAGGAATCACCATTATAGGAGTAGTAGTCTGGCATTTTCGTTAGAATTTCTTGTCGATCTCTTCGACCGGGATTATACTGATGATGCGCCGTCCGCGGGATGTGAGCTCCGCATTGTCGCATGCAAAGAGTGAATCTATCAAGTGCTGCGCCTCGTAAGGGGAAGACGGGACCTTGGCGGAGGAGGAACCCAGGATGGCGAACTTCTCAGCCATGGAGGACTGGAGGGTCTCGGAAAGAGACGAATGCCCCTCGGATAGGATGTACATCAGGTCCGAGACCATGGCTTCGACCTTCCCGCTCTCACAGGAAAAGCCGTCCGGAACACCGTTGACCACGACCGTATCGGTGCCAAAGGGGACGATGTCGAAGCCGAGGGACTTGAGCAGGTCCGCATTCTCGTCGAAGAGGAGGCGGTTCTCCACCCCCACCCTGATCTGCTCGGGGAAGAGCGACGACTGCGTTACGTGCTCGCCCTTGGACAGGGCACGGAGGAACTTCTCATAGAGTATGCGCTCGAAAGCCCGGCGGATATTCACCACCATCATGCCGGAGCGCGCCATGGTCACGAGGTATTTGTCCTGGACCGTGAGGATCTGTGTGGTGGGCAGGACCTTGGACTCGAAAAGCTTGCCGTAGTCGTCGCGCTTGTCCACATAGTTGCGCGAGGGCTGGGACTGGGAGGCGGGCTTGGACGCGGGCTCCGAGACGGGGGAATAGTTGGAGAAGTCGTAGTCAGGGGCTACCGGTGAAGGCTCGAAGGGATTGTAGTCCGGGTCGAGGTCCACCTTGGGCGTGACGGAGGGCTTGTACTCGTCGAAACTCTTCCCGAACACCGGCAGCTGGGCCGTCGAGTCGTTGTCGAAGTCGATGCTGGCCCCGAAGGAATGCTTGCCGAGGGTCTCGCGCACGCTAGCGTAAAGGATGCGGAAGATGAGGTTGTCCTCCTCGAACTTGACCTCGGACTTGGTGGGATGGATGTTGACGTCCACCGTGCGGGGATCGACCTCCAGGAAAATGAAGTAGGACGGGGTGAGCCCTTCGGGGACGAACTCCTCGTAGGCCTTCATCACCGCCTTGTGCAGGTAGGGACTGCGGAAAAACCTCCCGTTGACGAAGAGGAACTGGTTCCCGAGGGTCTTCTTCGCGGTGTCGGGGCGGCCGACGAAGCCGCTGACGCGCACGAGCGAAGTCTCGGCGGATATGTCCACGATATCCTCCGCGACATTGCTGCCAAGCAGGTCCAGTACCCTGTATTTGAGAGACTTGGCAGGCTTCAGCACGAATATGTCCCGGCCGTTGTGCGACAGGGTGAAAGCCATGTCAGGACGGGTCAGGGCAACCCTGGTGAACTCCTCTACGATATGCTTGAACTCGACATTGTCGGACTTGAGGAACTTGCGGCGGGCGGGAACGTTGTAGAAGAGGTTGCGCACCGCGAAGGAGGAGCCGCGCGGCGCGGCGACCTCGGCCTGCGAGACAAGGCGCGAGGCGTCCACGACGACCTCGGTGCCGAGCTCGTCTTCGGCGCGCCGCGTGCGCAGCGTCACCTCGGCGACGGCCGCGATCGAGGCCAGGGCCTCGCCGCGGAAGCCGAAGGTGACGATGTTGTCCAGGTCCTCGGCCGTCGCTATCTTGGACGTGGCGTGACGCTCGAAGCAGAGCACGGCGTCATCGGGCGACATGCCGCACCCGTCGTCGATGACCTGGACGAGCGTGCGGCCTGAGTCCGTGATGACCACGGACACCGAGGCCGCCCCGGCGTCCAGGGCGTTCTCCATGAGCTCCTTCACCACGGACGCCGGTCTCTGCACGACCTCGCCCGCGGCTATCATGTTGGCTATGTTGCCCGGAAGTATCTTCAGCGCGGGCATTACAGGATGGAGTAGAATTTGATAATCAGGAAGAGAACTCCGAGCACCAGCGCCAGACCTATGAAGCCGATGAGGCCCTGGGCCTTGCTCCCCGAGCGGACGGTCCTCTGGTAGTTGCCGTCGCGCAGCGAACCCTTGATATATGAGCCGGGGACGTAGGTGTCCTTCTTCACTTCCTTCTCCATAGTACCGTCAACCCTGCCGAACTTCTGACGGAGCTCGTCTTTCTCCTTGTCATAGTAGATCGGCTTGTAGTCGAAGGTCTTGTGCTCCTGCTCTCCAAACCAGTTGAATATTCCCATAACAATGTGCGTTTATGATTTACAAATTTAGTGATTTTATTTTTAACTTTGCATATTCAAAAATAACCGCCTATGTCTTTCATCGATCAAAGAGCAGTCCGCGAAGGACTCACATTCGACGACGTCCTGCTCGTTCCGGCGTATTCCGAGGTCCTCCCGCGCGAGGTCAGCCTCCTGAGCAGGTTCTCCCGCCACATCACACTGAACATCCCCATCGTGTCCGCTGCCATGGATACCGTCACCGAAGCCCCGATGGCCATAGCCATCGCCAGGGAAGGCGGCATCGGCGTCATCCACAAGAACATGTCCATCGCCCAGCAGGCCGACCAGGTCCGCCATGTGAAGCGTGCAGAGAACGGCATGATCACTGACCCTGCCACCATCACCGCCGACAAGACCGTCGGAGACGCCCTCGCGATGATGAGGGAGCTCCGCATTGGCGGCATCCCGGTAGTGGCCGAGGACAATACCCTCGTGGGCATCGTCACCAACAGGGACCTCCGCTTCCAGCAGGATTATTCGGTGAAAATCGCCGACGTGATGACCTCCAAGGGCCTCATCACCCTGCTGAACACCGAGTTCTCGACCGAGAAGATCAAGTACACGCTGCTCGAGCACCGCATCGAGAAGCTCCCCATCGTTGACAAGGACTACAAGCTCGTCGGCCTCGTGACCTACAAGGACATGGTCCGCCAGCAGAGCCATCCAAACGCCTGCAAAGACGAGCGCGGAAGGCTCCGCGTCGCGGCGGGCATAGGCATCACCGCCAATGCGCTCGAGCGCGTAAAGGCCCTCGTGGCGGAGGGCGTCGACGCCGTCGTGCTCGACTCCGCCCACGGCCACAGCAAGGGAGTCATCGACAAGCTCAAGGAGATCAAGGCGGCATTTCCCGAGCTCGACGTCATCGTCGGCAACATCGCCACGGCCAAGGCCGCCGAGGACCTTATCGCCGCAGGCGCCGACGGTCTGAAGGTCGGCATCGGCCCCGGCTCCATCTGCACCACCCGCATCGTGGCCGGTGTCGGCGTCCCTCAGCTCACCGCCATCTTCGACGTGGCCGACGTTGCCGCGAAATACGACATCCCCATCATCGCCGACGGCGGCCTCCGCTACTCCGGCGACATCGTGAAGGCCCTGGCCGCCGGCGGCGACTGCGTGATGTGCGGTTCGCTCTTCGCAGGCACCGAGGAGGCCCCGGGCGAGACCATCATCCTCAACGGCCGCAAGTTCAAGACCTACCGCGGCATGGGCTCCATCGACGCCATGACCGCCGGCTCTTCCGACCGTTACTTCCAGGACAATGTCTCCAACGCCAACAAACTCGTCCCCGAAGGCATCGTGGGCCGCGTCCCCTACAAGGGCACCCTCAGGGAGACCGTGTTCCAGCTGGTGGGCGGCATCCGCTCCGGCATGGGCTACTGCGGCGCCAGCACCCTGCCTGAACTCAAGAAGGCCGAGTTCGTGCGCATCACCTCCAACGGCGTGGTGGAGAACCACCCGCACGACGTGACCATCACCAAGGAGACCCCTAATTACAGCAGAGGCGAATAATCAAAGAATCAGATATTTAATTACGACATTATGACTACAGGTAACGTCCGTCCCGCGGACATGGAGCGTATCACGACTCCCGCCCTGGCCCAGAAATTCATTGAGGAACAGGTTAAAGAACTCAGAGATCAGATCGGTGACAAGAAAGTGCTGCTGGCGCTCTCCGGCGGCGTGGACTCCTCCGTCGTGGCCGCCTTGCTTATCAAGGCCGTCGGCAAGCAGCTGGTCTCTGTCCACGTCAACCATGGTCTGCTGCGCAAGGGCGAGCCCGAGCAGGTGGTCCGCGTGTTCCGCGACGAGATGAACGCCAACCTCATATATGTGGATGCAGTCGACCGCTTCCTGGACAAGCTCGCCGGCGTGGCCGATCCCGAGCAGAAGCGCAAGATCATCGGCGCCGAGTTCATCCGCGTGTTCGAAGAGGAGGCCCGCAAGCTGGACGGCATCAGTTTCCTGGCTCAGGGAACCATCTATCCCGACATCGTGGAGTCCGGTCCTGTCAAGTCCCACCACAACGTGGGCGGCCTTCCGGAAGACCTCCAGTTCGAGCTCGTGGAGCCCATCAAGCTCCTGTTCAAGGACGAGGTCCGCGTAGTCGGCAAGGAACTGGGACTGCCTGACAACATGGTGTACCGCCAGCCGTTCCCCGGCCCCGGTCTGGGTGTCCGCTGCACCGGCGCCATCACCCGCGACCGTCTGGAGGCCCTTCGCGAGAGCGACGCCATCCTGAGGGAAGAGTTTGCAAAGAACGGCCTGGAAGGCAAGGTATGGCAGTATTTCACCATCGTCCCCGACTATAAGTCCACGGGCGTGAAGGACAACAAGCGCAGCTGGGACTGGCCGGTGATCATCCGTGCCGTCAACACCCGCGACGCCATGACCGCCACCATCGAGGAGATCCCCTACGAACTGCTCCACCACATCACCAGGCGCATCGTCACGGAAGTCCCGGGCGTCAACCGCGTTCTCTACGACCTGACTCCGAAGCCCACCGGAACGATCGAGTGGGAGTAGGATGAGTCGCTTCAAGATAGGTCAGGGATATGACGTACACCGCATCGAGGAGGGACTCCCGATGTGGCTGTGCGGCGTGCGCATCGACAGCCCGAAGGGCTTCGTGGCGCACTCCGACGGCGATGTCGCCATCCATGCGCTCTGCGACGCCCTCCTGGGCGCGCTGGCGCTCGGCGACATCGGCCACCATTTCCCCGACTCGTCGGACGAGTTCAAAGGCATTGATTCCAAGATACTTCTCTCCAGAGTGACGGACCTCGTGCGGGGGAAGGGCTTCGCCGTCGGCAACGTCGACATCACCATCGCGCTCCAGGCGCCGAAGATTGGCGGCTGCGTACCCGCGATGCGGGCGACGCTCGCCGCCCTGCTCGGCGTCACCGAGGACTGCGTCAGTGTCAAGGCCACCACGACCGAGCGCCTCGGCTTCGTCGGCCGCGGCGAAGGCTGCGAGGTCTGGGCCGTCTGCCTACTGGAGCAAGCCTGAGAAATGAATAACCTGCGGGCAAACACCCGCAGGTTACATCATAAAAAGCCATAACCTGCGGGAATTTCCCGCAGGTTATTTCGTTATTTGGCGTAGGTGGCCCTGACGAAGGGGGCGTTGAGGAGGTAGTCGGCGCTCTCCTGGAAACTGATGAGGATGTCATCATAGTTGTAGCGCTCTATCTCTACCACGAAGTTCTCCAGGCCTGCGATATCGGCGTTCTTGAAGATGGCGTCGAAGCCCACCATTCCGCTCTGCCCTATCTCCCACTCGTCCTTGATGTGGAGCATGCGGAAGCGTCCGGGATACTTGTTGAAATAGTAAACCGGGGAGGCCTTGCCTATGACGGCCCAGTAGACGTCCATCTGGAAGAACACCAGGTCGGGATCGGTGTGCTGGAGCATATAGTCGTACATCACCTCTCCCTCCACCTTCTCGAACTCGTAGGCGTGGTTGTGGTAGCCGAAGCCGAGGCCGGCGGCCTTGCAGCGGCGGCCTATTTCGTTGAAATAGTCGCAGTATACCTGGAGGTCCTTGAGGCTCGCCTGTCCGCCGATGGCTGGATTGACGATATACTGCATCCCGGCGCGCTTGTGCACGTCAATGCACTTGTCCCACCAGGCCAGGGCGGCGCTGAGGTCGCCGCTGTCCAGTTCGGCGCGGCTCAGGTTGTGCGAGACGTGCGAGGACATCACCTTCATTCCGGCGGCCTCGACCTTCTGCTTGAAGACCTCGGGGGTGTCGCCGTAGAGCAGACCCTGGTCACCGTTATAGTTTGCCGCCTCGATGGCGGTGTAACCCATTCCGGCGATGGTCTTCAGGAGTTCACCATAGTTGTCGTGGTTGATGAGGCTGCGGGCCGAATACATCTGCACGCACATGTCCTTCTTCACCGGAGCCGCATCTTTGGGCCCGCAGGAGGAGAGCGCCAGGACGGCGGCGCAGCCCGTCAGGAATATGACAAGTCTTTTCATAGCCTTACATCATTTCAGTCCATCAACTTGATACGGATGCTGCGGTACCAGACGTCATCGCCGTGGTCCTGGAAGCCGATGTAACCCTCATGGGCGTCGCCGCCGCAGTTGTTGAGGAGTTCGAAGGCCAGGGGCCAGTCCTTCTCGCTGAACTTGCTGGCCTGGAGCATGTCGGTCCACTGCTGGGTCCAGAGATGGTACTCGAGGACCTTCACGTCGTTCTGGAAATGCACGACGGTGCCCTTGTACACGAGGATCTTGGCCTTGTTCCACTCGCCGTAAGGGTTCTGGTTCTGCGGCACGGCCGGAATCATGTCATAGAGCGAGGCGGACTGGCGGTTGCCGTCCACACCGAGCATGGCATCGGGATGATTGGCATTATCAAGTACCTGATACTCAGGAGAGGAGATATAGATAGGCTCGTAGCGGTCCTTGCCGTTCTCGTCCTTGGTCGTCACCTCCTTCGCAAGGTAGAAGATGCCGGAATTGCCTCCCTTGGAGATCTTCCATTCGAGTTCCATGGTGAAATTCTTGAACTGGTGCGCGAAAATGACGTCACCGCCTTCGGCCGTCTGGCCCTCGCCGGTGCCGGAGCCGGTGAATTTCAGGCATCCGTCCTCGACGGACCAGCGTCCGGGCAGGGCGTCCTTGCCGTAGCCGCGCCAGCCCTTCGTGGACGACCCGTCGAAGAGGACGACATAACCTTCCTCATCCACGGGGAAATCAGCGAGGTCAACCTGGGGGGCCTCCACCACTTTGTATTCGGGCACGGCCGAATCGGCCTTCTTGCCCTTGTTCCCGCAGGAGACTGCGAGAAGCGTCATTGCAGCGATCGTCGCTGCGAAAATCAGGATTCTTTTCATCTATAGTTCGTGTTTTCGGGATTGTCAGGGAAGTTCGGGCAGCACCCAGCCCTCGCGGAACACCGGCTTGATGAGATTCGCGGCGAATTCGTTGGCATCCACCGGCTCTGTGTATTCGTTCTCGAAGGTAGGATGGCCGTCGTGGATGGAGAAGCCGTTGTGGACCAGGGTCCGGATCGTGGCTCCCTTCGGGATGTTGGTGAAGCGCATGTTCTCGCCGTCCCACTCCAGTTCCTGGTTCAGGCCCTGGAGACGCACGGCGAGCACGCCCATCACGACCATCTCGTTGAACGGGCCGGCCTCGGCGAAGTCGGACGTGCAGGGGGTGCGGTAATCGGGGTGCTCCTTGCAGGCGCGTACCCAGTCCTGCTGATGGTTGGTCTTGACCTCTCGGAGGACGTGCGGAACCTCGGGATTGCGGCCGGATATGAGGAAAGGATTGACTCCGTAGCAGCCGCAGACGAGGATGTCCTTGGTGCCGTAGAAGATGAGTGCTCCGCCGGAATCGTTGAGGGCCTTGCCGGCCGCCAGCCCTTCGGGGCGGTCGGGCAGCAGACCTCCGTCGTACCAGTTGACGACCACCTCGGGCATACCCACCTTGGGGAGGTTGTCACGGGCGGGGAAGACAAAGCGAATCTTCTGGGCGTTGGGGCAGGAGTCGGTCAGGAGAGCGGTGGAACTGCCCTGGACCTTAGTGGGATAGCCAAGTTTGAGGGCCTTGAAGGCCGGATGGAGGATATGGCAGGCCATGTCTCCGAGGGCTCCCGTACCGAAATCCCACCAGCCGCGGAAGTTCCACGGGGTGTAGATGGAGTTGTAAGGACGGTAGGGGGCGGGGCCGAGGAAGCCGTCCCAGTTCAGGGTCTTGGGAATCTTCTCCACCTCGGTGGGGCGCTCGAGGCCCTGGGGCCAGATCGGGCGGTCGGTGAAGGCGTCCACGCGGTACACCTCGCCTATCTCGCCGTTCCAGATCCACTCGCAGGTCTTGATCACGCCGGCGCCGGAAGCACCCTGGTTACCCATCTGGGTGGCAACCTTGTACTTGGCGGCGAGTTTGGTGAGGAGGCGTGACTCGTACACGGTGCGGGTGAGAGGTTTCTCGACATAGACGTGCTTGCCGGCCATGATCGCCTCGGCGGCGATGATGGCGTGGGTGTGGTCGGCCGTCGCCACGATGACCGCATCGGCTTCGGGGAGCAACTCCTTGAACATCACGCGGTAGTCATTGTACTTCTTGGCCTGGGGGTACTCCTTGAACACATGGTCGGCGTACTTCCAGTCCACATCGCAGAGGCCGATGATCTCCTCGGTCTTGGCGACCTCGGAGAGGACGGCCGCGCCGCGGCCGCCGATGCCGACGGCCAGGACCTTGAGTTTGCGGTCCAGCGGCTGGGGAGGGACGTCCTGTCCCTTTGCAAGAATGGATTTCGGCGCCACGGAGAGGCCTACGGCAGCCAGAGTCCCTGCTTTCAGGAACGTTCTTCTTGAGAGTTCTTTGGACATAGTTCAGTGTTATTAATAAGTTGGATTTATCGCTTAGGTCAGCAATTTAGGAAAAATCCGCGAAGAACACAAATTATTTGCATCCGGACGCGCAGGATAATCGCCATGCAAGAGTTATATTTGTGCATGAACGAAATAGACCTGGCCAGGCTATGCGCCCAAGGAGACCCTCGGGCACG
>Ga0310786_10009470_pt1 | contig 12361 bp, 7 predicted proteins | sample AusTroGonzalo_MG_FD_203881 | JGI IMG/M metagenome (GOLD analysis project Ga0310786, IMG submission 203881) | Bovine rumen microbial communities from tropical cattle in Woodstock, Queensland, Australia - Gonzalo_03 (v2) (version 2) | ecosystem: Host-associated > Mammals > Digestive system >...
TGAAACTAACTTTTCTGCACTCATAGATGCTAATTTTTCTGCGGCTGAATTAAATCTACCACTAACTGTTAATTTTTGTAATACATCTTCTTTTTTATAGCCATTGTATTCTTTTTCATCAACAATCTTAGCAATCTTCAAAACTAGTTGCCATAATTTAATCAAATAATCTTTAATTAATTGTGTATTTTCACCTTTGTTAATGAAGTTTCTTGGACCACGCCATTCAATTGTACCTGCATCTGGGTGCATTCTCATTTGTAAATACTTGTCTCCAGTATCTTCATAGAAACTCCAATCTTCCAAATTTCCATGAGCTTTTAATTTCCTAAACCATGAATCTTTAGCATAATCACCAAAGAATTTAATTGGCTCTTCACCTGGAACACGCAAATATGAAACCTCATCTAATAATTTTTCATCATTTGCAATACAGAACAAAATCCATTTAACATCATCTCTAGTAATATTTTCATAAGAAATGTGAGTATGGAAACCGCAAGAATTATTTGTATAAACACCAATATCTTTTAATGATGTTAAGAATTTATAAATCTTATCAATATTTTTTGGATTAAATTTAATAATTGGAGATGCCCATTCAAAACTCCAAGCATGGTGTGTTGAATCAGTATTTCTATCTGGATGTACAGAAGAATCTGATTCAATTTTACTTTTATTAATTGTGACTTCTTTAGAAATATTTTTAGTATTAGGAAGTTTATAAAAATCATTATTAAAAGTAATTGTTCTGTGATATAAATCACCAACTTTTCTATTATTAACTTCTGAATCTGAACCCTCTGCGCTATATATAATATTATTATCTGTATCAATACGGAATTCACCAGGAATACCATTAATAGTAAATGCAATATCAGATATAAAATTACCAACAGTATCAGTTAAACTGTTAATTGTTCCTTCTCCCATATCAAGCATTTTATCTAATTTATTTTTTAATTCAGCTGCACCACCTCTAGCAGAATCATCACTATGATAATGAGGCATACGTCCAGGAGATTCCAAACCTTCTTCATTACTATCGCAAATACCTTCTAATTCAAAACCAATAGAAAATGCTGTAGACAATCTTGCTTCTTCCAACATTTCTCTTTCAACCATAGCTTTATATGGGTTAATAATATCACATACTTTCATTTCTGTATCCTTAAAATATTACTTATACTATTATTTATTATGCAGTAAAAAGAAACCCTGCAAGAAGCAGGGTTTCATTTTCTTCATACTTAAATCTAGCAAGAATTAGATGAATCTCAAATTCTTTACTGTGATTTTTGCTAAGTAATCTGCAGCATTTCCTAAACCATTTGCTGGGTTTGTCATTGCAACAAAGCCATAACGTGTGACTAATGCCATAACGTTTTCAAATGTGTTTGGATCTAATACTGTACCACTTGACATTACTGGAATGTATGGGCAGTAGTATGCAGCAGCAGAGATTTCATCTGAACCTTTATAACCGATTAAGATTGTATCGTCTGTAGCATATGTATTAACGTATGTCTTCAATGTGTTGTTCAAAGTACCAACATACTTGTTGTTTGTTGGAGCTTCGAATGAACCATCAGTTGTTCTTGCAAATTGAGAAGCACAAGCTGATTGTAAGACAGACAAGACAGAGTGAGAAACAACCAACCAGTTGGCTGAAGCTGTTCTGATTCTTCTTGCGATGTCGTTTGAATGTCTGTTAATTAAAACAGCCAATGCAGCGTGTTCATCAACAACTGAAGTTGCAACGCCTGAAACTTGAGCTTGGTCATATTCGCCACGAGCTACACCAGCGATTGCAAACAATTTAGCTAAAATTTCTTGGTCAATATCAACAACGATTTGTTGTGCCAATACTGATGTCAATTCTTGTTCGACATTAGCGCCATATTGAGATTGTGCATCTTGCATAGCTTCCAATGTGAATCTGGCTTTCAATCTTCTTGAACCAGCTTTAACATCTTGTTTGACGAATTCAATGTTGACATCGTTACCACCAACACCTTCTAAAACTGCTGTATCTGCAGCACCTGGGTTGGCCATGTCTTCGTTACCTGAGTACCAAGCACCTGTCAAATATGGTGACAATGCTTCTTGACCAGCAATGATACCTGTACCATCAACTGGAGAAGTTGTAGCATAACGTACTCTCATTGTTGTGATAAGTCCTGAAGGACCTGTTAAAGGTTGAACACCAACCAATTCGTGAGCCATAACTGTTGGCATAACACGTTTGATTAATGGCATCATAACCTTGTTGATAATAGCAACGTTTGATGCTTGTGTAGCACCCATTGTTGCATGTTCTTGTAAAACAGCTCTACGAGCATTTTCCAAGACAGTTTCTGTAATAGCTCTACGTGAAGCGGATTTGATGTCAGAAACTAAACCTTTCTTCATCTTGCCCCATGCAGCAGCGTTTTCTAATAAAATATTTGCCATATTAATTTTCCTTAAAATTAAAATTTACTTTGTGCAATAATGTTCTCAATTTCTTTATTCAAATCTTCTGTAAGATTTGCTTCAGATTCTAACCTTTTCATTGCACTACCTTTGTTTTCACTTGAACCTGTCAATACGTTCAATCTCTTACTCTCACTCAATACTCTATCTTTATTTATAGTTTTAACAGTATTTCCTTCCATAACCATAGGAACATACTTCTTTAATGACTCAACTAATTGATTAGTTGGGACATCTTTAACTAATCTTTTAACCATTTCTTGCTTTGATGCAGGAAGATGTGCAATAGATTCGTTAATCATTTTTGAACGAGTTAATGAAGAATTAACAACTTTCAATTCTTTGTTTTCTTTCAATAACTTTTCATTCATTTCTTCTGTTGTTTTTTGAGCATGTAACAATTTGTTGTTTGATGCTTTAACGGATTCTAACAAACCCTTAACAACTTTATCTTCGTTGAAGAATTTAACTGCGAATTCTTTAGCAAATGCTTCAAAGATTTTGGAACCGAAAGATTTCTTTCTTGATTCAGCAATATCTTTTCTGAATTCTGTCAATTCTCTCTTAACGTTTTCTTCAATGAATTTGCTCATTTTTTCAGCGGCTTCTGCGAAGAATTTCTTCTTTGCTTCTGCAACTTTTTCTTGTTGTTCTTTAACTAAACGAACTTTCAAAGCGTCCAAAGATTTAACTTCGTCTCTTTGTTTTTTAACGTTAGCAGAAACTTGTTCAGCAACAAATTTACCAAACTTGGACAATGCTTCGCCCAATTGTTTTCTGTCAGAATGTAATTCTGAAACTTCTTTTCTAACTTGTTCATTTAAGAATTTTGATGCTTTTTCAACGAAATCAGCTTTTTGTTCAGCTAAATTCTTTTGCATTGTATCAATAGAAGCTCTTAATTTCTTGTTGAATTCTTCTTTGATAACTGCTGTTTGGTCAGCAATTGTTTTTTCAACATTTTCTTTTGCTTCTTTCAATGCTAATTTTTCTTTAATCAAATTCTTTCTGTGAATGTTGATTTTTTCCATTTCTTCTTTGATAACTTTGTTTGTCAATTGATTCATGGATTCAACGATTCTTTCTTTGTCTTCTTTAGCTTGTTTAGATAATTCTTCATAAACTTCTTGTCTAACTTCAGCACGAATTTGAGCATATTTTTCATTCATGAGTTCTTCAAAATTTTTACGAACTTCTGGATCTTTTGCTCCGATGCTTTCCATCAACTTTTGGTTTAATTCTCTATCTGTCAATTTTTTAATAGCCATTGTTTTTCTCCAATAATTTACTTATGTCTCCAAGATTTTACCCAAGCAACAATATCTGAATTTAATTCATCAGTGAACTTATTATTACTTAAAATAGAATCTTGAGCATTACTTAATAATTTTTTGCCTGCATGGTCAGCCATCAATTTTTCATAAATTGCGGTTGGTCTTGCATCCATTGCTGAAGGTGTTGCAACAATATCTACTGTAACTATGTCAAAATCTGATACTTGGTTGGTATAATCATCTACATTACCAGAACCACGAGTACTAACTCCCAATGGGATTCCTTCTGTCAAAAATCCTTCAACAATTTTTCCACAAGGAACGGCAGATAAAATTTTCATTCTACCTTTACCATCATTTCCTTCAACGTGGACTTCATCAATAGTATGACTTACTCTATCTAAGTTTACTACTAATGTATCTGGGTGGTCCAATTCACCCAAAACTGGTTCACCTTTACCTTCTTTGAATAATTGAATTCTGTCGGCTAATGATGAAACAGCAGATTGAATTTCGGCAAGAGGATAGATACGACCATTACGGTTTTCAATTTCACCTTGCATTAAGATACCATCAAGATACCAGTGCTTGGCCTTGTTACCTCTTAAGTCAGTTTCTTCAACTAAATTACCAGTTGAACCTGATACGTATTCTTGTAATACTAATTTTTGGTCGTTTCTATCCATGATTCTTACCTCTCTTTAATTAGTTTCCTAAAACAGATTTGCCTGCTTTGGCTTCGTTTGCTGGTTTAGCAACTTTTGACCAAGATTTGGCACCTTTGTTTTCTGTTTTTTCAACTTTAACTTTCTTGTCAGCAGATGTTCCAGCTGAAACTGAGTTAGAAACACCCATTCCTTTTCTTACAGGAATTGATGTTGCTTTTCCAAATTTCATACCTTCTTTTTTAACACCTTCTTCTTCATTCTTCAAAGAATTTCTTGGAAGTTTGGCTTTTGTCCATTCTTCTTTAACTTCTTCTTTGTCTGATTCAGCAGGAGCTTCTACATCTTCGCCTTCTTCAGCTTTTTCGTTGGCTTCTAATTCATCCAATTTAGCTAACAATTCGTCAACTTTTTCTTTAGCATCATAAATGATTTCTAAATCTTCGGATTCATCTTCACCTTCTTTTTCAACTGGTGCTTCTTCTGATTCTTCACCTTCTTCTTTTGGTTCTTCTTCACTGAAGTCAATATCTAAATCCATATCGTCTTCTGAACCTTCAGCAGGAGCTTCTTCTGAAGCATCTTCAGCTGCTTCTTCTACTGGTTCTTCTTCAGCAGGAGCTTCAGCTTCTTCTTCGTCAGCTACGTCAATTTCTTCTGTATCTGCTTCTTCACCTTGAATACCTGCAGAAATTTCGTCAAACAATGCTTGAACATCTTCAGAAATTTCACCAGCAACTTCAAAGTCAGCTTTCAAATCTTCAATGATAACTGTTGCATCTTCATCAGAAACTTCATCATCTTCGCCAGCTAATTTCAATTCATCAATTTTGTTTCTCAAATCATCAAATTTAGCTTGAACTTCGTCTGTCATTTCTGCTGGATATTTATCTTCCAATTCATCAACAGCGATTTGTAATTGTTCAAATTTTTGTTCTTCATCTGAACCAGCTTCTGCAGCAACGTCTTGGTTGAAATCATCACCCATATCTGTTACTTCAAATTCTTCATCTTCAGATTCTAACAAGGCATATTGGTTTTTAGCACTTAGGTCCCAATGACGTTGGAACAAACGAGTAGCTTTAGCAATATCGCCTTCGTTAACATATGCATCAAATGCTTCTGCTAACAATTTTTTATTTAAATTACTCATTATAATCTCCTAAAGTTATATGAAATATAGCCATAGTTATAACTATACTCAAAGATATTTATTATTCGTATGAGAATTTATTTGATTTTAGAGAGATTTATAGAAATTACATTCCTAAATTTAAACCACCGCCCATATCTTGGTCTTCACCTTGATTTTCAGGTGGACCATACAAATATGGTACAAATACTACGTTTTGAGCTACTTCTTCTCTAACGGCATTACGCATTTTCTTCAATGCATTTAATTTTCTTAAAGTAAGTACTGGCTTTCTTTTATCAACAGAGTCAATAATACTTTTATCTTCTTTAGCATCATATGGAACATCAACACCTTCCATTAATGCTGTTCTAACTTTTTCAAAAACTTTTTGTTCCATAATTTACTCCTATGATTACATCATTCCTGTTAAATCAACACCATTTGCTGGGTCTGAGGAAGCGCCAGAAGATGAATTATTTCCACCAGCTGGTGCCATACCAGATGTATCACCACCCATGTCTCCACCACCTAAATCAGGTGAGCCCATGTCTCCACCAGCCATTCCACCCATACCCATATCTGAGTTCATACCTGCATTCAAATCACTTGCAGCATTATCAATATCGGCCTGAGTAATGTTACTAATATTAACATTTCTTAAACCAGGGACAGCTTTGTTGTTAACAACTGGAATTTGAACTTGTTTATTCTTAAGGATATTCTGCATTTCTTGTACCAACAAGCGTTGATTTTCATTAAATTCTTCTTCAGTTAATCCAAGATAATGTTTCAATGCAAATTGTTTTGAAATATATGGAATACTTAATGCTGAAGTACAGAGATTTAATTTTGCACTTTGAATTTCATTTCTTGTAACTTCTGTAATGCTTGAAGGTGGGTAGAATGCCAATCTAAATGCGGAATCATCAACCAAAATACCAGTATATTTAAGATATTTTTTAAATTCTTTATCCAAAACATCAATAACAATTTGTTGCAATCTCTTGCAATATTGGAAAAATCTTTGTTCTTGGACATAAGTTCCTGATGTATTTGTTGGAATTGCTCTTTGACCATCTTGAGGGCCAAATGGAACCCATGATGAAGGAACTTTTAAACCTCTAATTAATTGGTTATCCCAGAATACCATATCATTGATTTCACCCAATGCTTGGCCACCAGCTAATTTTTCAATCTTTGGTTGAACACCGTCAGCATCAACTGGCAACCAATAATCTTCATTCATAGGAATGGAATTGTAAGCAACATCAATGACATTAAAGATTCCATCTGTATCTTTTGATGGCATACGTCTTTGTGACAATTCATTCTTTAATCTTTCCATGTATTGCATACGTCTATTTCTTGGAATATTTCCCACAGGAATATTAAATACTGTCTTTTCTACAGCATTTTTAATACGATACATCAAGATACAATCTTGTAACAACATCTTTTGAATGTATGTTTTATAAATTGGTTCCAAAACAGACATACCAAAAGGATATAATAGAATATTATCAATGTTCAAAGACAAATGAACAATATTATCTGCATCAATTGGTAATACAGACATTTCAGATGTTGGGTCATTAGAAACAGAATTTCCAGTATTTTGAACTTGATTTGTAGAATTATTAACTGTGCCTGGGAAATTACCATTTAATGTGTTTAATAAATTCTTTGTTGTAACGTCATCTTTTGCAGATGTTGCCATTTTCAAAGGAACATTCAAATCAACGTTTCTAATAATATAATGTGTTGGCTTTTTATTTTCATCCGCAACAACACCTACAATATCATAGATATTACATTTATTCAACTCATATGTTTCTGGGTCTCTAATGAAAATAATATCACCAAATTTGATAATGTCTCTAATTGTATTAAATGCTCTCTTTCTCCAATCATTTAATTTAATCCATTTATCAAGTGATTTTTCAATTGTTTCAGTTTGTGTGTCTGGTAAGTCAGATTGAATATTATATTCAATTTGGAAAGGGTCATTTTTATCTGTTTGTGTGGTGTATTCAGCAATAATGTCCAAAGATGTTGAAATGATTGGGTCTTGCTCCATACCATCATAGATAGCATATCTTTCAACTCTATTAGTAGGACCTTGATAAACTGCAGGTAAGTAGTTATTATTTTTAGAATATAAACCATTATATCTGCTTAATACATTACCAGCAACACCCATTTGAGCTTTTGGTAATGAAACTTTTTTCACAAACTTACTATATGACATCTACTTATCCTTCAATACATGTATAAAATTATTTATTCTGATATATTTACAAAACTACTTTGCAGCTTCCTTTCCAACTTCAAAAGGCATTGGTGAAGTATTAAATTTATTTTGATTGACAAACCATTTCATGCTACTTGAAATTTCTTTTAGGGTTGCTAATTGAGCTTTATCATTTGTTTCTTTTTCACGGTCAGTATATACTGTTCTTTGTGTTTCATAAGAACCAGATGAAGTATTATAATTATTTGATTTAACACCTGCTTGCGCTGGGGAATTAGAAGAACCAATTGCTCTTGAAATTAAACTACCAACGCCGCCAACAATGGCACCGCCAATTGCACCAATTGTTGTACCAATAACAGGGAAGATTGACCCCAATGTTGCACCAGCCATTGCACCACTTAATGCTCCAGACGTTGCACCACCTAAAGTGTCCCAAACACCATTTTCACCAGCTTTACCTTCTTGATATGAATCATACCAATTTAAACCCATACCCAAACCACTAATTATACCACCGCCATATCTAGTAAATTTTGCTGCTTTTGATGCGCCATGCAAATACCAATTGGCTCCTCTAGATACCAAACCAGGTGTTTGTCTAGCAACAGATGTTGCACCCCTCAATACATGTCTTCCTGTACTACGCATAGCTAATGGAAGCCCCCTCATATACCCATAACGTCTAACATATGGTACTGCTCTTGATAAAAATGCAACTTGAAGCATAGAACCCATAACATCCATAGCAACACCACCAACAGCTTCAGCAGTACCATATACAAATTTTGCAAGGGTTGGATTTACTAAACCAAGCATATAATTTGTACCATTAATTGTACCTGTTAAAATTTCCATACCTTTTGCAATTGTATCCAAATTAGATGACAATTTATTATTAATGGTATTATTCAATTTATTAATAGATGTTTTTAAATCTGTCAATGAATTAATTGCATTAATTTCTGGTGTTTCATTATCAGATAAAGCATTAGCGCTTACCATATCTGGTCTTTGTAATAATGATAACGCATTTAATGACCTAACTTGAGGTGAATTTGCTGCAAGAGTTGCAAATTGAAGATTATTACCATTTTTGGAATCATTAATCAGTTTGGATAACATTTTATCCGACATAATCTTATTCCATGCTTGTAATGATGTACTGCTATTTAATAATGAATTTCTATTAGAATTCATTAAATTATACATTCTTTGAAATCCAGAAGATGTAGCTAATAATCTCATTGCATCAGCATTAGGTATATTAGTCAAAAACATTCTAATAAGTTCTTGAGGAACTCCTGATAGCTTCATATTTCTATATGCATCACCATATTTTGCTTGAAGCATTCTATCAGTATAATCATCTTCTCTTGCTTTTGTTTCAGCTATAACTTGTTCGGTATTTTTCCCAAATGCGGCGCTTGATTGTCTTAAATTTTTAGCTAATAAATCCATTTCAGAAGATAAATTCATTGAATGTAATTCTTCTTCTGTTAGATATTTTAATCTAGAATCAAGCATATATTTAATAATGGAATCAGATGTTTTTACTGTATATCCATAATTACCAACAATTGCTTGCGACATATTTGCAATTTCACGTTCACCACGCAAACCCATTGTATTTAATCTTGCAATTGTATTAGAGTTTGATGTTAATAAATTGGCAAATTCTTCATGACTTCTTTTGGATAAATTTGACAAATCTGTAAATGTTTCATCAAACCCACCACGAAGTTTAACACCAGCATCATTTAATTGTTGAACCCATTCTAATCTTTTTGCTGTTTCATCTATAGTTCTAGCTGCTATTGCTTTAATAGCTGTACCTATTGCAGTAACAATTTTTAAAGACGCTGTTTTAATTATTTCATTATTTTCTTCAATAGATTCTGTAGTTTGGCTTATTGCATCTTGAGCTGAATCTAATGTTTCTCCGACTCTTGTTGTTACGCTTTCACCGTGTTCTAATGCGTCTATTAATTGACGATTTGTCTCTGTTGCAGCTCGTAATGCTCTAGTTTGCTCTTCTGTACTATTGGTATTATTTTGTAGTGCAACATTTTCATTTTGGCCTGCACGAGTTGCCTTATATTTAGCTTTAGCTTCTATAATTGCATCACTTATAGCAGTAGTCAAGTACTTGCTTGATTGTGTATCTGAAATTCTAACAGCAACAGAATTTTGATGAATACATTTTAGTAATTCATCTGTTACTTGTTCAATTTTAGATTCTGTTGTAGATGACAACTCTGCCATTTTTTACATCCTTAACAATCTTTTAAAAGAGTTAGTTATTGATTTCTTATTTTTCCATGCCCCAAACATTTTTTCAAATGTGCCAAATGTACTCATAAATACGATTGTTCCATAAAATTTTTCATCCTTCATAAATGTCAATGTCAATAATGGTTGACCTAAAAATCCAATTAAATATCCTTGGTCAACATCATAGCCAGATTTAATATCATTATTTTGTCTAATAGCATCAATAATTTCATATCTTTGTTGTTCATTATGTATAGTAATAATTCTAACTAATGATGTTATTAGTTGAGGAGTTATTAATTGCTTTTCAGCACCTTGTACTCTAGTAGTATAAAAATCTTTCATATCACCCGTTATATTTTCTTCGTCTATAGATTCATCATTTGGTAAACCTTTACATCTACGGGCAATTTCCAAACACAACTTGGCCAACCCTGATTTATTTTTCTCTAATTTAGTTAGTAATGAGCCATTATTTGAGATAGTGTCTTTAAAAGCATTACATGCTTTAGTTAATAAAGAATATCCATATAAAACCCGTAATGATTCTATTTTTTTATTATCATTCTGACAAACTTTTTTAACAGTTCCATAAATATCCCCACTAATTAACATATAGTGTAATTTACTGAATAACAAAAGTTGGTTTCTCAATTCACCTGTTGCTTTTGTAACGATTTCATTAATTGCTTCATTAACTGTTAAGGCATAATTATACATTTCATCATAATCGTTTATTGATATTTCTCTATTCATACCTATATATTTTAATGCTTTTCTAATTTCTTGGTCTAATTTTATCCCTTCAGTATCTTTTGTATTTTCACTTAATTTTTTAGATATATTATTTTTAATCTTTTTAGTTAATGAAGATAATTCTGGATTATTAAATATTGAAATAACTGTTTTATTAACATAAGAATCTAGAATACTATATAAACCATATGTTAATAATAACTTGTTTTGAATAACATTATCAATATCTATAACTCCTGATATATTTTCAATAGATATAGATGTAGTTATTGGATTTTTTTCTTTTTTTTCTTCTTCCTCTTCTTTTAATATTTCATTATATATAAATTTATTAAAAAACTCATTTATTTCATTTGGGTTAGATAATATATTATTTTGCGAACTATCTTCATTACCTTTAAGAGAATTAAGTTGTTTTAACTCCAATTGTCTTAATTCAAACAATGTATAAGATAATATATCAGCAATTTCATCTTCATTCTGTTTTGTAATTTTTACATCTTGCGCCTCAAACTTCTCTGCATTTTTTAAAATGTTTTCAGAACGTAATTGTGATTTATCAAAATCTACTGATTTATTATTAAAATAAGTTAATATAAAAGAAAAGCAATTTCTTTCAGTTATTTTCCTTTTAAAGAATTTTAATTTTTTAATTGCGTCATCCCTATATGTTAGATATTGTTCAATTATCATTTTAACGGCTGGAAGATGCTGTATTTCATTTTTAGATTCGTCAACTCTTACTTTTAAACTAATTAAACATGAATAATCTATAGGATTTATTGGCGGTATTTTTTCTAATTGTCCACCCAATTCTTCCGCTGATAACTTATCAACAATTTCTTTTATTTCAGGGTCAATACCATAATCGGTATTATTGTTATTGTTATTGTTATTGTTATTATTGTTATTGATAATTTCTTTAGTAATATCATCAATACGCTTATCAAAAGAATTAGTGTTATAAATATTTTTTGTATTAGCAAGAAATGCCGTTTCATTATCTGAGTCAATACAAATATTTGAAAAATCATTAACTGCATTTTCTACTTTTTTTTCTTCATTTGCTGTTATTTCTTTATTTTTAGAATCTACTTGAGTTGTAGGATTATTTTTCATATCCTTTGAAATATCATCTTCATTTAACCAGGATTCATTTATTTTATTATTTGTATTGCTTGTATTATTTGTATTATTAAAATTTAGCTCATATTGTTTTTGATTTTGTATTACTTGCTCATTGCGTTTTTGTATCATTGAATAATATGTTTTCTTAGCTGTTTCCTTTATAAAGTCAGGATCTTTAATAAGTTTTGAAAATTCTTCAAAAAATAATACATTTGATGGTTTTTTAATTTCTTCATTATATCTATTGTTAAGATAACGACGCACAAAATTAACAAATAATTTTTTAGAATCTGTTACCACTTCTAAAAATGTTTTTACATCTACTTCTTTCATAAATTCAGGAAAATTGCTATTATTCTCTATTTGCTTAGTAATATCACCAGCCATTGAAATTAATATTTTT
>Ga0310786_10009471_pt1 | contig 12360 bp, 15 predicted proteins | sample AusTroGonzalo_MG_FD_203881 | JGI IMG/M metagenome (GOLD analysis project Ga0310786, IMG submission 203881) | Bovine rumen microbial communities from tropical cattle in Woodstock, Queensland, Australia - Gonzalo_03 (v2) (version 2) | ecosystem: Host-associated > Mammals > Digestive system >...
GGGAAACGGTCAGGCTTTCTTCTCCGCGGGAGCGGCAGCCTTCACGGCCTTGGCTTTGCGGCCGCGTTTCGCAGGAGTGGCGGCCTTCTTTTCAGCCTTCTTCACTTCTTTCTTCGCGGCTTTGGCGGCGTTCTTCGGGGCGGCCTTTTTCGGAGCGGGGAGTTCGCCGGGCGCTTTTTCCGCGACGAGAGCCAGCACTTTGCGTTTGCCGAGCTTCGCGAGCGCGCTGAACGCTTCGATCTGATTCGTGCGCGGACGGTTCTTTCCGATTTCCCAATGGCTGACGGTGAACGGAGTCACGCCGAGGAGAACGGCAAGCGCCTTCTGGGAGAGAGTATATTTCTTGCGGAATTTCACAAGGGATTTCGGGGAGAAACGCGCCTTGCGGCCTTCCGCAGCGGGAGCGGCGGCCTGCACGGATTCAACGGCGGGCTTGACCGCGGCGGGAGCGACGGCCTGCTTCTTTTCGAGAGCATTGATGCGCTTTGTCAAAGCGCTGATCGTCTTCTTCTGTTCGTTGATTTTCGCCTCAAAAGCTTTGAGTTCTTTGCGGGCCAGACGGCGCACTTCGTCCTGGAAGGTCGATTTGAAATCAGGCATGATGTTTTCCTTTCAAATGAGGGTGTTACATGATTGTGATTGCAAAGATTATTTTGATGTTTCTATTTTGTATAATATATCCCGTCTTTTTAGAAAAACAAGTGTCAAATCAAAAAAAACACATTTTTTCCCGCATCTTGTACTGTGTAATTAATCAGGAGGCTATTCAGAAGAACGATATAAAGGAAGTGCAGGAAGAAATCAACAAGATACAGGAAGCCGGACAGACAAAGAAATAGACAAGAAAAAAGCCGCATGGTTTGCTCCATACGGCGAATAACAAAGAAGAAATGGACTCAGCGTTTGCTGTTGGTTTTTCCGTTCGGGATCACCCATTTTCCGGCATCCAGACCAAGTGCAAGAAAAAGCATTTGCGCCCCGAAAAGCAGCATCAGCAGAGCCGCGGTCCAGGAAATGGCGGCTACGCCGATGAACGGAGCGACGACCAGCAGAACGCCGATCAGCGCCGCGACAAGTCCGGGCATCGGCAGGAGCAGTTGCCCGAAACGTTTCTGCGCGGAAAGGAGGCTAAACACACCGACAAAGATCAGCCATACGCCGCAGACGATCATGAAGAACATGTCGAGATACAGCGGATAGATCAGCATGCCGAGGCCTGCGATGCCAAGCAGGATAAAAAGTACAAGAAGCGCCGCCGAAATGCGCCCTTTGTTCCACGCCATCAGAAACGCCGCGATCGCGAACAGCAGCACGACTCCGCCCAGGATCATCGTGACGGTGGTCAGGACAAGAACGGGATTCATCACACCGAGGATGCCGATGATGAAGAAAACCAGGCCGCGGAGCAGCAGCACGGGACGCGTGGCGTTGAACGAGAAAAGCTTTTGCGGTATCGAATAGAATCTTTCCCAGATCAGGTCTTTTTTCATGGTCTCAACTCCGTTTTATTTGACAATTCAGCCCTTGTTCGTTTTTCCGTTGCCCAAGCCCGGTACGCGCAGTCCGAACACCAGCACGAGCATCTCAATGCCCGAGATCAGGAGAAGGACTGCTACGATCGTGGAAAAAGCCGCCAGTCCGGCGAACGGCGCAATGACTAGAAGGACACCGATCAGAATAGACAGAATACCGGAGCCGGACAGGAAAAAACGGCTCGGGGAAACGGAAGCAGAAACAAGTTCGCTCACGCCTGTGGCGATCAGCCACACGCCGAGTACGACCGCAATCAGCACATCCGCCTCCACAGGATTGACGATCATGGCGATTCCCGCTGCGCACAGCAGAAGCGACCAGAAAACGCCGAGGTAACGGCGGCACGCGAACGTCAGGAACAGAGCGCCCATGGCGTCGATCAGCAGGATGATGCCGAGGATGATCGTGACCGCGGCGAGACTCCCGATCGGACGGAAAAGGCCGATCAGTCCGAGAATGAAAAAGACAAGTCCGCGAATCAGAAGAGCCGAACGGTTCGCGTGGAAAAACAGCATTCTACGGGGGAAGATGAAGTTGCTTTCATACGTTTGATTCTGCATGGTCTCTCTCCTATTTTTCTACTCCCAAATGGATTCGGGATGAAATGACAACATATTAATATAGCCCCTAAAACATGTTTTTGCAAACACGCTTTTTCACGATTCTCTATAAAATTGACCGCTTCGCTTGCTTTTTGTTCCTTGCCGGATTATATTTTCAGGAGGAAAACACATACGGCTTTACTGTTATGACCCCCTGCCCCCACGACAAACACACCGATCCTGCGATCCCGCTCCTGATGCACTGCTGCTGCGGCCCGTGCGCGGCGGGGAGCATCGCGCCCGTGCTCGACGACGGACGCCGCATAACACTGCTCTTTTCGAATTCCAACCTCGACACCGAGGGGGAATACCTACGCCGCCTGGACACCCTGAAGACGCTCGCCGATTACTACGGACTGCACGTGGAGACCGACCCGTGGGACCATGCCGCCTGGCTCGAATTCGTGTCCGTCGTGCCGGATTTCGCCGCCTGCCCGGAACGCGGCGCACGTTGCAGGCGGTGTTTCCAATGGCAGCTCACACGTACGTCCGTTTTTGCGGAACGCCTCGGCGCGCACTTCACGACCACGCTCACGCTCGGTCCGCGGAAGGATTCCCGCGTGATCCACGAAATCGGCGCACAGTGGGGCGACACGTTCGAGCCGTGGGACTTCAAGAAGGGCGGCGGGGGATTACGTTCGCTCGAACTCTGCCGCGAGCTCAATCTCTACCGGCAGAACTACTGCGGCTGCGAATTCTCCAAGCACGCGAACACAGACTGAACTAAAAGTTTTTTAACGTCATTTATACATCGTTATCCTCACGTTTGAACAAATAGTATATATATTTGTCTAAAACAAATATGGCGGAAACACGCTTGCATGATATATTTTGACAAATAATTGTTTTATCGACGTTTTTTTCAAGATCAAAACATACATTCAGGAGGTACATCCATGAAACTCTCGATGCGTTATTTCTCCGCCGCGGGCGTCGCGCTCGCCGCCGCGGCAAGTCTTTCCGCGGCCGATTTCCACGACTGGGCCCCGACTCCGCCGATGGGCTGGAACAGCTTCGACTGTTTCGGGCTCAGTCTCACCGAGGCGCAGGCGAAGGAACAGGCCGAAGCCATGATCAAACAGCTGAAGCCGTTCGGCTGGAACGTCTTCGTGATCGATCATCAGTGGTACAACGACAATCAGAAGGGATTCCAGAGCGACATCCGGCACGAGTTCGCCATGGACGAATACGGACGCTTCATTCCTGCCCCCGAACGTTTTCCCTCCTCGAAAGATGGCAAGGGCCTGAAGCCGCTCGCCGACTACATGCACGAACGCGGTCTGAAGATCGGCGTGCACCTGATGCGCGGCATCCCGCGTCAGGCCGTCCGCGAGAATACGAAGGTCAAGGGCACGAGCTATAGCGCACAGGATATCGTGAACATGCGGAGCACCTGCCCCTGGAACCAAGACATGTACGGCGTGGACATGAGCAAACCCGGCGCGCAGGAATACTACGACTCCGTGTTCGAGCAGTTCGCCGAATGGGGCCTCGACTTCATCAAGATCGACGACCTCTCCCGTCCGTACGCCACCGCCGAGATCGAAGGCATCCGCAAGGCCATCGACAAGTGCGGTCGCCCGATCATCCTCAGCCTCTCTCCCGGCGACACCCCGATCCAGAACGGCGAACACGCCGACAGGCACGCGAACATGTGGCGCGTCTCCGATGACTTCTGGGACCGGTGGGAACCCCTCCGCGGCATGTTCGGCCGTCTGCACCGCTGGGAACCCTACCGCATCAAGGGCTCCTGGCCGGATGCCGACATGCTCCCGTTCGGCATCATCGAGTTCACGCGTCCGACCAACTTCACGCACGACGAACAGCGCCTCTGCTTCACGCTCTGGTCGATCGCGCGTTCCCCGCTCATCCTCGGCGCGGACATGACCAAGCTCGACGACTGGACGCTGAAGCTCCTCACGAACAAGGAGGTCATCGAGCTCAACCAGAACAGCGAGAACAACCGCCAGCTCATGCAGGACGGCGACCTGATCGTCTGGACCGCCGACGTCCCCGGCAGCAAGGACAAGTACCTCGCGTTCTTCAACACCGGCACGTCCGAGTACAACAAGTACGACCGCCGCAAAGCTCTCGTCGAGAGCCACGGCATCGGACTGAACGGGGTCCCTGAGGAGGAAATCTCCGCAAACATCAGCGGCTCCAAGATCCTCGCGCTCGCCGTCGTCGACAATGGCTACGGCTCCAGCTACAGCCATTCCGCCTGGATCCAGCCCGAGATCTCCGGTCCCGCCGGCACGAAGAAGCTCGTCGACATGAAGTGGGCTTCCGCGCAGGCCGGCTGGGGTGCGGTCCGCAACGGCCTCACCAGCGACGGACAGGCCATCGACGGCATCGGCACGCACGCGCTCTCCCTCATCGTCTACAAGCTCCCGGAAGGCTACGACACCTTCAAGTCCAAGGTCAAGCTCGTCGACAACAGCGATTCCCGCAACCGCCTCAAATTCCTCGTCCTCGACGAAAAGGCGTTCGAGCAGCCCTCCCCCGAGACCAGCGACATCAAGGTCAATCTCGCCGACATCGGCCTCTCCGGCAAGGTAGTCGTCCGCGACCTCTGGGAAGGCAGGGAAGTCGGCACCGCAGAGGGCACGTTCATCTGCGAAAAGCTCCCGTGCCACACCACGAAGCTCTACCGCCTCTCCCCCGCGAAATAACAACTCCGCCCTTCCCGGCTTTATCGGGAAAGATAAGACCTATAGGTCCCACAAGACATAGGTCTTATTGTCAATCCATGCGATGCGGAGATGCCGCCTGACGTGTTTTGCCGCGAAAAAAACGAAAAAAAAACGTTTTTGAGGTTGACTATTTGAAAAAGGGTAGTATAGTTTCCGAAGAACAAAACAAACCGTGTCCGGCGCGAACCGGAACGGCAACCACCACGAGACAGGAAGGAGCAATCCATTATGAACGAAATGAGCAGTCTTCTCGACGACCTCGAAGAGCGCATGATGAAGTCGGAAGAGTCCATGAAACATGATTTTTCCGCCATCCGCACCGGCAAAGCCTCGGCCGCGCTTGTCGAGCCGATCACGATAGAGTATTACGGCACGCAGACCAAACTGCGCGACGTCGCCGGCATCTCCACGCCCGATCCGCGCACGATTGCGATTCAGCCGTGGGACAAATCCGCGCTCGCCAAGATCGAAAAAGCAATCATCGCCTCCAACCTCGGCATCACGCCCCTCAATGACGGCAAAGTCATCCGTCTGCCGATCCCGCCGCTCAGCGGCGAACGCCGCCAGCAGCTCACGAAGCAGGTGAAAGCCCGTTGCGAAGAGGCGAAAGTCTCCGTGCGCAACATCCGCCGCGACGGCAACGAGACCGCGAAAAAGATGGAGAAGGACTCCGTCATCAACGAGGACGAGCTCAAGGAACTCCTCGAAAAGATTCAGAAACTCACCGACGAGTACATCAAGAATCTGGAAGCCGTCTCCGCCGATAAAGAAAAAGAGATCATGACCGTCTGAGCACGGCCAAAGCACCAGATTTCAATTCGGAAATCCGCGTCCGTCCCGCCCTCCCCGGCTGGACGGACTTTTATTGATGCGGATGACCTCAGCACAGATTCGCGCGGTACCAGTCGATCGCGGCTTTGATGCCGCGTTCGAAGCTCCACTCCGGATCGTAGCCGAGAAGCTCTTTCGCCCGGCCGATGTCGGCGTTGCTGTGCCGGATGTCGCCGGGACGCGCCGGACCGAAAACGGGCTCGACGTTCACACCGAGCGCATCCGTGATGGCGCGGTAGACTTCCAGCAGAGTCGTGCGTCCGCCGTACGCGATGTTGCAAACTTGCCCCGACACTTTCTTCCCGGCGAGACAAGCTTTCAGGTTGGCTTCGATCACGTTCTCCACATACGTAAAATCGCGGCTCTGGAGACCGTCTCCGTGGATGGTCGGGCGTTCTCCGTGCAACAGCTGCCGGATGAACTTCGGAATCACGGCCGCATACGCGCCCTCCGGATCCTGCCGCCGCCCGAAGACATTGAAATACCGCAGGCCGACCGTTTCGAGGCCGTAATGCACGGCGTACTGACGTGCCCAGTCTTCGTTTTCGCGTTTGGAAACGGCGTACGGGCTCAGTGGCTGCCCTTCGAAGCCTTCCTTCTGCGGAAGGATGTCGGTATCGCCGTAGACGGATGAACTGGACGCATAGACGAACTTTTTGACCTTACACTGGCGGGCAGCCTCCAGCATATTCAGCGTGCCGGAAACGTTGTTCGCGCAGTAGAAGAGCGGCATTTCGAGGCTTCGCGGCACGGATCCCCAGGCGGCCTGATGCAGCACATAATTCACGCCTTCGCAGGCGCGCATGCAGGTGTCGAAATCCTTTATGTCGCCGTAAACAAACTCATAGGCGGGATTTCCGGCGAAACTATCGACGTTGGCCTGTTTCCCGGTGGAAAGGTCGTCGAGGCAGCGCACCCGGCAGCCGAGATTCAGGAGGGCTTCGCAGAGATTCGACCCGATGAAGCCCGCGCCGCCCGTGACCAGGAATACAGTATCCGAGGGAAACGCTATATTCTGATAGCCCATTGTCTGTTCTCCGGTTCCGCCCGTTCAAAGCCGCCAGTAGAGGTATTCCGATTCCTCGAAGTCGCGGCGGTCGAAGATGCCCTTGATATCGAGGAGAACGTTTCTTCCCGGAGCAAAGAACTTGTTCAATTTGGCTGGCGTGAGGGATTTGAACGTATCGTGCGCGACGGCGAGGATGACGGCGTCCATATCCCGGATATCGTCAGGATTGACGAATTCGATCCCGTACAAGCGTTTTGCCTCGGCGACATCCGCAGCGGGATCGGCAATGACCGGAGTAATACCGTACTCCTGAAGCTCATGAACGATGTCAATGACCCGCGTATTGCGCGTATCGGGGCAGTTCTCCTTGAACGTGAATCCGAGTATCGCGACACGCGCGCCCCTCACGTTTTTGCCCGCGGCAATGAGGCACTTCACGCAGTTTTCCGCCACATACTTCCCCATGTCGTCGTTGATGCGGCGCCCGGCGAGGATGATCTGACTGTGATAGCCCAGCGTCTCCGCCTTGTACGTCAGATAGTACGGATCGACGCCGATGCAGTGCCCGCCTACAAGACCGGGTTGAAACTTGAGGAAATTCCACTTGGTCCCGGCAGCTTCCAGGACCGATTTCGTATCGATCCCCATCCGGTTGAAGATGATCGAAAGCTCGTTCATGAACGCGATGTTGATGTCGCGCTGGCAGTTCTCGATGACCTTCGCCGCTTCTGCGACGCGGATGCTTTCCGCACGGTATATGCCCGCTTCAACGACCAACCCGTAAACACGCGCCACACAGTCGAGCGTCTCCGCGTCCATGCCGGACACGACCTTTCTGATCTTCGCCAAACGGTGTTCCTTGTCGCCGGGATTGATGCGTTCCGGGCTGTAGCCGACCTTAAAATCGCGTCCGCAAACCAATCCGGATTCCTGTTCGAGGATGGGCGCACAGACCTCTTCGGTCACGCCGGGATAAACCGTGGATTCGAAGACTACGACCGAACCCGGCATAAGGTTGCGTCCGAGTTGGCGCGATGCGCTCTTCAGTGGCTCCAGATCGGGCATGTGGTCGAGATTGACTGGTGTCGGGACCGCGACGATATGGAATTTTGCCTCGCGGAGCCGCATGGCATCGGACGTGAAGTCTACAGTCGTCCGGCGGATCACATCGTCGCCTTCCTCACGTGTCGGGTCGATGCCCTGCTTGTAGAGCGCGATCTTTTCCGCGTTGAGGTCGAATCCGATGACGTCGACCTTTTCCGCGAATGCCACCGCAATCGGCATACCGACGTAACCAAGACCGATCAGGGAGAGCTTCGTCTCCCGATCCACAAGCTGTTTGTAAAGATTCATCGTCAAATCATCCTCGGTTCAGTCATAGATTGCGTATGTATAGATACGGCCCTCGATCAGCCCCCAGTTGATATCAGGCGGCATGTTCTCTTCTTCCTTCGCGATGAAGATGCCGTGTTCACCGTTGTACCAGCCCTTGCTGGTCATAAAGTAGATGCCGTATTCATCGCTGTATATCTTGACCGGTTTGACGGTCTCAATGAGTTTTTTGTCAAAATGACTGAACGAAATATTGTCGTCTTTTCCTGTCAGCGGCGTCATCTGATAAGCCGCCTTCTCAATCGTTTCATGTTCGGCCGTGAGATAGTCCACGACTTCATCCGGGGGATAGAACTTGATACGGTGATTTTCACTGAATTCCAGCGCCCAGATCGTTGCCCAGATCGTCAGCACAAATAGGAAAAAGAACACGGTGCCACGAAAAAACATCGTCCAGCACCATTCGCCGAACTCCTTCAGCATCACGATGCGTTTTTCCCGGTCGCGGCAACGTTCGATGAACTCCTGAATGGATTCCTTCAGGGGCTTTTCCGGCGGAGGCGGGGGTTCCGGTTCCTCTTCGTCGAGGGAATCCAGAAACGCATTGACATTTGCCAGTATCTTCTTGAACTTCGATTGCGGCTCGGGTGCTGACATACCCGCCCCGGACAGAGTGTTTTTGCGTCCGTCAAGTTCATCTTTTGCCGTTTCAGCTAATTGGTTCTGTTGTTCCGCCATGGATTACTTTTCCAAAAAACAGATAAGAATATAGATTATGCGTGTATTAATGTACTTCAAAAATCTTTTTTTTCAAGACGGGAACATTTTTATTCAAGAGATTCCCACAGAAACCATCTACGAAAAAGCCCGGAAAAAAGAATCAGGGGGTCCTGAGGTCGAAGAAACGCACCGGCTTGCGTGACTGACGGGATATTTTCGCGCGAGCCTGCTCAATCGGAATGATCTCGACCGGCACATGGATGCGGATGCGTTTGTAGAGCTGTTCGGAGATAAACTGCGCCGTGCAGCCGGGGTCGCGGACCGCGGCGAACACCCTCACCTCGTCGCTGAGTGCGCTGCCGGAGACCTCCATGTAATAATCGGAAACGTCTTCGAGGCTGTCCAGCACGGTGAAGAACGAATTCGGGAAGAGAGTGGTCCCGCGTATCTTCAGCATCTGCGCCTTGCGTCCGAGGATCGGCCCCAGACGACGCGTGTTGCGTCCGCAGGCGCAGCGTTCCTCCGGGATCAGGAAGGACACGTCGCCCGTGCGGAACCGGATCAGCGGCATGCCGGTCACGCGGAGCGGCGTCACCACGACCTCGCCGACCTTGCCCGGCGGAAGCGGATGCCCGTCCGGATCGACAATCTCCACGACCGCCAGATCAGCGGGCGGGTGTCCGCCCGCACATGCCGAACATTCGGTAAAACTGGTCACGATCTCGGAGGACGCGTAGGTAGAATGCGCCGCACCGGAGAAATGCCGGTCAAGCTTGCGTCCCAGCGGCGTAAGCTTCAAATCGCGAGTGCGGAGCGGTTCGCCGATGCACACGAGGGTATGCACGGACGAGGTATCGTAGCCCGTTTCCGCGAGGTATTCACCGAGTTTCGCCAGAAACGACGGGACGCCGACGATCGCGCCGGGATGAGTCAGGCGCATGATCTCGGCGTGGCTTTCCAGCGTGTTCAGGCCATTGCGGATAGCCGTCGCGCCCATCTGAATCACGCCCGAATAATAGGCCAGTCCGGCGATGAAACATCGGTCGATGGTACAGGTCAGCAGTACGCGGTCACCAGGCTTGATCCCCGCCGCGAGGAACCCTTTGGCGTCGTTGTAGCCAAGGCGGCGCAGGTCGCCTGCGCTGTAGGAAATCCGGCACGGACGCCCCGTGGTCCCGCTGGTAAAGCTGATATCGGCGATCTCTTCCGCCTGCAGCGCCACAAAGGAATCGTTGAACTCCGCAAGGTCGGCCTTCCCGGTCAGCGGCAGTTCGGCGAGGGATTCGATGGAAAGAGGGCGGTCTGGACGGTCGTGCAGGACACGGCGGTAGTACGGCGATTTGGCGCGGCAGTACGCCACATGCTCGTTGAGCAAACGCGTCTGTTCCGCGCGAATCACTTCGGGTTCGGCGAAATCCAGCCGTCCGTGTACATCAAATTCCATATTTCCGCCAATGGTTCTACAGGCATAAAACATACGGGACGGACGCCTGCGATTCCATCCACGCACAAAAAAACACCGGAGGGACCTCGAATCGTTCCTCCGCATGCGATCACCAATAAATATACATCAATTCAGACGTTTTACAAACACGGAACCACTTTTTTCAGCTCAAGGAAAGAATAACATTCACGACCGCTTCACCGCGGCAAGCCCGGCCTCGACAAGCGACTTCGCCTCGCCGGGGAAAAGAATGCACAGGACAGCCGCCACGTTCACGATCACACAAAGCCAGAAAACGACCATGAACGAGAGCTTTTTCCATTTGTGATGGAAACACCCCTGCGCGAACAGCGCTCCGGGCCACCCGCAGAACAACTCCCAGAAATGAAGCGTGTGCTCGGGGATTCGCCATTCCTGACGTTCCGCCAGACGCTTGTCCTCGCGATAGAACAAGATTACCAGCAGGCTGTTGAGCACAAATGCCAGAGCAAGACCGGGAAGAGGATGCCTCAGATAAAGAGAAAGACCTGCTCCGGGGATCACTGCCAGCGGCCAGAATCCCGCCAATCGTGCGACAAATGTGAGTTTCTTTTTCCACGGTCCGCCAGACTCCCGGCCGGAGGAAGCCCTTCTGTTGGATTTCGTATTTCCCATTCTCTCCGTCATGGTCACTTCGGCTGGTCCTTTTTCCATTCCTTGTACGTGTCAAGTTCGGATTGGAACGATGAGATCACCAGCGCGAAAACGGCCGCATCATCTGTGAATCCGAGCAGAGGAAGGAAATCCGGGATGATGTCGAGCGGGGAAATGAGATACGTTACAGCGAATCCGACGGACGCGGCAAACTTCCACGGAATATTTTTATAGTCGCCCGACCAGTAATCCTGAAGAAGATTCCAGGTTAGCCGGAACGATTCGATCTGTTCACCGAGATGCGTCGATTTCCGTTCCGCGGTCTCGCGCTCCGCTTTCAGCTTTTCCATATCTTCTTCCGTAAAACCGTTCGTGCCGTGCTCGAATGTGGCATGGACCCGTTCCCGGTCTTCCGGATTCAGTTCGTTCTTCATATTCAATTTGTCCTGTTTTTGATACATTGTTGTTTGCTGTCTTTTCCTATAATGTAACCTTTTTCAACCGGATTTCAAGTAGAGGAATGCGTTTTCTGTTTTTCTGAACCCAGTTTTTTTGAATACAAAAAAGACCACCTCCGCGAGGAAGTGGCCTTTCGAAAGATCGGATACTGTATCGGGATCAGAAGACGCCGCCGTTCATGCCGGGGCCGAAGCCCATGCCGGCCCCCATGCCGCCGGGACCGAAGCCGCCGCCGAAACCGCCGGGCCCCATGGCCATACCGTTGTCAAAGCCCATGCCGGGACCGAAGCCGCCGAAGTCCATCGGTTCCATCGGAGCCGGAAAGTTCATCATGCCGGGATCGGCAGGCATGCCGCCGTACTGCACGGAGGCCGTCGTGACCTTCTCAGCCTTTTTCGCCCGGCGCTCTTCAGCACGCTGGGCGCGGCGTTCTGCGGCGCTGACGCGGTTCGCCTTCGTCTCGCTCATGGTCGTCTCTTTGGCGGGAGCATCCACGGTCGGCGGGAACATCTTCGTCAGCGCGAAGAGCAGGATCGGGAGCGCGGCAACAATCAGGACCAGGACGGTCGTGGTGTTCATTTTGGAACCGGTATGATTCGTATTGAAGGAAGTGTTTTTCATGGCAGGTCTCCTGATGTTTCAGAGGTTTGTTTTTGTATCGTTTCTAAATCAATTAACGCTCCCCGTCCGTTTTTATTGTGCAGGAACGCAAAAAAAAGTCAAAAGAGTTTTTCTTCTCCTCGCGTATGCGAATGGATCATAGTATTCAAGATGATAGGAGAAGATTTTTTCATCCCCCCTTCGTGCGCGAGCGGAGCCGCGTACTACCTACCCACGTGGAGGGCTTGCCCTCCCCCGCCTCCCTCAATTTTGATTTTTTTTGAGAATCCGCCTTGATTTTACCCGAAAACGGAGTATAGTATACAATACATTCTGAACTGTAGCGGAGAGATGCCTGAGTGGCCGAAAGGAACGGTTTGCTAAACCGTCGTAGGGGTCAAACTCTACCGGGGGTTCGAATCCCCCTCTCTCCGCCATTTTTTTGCTCGGATTCCGGGCTCCTTCCCCAATTCTTCCCCATTTTCCCGATTCCGCCTCATTTTC
>Ga0310786_10009472_pt1 | contig 12359 bp, 9 predicted proteins | sample AusTroGonzalo_MG_FD_203881 | JGI IMG/M metagenome (GOLD analysis project Ga0310786, IMG submission 203881) | Bovine rumen microbial communities from tropical cattle in Woodstock, Queensland, Australia - Gonzalo_03 (v2) (version 2) | ecosystem: Host-associated > Mammals > Digestive system >...
TTCGTCCTTGTCATATAATGAAATATATATTACAATAATAAATGAATTTGTCAAAGCATTTATATATGACCTGTAAGACAGGAGGAAGAAAAGATGAAGAGAAGACTGATTGCCGTCATGCTTTCCATAATGCTGACCCTTCCAGTGGGTGTACTGTCAGAAAGCACGGCATGGACTTGCCCGAATTGCAGCCAGACAGGAAATATCGGTAACTTCTGCTCCAACTGTGCGGCAGCCCGCCCGGACGGAAGCACTGTGATTTCAGAGCCAGCGCTTCCGGCTGTCGTGAACGAGCATTTGGAACAGATTCCGGGAGAAACAGACCGGGTGAAAGTCATTCCAAACAAAGTGGACGCATCCAGTTTCATTGCAAACAAGAAAAATCCGGGGCTTTGGGCTCCGGAAAACGCGATCGACGGAAATGAGACAACCTGCTGGCAGTTCTCTTCGAAGAAAGGCCTGAAGGGTAAATCCTGGATCAGCCTTTCGTTTGATTCACCGCAGACGGTGGACGAAATCTGGTTCAAGAACGGATTCTGGGGTGTGAATGATAAGGGCGGAGATCAGTATCCGATTAATTCCAGACTCAAGGAAACCCGTATTGATTTTCTCTACAACGGTGAAACAAAATACGTGGATGCCCAGGCGATGACGCTGAAGGATGAGAGCCGAAACGGCTGGCAGAGGTTCAGCTTCGGTCATCGGGAAAATGTTGTTTCGGTCCGGATTTTTCCGTGGACAGTCTATAAAGGTAGCTCTTTCCCTAAAGACGTATGCCTTTCAGAAGTGATGCTCGTGCAGGAAGCGCCGGCAGAGAGTGCTAAGCCGGCGCAGGGAGAGAAAGCTGCGGTCATCTATGACAGCGATCCGAGTATCACAGGATGCAATTTGCTGATGAAACTGGCAACACGTTCAGGTCCCGGAACGGAATATGCAGAACCCGGTACATTTTTTGGGAATAACTGGCAGAGTCAGACGGTTAAAGTGCTCAGGAAAAGCTACGACGGCAGCATCTGGTGGGTACAGGTGGATTTCCGGAACGGAAGCAAAAGCAGTTACAGAGTATGGACCGGCGTGAAACGGGTAGACGTGGATCTGAATAAGGTGAAGGAAGATCAACGAATCTGTGACTGTGATATCTATCCGACTTCTGACACATGGTTCGGTCCCGGAGGAAACTACGCCAAAGCAAATATATCGATTAACAGATCTGCTGTCGGTACGATCCGCGGAAAAGAAAACGGATTCGTTGATGTTGAATACTGGTATGAGGACGACGGCTATGATGGAAGCCACCGGATCTGGATTCCCGAAAGCGCAGTTTATAATCTGTATTACGGAGATTATTCAGGAGAATAAAAAACGGGAGAAGAGCATTCATGAAACAGCATAAAGTCAAAGTAATAACAGGCATTATTTTGCTGATGGTAATCGCCTTTCTTGCAACCATTACTGCAGCAGAACCATATATCAGTCAGGAAGGTGCCCGATTCGGGATGAAACCGGCAGATATCCGGAAGATTGAGGAAAAACGGAACAATCCGTTGAATGAGACATATTTTTCAGAAGACGCCTATGAAATGTATTTTGAAAACGATATTCGATTCTATGATCTGAATTGCACGAGAATGGAATATGATTTTGCACTGAACGATCAGAATCTTTTCCAGATCTATTATGTTTCCTCAAACGGGGAACTCGATTATATTCATGCAAAGGATTTACTGATCGGACTGTACGGACAGCCTGTGACAGACCCGGATGACGAAGGGCGGTATTCCTGTCTGTATGACCGGCGGGGCAAGGGGTTTGATCTTGTTGAGGCAGCACATTGGGTGCCTGAAAACGTGGAGGATCCTGGAGTAGATCTTTGGTATAATGATACAGGTGTTGTTTTTATTGCTTTCTATGACACGGCAAATCCGGCATCATACGGTGAATATCCGGAAAACTGGTCTGAATGGCCTGTGGATGAGCTTCCTGACACAAGCGAATAAACATACACAGCAGAGAGAGAACAATTCTCTGATTTAAACGGAGAAAAGGAGGTCGTCATAGGTCGGAAAGGGCCAATAGGTGCGATCAGTAAGCTGTTCAAGGGTATCGGCAGACTTCCGGAGGTTTTCCATGGCGGGGAGAACCGAGTCATGCATGAAACGGGCCTCGGCCTGCGGATTTTCTTCTTCCGGCACAGAAGCCAGTTTCGTTTCCAGTTGCTGCAGATCCCGGGACAGCTGGTCTGTGGTAGAACAGAGTGCCGCAAGCAGCTCTGAGCCACTGGCAAAGTCTCCGCCTGCTTCCCGGATGTTGCGCGAAGCAGAAGCTATGTCACCGGTGAACCGGATGACGGCCGGCAGAATCTGGCGGCGGGTCATCATAATCATTGTCCGGGCTTCAATGGCTGTGAGCTTGGCATAGGCATCCAGACCGATATCCCGGCGTGAACGCAGCTCGGACTCGGAAAGAACTTTATGGGTCTCAAAGAGGCGGATATTTTTTTCGGCGGTATAACAGGGAAGCGCATCTACGGTGGAATCGAGCCGGATGAGGCCGCGGGCTTCCGCTTCCCGGACCCAATCTTCCGTATAGTTATTGCCATTGAAAATGATGCGTTTATGATCATGGATGGTGCGAACAATCAGATCATGCAGGGCGGAGCGGAAATCCTCCGCCTGTTCCAGTTCATCCGCGAAGAGGCGCAGGCTTTCCGCGACGATTGTATTCAGAACTACATTCGCATCAGAGATGGAGGCAGAGGAACCCAGAGAACGGAACTCAAACTTGTTGCCCGTAAAGGCAAAGGGTGAAGTCCGATTCCGGTCGGTGGTGTCCTTCGGGAATTTCGGCAGCATATGGACGCCGATGGTCATATCGGTCTTTTCCCGCCCATTATAATGGGAACCGGCTTCCAGCGCTTCCAGGATCTCGGTAAGTTCATCACCGAGGAAGATGCTGATAATTGCGGGCGGGGCTTCGCACCCGCCGAGACGATGATCGTTGCCGGCGGAAGCCACCGAAGCACGGAGCAGATCCTGATAGTCATCAACGGCTTTGATCACAGAGGTCAGGAAAAGTAAAAACTGAGCACTTTCGTGCGGACTGTCACCGGGCTCCAGAAGGTTGTAGCCGGTATTGGTAAACATGGACCAGTTATTATGCTTACCGCTGCCGTTCACGCCGGCAAAGGGCTTTTCGGACAGCAGGCAATGCAGCCCGTGACGGCGGGCAACCTTTTTCATAATCTCCATGGTCAGCTGATTATGATCACAGGCAACATTGACAATCGAAAAGATCGGCGCCATTTCATGCTGGGACGGCGCGGTCTCGTTATGCTCTGTTTTGGCAAGAACCCCGACTTTCCAGAGCTCTTCATTCAGCTCGTTCATGAAAGCCTGGACACGGGTCTTGATCGTGCCGAAGAAGTGATCGCCGAGCTCCTGACCCTTTGGCGCAGGTGCGCCGAAGAGTGTGCGGCCGGCAAAGATCAGATCGCTTCTTTGATCATACAGCGCCTTGTCAACAAGAAAATATTCCTGCTCGGGCCCGACAGTCGGCGTGACGCGGGTAGCATCAAAACGGCCGAAAAGCTTCAGAATCCGGACTGCCTGCTTATTTAAGGCTTCCATGGAACGGAGGAGGGGCGTTTTTTTATCCAGCGCTTCACCGCCGTAAGAACAATATGCCGTAGGAATACAAAGAACATGTTCCTTGATGAAGGCATAGGAAGTCGGATCCCAGGCGGTATAGCCGCGGGCTTCAAAGGTGGAACGAAGGCCGCCGCTGGGAAGAGATGAGGCATCCGCTTCCCCCCGGACAAGCTCCTTGCCGGAAAACTCCTGGATGACCTTTCCGCCCGGAACGGGAGAAATAAAGGCGTCATGCTTCTCTGCGGTGACGGAATTCAAAGGCTGGAACCAATGAGTGTAGTGAGTGGCACCGCGTTCCAGGGCCCAATCCTTCATGGCGTTGGCTACGACGCTGGCGACCTGTGGATCCAGGCGGCGGCCGTCATCAATGGTTTTATGAAGGGCCTTGTACGTTTCTTTCGGCAGGCGCTGGCGCATGACGGAATCATTGAAAACATTAATACCAAAGTTTTCATCAACAAAGCCCATAGAAATTCCACCTTTCCTGACAATCAAGGTTATTAATGAATAATTTAGATGAGACTTGACTGCATGTCAAGTTATAATCAAACAAAATTGTTAACAAAACGACCATAATCCTTAATCTAAATATGGTAAAATTCATTCGCGCACTAAAGCGTGAAACCAAACGGGATGTGATATTATGTTCGAACCGAAGATCAAAAATAAGGAAACGGATCTCCTTATGAAGGCTGTGCTGACCCTGAAAAGTGAAGAAGACGCTTACCGATTCTTTGAGGACCTGTGTACAATCCCGGAGATCAAAAGCATCAGCCAGCGGCTGGAAGTGGCATTGCTGCTATGCAAGAAAGAGACATATCAAAGCATTGCAGATGAAACAGGGGCCTCCAGTGCTACCATTTCCCGGGTCAACCGGGCGCTGACTTACGGGGCGGACGGATACCGCAGAGTGCTTGAAGCGATGGGAGAAGACGCATAAAGATGGATCTGACAGCATTAAATCCGGAACAGCGGCGCGCGGCGGAGACGCTGGACGGCCCGGTATTAATCCTGGCCGGCGCGGGCAGCGGCAAGACAAGGGCGCTGACATACCGCGTTGCGAACCTGATCGATCACGGCGTACCGGCCTGGTCTATTCTGGCGCTGACCTTTACAAACAAGGCGGCCCGGGAGATGAAAGACCGCGTACGGCAACTGATCGGAGAGGAACAGGCGGAAGAAGCCTGGATCAGCACTTTTCATTCCACGTGTGCACGAATTCTGAGACGGGATATTGAGAAAATAGGGTATACACGTTCTTTTGTCATCTACGACGATGACGATCAGCAGCGTGTTTTGAAAGAAATCTACAAACAACTGAACATTGACGACAAGTTTATCCCGATCCGGGAAACGAAGGGAAAAATCAGCGACGCGAAAAACAAGCTGATGACCCCGGATGAATGGTTCGCGAAATCCCTGCGGGACCGGCGGACATCCATGATCCACGATATCATGACGGTTTACGAGAAGCGGATGAAAGCGCTGAACGCACTGGACTTTGACGACCTGCTGATGAAAACGCTTGAACTGCTGGCAGATCACCCGCCGGTGCTGGAAGTCTACCGCCGCAGGTTCCGCTACGTACTTGTAGACGAATATCAGGATACCAACAAAACCCAGTACGAACTGGTGCGGCTGCTGACAGCGGAAAGCCGTAATCTTTGCGTAGTCGGCGACGACGACCAGAGTATCTACGGCTGGCGCGGGGCGGACATCCGGAATATCCTGGACTTTGAAAAGGACTATCCTGACGCGACGGTCATTAAACTGGAACAGAATTACAGGAGTACTTCCAACATTCTGGACGCGGCGAATCAGGTAATCGCCCACAACGGCGGACGGAAAGACAAGACACTGTGGACGGAACACGAGAGCGGTGAAAAGATCCGCCTGTACTGCGCACAGGACGAACGGGAGGAAGCTGCCTGGATTGTTCAGCAGATGGAAGAACTGCGAAAAAAAGGCGTTTCCTACGGGCAGATGGCGGTTCTATACCGGACGAACGCCCAAAGCCGCGTGCCGGAAGAAATGCTGATGAAAGCCGGGGTACCGTACCGGGTGTTTGGCGGGCAGAAGTTTTATGAACGGAAAGAGATTAAAGATATTATCGCCTATATGCGCGTCATCGCCAACCCGGCAGACGATATTTCGCTGACAAGGATCATTAACGTGCCCAAACGGTCGATCGGCGACGCGACGGTAGAGGTATTGGCAGCCCGCGCTTCCAGGGAAGGAATTCCGATCTTCAGCGCGCTGAACGACCTGCCGGAAGAACTCGGCAGCCGGGCGCGAAACAGCGTGACAGCATTCTTTCAGCTGATGACAATGCTGACGGCCATGAAGGAATGCATGGGACTGGAGGAATTCGTCGACTTCCTGATCGAGAAAACCGGGCTTGTGGAACAATACCGAAAAGAAGACACGGAAGAGGCGATGAACCGGATTGAGAATATACAGGAATTCCGCGGATCCATCAGCGAATTTGCGCAGATGGGTGAAGATCCGACGCTGGAAGCCTATCTGGAAAACGTCTCGCTGGTGACCGATCTGGACCGGGCGGAAAGCCGCAGCGACTATGCGGTGTTGATGACGCTGCATTCGGCAAAAGGTCTGGAATTCGATAATGTATTTATTCCGGGGATGGAAGAAGGAATCTTCCCAAGTTCCCGGAGCGTGGATGAAGAGAACCGGTTGGAAGAGGAACGTCGGTTGATGTATGTCGGAATCACTCGGGCAAGGAAACGGCTGTATCTGAGCCGGGCGGAAGAACGGATGATGTACAACCAGTTTAATCATAACCCGCCGAGCCGCTTTCTGGACGAGATTCCGGCGAGACTGACAGAAGAAGAGTTTTCCCAATCCATGTCCTTCGGATCCGGTTCATCCGGATCAGGGTCGTTCGGGTTCGGCGGCGCATCCGGGCGGGGCTATGGGGACGGATACAGGCGGAATTACGGTTCGCTGCGAGGTCAGTCCGGAATGAAACGACCCCGGGATGAATGGGCGGATGAGTTTACGGAAACCGTATTCCGGAAACCGAAAGCTCCGGCCGAACTGGGAAAACCCAAAGTGAAAATTCACGGAATGGACCTGAACAGCATTCCCGGCGTCAGCCGCGGATTTGTCGGAAGCGTCGCGAACAACCTGCAGGCGACGGCTATGCAGAAGCTGTTCAGCGCCGGGGATAAAGTACGGCATCCCAAGTTCGGAAACGGCGAAGTGCTGGAGGTGTCCGGGAGCGGCGCAGAGGCACGGATCCGGATCCTGTTCAGCCAAAGCGGCGAGAGAACGCTGGCCCTGGCAGTAGCCCCGATCGTAAAGGTGGAGGAAGAGGAATGAGCGACGCTGAAAAAAGAATGCAGGAACTGGTCAGGCTCCTGAAAGAAACTTCCTATGCCTATTATGTGCTGGATAATCCTGTTATTTCCGATATGCAGTGGGACAGGATGTATGACGAGCTTAAAAAACTGGAAGCCGAGACCGGTATTGTGCTGGAAGATTCTCCGACCACGAAGGTCGGCGGCGATCCGCTGAAGGGCTTTGAGGAACACAGGCACATTACCCGGCTGTGGTCCATGGACAAGGTTCAGAGCATGGAAGAATTGGACGCCTGGATCCTGCGGACGGAAAAACTGGCTGAAAAGGCGAATCTGCAATACTACTTGGAATACAAGTTTGACGGACTGACGCTGAACCTGACCTACCGGGACGGCGAACTGGTTCAGGCTGCGACCCGGGGAAACGGCATTGTCGGCGAAGCAATCCTGCCGCAGGCGAAGACGATCCATTCGGTGCCGCGGACAATTCCCTACAAGGGGCTGCTGGAAGTACAGGGCGAATGCATCATGCGCCTGAGCACGCTGGAAAAGTACAACAAAACGGCGAAGGAACCGCTGAAAAACGCGCGGAACGCCGCGGCCGGCGCACTGCGAAACCTCGATCCGGCGGTGACGGCCTCCAGACACCTGGACGCTTTCTTTTACCAGGTGGGGACGATCGAGAATCCGCCGTATGATTCTCAGCCAGGAATGCTTGATTTTCTTCGGGAAAACGGATTCCAGGTTAGTCCGTATTTTGGAAATGGGAAAGGCCGGGAAGAACTGGAAGCATGTATCCGGGAGGTCGAAAAGGAGCGAGACAGCCTGGATTGGCTGATTGACGGAGTGGTCATCAAAGTCGGAGACTATGCCCTTCGGGAGAAGATGGGATACACAGAGAAGTTCCCCAGATGGGCGGTTGCGTATAAATTCGAAGCCGAAGAATGTGTGACCAGGCTGAACCGGGTTACCTGGGAGCTGGGCCGAACCGGAAAACTAACGCCCCTGGCGCATGTGGAGCCGGTGGATTTCTACGGCGTTACAGTCCGCAAGGCAACGCTGAACAACCTTGGCGATATTCAGCGGAAGAACGTGGCAATCGGCTGCGACGTGTGGATCCGGCGAAGCAACGACGTGATTCCGGAGATCATGGGCCGGGCCGGGGAAGTGAAACCCGGGGAGATACCGATCGAAAAACCGGAATACTGTCCGGCCTGCGGATCAAAACTGATCGAGCGAGGGGCGCATCTGTTCTGCATGAACCGGGAGACCTGCCGGCCGCAGGCGGTTGCGCGGCTGGCACACTTTGCCGGACGGGAAGCCATGGATATTGACGGTTTCAGCGATAAAACGGCAGGACAGATGTATGACCAGATGGGGGTGCGGCAGCCGGCAGACCTGTATACGCTGACACCGATGGATTTTCTGATGCTGGACGGGTTCAAGGAAAAGAAAGCAGCGAACCTTTCCGACGCGCTGGAAAAAAGCAAACACTGCCAGCTGGACGCTTTCCTGTTTGCGCTGGGAATCCCGAATGTCGGGCGGAAAACCGCGAGGGATCTGGCACAGTACTTCGGATCGCTGGAAAAACTGAAGGCTGCGGACGAAGCGGCACTGACAGCCATTCCGGATATCGGAGAGATTGTTGCGGGAAGCATTACCGAATATTTCAGCTTCCCGGAAAACAACCAGATGATCGAGAAGCTTTTTGAGGCCGGCGTGCATCCGGAGATGATGCAGGCCGCAGCGGAAGGGGTTTTCTCCGGGATGAGCATTGTGGTGACGGGAACGTTGCCGACGCTGAGCCGGAAGCAGGCGGAAGACCTGATCCGAAGCAAGGGAGGGAATGCGGCATCTTCCGTGAGCAAGAAAACGGCGTTTGTGGTGGTCGGCGAAGACGCGGGAAGCAAGCTGACGAAGGCGCAGAGCCTCGGGATTGAGACAATTGACGAGGGGGAACTCTTACGGAGGGCCAATGAGAAATAACAGGGAAGATTTACGATCGCCCTGAAGTTTCGGGTTAGGAGGTTTAACAGAAAGTGTTTTCCAATATTACGAGTATTATTCAGAATCTGAGGGCGGATCCGGGCGGGACAATCATCTATCTGCTTATGTTTACGGTCGGTATCCTGTTCAGTCTGATCATCCACGAATGCGCACACGGCTATGTGGCACTGAAATGCGGAGATCCCACGGCAAAAATGATGGGGCGGCTGACGCTGGATCCGCGGAAACATCTGGACCCGATCGGCACGATCTGCATGCTGTTTCTGCGAATAGGCTGGGCGAAGCCTGTACCGATCAATCCGAATAATTTCAGGAATTACCGGAGAGACTATATTTTGGTTTCTCTGGCAGGAATCTGCATGAATTTGATCGTTTTCCTGCTGAGTACCGTCGTGACGGTACTGATCTACAAATACGGAAGAGCGGGATGGCTGAATTATGTGTTCCAGTTTTTCCTGATGCTGGCACAGATGAATCTGAGCCTGGCGATCTTCAACCTGTTGCCGGTACCGCCTCTGGACGGATACAGATTCCTGGATCAGTTTGTGTTTCACGGAAGCCTGAGCATGAATCCTCAAACTATGCGGATTGTTCAGATAATCTTTTTGGTAGTGTGTATCAGCGGACTGCTGAATGGCCTGCTGACAACAGTGAACAGTACGGTATTCAATGCGGTATTTAAGTTTATATTTGGTATTTTATAATGAACAGAGTTTTTAAACTGAAAGACTTTGACGGACCGCTGGATCTTTTGCTGACGCTGATCGGCAAAGCGCAGATCGATATCAGGGACATCTTTGTCAGCGAGATTACGGATCAGTATCTGGACATTGTCAGGAACGCACCAGACCTGGATATGGATGAAGCAAGCGATTTTCTGGTCATAGCTGCAACGCTGATCGAGATCAAGAGCAGGGCAATGTTGCCGAAGCCGCCGAAGACAGAAGAGGAAAATGATCCGGAGACCGAACTGATCCGCCGCCTGGAAGAATACAAGCGCTTCCGGGAAACGGCTGAAAGCATGAAAGAATTTGAGGAAGCCGCCAAAAGGGTTTTTACCAAACTGCCGGAAGAATATCCGCTGCCGCCGCAGGAAGTTGAACTGACGGGATTGACGCTGGAAGGACTGCAGGAAGCTTTCCTGCGGATCTGGCAGCGACGGCCTCAGCTGGACGACGATCCGGAAAGTAACCATTATGCACCGCGGAATATCCACCGGGACAGCCATACGGTACAGGAATGTATGCTGAACCTGATTTATAAGATCAAGAAAAAGAAACGGATGAAGTTTGAAGAGGCGTTTTCAGACGCGCCGACCAGAGAGGAAGTGGTTACATATTTCCTTGCGGTACTGGAGCTGCTGAAGCTGGGGCAGATGCATGTACGACAGAATGAAGTATACGGCGTGATTGAACTGGTGAGCGGCCGGCCGAAAAAGAAGAAAACAGCCGATCTGGCAGAAATGACAGAGAAAGGAGTCGGGGCGTCTTGAGTGAACAGGTAGGAAATCTGAAAGGACGGATTGAAGCAATCCTTTTTGTAGCCGGAGAAGCGGTGAGCATCAAGGAACTGTCCAGGGCGCTTCAGACGGAAGAAAAAACGGTACGCTCCGAACTGAACGCGATCCGGGACGAATATGACTACAATCAGCGGGGGTTCCTGCTGAAGCGGTTCGGAGACAATGTGCAGCTGGCGACAAGACCGCTGTACTCACAGGATGTGCTGAGACTGCTGCAGCCGGTACAGCAGCAGAGCCTGAGCCAGGCGGCAATGGAAACGCTGGCAGTGGTTGCTTATAAACAGCCGGTGACCCGGGCCGAAGTGGAGCAGGTGCGCGGCGTGAAATGCGACTACAGCCTTCAGAGCCTGATGAACAAGGGACTCATCAGAGAGATGGGGCGGAAGGATACAATCGGCAGACCGATTCTCTTTGGAACAACAGATGAGTTCCTGAGCCATTTCGGCCTGGAAGGACTTGAGTTTTTACCGCCACTGCCGGAAAATCCGGAAGCCAGCGAAGAAGGAACGGAAGAACAGATTGAGATCGGGGAACTCATTCCCTGAGCATATAGAGACTATCATCTGACCCGGAAAGGATGGCGCAGAGCTATGGATGAGCAGAAGAAACCGAGAGCACGGGAAAAACATGTTGTGGAAGGAACCATGAAGGTTGAAAAACACGGGGAAGGGCTGGGAACCGGGCCGGTGGGCAATACCGGCGGATACCAGGATCGCAGGGAACAGGAAGCGGCCCGGCCTCAAAAAAACACAGGCGGACAGCAATCCACGCCGCAGCGTCCGCAGCAGCCGCAGCAAGCCAATCCGTTTGCCGGTCAGCAGCGGCCGCAGCAAACGAATCCGTTCGGACAGCAACGGCCTCCGCAGCAATCCAATCCGTTCGGACAGCAGCGGCCGCAGCAGAGCAACCCTTTTGCAGCGAGGCCTTCCGGCTCCTCTACACAGAGTGCTTCCGCAAGCGGACAGAAGCAATACAACAGTGCCGTGAAGCAAAATGCGACAGGCGGCGGACAAAGAGCCGGCGGAGCAGGCGGCGGCCAGCGCATGAACGGGAACGGCGGACAGCGGGCTACCGGAGGCGGATGCGGGAAATATCTGCTGATTATTGTCGCACTGGTTGTACTGCTGGGCGGCGGGAAGCTGACCGGCCTGTTTGACGGCAACAGCGGAGACGTTACCAGCACGCTGCAGCAGGTGGTTTCAGGCGGAAACGGCACATCCACCCAGACAGGCGGTTCTCAGACCAACAGTTCACAAAGCAGCGGACTCGGGGATCTGCTGAGCGGCAGCAGCACCGGATCCGGCGGACTGAGCAACCTGCTGAGTTCTTTCCTGGGATCCAGCGGTTCCTCCGTATACGACACAGGATACTTCAGCAGCCTTGTAGGAGGGCTGACAGGCAGCGGCAACAGCGGAAGCGGATCGTCCTCGGGTTCATCGGGATCGGTATCGCAGTATTTCACTTCTTCCGGCGGGAATAATTCAACATCACTGGATGAAAGCGTTTCAAAAAAAGCCAGGGACAAATTCACCAAGATCCGCGGAAACAACAAGGATACCGTGACGATCATGGTTTATATGTGCGGGGCGGACCTGGAAAGCCAACAGGGTATGGCCACTTCCGACCTGAAAGAAATGGCCAGCGCGAAGTTCGAGGATAATGTCAATCTGCTTGTCTATACCGGCGGGGCGAAAAAATGGCGGAACAACGTCGTTTCCGCAAGCAGAAATCAGATCTATCAGATTAAGGACGGCGCATTTTACTGCCTGAAAGACGACATGGGAAGCGGCAGCATGACCAGTCCGGATACGCTGACTACTTTCCTGAAGTTCGGGAAAGAAAACTTTCCCGCTGACCGGATGTGCC
>Ga0310786_10009473_pt1 | contig 12359 bp, 8 predicted proteins | sample AusTroGonzalo_MG_FD_203881 | JGI IMG/M metagenome (GOLD analysis project Ga0310786, IMG submission 203881) | Bovine rumen microbial communities from tropical cattle in Woodstock, Queensland, Australia - Gonzalo_03 (v2) (version 2) | ecosystem: Host-associated > Mammals > Digestive system >...
AAGGTTCACCATACAATTTTTACCGCGCACAATTTCAACCAACTGTTCTGCACATTCCGGTGTCGCATTTAATAGGTTACCTTTCCTATTGCCCAATAATATGTATTCTATCATCAATTGGCGGTTGTGGGTGTCGGTAAATCGCCACGCGGCGTCCATTATATCTGAAATGGAATACTTGTTCGCTATGGGCATTATTTCGCGTCGTAGGGCATCATTAGGCGCGTGTAAAGATATGGCCAGGTTGATTGGCCGTCCCCATTCAATAAGTCTGTCTATGCCCGGCACAATGCCACATGTGGATACCGTAATACGGCGCCACCCGATTCCCATGTCACGATTGGCGCGTTCAATGAACCCAATAACGTTTTCGGTGTTCTGTAACGGTTCGCCGGTGCCCATAACAACAATATGCGATACATCGTTATTGTTTGCATCGCCATTGGGGCGTATTGGCTTGTCTGATAACCGGTCGGCACGCAATTCCCATTGTGCGACAAGTATTTGGGCAAAAATCTCGTTTATCGTCAGATTGCGTTTAAGCCCCAATAATGTACTGGCACAGAATTTGCACCCCATGGCGCATCCGGCCTGGGAACTGACGCATACACTGTTGCCGTAACTGGTTCGCATCAAAACACATTCAATGCGTTCGCCATCGTTTAATTCCAACAGAAACTTTACCGTTTGGCCGTCTGATGAAGACAATTTTTTGACGACCTTGCATGGTAAAGTCTGGGCCCTCGCATCTAAATCATTGCGCAACTTTTCCGGAATATTCTTCATAACCGAAAAATTGGGTGCACCACGTGACATCCATTCAGAAATCTGTTTGGCGCGAAAACGCGGTTGCCCCATTTGGGTTATGAAATCCGCCAATTCGGCATCGGTTAAATCAAAAAGAATTGTTTTGCTCATAATTTATATCTGCTGTCGTTAATGATGACAACGGCCTTGCGGCGCAGTTGCTTTAATTGTTGATCGGCGATAAAGGACGCCTGTCTGTATATTGCATTTTGCTTTATCATATCGTCCAATTTGCCATATTCTTTGGTCTTTTTGGTGCTGCATACCAAGAATATGGAATCATCCGCCGGTTTGGACCAGGTTAATAACGGCAACCCCGCAACCTTTTCACGAATTTCTGGCGCCAATTCATATTGAACCGCGGTGAATTTCTGTGGCGCGCCGCCAAGTCTTTCCGCCATATTCACGGCATCGTCGCAACTTTTTGGCTTGGTAAGTTTTTTTGCGACATCGTCCGGCACATCAAACAAACGGACCATAGTCATCTCTATCGGCAGGCCGTGTTCGCGTTCAATGGCAACCTTTTCCGCAGATATGTCTTCCTTGCTAACCTCTATGGTTGGCATTATGGTTCGCGCAACGATAACCTGCCACGCGATATTCGCACGCGTTGCCGAAACCGCCATGCTAAGTTCTGATGCACTTAAATCCCCAAGGTTCATACGTTTCAATTCTGTCAACGCGTCTTTTTCAGACGGAACCGCATTAAAATTGGCGGCATATTTCATTTTTACGCTGTCGTCAATAATGTTCTGTAATGCCTGGCGTCGATTGTCCGTAGATGTATTGCCCTGGCGCGCCATAAGCTTTGTGCGTGCGGTTATATCGGTATCGGTAATCGGTTTACCGTCAACCGTCGCAACAACCGTTGCCGCATGCGCATTTAACGCAAAGAACATTGTCATAAATACTAATATTTTTCTCATACATTCTCCTTTTAATAATGCTGGCCATCAACACTTATACCAAATCTGAATTGGAATGTCGTTGTGCCGACATAATCTTCTCGTCTGGTGCCATCGCGACGATAACCGAAACTTAAGTAATAGCATGGATGTTCATAGTATAATGCGCCGGAATGCTGTTGAAAATGTTCTTCGGTAAGATTATATATCGCGTTCCAACGTACCGACCAACGATTGGTAATTGCAAACCCGACACCACCCATTAATTCGTGGATAGATTCTGCCTGGGTCACTACATCATAAAACTGTTTTGACCAAATGTGACCAACATTAAGAAAGTTACGGCTTGTCCCGATAACCGCATTTGTTTCCATATGGCGCAGGCCTAAATTTTCTTGGGCAAGGCGGAAACGACTGTACAGGTTCAACCATTTCGTATTGTTATACCCAATACGCCCAACATAATCAGATTGCCCGTCGTGGAATCCACTGTTGGGGTCGGTGGCTTCGCGTTTGGTAAAATCATATGATTGTCCGAAAAATGTTTCAATGGTTTGGCCATCTGAATCAAATGCGGCCCAACGCAATCCATAATCTGCAAAAGTTCCGTTTTCCCATAAATCAAGACCGGAAAAACGATTAGACGAGAATAATGTTGCATCAGACAGTAACGCACCCACAGAATCATTGCTTTCGGCGAATATACTATCTTGGATATGGCGCATAAATGTTACGCGTGCACGTGGTTCGATAACCTGGGTCCAATCTTCACGTGGGCGGAACAATGGCAGCCCCCATTCCAAATACCCATTGGGCAGGAACCGATTTTTCATTCCTGAAAATTTATCGCCATCTATCATCACAGTGTTATAGAAATTGTATACATCATAACGTGCCGCTACACTTGCGGTAACGCGATTGCCACCCCATAGTGTCCATGGTGATGTTACACGTGCTTCACCAATAAGGCGCTGGGAAGCAAATCCGTCACCCGATATTCCAAGTACATCACCCATAAATGTTGCATATGTCGATGCGAAAAGTGGCTGTGTTTGATAAATACCACGAATGTTTGGTAAAATATCACCGGCCGGCGCGGAATAATGCTGTTTATTACTACGCAATTCTTGGAAAATATGTGCATCGGCAACAACATAACCAGATTGGCCAAATAATTCCAAACGCGCACCAGAATCCAAATAAGGTTGTTCGCTATAGAATCCATATTTCTGCAAGTATGTTTTATCGGATGCACGATTTAGAAATATGCTGGCGCGTGCATTTTCCCCAAGTTCAATTATATCATCGTGGAATATGTGCCAACGATTTTCGCCTTCGCGATTGTATGTGTACGACCCACGTGTGCGGAATTCTGAATGTGCGCCATTAAGACGATGTTCTAATTGAAACAACGGGTTTTCGGCGGTCAAATATGATAATGTAATGGTCGCATCATGTGTATCGGACAGGTATAAATAAAATGGCAAGTTTATCTGGGTTCCCATTTTATTGGTTGATTCAAGATTCGGGGTTAAAAAACCTGTCTTGTGTTTAACGGTTGGATCAGGCATATCAAAGTATGGCAACCACATAACCGGCAAATCATAAATCCAAAACAGCATGTTATAGAAATAAATCATATGATTATCCAGATTATGCTTAATTTTCTTTGCCGATATTTCCCACGCTTCACCGCCAAAACTATCACAGTTCTTACATGCGGTAAAAGACGCCCCTTTTGCAATGGTTATATTGTTGTCCTTGGATACATTTTCTGATTCAACATACACATGTGGTCCCAACCATATTTGAATATCGTTTCCGGATAAATCGGTTCCGTTTTTGGTAAAATAAGAATCTTGTAACGTCATCTTTTGACCGGATTTATTAGAAATCTCGGTTTTGCCAACGGTTTTGATTGTTTCAGATTTAAGGTCATATTCGATCTTGTCGGCCTTGATAACAGTTGGTTCATTTAAATCAACCGATATGGCATGTGCGGCATGCGATATTAATATCAATGAAAAAACGTAGAAAAACTTTCTCATTTCTTTAACAATACCGCCATTATAATTCCAAGAACAATAAACTGAACGCCGCCAAGGATAAACAAGTGAGTTGTTGTTTCAAGCATATTTGACGCCGACATAAATGCCGCCATAACCACAGACATAGCAACAACAGAAAGTGCTGGGGCAAAACTTGTTCGGCGACGCAGCAATGATGAACGTAATAATATCGCAAGGCACAATGCCGCCAATATGAAATTCATAATTGGTTGTAAAAACCGGTTGCACAGTTCGGTTAGGACGGTTTTGCGTTGTTTGTCCCCAATGTCTTGGGATACATATTTGATTAAATCACCGGTCCCCATACGACGTGATTTAAATGATGTAGAATTGTTTTTTGTTGCGATACTTAAATCCATATCAAAACTGTCGAATGTTCCAATAATACTGCCGTTGCCGGTGGCTTGCAGGGCACCCTTGGTCATTACAATGGATAACCCCCGCATCGTTGTAATCAGTTTGCCGTTTTCTGCAAATATAATCATCTGTGATTTATCTTTGCGTGTATCAGACAACATTACATGATTCAAATCGTATCCAGAAACCTTGTCCACGTATACGACCAAATCACGTGTCATTTCGGTAAATGCACCTTCTTGCAATTTTAAATGTGCCAACCCATACCGCAGGTTCCATTGTGTGTCATAGAATTTTGCCTGGGTTGCCGGAACAATCCACAGGTTTAATACCAAGTTTGCCGCCGTTAACAATCCTGCCAATAAAAGTGCCGGTCTGGCAATTTTGCCGGGTGATGTACCCGATGACGCCATAACGACAATTTCGTTATCACCAATCATCTTGTTATACACGAACAATATGGCGATAAATGTAACAAAAGGCACGATAATAGACAGAATAAATGGCACCATCATAATGGTTAGCCCCAAAAAACTGCTAAGCTTTACGCCATAACTTATAAGGAATTTCATCATAGACATAATCTGGACCATCCACGCCAGTCCAGTTAATATCAGCAACAACATTATAAAAATACCAATCAGTTGTCGCAGAAAATATTTATCTAATGTCTTCATCAAATCAAGTATAGAGTCCAAAAACATAGTCGTCAAATAATTTCATAAAATATGTAAAAAATATTTGCAATTCATCGATTCGGTGTTATAATCGACTTGTTCTTAGAAGTTAAATTTTAAGGGCGGGGCGAAAAACCCCGCCCTTATAGATAAACAAGACGTAATACCAAGGGAGATAACGAATGTCTTTTGTTTCTATGCCGCGTCAGGATTTATTGTTGGCTATTGATTCTTTGGCCAGCGAAAAGCAAATTGATCGTGAAACGGTTTTCAATTCATTAGAAGCCGCAATCGCGAAAATTGCAAAACATAAATATGGTGAAGAATTCAATATCGTTGCAAATATTGATCGTAAAAATGGTGCGATATATGTGAAACGGTTGTTTGATGTCATTGAATCACCAGAGAGCGCGGGTGAAGAATACAGCCCGTTTACAATGCTTACAGTCGAAGAAGCAAAAAAGTACGCGAAAAATCCATCGGTTGGTGATGTTGTTGAAGATAATTTGCCGGAACCGGAATTTGGTCGTATGGCATTTCAAACGGCGCGTCAAATTATGACTGCGCGTGTGCGTGATGCAGAACGTGGCCGTCAATATGAAGAATTCAAAGACAATATTGGTGATATCATCAGTGGTGTTGTAAAACGTATTGAATTTGGAAATGTATTTGTTGATATCAATGGCAAGGCCGAAGGTTATATCAAGGGCAGTGAACTTATCCCAGGTGAACGTTTAGCGGTTGGTGATCGTGTCCGTGCATTGATTATGGATGTTGCACGTTCTAATTCTGGTCCACAAATCTTTTTGACACGTACACACCCGTTGTTTATGGAAAAGTTATTTGTCCAAGAAGTTCCAGAAATATACGAAGGTATTATTAAAATTAAATCTGTGGCACGTGCGCCTGGTTCACACGCCAAGATCGCCGTGGAAACAGCAGACCCATCTATTGATGCGGTTGGTATGACCGTTGGTATCAAAGGTACCCGTATTCAACCAGTTATCAACGAATGCCATGGCGAAAAGATTGATGTTATTTTGTATTCCGAAGACCCGGCGGTGTTCATTGTTAACGCAATGCAACCGGCCAAGGTTGCCAAGATTATCGTTGACGAAGATACACGCAGCGCGGTTGTCGTTGTGAACGAAGATCAACAATCATTGGCGATTGGTCGTCGTGGTCAAAATGTCCGTCTTGCATCACAACTTACCAATTGGAATATCGATGTTGTGAACGAAGCCGAAGAACAAGAACGTCGTGCAAAAGAAGTCAAAGAAAAGACAGAACTCTTTATCAAGGGGTTAGATGTTGATGAAATGATTGCACACCTGCTTGTATCCGAAGGTTTCCGTACAATCGAAGAAATTGCATTTGTTGAATTGAAAGAATTGGAATCTATCGAAGGATTCAATACAGAATTGGCGGTTGAATTACAAAACCGTGCCAAGGCGTATCTTGAAAAATTGGAACGCGATTATTTCGAAGAAGGTCGCAAATTGGGTATGTCTGATGATTTGTTGTCATTTGATTTTATCAAACGTCCAATTATCATGAAACTTGGCGAAGCAGGTATCAAGACGTTGTCTGATTTGGCTGATTTGGCATCAGATGAATTGGTCGAAATCTTGGGCGAAGAAACGATGAGTGCACATTTGGCGGGTCGTGTCATTATGAAGGCGCGTGAAATTGCATTTGGTATTACCCAAGAAGAAGAAACCGAAGAATAAAAAGTATAACATAACCCCGGGGAGGTCGAATATGGCGACACTGACACTTGGAAAATCTGTAACTTTGGATGCAGTGCAAAGCAAAAAGGGCGATTCCGTTTTTGTGGAACGTCGTCGCCGTGTTGTTGCCCCCGGGCATAATGAATTGCGCGAAGAACCGGTAAAACCGGCCCAGCCACATAATCCGGCGGATGAAAAATTGCGTGCCGTATTAGAGGCCGCACGTGCCCGTGAAGAAGAACGCAAAAAACGCGAGGCCGAAGAGGCTGCGGCCCGTGCCGCGCGCGAGGCAGAAATTGCACGCGAAACCAAAGAATATGAACAGGTCAAAGAACAACTTGCGGCGCGCGAAAATGCAATTCAACAGGCACAAGAAGAATATGTTGAACCAACGGCCGTGCCGCGTTCTGTGCAAAATGGTGGCAAGAAAAATCAGGGTCGTCGCATGGATGATAATGCGGACAATGATGATGTGCCGGCACAAAACCGTCGTAATAACAAATTCGGTGGTGGCAAAAAAGAATTCACGAAAACCGGTAAAATATCTTTGCAAGATATCGTTATGGGCGATGATGACGATGATGAAGCAATCGGGCTTCGTGGTGCAAATCGCCGTCGGTCCGAAGCATCATTAAAACGTTTCCGCGAAAAGGCGCGTGCCATGTTTAATGCACCGCAAAAGGTTTCGCACGAAGTTACATTGGGCGACACAATCGTTGTCAAAGATTTGGCGGCGGCAATGGCGGAAAAGGTTGGCAATGTTGTTAAGAAATTGATGGAAATGGGAATGATGGTTTCCCAAAACCAATCTATTGATGCTGATACCGCAGAAATTATTGCCGGCGAATTTGGGGCGACCGTAAAACGTGTAGAAGTTAAACCATATGCCGATCAAATTGAACGCGAACCAAATCCAGAAAACCTTAAACCACGTGCGCCGGTTGTTACCGTTGTGGGGCATGTTGACCATGGTAAGACGTCTCTGTTGGATGCGTTCCGTAATGCGAATGTTGTTGCCGGCGAAGCAGGTGGTATTACCCAACATATTTCTTCATACGAAGTTAAAACAAAGTCCGGTGCGATTATAACTTTCCTTGATACACCGGGGCATGAAACATTTACTGCAATGCGTGCCCGTGGTGCACAAATGGCGGATATTGTTGTGTTGGTGGTCGCGGCAAACGATTCAATCATGCCACAAACTATCGAAGCGATAAATCACATTCGTGCGGCCAAGGTTCCGTTTATTGTTGCAATCAATAAAATCGATTTACCAGAGGCAAACCCGCAAAGGGTTAAAACCGATTTGTTACAACAAGAAGTTCAGGTCGAAGAAATGGGCGGCGATGTTCAATGTGTTGAAATATCTGCCAAACAGAAAATTGGCCTTGATAAATTGGAAGAAGCCATTTTGTTACAGGCCGAAATGATGGATTTAAAGGCCGACCCAGATATGCCGGCAATCGCCACCGTGGTCGAAGCAAAAATGGAACGCGGACTTGGTGCGGTTGCAACGGTTATTATTCGCCAGGGAACATTAAAGATTGGTGATGTGTTCGTTGTTGGTGAAACATTTGGCCGTGTGCGTGGACTTATCACCTCAAATGGTGAACGTGTTAAATCAGTTCGTCCGGCACAACCGGTTATGGTTTTGGGGTTAGATTCTGTACCGGCGGCGGGTGACCAATTGAATGTTATGGAAACCGAGGCACAAACCCGTGAAGTTGCGGCATACCGCATACAACGTGCACGTGACAAGGCAAACGCGGTTAAACGTTCATCATTGGAAGAATTATTTGCGAAACAAACCACAGATGACAAGAAATTGACATTGCCAATTATTTTGCGTGCCGACGTCCAAGGCAGTGTCGAGGCAATTACAGATATGTTGCGTGGCATTAAAACCGAAAAAGCATCGGTTGATATATTGTCCGCCGGTGTTGGTCAAATTACCGAAGGTGACGTGCGTTTGGCGATTGCATCGGGTGCGGTTATAATTGCGTTTAATGTTCGTGCAGATTCCGCGGTTCGTGATATGGCGCGTTCTGGTGGTGTTGATATTCGTTACCACAGTGTTGTTTATCGTATCACCGATGAAATCAAAGAAATATTGTCTGGTAAATTGGCACCGGAAAAGAAAGAAAACTTTATTGGATACGCCGATGTTATCGCATTGTTCACGGTGGGCAAGGGCATACGTGTTGCCGGTTGCCGTGTTAGTGAAGGTGTGATAAAGAAAGATGCATTTGTTCGTCTGTTGCGTAACAATGTCGTTATATACGATGGCAAAATCGGTGAATTGCGCCGTGAAAAGAACGAGGTCAAAGAAGTATCCGGTGGTGTTGAATTCGGTATGAGTTTTGATAAGTATAATGACCTAAAAGAAGGCGACCGCGTAGAATGTTACGAGGTCCAAGAAATCAAGGCCCAATTGTAAGGTCTGGGAATAAAAACGGTTGCGATTGCGACCGTTTTTTATTGTTATAATTCCCGCTTGAATTTTGCTATATGTTTGCTATTCTTGTGCCAAAAGGAAGATGCATGGATACGAATTATACTGTTTTAGCACGAAAATACCGCAGCCAAGATTTTCAATCACTTATCGGCCAAGATGTTTTGGTCAAAACTTTAACGACCGCAATTAAAACAGGGCGTATTGCGCATGCATACATTTTCACAGGCATTCGTGGAACCGGAAAAACCAGTACGGCACGTATTTTGGCCAAGGCATTAAATTGTTTGTCGTCTGATGGCCCAACGGCGACACCGTGTGGCAAATGTGAAAATTGTCGTGCTATTGCCGCCGGACAGCATATTGATGTTTTAGAAATCGACGCGGCATCACATACGGGTGTTGATAATATGCGTGAAATATTGGATGCCGCACAATACCGTCCAACAAATGGCCGTTACAAAGTTTATATAATCGACGAAGTCCACATGCTTTCCACCAGTGCGTTTAATGCACTGCTTAAAACATTAGAAGAGCCACCTGCACATGTAATCTTTATTTTGGCAACAACCGAAATACGTAAAGTGCCGGTAACGATTCTTTCGCGTTGTCAACGGTTTGATTTGGTTCGCGTGCCGGTTGATGTATTGAAAAAACATTTTGCGTGGATTGCCGAACAAGAACAGGTTGAATTAACCGATGCGGCAAATGAATTATTGGCACGCGCGGCCGATGGTTCTGTGCGTGATGGCCTGTCGCTGTTAGACCAGGCGATTGCACAAACCGGTGGCCACGTTGATGAAAATGCCGTTATGGATATGTTGAAACGCGCCGACCGTGGTGTGGTTGTTGATTTTATGCAAACTATACTGTCGGGAAATGTTGCAACCGCAATGGCCAAGGCAGACGAGATTTATACGAATGGCGCAGATTTAACAATGCTGCTTACCGATATGATGGAATGGACACATTGGGCGACACGTATGCACCCCGTTTTGCATGCCGGCGAAAGCAGTAATATTCCATATACCGCTGATCAACGTGCACGCATAAATGAAATAAATAAACATGTATCGTTAAATACACTTTCCAGAATATGGCAGGTAATGGTTGCGGCTGTCCCAGAAATGGCGGCGGCATCAAATCAAAAACAGTGCTTTGATATGTTGATTGTGCGTTTGATGCATATTGCGGATATGCCGTCTTTGCCAGAAATGTTAAAGTCGGAAAAAGTTGATACGCCACGTTCAACACAACAAACGGCACCGGCAAAAAATGAAACTGTTCAGATTAAAACGGCATCTGATTTGGCAGATTTATTAAAGAATGCACGTGAGATAATGCTTTATTCATATTTTACCAAGAACATAGAAGTTTGTGATATTAAAGGTAATTGCATATCGTTCTTTGACCGTGGCGATGATGCAGATTTCCAAAAGAAATTATCATTGTGGCTGAACACCAAGACAAATGAAAATTGGGAAGTAATCAAGGTTGAAGAATCACATCAAAATCAAACCGTTCGTGAACAGATTGAAACAGATGTAGAATCTGATCCAATGGTTGCGGATGCAATGTCTTTGTTCGCGGATGCCGAAATCGTCGGTGTATCAAAACAATAATTTTTGTATGGGGGGAACATGAAAACAGAATCAGGCAGAAGTTTAATCGAAATGATAGGTGTACTTGCGATAACCGGTGTTATGACGGCAAGTGCAATCGCGATATATAATACGGTTCGCCATAACCAGCATAATTCAATCGCATCCGCCACCTTGCGAGAGGTTGCAAAAAATGCAAACCTGCTTATGGGAATGCGCGGTGATTATACAGGTATATCGGTTGATTATTTAATAAAGGCCGGTGCATTGACAACAGATGCGGCACCAATCGGAAAAACATGGACGATTGATGTTGGTGAAACAGATGCGGCCACATTTGAAATCAAATTATATGGCCTGACACATAATGAATGTGATTTCTTTGCGGCGGCAATCCCCGCCTGGGCCGAGGCAATGTTCGTCAATGGTGTTGCGTCAACCGAATATGTGCAATGTATTTCTGCGGCAGAAAATAATATAACTTTTGTTGCAAGGTAAAAATGAAGAAACAAATATTTGCTTTGTTTTGTGTTTTACTATCAGCGTGCGCGACGTATAAAAGTCCGGATCGTTCAACGTGGGGAACGTATCTGTATGGCGCAAGTTTTACCGATATGAGCGAGACCGCAAAAATCGCCAAAAAACCAATTTTCCTTGGACGTGGCGGCCGTGTTGTAACAGATGTTACCGATAAAAAACCAGAAATGGATTATGGTGATAAAAACCAAAATGAATCTGCGATGATATTGGGTTATATGTCCGAATTGGAATATAAATTATATGACGCCCTGCGCAGTCCGGGGGTATCCGTTCAACGTGTCGGTACAGATGTTGTTGTGATACTTGTTCGCGATGCTATTATGGAATTGGATGCACCGGAAATATCGGCTGATGGTGATGATAACCTTGGCAAGATTGCAAGTATATTAAAGAAATATGACGCGACTTTCTTTGAGATTGCGGGTTACACTGATTCTATGCGTGATACATCGGCGGCACGCGCCTTGTCATTAGATATGGCGCAACGTGTCGCGGTATATTTGGCGGAACATAATGTCAATCAGTCGCGTATGTTTATTGTTGGTCGTGGGGCGGCACGCCCGATTGCGGGTCAAGATGAATGGGGGCGCCTAACCAATCGTCGGGTTGAAATAAGAATCAGCCCAGTGCGGTAATTTTTGATAACTTTCTCTTTTATTTTATAAAATTTATTGCTATAGTAACCCCGTCAACAAAACAAAAGGATGAAAACATGGTAGAAACAAATACAAATTCCCAACAATCAGTTGTAAAAAAATATGTCAAAATCGGCATTGTGGCCGCTGTTGTGGTTGCAATTGCCCTTATTGGTGTGTTTGCTTTGCGCGGTGGTCACGAAGTCAGCGCGTCTGAGGCAATAAGCGAAGTTTCTGCAGATGCCCCGACAGGTGCAGATTTACGCATGGCTGTTATCCGTATGGATGCGATTCAATCAGATGCCAAGGCTTTGAAAGATTTGCGTAAGCAAAAAGAAAACTATGAAGAAAAATTGCGTAGTGAATTAGAAAAACAACAGAAAGCATTGGAAAAAGAAAAAGCCGAAATTGAAAAATCACAAGATGTTTTGTCACGTGATGCATTGCAACGTCGTGTTGTTGAATACCAAGGCAAGGTTACAAAATTGCAACGTGATTTGACAGAACGTGCACAATCAATTGATGCCTCTTTCCAGAAAGCATTGGCAAAAATACAAGAAAGTCATTTGGATCCAATTATTGGTGC
>Ga0310786_10009474_pt1 | contig 12359 bp, 5 predicted proteins | sample AusTroGonzalo_MG_FD_203881 | JGI IMG/M metagenome (GOLD analysis project Ga0310786, IMG submission 203881) | Bovine rumen microbial communities from tropical cattle in Woodstock, Queensland, Australia - Gonzalo_03 (v2) (version 2) | ecosystem: Host-associated > Mammals > Digestive system >...
TAGTTATATATGGTACAAGGTCGCAAAGGAGAGCGAAGGACCTGGTTTTGTAAATCAAGGAACAACCAGTACGGATTTTATCTCCGTTACTCTTGAAATAACGCCTCAAATACTGACGGATGACGGTGTGTATTGTTTGTGGGCAGCGATTGCTTCTAACGTAGAAAGCACAGTTGGTTATTTTAAGGATGTTGTACTCATTTGCGAGAGTGGACCGCTTTTCGTTCCAAACTGGTACGTCAACCTCCTTACAGGCAAGATGTCTGCAGCACGCGGCAACTTCGTGGTAGATGCCAATGGCGACGTGCATGTAAAGAGCGGCGACGTAGATGTAAAAGGAACTATCAAGGCCGATAACCTTTACCACGGAGTGTGCATCGTTGGCAAAGAGAAATATTATTATTGCACGCAGCAGTTCATAACTGATAACGACACGGAAGATTGGATTGGCAATTTCACAGTAGGTGCTTACTATACAAACGACCAGGTTTCAGAATTGAGCAACAATGACGAACTCCTGAATTTTAGAGGGATGATGGGATGCACATACAATGCAGACATAGTGATATGTCCGAACTTGCACAACAATAGCAATCCGAGATTCGTGCGTTTGCCATGTGCAAAGGATTTCGAGGGAAAGATTGTCGAGGTGATTGACAACGCTTATTCAAACAATGTGACAATGGGCAACATCCAAGTAGAAGCCGTTGACGGAGGAAATTTTGGAATAGGAACGTCATTTAATAATGCTTCTGTTCCAGAATTAATCATAAGTGGTGGCACTAATATTCAAAATGCTATAATCAATGCTGGTGGAAGGAGCAGATTCTATTCCATCTATAATCAAAACGCTTGGTATTGGCTGCGCTTAGACTAACCCTCCCCGTGCCCTTGACCTCGCGCCCTCCGCGCCCCTATATTAAAGCAGACAGAAACGAAAAGAAATGGAAAACCTACCCAACTACCGAATAGGCAACGACCTGCCCATTTCCTTCTTTGTTGAAATCAACAAGGGAGGCCTGCTGCTGACCGATGCGAACACCACCGTACTCGGATAATCTTCAATCGTCAACTTTCAATCTTCAATCATAACATCATGGCAGTAACAACAAACCCTAGATACCTAACCTACAACAAGGCCGAGGTGCAGGAAATCCTCGGTAGAATGGAACACATCGACGATGTGCCAACTGGGGATAGCGACTACCCTGTGAAGAGCAGTGGTGTCTACAAGGCTATAAACGTCTTTGAAGATATATTTCCGGACGAGCATCTGGAGAACCACCTCTCTTTCACACAGGTCGTTGGCCAAGCCCCGCAATATGGAACTGGTGAGGGTGGCACTGACAAATACGGACCGTACACCACACAGAAAGAAATAACGTTCGACATTATTGCCAGCGGTTATTATGGGTTTGCGCTTGTTGGGCCAAATGATAAGATAGCGGACTATACAAGTAGCAATAACTACTCAGAAGCGGCAGCAAAAGAATGGATTGTCCCCGTTGGGTATTATCTATTACTAAGCACGTCGAAAAGCCAGCATGTGAAAGCAAGGGCTTCTGACATCAAGATAATCAACGGGAAAGTGATTGAATGTGAACGGATAATAGATGGTGTGTCAACCATAGCCGCATGCGATACCTTGCTGACTTCCGTCCCGGTTGATGGGAGCTTTGTACTATCAACTGGTGACATAAGTTATGTAAGTGGATGGGAATATTGCGCCTTTGATGTTTCCAAAATAAAAGCAGGCACTTATATCGGAATATATGGCAGGAGTGAAAGTTCTAAATGCCTTGGCGCATGGGAAGACGGCGACGGCAATAGGACACCTATCATTATGACCGCCGCTTCCATGCTGAGCAAAGGGGAGAAGTTCTTGAAGCAATCCGATGCCGTCAAACTCTATGTCAATTCAAGAACCAGCGATTTTAATGCCATCATCGTATATAACCATCCTTATCAATTCGCCGATGTGGTGAATGAAGATGACATCTATGATTGGGTTGCCGTGACCGACATGCCCATAGAAAGCGAGACCACGACAGGCTATTATATAGATTCTGAGGGAAATGAACACGAGGCTACGAGTAGTTATTATTATAAGACGTTTGATATCAAGGACTACAAATATGGTTCAACCATCGTTTTCAGTGGACGTACAATAACCGATGGAGTAATAGGAAGATTTAAATTCAAAAACGGTGCGAAATTACCGATTCTTTTGCCCGCAGACTCCACCGTATACAAGGACCAGTCAATAAGTATTCCGTTCGATGCCACGGAAATATCCCTTAATTCAACTGTCGATGCTGATTGGCAACTCACAGTCAGTGCGAGTGTGAGCGGTTTTAAAAAGACGGCCAAATACGCATCTAAGGAACTGAGTACTGAGGTCGATGAGATAGGCAAGACCGTCGATGAGATAGGCAGTACGATGTTCACGGAAGAGATAAAGGACTACAGCATACCGGGTACACCGTCCGAACCGGACATCTATATCACTGTCCAAGGGGAGGATTATGAGTATGAGAATATAGGATGGCACTATAAGAGGTATGTCCTGAAACCGTATTACAAAGGGCATAAGATTGTGATTGACGGCAAGAGTGCTTTCAATAAAGTCATAGGCAGATGGAATTACCAGGACGGCACAAAAGAAGCGATAGTGATGTCAGCGGCAACGACGGTATATGCTGGGCATGAAATGGATATTCCCGACAATGCTTCGAGCATAGACGTCATGTCTCCTATGAGCGGGGAGAACAAGGCCGTGGCAAAGAATGTGCTCGTCAAAGAAGAGAATTACGTAAGAAAGGACGGGGCTGTCGCCAACTATTACAACGGGAAGACCATCTGGTGGTGTGGTACTTCCATCCCGGCTGGCAACGCTAATAATAATTACCCCAAGATGGTCGGAGAAATCCTTGGTGCGGATGTCATCAATGTGGCAGTGCCAGGATCCATGTGCCGGGCGAACGTAAGGACAGGCATCAACGAGGCGGTTGGTAGCTATAAAGGTGCAGTCTTTGAGAACATTTCATCGGCGATAACCATGACAAACCAGGAAATAGAGGATTTCATAAGTGACTATGATAACATCAAGGGAAGACTTAGAGACTATGGAAGTCCAAGCTCTGGAATACCAGAATCCCTCGACACTACAAATCTGAATAGACTGAGAGCCGCGAGCTTTGAAAACAGGCTGCTTCCATATCTTAACGGTGACTATCCGATGCCTGACCTATTTGTCATAGACCACGGGCACAATGACTTCAAGTACACTCTTCATAACGGTACTACGGATATTGGCGTGGAGCCGATAAGGACAAACATCAGCAAAAACCAGTCGGAAGCAAACACCATACTGGAAGAGGATAGTTACATGACGAGAAACAATTATGCGAATCTGAAGAGTTTCTTCAGTGGTTTGAGTCATGTAGACAATAGTAATGGTACTGGAGATAATAACTTTATCAACAGCGATTTTGACAAATTAGCATGCAGTCTGAACAGGAACTGCTACAAAGGCGCTGTCAACTTCATCGTCACGCTGATTCTGACATATAACCCACAAGCAAGAATATTATTCATCAGCAATTATGAGCATGAGCACGGAGACTATACGACTTATGCCCCGCTGATAACGGCTCAGAATGATATTGCGGCAAGCTGGGCATTCCCACTCTTTGAGGTGTACAAGTATCTCGGCTTCAGCAACCATATTATCCCAGGCTCCAAAGCATTCCTTGCACAACACGGATACACCTTCGCCAATGACGTTGACATGTTCAAGATATACTGCCCAGACACCGTGCATCCGCACAGCGATCAGACCAAACATGCGAATGAGGTATATGCAGGCGTGCTGGCGGAGTTCATCAAGACTTGCAGATAGTAGCTCTGAATAACACAAAATAACATAACGAAATATTGTAATAAAAACTATGGCAAACAACAAAACAACTATCGATCCGCGCTACCTGCCCTATGACACCAAGGACGTAGAGCAACTGCTCAACGATGTGCGCGACCGCAGTTTCTTCCGCGACATGACGGAAGATGAGTATGAACAACTACCCGATGAGGAGAAGGAGAACGGAGACCTCTATCTCCTCCATGAAAGCGACGACAGCCTATGAGACACTTAGGATTCAACATCACGGACGCACGCCACAACGGCTTCACCGTGAGCTCCATCTATCACCTCGGGCAGGCCGTCTGGCAGGCTGCCCGTGCATGTTTCTCACGAGGCTGGAACAACGACCTCGGCTGGGACAACAACGCAGGATGGAACAATGACTAGTCAACATTAGTCTAGTCACGCCGCCAGCCCATTAAACCCATTAGCCCCATTAACCCCATTAACCCACAACACAATGGCACGAAACAAACACCTTTCCTACAACGACATCCCGGACTTCGGTACCGACTGGATGCACGACCCCACCAACGGCGGCAAACAGTTCGCTGGCGAGTCTGTGCAGAAGTTCATCAAGGACCGGCTGAAGGAGTCCTACGGCTACAGCCGCACGGCATCGGGCTACATGCAGTTCTTCCGCTCGCCAGAAGATGCCGATGCTTACGATCAGGGCGACACCACGAAACTGCTCTCGCAGGTTTCCTTGCAGGGTACCAACGTGGAGTTCCGCTTCATCAACCAGTATGCTGGCAACGTGTTCATCAACGGCAACAATGCCTATTTGTTCCCCATCACCGTGCGCTCGGTAGACGTGAACAGCGATGGCTCGGAGACGGCTCACGACGCGAACATCTCGCTCAGCATCTCCGTCAACCTGAACAACGGCACCACCACCACCGACCTCGGCACATTCCCTGCCAACGAGGAGTTTACCGTGAACATCACGCCTTACGTGGCTGACGGAGCCACCTTTGTGTTCACAGCGTCGGACGAGGACGGCAACCGCCGCACGTCTAACCGCTATACGGTCATCCGCGCCAACCTGTCGTTGCAACAGCAGAACAATGCCTGGTGGGCCACGGCCTACCGTCAGGGCGACACACAATGGAACGTGCCACTTGCCATCGACGTGAACGTTCCAGCAGAGCTGACGGCCACCATCCGCAAGAACAATGTGAACTACGTCTCAAAGACAGTTCCATCCTCGCAGTTCTCGGCTAACTACGCCCTGCAGCTCGACCACCCGCTTGCCAACGGCGGCACATCGGGCGTCTATGAGCTGCACCTCGAGTTGCGCGCCACCGACGAGAGCCTGGCATCGCTGCCTGTCGAGTCGCTCGACGTGAACATCTTCTGCGTGGCCGCCGACAGCACCGACCTGCTGCTGCTCACCAACAACGTGGCCACGGAGCTGCAGAACTACACCAACAACCGAGTCATGGACTATGCCGTCTTTGCTGGCAGCGGCAACCACACCCTCACCATCGAGGCCGAGGAGGACGGCACCGCCATCACCGCCCCGCAGACTGTCACTGCACAGAACGGAAGTGTTGGCACCTACTACCTGAACATGGAGATGGAGCGCGTGGACAACGCCGACTTCACCGTCACACTCACCGCACACTTTGACAGCAGTGCGACCGATGTCCTGGACATAGACATCACTGCCACTAACAAGTTAGGATATGCAGCCACGGCAGGTGCCACCCTGCTCGTCAAGGCCAACGGACGCAGCAACACAGAGTCTAACCGCGAGCAGCTGACAAACCTGCTTAACGGGAATGTCATCAACCCAACGTGGCAGAACATGACGTGGAGCAGCGTAGACGGATATCTCACGCGCACGCTCAAAGACTCAGCTGGTCAGAATGTCGAAGTGGCATTTGTCCGCCTGCTCGCCGGACAGACCATGAGACTACCCATACAGCCGCTGAAGATGAACGCAAACCAGGGCCGCACGCTCGAACTGCTCTTCCAGCCGCGCAACATTATGAACTATGACACACCCGTCATACAGTGTCTCGATGCAGAAGCCATCGACAACAGCGACTCAGACAGCTCGGAAGCCATCGACCCCGTGGCCGAAGGTCTCTTCAACGGTCTGCGCATCACGCCATCGCGTGTCACGTTGCTCACCGCAGGCTCGCGCAACGAGGACACGCAGAGCAAGAACTTCGACCCAGAGGACATCATACACCTCGCCATCGTGGTCAACCCAGCCTACACGGAGGCAGGGACGTCGTTCTCTGCTTGCTTTATCTACATCAACGGTGTGAAGCAGCGTGTCTTCGCCTACAACAAGGATTTGAACGTCAACGCCAACCTGCTCTTTGGTTGTGCCGACGCAGACCTTGATATCTACGCCGTGCGAACTTATAACGCGGCGCTTACCAACGATGAAATCGTCACCAACGCCGTGAACTGGCGTTTCTCGCTTGCCGACAAGGCTGCCATGAAGGCCAAGAACAACATCAAGGAGAACGGAAAGGTGGACATCAACAAGGTGCGCTCTCTTTGCAACGTCTTCGTGTTCAAGGCCGCAGACGGCAGCGGAAGCATACCCACCCTCGGCATGGCCAAGGGCGACAAGATTCACGGTACGCTGAAGACCTACTGGCGCGACAACCCATCGTGGAACATCGAGGTGGAGTGCGATGAGGAGGGACAGGGCACCAGCTCGATGGAGTATTTCCGCTGGAACTGGAAGACCAGCTTCTCAACTGCTGTAAACTTCGACGGTGGCACGCACGCCGCCATAAAGAAACTGTGCGGCAAGAAGAACTACGCCAGCTCCATGCAGAGCCATAAGATGGGCGGTTGTGAGGAGTACGACTACCTGGCGCGTGCCTGTGGTGCCGTGCCGTCGGATGCCGCACGTCAGGCCATCTGGCAGTACCCATTCGTTGGCTTCGCCGAGAAGGTGGTCAACGGGCAGAGCGTCTTTGAGTTCATCGGCCTTTACACCGTAGGACCCGACAAGGGCGACAAAGGAACCTTCGGATTTGGCAGTAACAGCGTGGCAATGGAAGGCCTTGACAACGACCGTCTATCCACGAACTTCCGCGTTCCCTGGAACGATAGTACCGTAACTGCGGACTCGGCCAACGAGAAATACACCGTCTGCGGAGAAAAGGCATGGGAGGACAGCTGCAAGAACGCAAGCGGTGTGGCCTCGCGCTGGAAACCTGCATACAACTTCGTCTACGAGTGCTCGCAGCTCATTCGCCCGTGGAAGGGAATGACAGTTGGAAGTACAACCTATCCAAACACCTTGCAGGGATTGCAGGCCTATGCCGCCGCTATCGGTGCCATCGACACCTCGACCGACGAGGGCAAGGAGCAGTATAAGGACGCCGTGATGTACGAGTACTGGATTAGCGGCTCCTACGACCTCTACCGCTACGACCAGCACAGCGGAGAGTATGTGCAGGCATATACCACGGCGGCCATCAATCTCTCGTCGGCACTCTGCGGCAAGGGATACGTCGTGGGACAGCAGCAGTCGGGCGGTGTGACCACCGACATTCTCCTGACCACTACACTCCTCTCAAATGCTGCAGACGACGATGCTCGCAACGAACTCTTCAAGAAGGCACGCATCTCGAAGTTCAAGAAAGAGGCAGGCAACTACTTCAACGTCACCAACGCTTTCTTCCATCTGGCATGGGTGGAGTACAAGGCTGCCACGGACAACCTGGCAAAGAACACATACCCGTACATGCTCGACGCCACAGACGCCGACGGCCGCTGGTGCTGGCGTCAGGACGACGTGGACACCGTTGGCCCTATCGAGAACCAGGGCAAGGACAAGAAGCCTTACTGCGTGGAGCTGGAGGATAACTACAGCGACTACGGCATGGCATCGCTTTGGGTATGGAACGGGCGCTACTCACAGTTCTGGTTCACGCTGAAGGAGGCTTTCGCCACAGAGTATGCCACCTTCGTGCGCACCGTGTTCTTCCCAGCCCTGCACTACGGAAGTGCCACCAACGTCATGCAGCGCATCATGGACTTCTTCCAGCACTTCGAGTTCGACCGCGCACAGGAGTACTTCGGTGCTGCGCTTTACAACGCCGATGGTACCTACTGTTACGAGCAGGCACACGTCTACTCAGGCACCTACGCTCATAAGGGCATCGCCCTGGAACAGTTGCTCGGAGACCACTACTCGGCTGAGAAATACTGGATTCGCATGCGCACCGTCTACATGATGTCGAAGTACTGCGCAGACTTGTTCGCCGCAGGACAGACTGTAGACTGCTTCGCAACCCGTGTAGGAGAGGGCGTGAACACCTATACGCTCACACCGGCCATCTATATGTACCCCGTGGTGCAGAACGGAGAGCAGGCACTGCAAGGACCACGCTTCTGGCCCGGCAATCCCGCACTGACGGAGTGGACGGCAGGACCCATCACCACGGCTGGCGACCAGACGTTCCGCATCAACGGAATGTCATACATACGTTCCGTTGGCAATCTCTACCAGAATACCTTGAAGGAGAGCGTCAGCGTGGCAGGACAGATGCTACGCACGCTGAACATCGGTAGTCACACAGCCGACCCGCAGGACATTAAGAGCACCGTAACGGCCATCGCCATTGACAATGCTACGTCACTGCGACAGCTCGACCTCGCACAGCTCGAGACGCTACAGGGCAGCGTGAACCTCTCGGCCTGTGCCAACCTGCGTGAGCTCTACGCACAGGACACTGCACTGGCCAGCATCGTACTGGCAGACGGCGGCCCGTTGGAGACACTCGTACTGGGTGACAACATCACCACCTTGCAGCTACTCGGCAAGCAGATGCTTACCACGCTCACCATCGGCAGCACCAGCCGCATGACAAGCGTGGAGATGCAGAACTGTAACGCCTATACCACCAGTGCCGTCATGGCCCTGCTGGCCAACATCAGCACCTCGCAGCTCACGAGTATCAAGCTCGGTTTCGGAACGCAGACCAGCCCGTCAACGCTTACCGACACAGACATCGCTACCCTGCTCGCACTCGGAGGCTCAGCCGCAGAGACGAAACAGTTCTCTGGTTATATCACCAAGGCCAGCGGATCCATCAGCGGCAGCACTTACGTGGCACTGGAAGCACTCAACGTCACCTACATTGGCAATGTAACGCCAGAGGTCACAATCACCAGTCAGGACGTGACCATCGCCGAAGGAGAATGTACCGTCTACAGCGGCGACAGCGCAACGTTCCAGGCTGCCGTTGCTCCTGTTTCAGCAGGAACACCGCGTTTCCGTCTCTACAACGGCAGCACAGCCATTACGGAGGATGCCAACGGCATAGCTACCTACGGCGGTGCTTCGCTAAACTGTGCTACAGGCCAGTTTACCACCACCGCCGTCAGTACAGCCTTTGAGGTAAAGGTATCTGCCTTTGTCGGCAGCGGCAATGACGAGGTGGAGAGTGCAAAAGTAACCGTCACCGTTGACAAGACCATCTTCCTGGGTGGCATCACCATCTCGGGAACGAAGAGCTACACCACAACGGGTGACAACACCCTTGTGCTCACGCCGACGAACAATGACTTCACGGTGGGTATTGCATCTATTGACTTCGCACTCGAATACCCAGCTGACAGTAGCTCGTCGGACAGCTCCTCAGATAGCTCTGACGCTGGAGGTGAGAGTGCTGCTGATGACCCATACCTCGCCGTCACACTTACCAGCCTTGCCGACAGACAGATGAAGGCCGCAGTCCTTGCTATCCCCGTTGCCACGCAGGAGTATGCGCTCACCGTGCGCGTCACAGACGTGAAGGGAAATGTATATGTTGACACTGCTACTCTTGCTGTGCAGAGTATACCCGTCACGTCGTTTGCTATCAGCGGTGACGCAGAAGTTAGCGCAGCAGGTTCCTACGCTTACGCTATTGGCAGCATTCTACCTGCCAACTACAACAGGGGTATTGCCTCGCTTGTAGTCAGTGTCTCAGCACCCACCACAGGTAGCATCAGTGCAGCGGCTAACGGAACCACGGGCGCAACGCTTACAGTTACAGCCATGCCAGACGCTACGGAGGATGTAACACTTACTGTCATAGCAACCCTCACTGGAGGAGGAAATGTTACGGCCACAAAGACTGTCAGTCTGAAAGTCAGTAGTGGCGGTGGCGGCAACGATACAGTTGACCTCGGGCTTCCCAGCGGCTTGCTGTGGGCAAAGGGTAACATTGTTCCTGACGGCAACAACTACAAGGTGGGCGACGAGACCGACTATGGTGCCTACGTATCATGGGGTAACGTCACACCGCACTTCTCCACCAACGGAAGCACGTTTGATGACAGCTACGACTTTGGTTCCAGCAACAGCGGACCCTATGCACAGACACCGGGTGCGTCTATCCAGTTCACTTCGCAGCACAAGAACGCAGACTTCTCAGCCAGCGGTGGCTACGACGCAGCACGCGAACTGCTCGGAGGCAACTGGCGCATGCCGACGGCAACGGAGTTCCAGGAGCTCTACGACAACACCGACAACGAGTGGGCTACCATCGACGGCGTAGCTGGCCGCAAGTTCATGAAGAAGACAGACCATTCGGTATATGTTTTCTTCCCTGCTGCTGGCAACGGCCGTGGCTCGTCGCTCAGCAGTCGCGGCACGTACGGCGACTACTGGTCGTCGTCATTGAACTCCGCGGGCGGCGGGTACAACTTGAACTTCTACAGTTCGATTGTCTACCCTCAGCTCAACTCCTACCGGTGCAGAGGCTTCTCGGTTCGAGCTGTCCAGTAATTCGCCATCACCCGTTTTCAGGGCAAGCCGCATGACAGCCGCCACAAGGCGGCGCGGCTTGTTCTGAAAACGGAAATTTATAACAAAAAAATAAATGAAAAATGAAACTATCTGAAGCATTAAAACGGGAGGCTCAACGTGAGAATCCCGAAACTTGGAACAAAATCTATCTGAACCGTGACGGCAAGTTCTGGCACGCATACCAGTGGTCGGCATGGCTGATGAAGATGGTGGCCTGCACAGAGGAGATGCAACGTGCTCGCGGCGACGAGAAGATGCTGTCAGCAGTGCGATACCAGACAAAGAACAGCGGAGAATATGTCATCGTTGGTTTCCCCATCGAGAGCATCGGGAAATATCTGCCGGAATATGTCAGCATGACTCCAGTAACAGACGGTGACGGTGATGTTGTCGTTGAAATCCAGTTGACAGAAACCATGTTGCAGGCCAGTTATGAGGAGGTGAGAAATGCTTTCCGTGAATGGCACGACGCATGTCCGCAGAAGGAGCCAAAGCAGAAGCAGGAAAGACAAGTGCCCAGTGCCGTACAGATGGCACTGGGTCGTGGCGGTATGTTCCATATTCTTTCGCAGGTGCTTTCATATCCGTTGGAGCAAAAGACGCCTACAGACAACATTGAGTTTATCTCCAGATTAAGGCAGCAGGTGGTTGCATTACTTTGATAAATCGTAAACAGTTAAATCATAAATAGAAACGGTCGGTTCGGCGAATTCATAGGTTGCCCGTCTTGTCTGGTATCGTGTTGCGGTTCTTTCGTAACAACATCAGATGGGAAAAAGCAAAGACCAATGACGGCTTCTGAAAGATTCCATCTTACGGTCGTATCAGGTGGCAGCCGACAAAAATAGTGAGGTTTTCTTCCCTGCTGCTGGCAACGGCAATGGCACGTCGCTCAACAATCGCGGCACGAACGGCAACTACTGGTCGTCGTCATTGAACTCCGCAGACAACGGGTACAACTTGAACTTCAACAGTTCGAATGTCAACCCTCAGAACAACAACAACCGGTACAGAGGCTACTCGGTTCGAGCTGTCCAGCATTCACTTGAATAGACCAAAGAAACAACAAAGAAGCAAAGAGCGAGGATAGTATGGCTTATAGATTAACGAAGCAGGCATTATGGGCAGACCTCTATGCGGCGTATCTCTGTGCAAGGCGGCACAAGACGAGCCAGCCATACGTGCGCCATTTTGAGCGCAGGCTACCAGAAATACTGACGGAGCTGACCGATGCGCTATGGAACCGCACCTACAAGCCAGAACCCTCGACATGCTTCATCATCGAAAGACCAAAGAAACGCGAGGTGTTTGCAGCACAGTTTCGTGACCGCGTGGTGCATCACCTCTATTATAACTACACCCACTTATTGTTCGAGCGTACCTTCATCGCAGATACCTATAGCTGTATCACTGGACGCGGCACACACTATGGTATCGGTCGGCTCAAAAAGCATATACTTGCGGAGAGCCAGAACTACACACGGAAGTGCTGGGTGCTGAAACTCGACATCCGTGGCTATTTCATGCACATCGACAGGAATAAGCTCTTGGACATCTCATTAGATACATTGCAGAAGATGCGCTGCCACAGAATCGACGAGAGTGGAAAGCGCACGTGGGATGACGAGATTGACTTTCCGTTCGTGGAATGGCTCACCAAGG
>Ga0310786_10009475_pt1 | contig 12358 bp, 12 predicted proteins | sample AusTroGonzalo_MG_FD_203881 | JGI IMG/M metagenome (GOLD analysis project Ga0310786, IMG submission 203881) | Bovine rumen microbial communities from tropical cattle in Woodstock, Queensland, Australia - Gonzalo_03 (v2) (version 2) | ecosystem: Host-associated > Mammals > Digestive system >...
TGAGAAGAGGTTAATTCGTAAAGAACGTGAACTCGAAGAGAGGGAGCGCGCTTTGGAAGAGCGAGAGCGTCAACTCAATGAAACACCAAAAAGAACTAAGAAAAAAGATTTGGATGAAGAAGATGCGGAAGATGACGATGATCAGGAGGAAACTCCTGACTATGAGATTGACGCACGCCAATCCACCAAGGGCTATCGCAAATCTTCCACCAACGTATCTGACGCAAGTAGGAAAATATATAATGCCTACCATAAGTTTAAAAGAAATGAATCTGCGGTGGATTCCCAGATCAACAAGATGGTATCTGATGCAAAAACCGCGTTTGGTGGAGGAGATAAAACTGAAGCCATTCTTAGTGGAAAGCGTTGGACTCCTATGGGTCTACTAAAGCAGGCACTTAGAACGGCTGCCATCTTTAGTTTCAGTAAGATCGGCGGTCTTATCTACCTGGTGTCTACTGTAGCTTTGGATAAGAAACGCACAAATCGTCAGCGTAGAGCTATTCTTGGTGAGCTTGATACGGAAATCAGACTCATCGAAGAAAAAATCGAAGATGCCCGCGGTGATGGAAACCGTCAAGCTAAATATGCTCTCATGCGCACCAAGGGTGAACTGGAGAGAGCAAGAGATAAGATCCAATACAATCTTGCGGCAAGCACCAGAGATCTCGAAACTGCGAAAAATCTTATTCGTGGAAAGAGATATGGTGATATTGAGAGGTGACAATAGATGCCCAGATCGTTTGCCGACTTTCTTGACTCCATGATGATTGCAATGGAGGCCGATGATATTACCCAGCAGGCTCAAGCTGAGGTTAGAACAGCAATCGGTGGTAGAAACCTGACTACCGATGATAATGGTCCAGAAGAAGATCTTGGAAAGACCACAGATATCTTCAATCAGAACCAAACTCAGGATGACGATCCAAACGGAAATCCAGAACAGGATAATCAGGATGGTCAGAATGCAGATGCGCCAGATACTGGAGAAGATCGGGCGCAGGGTGATCAACTGGAAGAAGATCAGGAAGAATCCCAGTCCAATGATCCGAATCTTCAGGAATCTCCGCAGGATGAACAGCCTCAAACGCAGGTTGATAATAGCAATGATCCAACCTTTACGAAAAAGAATACGGTTAGGGATAACCTTGCTCAGCTCTATACGATCGTATGTGGCAACATTGACATGATAACCACATCTCTCGGTAATCTGAACGATCTTCCTTCGATAAAGGTTGCAAATGCTGTCCTCGGACATCTACGAAACTGTAAGAACTATATCTATAAAACCCTTACGGTGAATATCGCCGAGATGGAATATGAAGAACTTCTCAAGAGATATATTACACTAAAGAGGGTCTATGATGTGTGTCTGAAGATGCTTGAAATCCATTTCAAGGATGAGCAGCGTCTAAAGGACAAAAAGAAAAACTAAAATATAGGTAGGAGCGAGATTCTTCTCGCTCCTACCTATTTCGTACTAGTCTTCCTGCGGATACTCTCTGCTAGCCAGATCGTATCCGAACCATGTGGTAGAATGAAAACTACCGATATTACACTCTGTTATTTTCCAGGATCCACTCCCCTGTGGAAAGTTTGCCTGAAATACAACGTTCTTAGGTATGGTATAGACCTCATCCATGATGATCACAGCTGCAGCATATGCTCTCGCCGACACCATTTCAAAATCATGGGTGTAGCGCTCCAGATATTGTAGAGGAGCAACCACGACATCGTATACCGTGTTTGGCCAGTATGGAGAGTCAACACGATTTTTGACAACCGCTATGGTATCAAGAAGTTGTTCCCACTCACAAAATCCGGCTTCAAAAAATCCGACCTTTGCTAGAATATTGAGATCGGTCTGTTCCTGTTCCCAGAGTCGCTTCGCTTCCTGAATGATCGGAGAATCTTCAGGAAGACCTGCGGCTCTGGCCATTTCAGCTATTTCATGATACTGATTCTGCTTTTTTGTCCGATATTGACCGGGTTGTAAAAATTCGGTAGGCTCTTCCGGTACAATGCTAGAATCAACTTTTTCATCAGACTCATCGGATTCGAAGCAGGTTTGTAAAAATAGTCGCTTGAGATGTCTGGTTCTATCTTCAATTAGTTTTGGGGTTTCGTTTCTCACATTATTGGATGTCCAGTTGAGCTCTGTTTCAAATTCACAACCAATGTCCATTGCACTAACGGCCTGCATTTTAATCAAAATAAAGAGACAGAAGGTTATGATCAGAGCGACAATCCATATGAGAATCTTCTTTATCAGAGTTTTCGTAAGATCAACATCCTTTCTTTCGTTTGTCCAAGTCTATACCATTGCATGCTATGGTACAGTAAATGAATACACAATCGAACGACGTTCATCTATATAAACTCCGGTTTTTAACCGGAGGAGATAAAAAATAGGGATGACCGAGCTCCGTCTCGGCATCCGTTTACGATATTGTTCTCGGAAAATTGTGGATTTTTGTATTTTAAGCTTGACATCTAGGATAATAAAGCGAAGACAAACCCATTAATACATGTAAAAAAGGAGAGAATTCTATGAAAATTGTGAGGTTGTATCATGGCATACGTGAATCCCGATACCCTTCAAGAGGTAGCTAATATCCTTGATGATTTCGATGAACCCACGATAATCAGCCTTTTCAAGGATCAGATCATCCATGATGATAGCTATATCAAAATTCCGATCAACCATCTTGAGCCTCTCTATCTATCATACAAGAAAGCCATGGAAATAAAGGATAGTGAAGAAGATGATATCGATCAGATTCGCATGAGATTCCAGAATATCTGCAGATCTGTAATACAGTTCATTGAAGTGAAGTTTAACTTCGATCTCGATAATGACTGGCTTGAGAGTCAATTTGGTGATCTGCCGGCTATGACCATGGCTCTCTATCGATTCTTCGTGATCGATTTCTTCTATGTTATCCTTGCGGTACTTAATAATTACATTGCAAAAAATAGCAATGAGCTCTACGATGCATTTAAAGATGTAGTACTCAAACGAGACGTAAGTTCCCTAACAAATCATCGAACCATGTCTCCTGTCTATGCTACAATTCTTTCTTCCTTATTTGACGCTACGGACTATGCGTTTACTCTCATAGATAATGAGACTCTTTTTGACTATATTAACGATAAGTACACACCTGCTACGATTATCCATGGTTGTGTAGAGCGTGGTATTATCACCGGCGACTTTACACGGACCATTGCAGATATCTATAAACAGAATCTTGAACTGCGTTCTAAGGTTGCGATCGAACTTGCATTCAGAATCAAAGAACGCGGTTATCTACCAGAAAACGATGTCATTGTCACCATCGATGAGGAAATTCCGACGGAAACTGAAGAACCCGCATCCGAATCCTATGTGGACATTGAATCTGACGTTGACTCCAAATAATTACCAGGAGGAAAATAACGATGGCAGAAGAGATTAGACTGCCCGAAGAAGAAAAGCTACCGGACATTGACATTACCGATGAAGAATTTGCAGAATACATCAATTCGCTCAATGACCTAACGCTCCTTGAGGCGAGCTCTCTAAAACGTAGCGTTGATGAAACCATTCGTCAATGGAAACTCTGTAAAGAGAGCCTAAATAGTCTTAGCGTAGCTGATGATGCCGACAAGAAGCTTTCCAATTCCATTGCAGAAGCTAACATTTTTGAGTCAATGGGTGTGGATACCCGGGACGAATTCAATACCGAATATGAAAAGAACATCGGCCGGCTTGAAGAAATTGCCGCTAAACTATTGGCAATCATCGAAGAGCATAAGGATGAGGTTGATTCTACAACCTATATGACTCAGCAGATGATCACCATTCTTAAACGACGGCTTGGATCGTTTGTCAAGCCGAATTCTGAACCGTTCTATGATCGTGAAAAGAAAACCGGAGAACTGATTTTGAAGACGTTTGAATATCGTCTAACCGGTAGTAAGGAGATTATCGACTACCTTGGTCAGAAGATAGTTCCCTGGTTGAGATCGCATCGTAAGGAAGTTTCCAAAAGTCTTCGCGAGGAAACGAAGCTTCTTCTCGAGGGTTGTAAAACCAGAGCAATTAAGGATCTCTGTAGACAGTTCTCTGAGAACACGATCGCAAAGTTCATGTATCATCTGAGGGAGTCTCTTGACGATTGTGCTGAACTTGTGATCATTTTCACAAACTTTCTCGCACACATGCTAAAACATGGAAAAAACAATGGTACGGATTCCTATGGAAAGATTCTGGTTCTGGATTTCACCGACATGTACAACGGAATCTATGATATTCCCGACTGGTCAATCCAGGAATATCTGGATCTTTTCTATGAAAAGATTACAGAAACTCTCACGGAAGAAGTTGAAGACAGATATCCTTCTAAAAACTGGCACGTGATCTCGGACGACTGTGACTGTGGTCTAACTAGACCTATGGAAAATCCCCATGATTGGGAACTTCTTGAAGACACCGACTAATACTTTTTAAACTTCGGCCAGTTTCGCTTGAATACTAATAAAGGTACTAGGTATCAGTTACCTAGTACCTTTTAACACTTCTCTAATTATGGATATTCCTATATAAAGGAGTGAAACCAATGGCCAACGAACTCAGTAATGATGGAAAATACATCTACATTAACAGCCAACTTGCAGAAGCATATATACCCGATGAAATCTTTGATAGACCAACGGATGATCCAACAAATTCATCCCTTGCATATGATACCGGAGAGTCAGTAACCTCTATCGGAATTTTTTACATGCGATTCTACGATGTCGATGAGATAACCCCAGAGATCCGAGAGAAAACACCTGTACGAACGCTGAGCTATCCTAATAAAATCGAGACCGTTCCAACCGGTGGTATGACAAAAATGACATTGACCATCAATGGTCAAACGGATGTCTATCGGGTCTATCTATACAATCATTCGGATATTCTGATGGAATCTGCATCAAAGAAGTCGTACGTTAACACCGAAATGTTTACGAAGCTGATCATGTCGGGAAAGATTCCAAAATCTCTTACCTATGACGAGATCTATTTCAACTGGCTAAAAAGTTTTCAGATCAATGGGATTAATCCCGGAATTCCTCCGGTTCTCATGCAGGCAATTATCGCTAAGATGTGTAGATCGTCTGGAGATGTAAACACTCAGTTTAGAATGGTTGCTGGTAAAGAAAAAGTTGATCCTCATGATTACACAATGCTTTCAATGAACCAGGTGTCCGCATATTCTTCGGTCATGTCGTCAATGTCATTTGAGAGATTTGCGGAGAAACTTACCACATCGCTAATTATGACCAAAGAAGACCTGCCTCAGGAACCTTCTCCGATCGAAAAGCTTATTACGATCTAAAAAATATAAAAGGGTGAGCATCACGCTCACCCTTTTATATTTCTCATACTAGAATGTCGAGATCTCCGCATTCCAGGTGTTTAACAAGGATATAAATATTATATTATAGATAACATCGATTCTCATAAAGGAGGACATCAAATATGCCGAAACCCTATCAGATCGTCCCGAGCGGAAGTCTGTTTAGGCCGAAGATCGAAACGCATATTAATGATAACAGTGAAGTCTCCACCTATGTGCCTACTGGCGGTGGCGATATCACTGCTGTCATGTGTGTTTTTGCTTCTCCTAAGGGCAGAGACAATAAGGTCATCACGATCGACCATGGCCTGAATCAGTTCATGACTGAATTCGGTATTGGGCCCTTCTCGGTCTATGGTCAGCCTCTTCTGAACGCCTATTTTGCCGCTCGTGCGGCTACTGGCGCTGGGGCTATGGTCCATTGCCTTCGTGTTACCCCCGCCGACGCCAGCTATTCCAGTGCTACCCTGATCGCCAAGTACAAGGTTGACGAGGAAGACGACAAGCTCCATGTGCGCTTCGTTGTTAAGGGTGCCGACGGTGACGCCTACCTGGCTGCCACCGCCACTGACAATGAGCTGGTGAATGCTGGTACCGAGACCGATGGCACGACTCCCACCTATGGCCTGATTTCTCTAACCGACCTGGCTGAAGCCGTTGAGGTTGACAGCGATGAGCCCGATGCCGACGGCTACTACTCCGTGAAGCTTTTCACCGTTGCCTATCGTGGCAAAGGCGTCTACGGTCAGAACATTCGCTTCCGCATTGCCAACGATCGTGGGTCTGATAAGACCAATGATTACAAGAACTACAGTTTCGAGATCTATCGGAACGAGACCGTTCTAACCCTCGCCGAGTCCAAGTCCGTGACCTTCATCGACGGTTCCACCGACGGTAGCAAGTCTCTGTTCTTCGATGATGTCATCAACGACGACACCGACGGCTCCGAGATTCTGGCTGCGGTCTCCTATCCCGAAAGCTTCGAGACGATCTACAACTACTATGTTGAGCAGATCGATCCCGATACGTCCTTCACCCTGGATGATTTCGACGTCCTTCTGGGTTTGGACAAGTATACCCGCGACGGTACCATCGATGGCTACGTCATTGATCCCGCCGCTACCGTCACTCCGGCTGCCGGCGAAGTCGCCGTTGACCTGGGTGCTGTATCCGGCATCGCCCTGATGGGCGGCTCCGACGGTTCCATCGGTGCCGATGTGGATCCCACCGTTCGCCAGGCCGCTCTCGATGCCCTGTACCTGGACGCCTTTGAGGGCGATATCGATCCCCTCATCAAGTCCCGGTTCCGTTTCCCCACCACGTTCATCTTCGACGCCAATTATCCTGTGACGGTCAAGGCTGCCATTGCGCAGCTGGTCATTGACCGTGGGGACTGTGTTGGTGTCTTCGACTTCGGCACCGGCATCCTGACCAAGGATATGGTGCAGGCCTATTACGAGGCCAACATTGCCGGTCTCTTCGACAACTACCTGCTTGACGTTGAGCCCTACTGCATGCGCGTTGTTGATCCCTACGGGCATAAGACGGTCACCGTGACCTCCACTGCCTGGATGGTCAGCGCCTATCTGCAGCACATTGCTTCCTGGGGCGGCAAGCATCGTCCCATGGCCGGCAACAAGTTTGGCATTATCAGCGGGATCATTGATGGCTCTGTCTATCCTCTGTTTGACGAGTCCATTGATGCGGATCAGATGGATGATCTTGCCGATCTCAAGCTGAACATCGCCAAGTACAATCAGAATCAGCAGGTGGTTCGTTCCATGCAGAACACCACCCAGGGCAAACTTTCTGCCATGACCGAGCTCAATAACGTGCTCGTCGTGCTCGATGTGAAGCGTGATGCCGAGCGTCTCGTTGCAAACTACGAGTATGATTTCATGGAGCCCGAAGACATTGCCCGCTTCAACCAAGACCTACAGGTCATCACCACCAAGTACGACAAGACTCAGGTCCGTCGTATCAGTGGTCGGTTTGACCACAGCCAGTGGGAAGCTGAGCGCAGCATCCTGCATCTCTATATCGAGCTCGTTCACAAGGATCTGGTTAAGACTGTCATCATCGAGATCGACGTCAACCGGGATTCTGAGTAATCGGAAAGGAGGTAAGATAGAATGGCTAGTGTAACCAAGAATGCTACTACGAGCCCTCTGCGGACCATTCAGAGTAGCAATATCGGCGCTAACGCCGGTAAGGTGCTCAAAAACACCAAGACGTTTGAGAACTTCTCTTACTTCCTTGGTGGCATTGATGTCACCCACCAGAACCTCGACAAGTTCACTCCCTATATCCGTGGCGTGTCCCGGATTTTCCTGCATAAGCCCCCCACGTTCATGAACAAGCTGGACAGCCAGATGACCAAGGCCTTCAAGACCTATCTGGAGACCGGCTACAAGGCCGTGTCCGGCATCGCCGACATCGACGTGGACTTCACCACCTTTGAGGGTGGCTTCGCTGGTCAGAACTTCCAGACCGTGCAGCTGGCTCGTGATAACACCGAGTCGGTTACCATCAGCGTCTATGAACTGGCCGGTTCCCCGATTCGTGAGTACCTTGATACCTGGGTCACCGGTGTTCGGGACCCCCGTTCTGGTATCGCTCACTACCATGGCCTCATCGAGAAGTACTTCAATGGCGATACCGCCAATGGTCTTCCCTATGGTGAGATCAACCATACCGCCGAATTCATCTATACGACCTATGATCCCACCGGTCTGGCTCTGGAGTATGCGTGCATGTTTGCACACTGCTTCCCCAGGCGGGTTCCCAAGGATCATCTGAACTATGAGTCCGGCAACCGTGGCGAAGTCCAGATGGATCTGGAGTTCGTCTCCGAGAAGTACGAGTCTCCTGCGATCAACGACATTGGTATCTGGTATACCCAGAACTCCAAGGTCAACTGGAACTATCTCGACTTCACTCCTGAATACAACTATGGCAATGGCCAGTCCAATGGCTATATGGGCGCCTCCACCGATAACGTGGGCACCTACACCTATGGCCAGGGTCGCGGTGAGTATCATACCTTCACCGGCAACATGGCTGATGGGACCACTCTCCAGAGTGTCACTCAGCTGGATCCGACCGTCAATCGCTAACCAAACCAGATATGGGAGCGTCTTTTTAGACGCTCCCATATTTTTTATTCCTATGACTAATCTTGATATACATAAAGCTATATAATATCGTGACTTCGGAGAGATTCGCTTATGTGGCCAACCTTGGCTATGCCTCCACCACCATCTCCGCCACCACGTATGGTGTCCGTATGATTAAAAAATGAAAAAAAAAATAATAGAGGGATGACCATGGTCATCCCTCTATTATGGTTATTAGAGATATTCGCTAAGTGCACTGACTGCAAGAGAATCGAAGGGCCCAGGAGCGGTTTTCTGATAGAGCTCTGGAGACATGAGCGCCCTTCTCAGATAGCCATAGGACATTCCAACCAGTACACTGGGATTGTGGAAAAGAGCATCATCTAGTTTTAGAACCTGATAGTCTTCCGGATTTCCTGCCGCGGAAAAGTCTGGTACTTCGAGATTATTGGTCCTCTTACGGATCAGTGATCGAAGGATCATTTCAGCATGTACGAACTCATACCTGATGTTCATTTGGAGAAGCTTTTCAGCAAAGAGCTGAGCTAGCTCACTGAGACCAATCACCCCTCCATGATCTTTACTGTTGAGTATCTTGGTAAATACCTTCAGGGGTTCGGTAAGTTCTTTATTTTTCACTTCAATGGTAAACAGAGAATCCGCATCATCAAGATCTTCAAGACTGAATAGGGGATCTGCAGATCTTGATCTAAGCTTATTTTTATACATCTGAAGAAGCTTTTCATTCAGATACAATCTTGCTCCAGATGCCTCTTCAATGTGCCTGACCAGATTTCCCTTTTCGTCAACCAGGTCAAAGCACTGGATGTAGTAGGTCTCAGAGTCATCAGATTCTTCAACGGATACTTCTCCGAGTTTGATGTACATGTTTGCATCCAGGCTTGACTCTTCTCGGAGACTCACCACAGAACTGGTTGTTTCAAACACATCATCGTATCCCTCGGTAAACTGCAGTTCGGAAGAACTTGTACTCTGACTATGCTTGGAACTGAGTATTCCCTGACCAATGGGTTCGGTAATCTTAAGCGATGCCAGTGTACCAGCACTAAACATGCTCTGGTTAATGTCAAACATGTGACCATAGCAGTATTTACAGATACCTTCCTTACTATTACAGGTAATGGGAGATCTAAATCTCAGAGTCTTGCCAACTAGATGCTTATCTTTTCTTTCATCCAGAAGTTTCATCTCTCCATTATTATCGTAATAGTACCTTCCGTTTAACATCGATAGGAACTGATCATCTTTGATCGTATAGTCAATTCCATGAATGCTATCGCACATCTCATAGTCATCTCTGAGTGTAACAGATATTGTCGAGTTTGCTAGCTTTTTAGAGAAGCTCCCAGGTTTGCCCATGCTTCTTTCTTTTATGTTTAACTAGGACTTTTTTAGTAAAATGTTCGTAATTTTTACAGAAAGTGTCTGTAGCGAGGCTAAACTACAGACACTTTCATTAAATATTACACTACATCTTGATAGGTTGTATAATTGCAGATTTGAATAATGGTGTTCCTATGAACATCATATTCCTCCGCAAGCTTAGTGGTAGGTTCTCCACCCTTGTAACGGCGTCTGATTTCACGAATCTGATCCGGATTAAACATACGATCTCGTGATACTTCTGAAGGATCATAACCGAATTTTTTAGTCACGGTCTCATAGAGACGTCCGGTTTTAATCTTCCAGGCATAGAGTTTCGTGATACCATAGATCTTTGCTACATCAGCAGTTGATACGTGATTGCGGAACATTTCGCACATGTTTTTAAGGTCTTCTTTAGTTAGATTGATGTAGTGAGTGGGGTTCTTCTTTAAGAGATTATCCATATGGCTGAGGAGTTGGAGATTTTTCAGATCATTGTGATAGCGTCTGCCATCAATGTGATCAATTTCGAGATTTTCTGGAATAGTACCGTTGAACGCTTCCCAGACGATACGATGAACCTTTTTAACTTTAGATACACCATCTTCAAGATTTTTCATCCCTACTATGGCATAACCTTTTTCGTTGTAACTGATCCTGAGCCATTGCCCCATCTTGACACTAAACACCGATCCATACTCATTAACATAGTACAGTGTGTTTCTCCAGCGTCTATAGATTAGACCATTGATCTCGAGATGATCAGTACGTTTATAATAGTCCAAAACTTCCGGAGCGATAGATCCAGTATTGCATGGAAATTCCGTGCACGGATCCATGGCACCAGAATCGGTTCTACCATAGATCATCTTAAGGATGAGGGTAGAGAGTTGACAGGTGACCTTTCCATTTTCCTCGGATTCGAGGTCAACGTAGAGTTCCTGGTCATCTCCATGGTAGGGTAGTACGTACTCTCCCGTGGTTAGATCGTACACGCATCCGGTACGGATGTTGATCGTGTAGCGCTTCCAGAGATCGATCATGTCAATGGGAATGATTTGCTGAGGGGCATCTACTACATCTCTGTAACTTTCGTACATGACTATCCTCCGAAAAACTGGGATATTGGAAATTGCTTTAGCCTCATTAAAAGATATACCTGTTTAATGCCTGTAAGCCTAGTTAAATATAAAAGATGGACTATATCTTCATCTCTCAACACTATTACCACATTGAGAGAGCGACGCACTTCGGATCTATCTAGACCCTACTCTACTCGGTTACTCTCTATGGTCTTTCTCCATAGATACCCTTTCGATAGTCTCTGAACCTTCTTCTATATGTGATATAGAAGCTTGGCTGCTGATTGTCTCTATTCACCCGATTATTACCATACCTCGGACGTTACTCCTTGCCATTAGAATATCGCTAGTCTAATTTGGTACGGGTGACCTACAAGAGTTTCCAGCAGTTCACGTCGTTTCGCCTAGTGTCTCACAACTCTAGGCAGCCAAGCAATTTAGCTTAGTGAGAATTAGGGCTTTCCGTCCACTCAGTGCATTGAGATATACGAACGATGGTTTTGTAAGACCGTGAAGAAGAAAATTGTTGTTGATGAGAACCGGAACCGTATTGCCGTTGATATCCGCCTTAAAGCCAATCCTTACAATATATTCCCTAAACTGGGCCTCTTTTAGCCCAGTTCCACTTGCAAAGAATGGCTTGTAGTCATTCCCAAGAGGGTCGTTAACCAGGTGATCAATGAGCTCCTTGTTTCGTTCATTTAGAATATTCTCTATCTCGTGCGGTTCAAGACTCTCATCAACTCCATCTCTCATGAGATGAGAAACCGTTGGGTCTCTAAGTTCCAACTGATGGAGATCATAGAGACTGATTCCCATTCCCATGAGAAGACAGAATGCATGTGAAATGGAAATGATGTAGTTATACAGATCATCGACCATGGCATTCTTAGTGGCATAGTCCGTATCATAGATCGGAAGGATCTTATCGTTGATATAGCTCATGAGTGTCTTCGAATTAAACCTAGACAGATTGAAGATCCAGGTCTCGTCCAAGAGTCCAACAGCATCAACGGTGATCAGAGGTTGCCAAAAGATGAGATTGGCGATGAAATGGTTTAGCTGCATTGATCTACTGATAGTGTCATTCTTGTGGAATTTATAGTAGATGATCCGATGGCGCACCTCATCTCTCTCAAACCCATATTTCATCATATCGATAAGGTCCTGGAAGATCATCTGAAATGTCTTCTTGGATGAAAGAACCTGCTCGATAATGAGAAGGAGGTCTGGAGGATACTGTGCAAAGAGTTCCTTTTCGGATTTCTTAGGGTGATTATGAAAGTCTATCTCATAGAGATCCTCATAGTCCATCTCAATCTACCTCCAGATTAGGATTTGCCACATCTGAGGATTCGACGTTTTTCAAGAGATCGTTCATAATCTT